>ERZ809074.1566-NODE-1566-length-29037-cov-6.208681_pt1 | contig 29037 bp, 29 predicted proteins | sample MGYA00520795_ERZ809074 | MGnify/ENA primary metagenome ERZ809074 (study PRJEB31570, sample SAMEA3212989) | Homo sapiens | biome: human-gut; feature: human gut; material: fecal | place: Sweden | collected 2011 ...
AGGGACATCCGGTGATTGTGGATTATTTCTATCATGAGGAAATCCGAGGGACAGATAATACAGGAAAAAGAAATCGTTAAACAGAAATTTATTGCTGCGGTGCATTCGTATTTTGCTTCGCTTCAAACGCACAATTCCAGTTTATCGCACTCTTCAGCGTCGCCTTGGCGGCGCTTTCATTATGTCCAAGGGAGGTGATTGCCTATGATTTGCGTCTACCCGGCAGACTGCAAGGACTTCTCCAATAACGGTTTGGGCATCGTTCTTCCACAGGCCTGCACCGTTACGGAAACCCTGAACGGCGAATGGGAGCTGACGCTCATTCATCCCATCGATGTGGATGGCAAATGGACACGCCTCACTGAAGGATGTATTCTACGAGCACCGGTACCCGCGGCCATGACCCCGCAGGTGGGCCTTGTCACTCAGCAGTACCAGACCACCGTCTACGATATCCTCATCTACAAGGTGTCCACGCAGCGCGACCCGCTGCGCCTGCGCTCCGGCCCGGGTACGGATTACCGGATTCTTGGCAAGTACGCGAAGGAAACTGAAATCATCGTATTGGATAAATCGAACTCCGGCTGGTATGAAGTCACCTGTCCGGACGGCAAGCACGGCTATATGTCCTCCGAATACCTGACCTACGTCAGAACGGATACCGGCTTAAACCAATCCAACGTCGGATTCCATAACCAGACCATTCAGTCCCGGCAGCTGCGCGACCAGCCTTTTCGCATTTACCGCGTCGTGCCGGAGCTGGATAAGGTGACGGTCTACGCACGCCATGTGTTCTATGACCTGCTCGACAACATGATTAAGTCCCTGAAGCCCTCGCCCGATGCGGTGGGGGCTTCTGTCGTACAGAGTCTTTCTGCATCCTGCCTGTCTGCCCATGGCTTCACCTTCTATTCTGACCTCACGTCCTCCGCGGATGACGTGGAATGGGAGAACAAAAACCCCGTGGAAGCCATGCTCGGCGACGGTGGTCTGGTCGAGAAGTATGCGGCAGAACTGGCACGCGACTGGTTTGACGTGTTTCTTGTTCAGCGCGTGGGCCATGATTCTGATGTGCAGATCCGGGAACGCAAGAACCTGACCGGCATCTCCTACGACGTGGACGAGACGGATGTGGTCACGCGCATCATGCCCACCGGTCAGGACGCGGACGGCAATATCCTGTACCTTCCGGAGCTCTATATCGACAGTCTGAATATCGGCGCTTATGTGCATCCGAAGTGGATTCACCTGTCGGTGTCCGAGGCCAAAGAGGTCACGGATGGCGATGAACCCAGAAGCAGAGAGGAATGCTTCACACTCATGCGGCAGGCAGCACAGGCTGAGTACGACAAGGGCTGCGACCTGCCTACCGTCACCCTCAAGGTGGATTTCGTGAACTGCGCGGATACCGAGGAATACCGCCAGTATGCTGCGCTTTCCAATATCTTCCTCGGCGACAGCGTGCGCGTCATCGCCCGGCGCATCGGTGTGGAAGTGTCCATGCGCATGACGCAGTATACCTACGACTGCCTGACACGCAGGTACACCTCTGTCACGCTGGGCACGGTGGCCGATACGCTGGAAGGCAGCATGGTTTCTGCCCGTCAGCTCGCCAGCGGCAGCATCACCGGCGCAAAGCTGGCGCTCAACTCCGTGGGTACCGGACAGCTGCAGTCCGGATCGGTGGGCAGTCTGCAAATCCGGAATGCCGCCATCGGCTCCGCGCACATTCAGGACGCCAGCATCACCCGTGCGCACATCGCTGAAGCGCTCATCGACGTGCTGAACGTCAATGCGCTCACAGCGGTGACCGCCAAAATCAAAGAGCTGGCGGCGGGGAGCATCACGACGGATGAGCTCTATACCTCCATTGCCATGATCGCCACCGCCCAGCTGTCCACGGCGAACATCGTCAATGCCCATATCGACTGGGCACAGATCGAGAATCTGGCTGCGCAGATTGCGACGATCTCCAAGGCGCAGATCACGACGGCGAACATCAACGAAGCCCAGATTGACTGGGCTGCCATCACAACATTGACCGCCGCTGTCGCTTCCATGATCAAGGCAAACATCGAGACTGCCGACATCGACTGGGCACACATCAAAGACCTTGCGACCGATACGGCGATCATCACGCAGGGCGTTGGCGGAGAACTGTATATTGCCAAGCTGGCTGTCACCGAAGCCAACCTCATCAGCCTTACGGTCGGCGAGCTGGTGGTCAAGGGCGCAGACGGTCACTTCTACGCTGTGTCCGTGGACGACTCCGGCAACGTCGTGAGCACCCTCAAGCAGATCAGCAATGACGATGTAGCGGATGTCTCGATCAATGCTGGTGAAAAGATCATCGAAGGGACGATTACGGCTGCGACGCTCAATGTGAATGACATCTTCGCCAACAATGCCATCATCCGCAGCCTGATTGCAGCCAACCTCGATGTGGATACCCTCTTTGCCCGGGAAGCGACACTGACTGCACTCAATGCCATGGACATCACGGGCAACACCTATCTGAAGCTCATGGTGGCGGGCAAAGCGGAGCAGTCCGCGCTGGATGCGCTGGAGGAAAGAGTCAGCAACGCGGAGCTGAAGATCACAGCAGACGCCATCGTATCGACGGTAACCGGATCGGAAACCTATATACAAGATCAGCAGAAGATCTATGATGACATGGATACCCTGCTGGGCTACCGGCTTGAGATTCTGGCTGAAACCGTGTTCCTGAGCGAGAACAAGCGAAGCACTACACTGACAGCCCATGTGTGGCATGGCAATACAGAGGTGACGGATTCCATCGCGGCAGAACGCTTTAAGTGGACACGCGAGAGCGAGGACGCAACGGCGGATGCCGTGTGGAACAGCGCCCATCAGGGCTTCAAAAGCATTTTGGTAACGACGGTGGATGTGCTGCGTCAGGCATCCTTCCGCTGTGAACTGACTGAATAGGAGGACGCATATGGCGATTATCGCAACGGGACAAATCAGCATCGTTGACCTGACGGATGGCAAGAGCCTCTCATGCTACATCACATCCAATCTCCCCAAGACCCAGATCAAAGACCCCAACCCGGGCGGCAGCATCAATCCGGACTGGTCGGGCACACCCAAGCTCATCCTGACCCCGGTGATCTTCGCCAATCAGACCGCGCTGGCGCTGAACGCCACGGGGCTGACCATCACGTGGAAGCGCAAGGAAGGCTCCGGCGGTGAGGCGTCGCTTGCTTCCAGCGAATCGGTGTCCGGCGGTGTGCTGACGGTTTCTGCGAATAAGCTGAACGGCGTAACTTCGGGCCTGCTGACCTATCTGTGTTACGTCACCTATGTCGATCCGGACAACGGCCTGACGATCAATGTGGCGGCGGACATCACGTTCAGCCAGATTCAGACCGCCCTGAATGCTGAAAGCGTGTGGATTGCCGGTGAGCAGCTGTTCAAGTACGATGCCAGCAGCGCCGTCACCCCGGCCCAGATTGAGCTGACAGCGAATGTAGCAAACGTGTCCATGTCGAAGTGGCAGTACAAGGATTCATCCGGCACTTGGCAGGACTATCCGACCACATCGGACAATGCCTCCATTACCTCGACGACGCTGATCGTCAAGCCCACCCATGCCGTATTCGTTGGGGATGGCGCAACGCTCCGTGCCGTGACCAGCAACAGCGCCGTATTCGATGTGATCTCCATCTACAAGGTGCGCGACGGCGCGACCGGCTCCACGGGTTCTGCGGCGTACTCGGTATTCCTGACGAATGAGAATATGACCTTCGCAGGGAATGCCTCCGGTCAGGTCGCGGCGGTGACCAAGACCTGCAATGTCGTGGCCTACAGGGGGACGACCAAGGTGACGCCGACCGTGGGCACAGTCACAGGGATGCCCACGGGCATGACCGTCACCAAGGGATCAGCCAGCAGCAATGAGATTCCGCTGAGCATCGCTGTTGCCGCCAATGCAACGCTGGGCGGTGCGGGCCAGCAGCAGGGTGAACTGCTTGTACCGATCACCGCGCCGGTGAGCACGACGCTGCGCATCGCCTGGAGCAAGGTCAACACCGGGGCTACCGGCGCTGCCGGGGCAGATGCCGTTGTATTCTCGCTCTATGCGCCCAGCGGTACGGTGTTCATTAACGGCAGCGGCACGCTGACCATTCAGACGGCGGCGTACAAGGGCACATCGGCGATCACCTCCGGCGCGACCTACGTCTGGAAGAAGTATGTCTCCGGCGCATGGCAGACGATCTCCGGGCAGACGGGCTCCTCGCTCTCGGTCGAGGGCAGCACGGTGGACGGCGTGGCCTCCTTCCAGTGCGTCATGACCTACGGGGGCAAGACCTACACGGACACCATTTCCCTGACGGACAAGACGGATAACTATCAGGCCAGCATCGAAAGCTCCGGCGGCGACGTGTTCAAGAACTCGGTCGGCTCCAGCACGCTTCTTTGCCGCCTGTTCCAGAACGGACAGGAAGTGGATACGGACGGCTCGGCGCATACCTACAAGTGGTACCGCCGTGATAAGGACGGCAATGCGATGGACAGCGGCGGCGTGTTTGCCACCGGAAAGAGCATCGCCATTGACGGAGATGATGTGGATGTGAAGACCACATTTATCTGTGAGGTGACCTGATATGCTGGCAAGAGCGCAGATGACCATCCGGGATGAAGCTGATGTGGTCATCAGGAGTACCGCGCCTGCTTCGCCCGTGACCGACATGCTCTGGCTGGACACGTCATCGACGCCGCATCAGCTGAAACGCTGGAACGGCTCTGCATGGGTGGCATGCGGCGCGAATGTCGATCTCTCAGCCTACTACACCAAGACCGAGATGGACACCAAGATTGAGCAGACGAACAGCGCCATTGCGCTCAAGGCGGACAGCAGCACGGTGTCCTCGCTGGGAGATCGTCTTTCTCAGGCTGAGCAGAAGATCACGCCGGAAGGCATCGCAGCATCCGTCACTTCAGCAGCATACTATGCCTACGAAAAGTACAATGGCCGCAATTACTGCCTGAACTCCGGGAATGTGCATACCTTTGTGAACAACAGGTATCGGTATGCGGACGGCAGCACGAGCAGCTACACCGGCTGGAACCTCTCTGTTTCCAATGACCTGTATGCGCATAGCAACAATGGTGCCCGGATCCTGATTTCCTTTGACATCAAGCGAACCAACGTCGATGCGTCTGCCACCTCATCCGGCAACATCTATGGCGGCATCTGGGTGTATTACAAATACATCGGTTCGGATGGGAGCACGGTTTACACGACCGGTCGAGGCTGGTATCTGCGCAGCACGGATTCTTCCTTCTCTGCCACAGATGATGACTGGGTCAGAATGAAGTACGGGCCGCTCAATCTGTCTTCCTACAGCCCGATAGGTCTTGCATACTTTTCTCTGGGAACCGGCAACGCCAACGGTACAACGGGCTCGGTTCAGTACCGGAACGTCAAGCTGGAAGTGCTCGACACATGGACGGACTGGAGCGTCGCCCCGGAGGACATCTATGGGCTGGCGAACCGCATGACCAACGCTGAGAGCAACATCTCGCAGAATGCTGACAATATCCTCATGAAAGTGAGTATGGCGACGTACAACATGAATAAGGTGTACCGTGGCACATCTGCGCCGTCATCGCTTACGACGAATATGCTGTGGCTCGATACCTCCGTCAGCCCGAATCTGCTCAAGCGGTACACGGGCAGCGCATGGGTCGTCGCCGGTGCGCAGGAGGTCAAATCCAGCGGCATCTACATCGGCCCCAACAACGTGGCGATCACGACGGAGAACTTCCTGCTGCAGCTGCTCGACCCGTCCAACAACGAAAACGTGCTCATGGAGATGAGCGCCAACGGCAATGTCGGCTTCAAGGAGCTGTATGCTGAGAATGTCGTGTCAAACTCTGTCGCCGCTGCCTATGACGGCCCGGAAACCCTGTTCGTCAATCCCAGCTATTCCGGTACCAGCGACACCTACTTCCGTTCCCTGGGGGAAGCGGTCGAGGCGGTCAACAACCGATACCTGAGAAGCAACGTCAGCATCTTCCTGCCAAGCATCTCCGGCAGCATCTATGAACCCAACGGTACGCTGATTCTGGGCGTATCCGGCCCCGGTACGCTGCTCATCTACGGCTACAGCTCCTGCACGCTGGTCAGCTATATCTCCGTGAAGGGGTGTTCAGCCCACATTCACTTTCAAAATGTCTCGCTGCGCGAAAGCCGCCCGCTGAATGGCAGCAACCGCAACCCCTATCTGGTCACCCTGCTGCTCAACCATCATGTGGAGATCAACGGCTGCACGCTGGATGCCAACAACACCACCTACGATTCGATCTACTGCCGCACTTCGCATTGCTACGTCTACAACACCGGGCTGTACAACGCCCTGCAGGGTCTGGAAGTGTTCATGGGTACGGCTTTCATGCACAACACCAAGGGCTCCTGCTCATGGTCAATGGTCTCCTATGGCGGATACATCATCGCAGCGGGCACCGTCCCCCAGGGCAGCCGCGGCTCTGGCAACAACGGCCAGCTGGTGGCATCGAACGTGACGGTGGACACAGGTACAGCGATCCCTGCAGTGACGCCGGAATCGACCACGACGCAATATGCCACCTTGACCAAATCGTACCGCGGTGGCTGGCGCAGCGATACGGTGGATGTGATTCAGGGCGTGTATTCGGATTACGGATACTCGTCCAGTCTGAGCTGGAACTACGGCTGCATGTGGTTCGGCAATCTGAAGAGCACACTCTCTGGCAAAACGATCAAGAGCGCAACCCTGACGCTGCACCGCAAGACAGGCAGCGGCTCCGGCAGCGCAAAGACCCTGTATCTCTGCGCCATTTCAAACACCAGCGCCAGCGGTACACCGAGCATCTCCGTCAACTACGGCGCAATCGGTATCATCGGTCGTGATGCTCAGGTGACATTCGCGGTTCCGGTTGCAGCGGTGCAGGGACTGGCCAATGGCACCTACGGCGGCCTGTGTCTCTATGAGTCGCCCTATAACTTTGGTTCATCGACCTACTCCAGCTGCTACATGCGCATGAGCGGCACGGATTCCGACCTGAAGCCATACCTGCAGGTCGTGTATAGTTAATCAAGACTTCAAGGAGGACGGCATGATTCTCTGTATTCCCCTCGAAGCGCGGGTGCGTACCATCATCCGCGCTTCTTTTATTGTTGCCAAACGCACATCGGAGATCAGGTATTCCCTCTCCGGCGATTCGTTTCAGATGTCCGAGATCGCTTCGGATCAGGTGCTGATCCTGCCGGATACCGTCGAAGTTTCCGAAGGACAGGCCATCACGGATGAACTGCGCATGCAGGCGCTGCCGATTGAGTCCTTCATCACCGTCAGCGCGGAAGAAGCCCTGCCAAATGCACTGGGGCTTCTTCTCAGGCTGGCTGTTGCAGATGGACGGCTGACCGATGAGGAGCTGCTTTCCATTCAGCCGGTTTTGGATGGACGCACATGGAGACCCGGGCTTGCCGTTCAGGTGGGCGATGTGTTCTCCTACAATGCGTCGCTCTGGCGATGCCTGCAGGCACACACGACGCAGAGCGACTGGCCGCCTGACGCCACACCGGCGCTCTGGAGAAAGGTCGAGGTCATCCATGAGGAGGAAGTGCGTGTCTGGCAAACCGGCGTGGACTACATCGTTGGTGACGAAGTAGCCTACCCGGATGCCACAGGCGATGTGTACGTCTGCCAGCAGGCGCATACCTCCCTGACCGGATGGGAGCCGCCCGCTGTCCCCGCACTCTGGACAGCAAAGAGTGTGTAACCAAAGCATACAGCTGCTTCCTATGGGGCGGCTTTTGCTATACAAATACCAGGAGGATTTGGGAATGAGGAACTTTTCGATTGATCTGGTCTGGGCCAAGGTTCAGACGGCAGCTGCTGCCATCGGCGGCTATCTCGGCTATTTTGTAGGAGGTGTGGACGGCCTGATGACTGCGCTCATCATTTTCATGGTGATCGACTACATCACCGGACTGATGTGCGCTATTGCCGGCAAGAAGCTCTCCAGCGAGGTGGGCTTCAAGGGCATCTGCAAGAAGGTGCTCATCATGATGCTGGTCGGTGTCGCGCATATCGTCGACCTGCATGTGGTCGGCACGGGGCAGGCGCTGCGCAGTGCAGTCATCTGCTTCTATCTGTCCAATGAAGGTGTCTCCGTACTGGAAAATGCAGGCCATCTGGGGCTTCCCATTCCTGAGAAGCTCAAGGATATCCTCGCACAGCTGCACAACCGAAGCGATAAGGACAACACGACCAACCCGGGCGATGGCGAATGACCATCGCTCTTTCTTTTTGAGGAGGACGTATGACAGAGCGAATCAACACGCCCTTTACCGCCGAGCATTTTGTGGCCTACTGTCTGCGGATGGTAGGCCATCCTTATTGGTACGGCACCTGTGGCTACAAGGCCACGTCCAGTCTTTTGTCCCGCAAGGCGAAGCAGTACCCGTCTCACTATGGATCCGGGCGCACCAGCCGCTACAAGCAGGACATCGCCAACCGTGAGGTGGTCTGCGACTGCATCGGCGGTGCGAAGGGTTATGCCTGGACCGGCGGCGGTCAGGCCATGCTGGACGCCATCGGCACGGACAAGTCCGTCCCCAGCACCTACGGCGCACACGGCTGCCCGGACAAGGGAGCGAACTCCATGTTCAGCTACGCCAAGAGCAAGGGCTGTGCCTGGGGCACGATGGCCACGCTGCCCGAGGTGCCCGGACTGGCGCTGACCAAGGACGGGCATGTGGGATACTACATCGGCAACGGCTGGGCGGTCGAATGGCAGGGCTTTGCCAGCGGCTGTGTCAGAACGCAGGTCAGCAAGCGCCCCTGGACGCACTGGTATGCGCTGCCGTTCATCGACTATGGCGACGCCCTCCAGAGCGCGCCCGTGCACACGCCCGATACGCCCGCGACCGAGTACACGCTCGGCTCCCGTTCGCTGGAGAAGGGTGCGAAGGGCACGGACGTCAGGACCCTGCAGGAGCTGCTCCTGCAGTTGGGCTTCTCCCTGCCTAAGTACGGCGCGGACGGCAGCTTTGGCACGGAAACGCTCTCTGCCCTGAAGGCCTTCCAGAGCAAGGCATGTATCAAGGCAGACGGCATCTACGGCAGCGAAACCCATCAGGCACTGATGGACGCTGTGGCAGATGATGACGAAGGCAAGGCTGATTCCGCGCCTGACACCGAAGCGCCCGAAGAAGCGACGCCCGTCGTCAAGCAGGTGCGCGTTATTTGCGGCAACGGCTCTGTCAACATTCGTGTGGGCAACGACACGAACTATGGCCGCATCACCGCAGCCAAGAACGGCGACACCTTTGCGTGGGTGGCGACGGCTGAAAACGGCTGGCACGCCATTGTGGTCAATGCGCAGATCGGCTGGGTGTCCGGCAAGTATTCTGCAATCGCCTGAAGAAAAAAAGTAACGGCTCCTTCGCTTCTTTGCGTTGGAGCCGTTACGGGTCAAGGTTGTTCTCTGCGAACAACGGCGAGTTGAAGAATTCAGGAAGACTGATTTCCATGCCCTGGCACATCTCATGGATGATACGCAGCTTCACAGAATCGTATGAACAGTTGATAACATTGCCAATGGTGGACTTGGGTACGCCGCTTTTCATGAACAGCTGATACTGAGTCATGCTTTTCTCGGCCAGCAGTTCTGACAGCCGCTGACTGATCGCCTGATTGAGCTTCATTCCATCACCATCCCTGTAGCTGTACTATTATTGTAGTATTGAGCGATCGAGGGATAGTCCCTGTAGCTGTACTATTTGCCGTTTTTGTGGTAATATAAGGCTTAAGCGGGGTGATGAAAAATGAAGGTCACGTTTTGCGGCCACAAGGAAGTGGCTGATCGAGACGCTGTTGAGCGATGGCTGTATGCAACCTGCACTGAGTTGATTGAGAATGGAACTGAAGAATTCTATCTTGGTGGCTACGGTAGTTTTGATCATCTCTGCGCAGCCATACTCCGGGATCTGAAAAAATCTCATCCGCAGATCCGACTGATTCTTATTCTCCCGTATCTGAACAGCAGTATGATCACCGATGGGTACGACGAAACGCTGTACCCTCCGCTGGAATCTGTGCCTAAGCGTTTTGCCATTTCCCGCCGAAATGAATGGATGGTCCGAGAATGCGATACCGTCGTTGCCTATGTAACTCATGGCTGGGGCGGCGCGGCAAAGACGCTGGATTATGCGCGCAGGAAGAAAAAGAACATCCTGCTCTACGGCACATCCGAGAAGTCCCGGCAATGAGGCGAATGCTCCCTGATGCCTCTGCTGATTTCCCCTGACAGTCTTTCCTGATAAATGTATATTCAAAGGCAAAATACTGAAAAACTGACAGACATATTCTCCCACGATTCGGATGATCTCCGGGTCGTGGGATTTTTTGCGTTTTGGGGACAGATAAAGGCAGCGGAGCTCTTGCCCCGCCACCTGCTGCGCTGTCAGCCGACGTCAGCCATTCCGCGCAATGGATTGTGTATTTCCTTTTCCTGCTCCGGCAGCTGCTGGAAGCCCGTCATGGTTTCGTCCGATTCGGTCGCCTCAAAGATGCCGTGCACTTCGCTGGAAAATTCGTATAGGTTCACATTGGGCAGCGCCTTTGTGACCTTGAGAATACCGCGCTGGGTGAAGTTGTCCAGATAGTAGCCGACAGTACCGTATTTCAGCCCTGTCAGCTCCGAGGCGTTGCGAATGGTGAACTTCTCATCGGGGAAGGCATCCATCAGCTTCAGCAGAACCTCTCTCTGCTTGTCAGGCATGTGATAGCATTTCGGGCCGTTCCGGATGTCACGTGCGAAGCGGTATATGCCGTCCTCGTATTCGAGGAAGCCGTAGTTCATAGCCACCCTGAGCAGGCCAAAGCCGACGTCCTTGTTCGCCACGGGGTTGCGCAGCATCCACTCGGCAAAGCTGAATTCCATTCTGCCGTTTTCGAGCATGTCCATCAGCCCTGCGGCAGACTGCCTTTCCCTGGCGTATTCCGATGCCATCAGCTTCCGGATCGCATGTCTGAGTGTCTCGGTTTCCACGCTGTCGTACTCTGTGTCCTCATCTGTCGTCTGCATGGGATTCTCACTTCTGATCAGAAGATGATACACTCTCGGCTCTCTCGGACTGCCCGGCGTCTCGCATAGGATCAGCCCAAGCTTCAGCATCAGGTAAATGTCATCCTTGGCAATCGAATCACTGGTTTCCGTGAGCTGCTCCCAGTCGTGTTTCATGAACGTCGTTCCACCGCTCCGGGCAATGCTGCTCAGGCCGGTAATCAGGCGTTCTATTCGTTTGGGCTGAGTACGACCCATGCGGTTGGCCTCGGCATCCTGCAGATATGCGAGATACTCTTCAACAGTGTCGAAGATCGGAGGTGGGCTTTCGGTCGGCTCAGACCTGGGCTCAGCTTCCGCAGCAGTTACAGGATCATCCAACTCTTCAATGCCGAAGCTGATTTCAACGCTGTCCTCCGGGCGAAAGACGGGGTTCTCTGCCGCTTCTGCCGGCGGGCTCACCGGTGAAAACGGAATCTCAGCCTGAGCAGAAGTCTGTCTTGCCAGCGGCTGCTTTGCCGCCTGCCGTTCAAGAAGCAGGGCTTCCTCCCGGCGCCGCTGTTCCTGTTCTGCCTTTGCATCAATCGAGCGCGCCAGCAGATCCAGGTAATACTCGATAAAGTAGGTCAGGTCTCCGCCGTTTTCGCCGCGGATGATGTCCTGCATGCTTTTGAAGTAACGGTAGCTTTCTCTGGCAATCACGCCTGAAATGGAGATGTCGCGAAGGAAATCATAGCCGCTTCGCAAAAGCACTGCGTATGAAATCATTCGCGACAATCGCTCGTTCCCTTCGGGAAACGGTCGTGTTACCAGCAGGTATGCCTGACCGACAGCAGCTTTGATCAGCGGGTGAATCTCTGTGCTGGCCAGGAAATCGTAGTACTCCTGCATCAGTCCGGGAATGGCAGCGGCGGGCGGCACGTCGTAGGTTTCCTTGCCCATGGCGGCAATGGGATGCGTATCCGTCTGCCTGTAGTCCGTTGCCTGACCCTCCATCTCGTCCGTCAGCCGGTAGGCGAGCATTCTCACGTAACGCTCATCCAGCGGATAATACAGCATCCTTGTCATATCTGTCCATGCCTGGCGGTTGTTCTGGATCATCTGCTCCTGCACGTTTTCCGGCTCGGTTCCGCGCTCAAGAAATTCCATGGCCTCCTGCAGCGTGATCTGCGCGCCTTCAACAAAGCTTGTAAAGAAGATCTCCTCGGTCATTGCGCCGGTCATAGCTGTCTTGTAGGGATCGATCGCCACATTGCAGTCAAGCGCCAGAGCGCAGAGCCTTTCACTGGCGGCAATCATCTTGTCCGTCAGCACATACCACATCGGCTTTCCGTCTGCGCGGTGGAGCGGCAGAACGATGCTGTTCATCTTTCTGCGCTCAACCAGCTCAGGCCAGAAGGTGCTGATGGAAATATTCAGCGGCAGCTTGAAGAGTACCTCCTGCCGGGTCAGATACTGGGACTGAAGACGCTGCAGAAGCATTTCCTTGTCCATGGCCATACAGATTCTCCTCCTTTAGCTGCGTCTGCCCGGCAGGCCCCCGCCTGATGGCTTCAGCTGCACCGGAACAGCGTTCTGTAAATCAAATGCAATCGCATAATGCTCGGGAATGGCAAAGCCCATGATCTGCCTCGGACAATTGTCGTTCCAGCCCATCAGGCGGCGGATGCGCTTCAGCAGGGAAGCCCCGCTGACCTCAAGCTGATCGGGCGGAAGCTGCGGAATGACCACAGCCTCCCGATCCTCTACCGAGCATGCCTTGAGAAGCAGCATGCCCTGTTCTTCGTTGATCAGAATCTGGACCTGACGCGGCTGCTCCAGATGGTCCAGAACGTTCTTGTTCAGCAGGATGCTCTCCTCCTCGGGGCAGAGCGTCATAACCAGCGGCTCGTCTCTCATGAACGAAATGATCTCATTCATACCTTGGTCACCTCTCCGGTTTCTTGATCAATCATCTCCATCGGCATCTGCTCAGCCGATTCTCCCTGCATGGTATCCATCGCTGCGTAGCCCTCGTCCAGGTTGACCTGCATCGAGGCGGTGTGGTCTGCAACCGGCAGGCCGAAGGAATCGCGCCAGTTTTCAAGGAACCGCACGGCGGCCTTCTTTTTGGGCTTGCCCTCCGAATCGCTGTCCTGCGTGGCGGGAATGAATACCTCCGTGCTGGTCAGATCGAACACGTACAGCTGCTCACCCTGATAGGAAATGCGGGTGCCCTGCATCTTGTAGCGGTAGAGGGTTTCCCAGCCCATGAGGTCGTAGAGTTTTGCCGTGAACATGCTGCAGGAAATCTGCCGGCTCTTTCGTTTGTCGTCCCTGGCAATGCACCAGCGCACGGCGTCCCGCGCACCCTCATCGCAGGGGCGGACAACCAGCTTGCCGGTATCCGGGTTGATGAGCACCTGCACGTATACAACCTCGTCCAGCCTGGATATGCAGGCATTGTTGAAGATGATTCCGTTGCTTCGGATGGTCAGGGTCGGGTCGAACTTATGGGAGAAGAACTCCCTTCGCACCACCTGATACCCTTCAAAGGAGAAATTCGCTTCTGCGGCAATCCGCGCAGCCTCCTCACGCTCCTGCTTGCTCAGGGGCTTGAAGCCCTCGCCGGTCAGGATCTGCGTACCTTCCAGCATTTTGTCCATGCCCTGCCCGGGCATCTGCCCCTGAGGAGGCTGCTGCACAGGCGGGTACGGCGCTCGCTGCTGCGGAGGGTACTGCGGCGGATACCCGCCGTTGCTGCGGGGATACGGGCTGCCTCCGTAGGGGAAGCCGTATTTGTTTTCGTCCATCATGTAAACTCCCTTTCTCATTTCCAGAGTTTGCCGACCAGAAGGCTGTCCAGCCGCCTGCAGATCTCGTCCGCACACTCGACCAGCGCAATCTCCTCGCCGGCATCCCCGGCAAACATCTGCTCATAGGTATCACGCATGAACTGTTCGCTGAAGGCGCCGTAGACCATGCGGCTGGATTCGTCGTGAAGCAGGCATTCGTAGCGGTAGATGAAGCCCAGCCAGTAGGCGTACTCGTATTCGTCCGTCAATGCCTCTATGCTGATCTCCTCAGGCGCTTCGCCGACCTCGACCTCTATCGTAGCCGGCGGGGAGGCGGCGTCCTCGCGGATGCATGCTTCCACCACGGCCTGATTGGCTGACTTGCCCTTGTCCAGCTGGCTTACGATGTTGTTCAGCCAGATCACCACGTCCACGATCATCTCCGGCGACTTGACCAGCATGGGAACCTGCAGGAGGCCCGAAAGGCCGTCCTCTTCCATGCCGCCTGCCACCGAGAAGCTGTGATCCATCACGCCCGCAAGCTGACTGGTCATGTACAGCGGTGCGAAAATGTCCATGCTCACGCCTCTGTCGACGGCTGCCATGAAAATGTTGCCCTGCATGTCGCAGTAGGCAAGGTCTCGCTCGTTGAACTCCCGGGTGATCTTCTCCACATCAGGGTTCAGCGGAGATTCGCGCGCCATGGTCATAAGTCTCCGTACGTTTGCCGAAAGCGGTCTGGCCCTGGCAGGATTCTTAATCGTAATCTTCATTGACTGTCACCGTCCCCGTCCGGCTCGGTGGCAGGTGCGAAGAGCGCCTCCATCATGTCATCCTGCAGCTTTTCAATGGTATAGGCATCGACCGTATGATCGCTGTCGAGCACTACAGCCTCTGCCATGACATCCCATTCACCGTCATCGTCGATCATCGGAAGCCTTGTGCTGCTGTTGTGCTCAAAGGCCGGTGTGCCGTAGGTCCGCTTTTCGCGCTCGATGCGTTCACGTACCCTGCGCTCAATCTCCTCGGCGTCCTCGGTGATCTCAATGCCCTCGTCCTCGTCAGCGGCGTAGAAGAAGCCCTGCATGTCTTCCTCTTCCTCAACCTCGATGATCTCCGGCTGCGTTTCTGTCGGCGCTTCTGCCTTCACGGTGGACTCATGTCCGATGTAGTTGTCCAGATCGAAGAACAGCACCTTTTCGTCGCCCCTGGCACGGAGCATGGCGGGTACCCGGAAGGTATAGCTTTCATCCCAGTTCAGCATGTCAAAAAGCTGCGTGCAGAAGGCCTTTGCGCCAAGCTGTACGGAGTTGCCGCTGTCGTTTGCCCAGCGCAGTGCATTGGGATGCTCCGGGGAACATGGCCTTACAGCAAGCATGCGTTCAACCGGGTTGAAGAGAAGCTCTACGTACTGACAGCGCCTGAGCATGGGGCCTTCGTCATCCTCAAACATGGTATTGAGCTTGCTGATGCATTTCGCATTGAAGGAAATGGACCTGCTGCTGATGCGCACCACCGGCTCAAAGGCCTGGCTGAACATGCCTGCGCCGACTACCTGAAAGCCCTTTTTGACGGGAGGGGCGTTCTCCTGCTCGTACTCTTCCATGGTCTTGCCCTCCAGCTGGGCCTTGACGCGCTTTTCCATGTCGCTCAGCTCACGGGAGATGCGCTGGATGCCGTTGTCGTCGGTCATGCCTACAAGGCGCCTGCCTGCGTCGGGAAGATGCTCATTCTCAAGGTCTGCACGAAGCTCACCCTCTTCCATACCCATGGCGATGCGGCTGACGCGGTAGTATTCGTCCTCCTCGTGACCAGCCCAGGAGCGGTTGACGGAGATGAAGCCGCGCAGTGCGCCGATGTCGATGACGCGCATGGGTATGTAGGTGCCGGTGTGCCTGTAGCGGTGGCTGTTCAGAATCCGCTGGGCGGCGTTCCACTGTGCCCTGGTGATGATGGCGTCATGATGCGCCGGCTGGTAGTACTTGTTCTTCTTGTTGCGGTTCTTCACAGACTTGTGGTCGTGGAAATTGGGCGTCCAGGTCTTGCGGGCAAGGACATCGCCGCAGTATCGCTCGTTGCGCATGACCGTTGCGATGCCGGTTGCCGTCCACTTGGTGTTGGGTGTTCCGTCACGCCTGCGCCCTCCGGTTTCACGCTCCAGCTCGGTCAGAGTATCGGCAATCTCCTGCGTGCTGCTGCCGTTGAGCAGCATGTAGTACATGAGCCGGACTGTCTGTGCCTGCTCCTCGTTGATCACCAGCTTCTTGCGATGGATGCCGTTTTCAATCACATCGATCTTATCGTAGCCCAGCAGCTTCGGCGTCATGAAGCGGCCCCGGCTGAACCGCCATTCAAGGGAGAGCAGCATGGCCTCGCTCTTCATGTGCGACTCCTCCTCGGCGACCATGGCCAGAACGAAGAGAATGATGTTGCTGGTGGAGTCGAGCGTATTGAGGTTCTCCTGCTCGAACAGCACCGGAATCGGCGGGTCCTGCTCCTTCAGCCTGCGCACCCAGCTGATGCAGTCGATCAGGTTTCGCGCAAAGCGGCTGACGGATTTGGTGATGATCATGTCGATCTTTCCCGCCAGCGCGTCCTTCATCATTCGCTGGAAGCCGGGCCGGTGAGCGGTCTCCGTCCCGCTGAAGCCGTCGTCGACATACAGGCCGCAGAACTTCCATTTTTGGATTGCTGCGGATCATTTCCCGGTAGTTCTTCTTCTGCATCTCAATGGAAATGGTCTGCTCGATGTCGTCCGTGGAAACGCGGCAGTACGCGGCGACGTTGAGGATACGGTCCTCCTGCTGGCTGTCTGCATTGGCAGCGATCTTGTGGACACCCGTACCGTCGAAGGTATCGAGCTCGTCACGAAGGGCTGTCCTGGCGCGCTGGCGCTCGGATTCAAACCCTGCGCCCGGCGGCTTCCCGGCCTGAACCGGGTTGTTTTCCTGCAGGGCGTCGCGCTGGGCTTTCAGCTCTGCAGCACGCTTTCGGGCCTTCTCATAGGCCCTCGGTCGGGTATCAACCATACGGCTGTGTCACCTCCGGGGAGGGGGTGCGGAAACGTACGGCAAGGTGTGCTATGTTCATTTTTTCCGCCTCCTTTCTGCCCGCAAAAAGCGAGTCCATGCGGGTTATGTGACATTAAGCCATAGTTATCAAACTATATCAACCTCCATACGGATGTACCGGCAAAATAAAGTTGCGATACCCGTCGGTACCGCATTTCTACCATTCAGTTTTTTGCAGAACAAGGAGAAATGGATCAAGATTGAGCACATAGCAGATGGATATGCCGACCTTCATGCTGCACTGGTCAAAGTCGCGGATGCCATATTCCAGGCGCTGGTACTGGCCCAGGTTGATGCCGGCAAGCGTTGCAACCTGCATCTGCGACATACCCTGCATTTCCCGTGCCTTGCGCAGGATTTTTCCGATATCCTTCTTGCTCACGGCTTTCACCTCCGTACGGATTACTCACTCTAAAGCCGGAGAAAGTCAAGTTATCTTTTTCTGCGGGGTTTCGTTCAAACGGCGCTTCATTTTACCAAAGGATATGAGGGGCTTTGCTCCATCCCTATGCGGAGGAAAGAATGATGACACATGAAGAAAAGAAGCAGATCGGAAAAATGCGCGCTGCCGGGATGAGCTATGCCCGAATCGCAGAATCGCTGGATATTTCCATAAACAGCGTCAAGTCCTACTGCCGGAGGCACGGTCTGGGCGCAGACACAGCCTTGCAGGAAACACAGCCTGTGCAGGCAGAGCCCTGCCAGCCGCAGAGCGAGGCCACCGCATGTGAACAATGCGGCAGCCCGGTACTGCAGCAGGCCGGGCGGAAGAAACGAAGGTTCTGCTCGGACGCCTGCAGACAGGTGTGGTGGGCTTCTCACCGGGAAGAACTGCGCCGCAAGGCTGAGCATCATTTTGTGTGCGAATATTGCGGTATGCAGTTTTCAAGGTACGGTGTGTCGCAGCGACGTTTCTGCTCACGCTCGTGCGCCGCCTCTGCCCGAAACCGGAGGGAGGCTGCCCATGACGCATGAAACGCTGATGCTGGAAAGGCGGTATCTGGCCTGCCTGAGTCTTCTCCGCACCATGCTTGGAAAGGGCCTGCTGACAGATGCGGAGTATGCTCAGGCAAGGCAGCTTCTTACCGACCGATACCAGCCAAAAATCTCGATAATATTTGAATAAATGCGCCGTCATCAGCTTGACTTTCTTCCTCTTTAGAGTGAGTAATGTCACTGAAAGGAGGGACTGTCCAATGGCGAAGGTCATACGAAAAATAGAACAGAAGCAGACTCCGGGCGTGGCAAAAAAGCGGGTAGCCGCCTACGCCCGCGTCTCCGTGCCGACGGAGCGCCTGCTTCATTCGCTGGATGAACAGATCAGCTATTACAGCAATCTCATCCAGAAAACACCGAGCTGGGAGTACGCCGGCGTGTTTGCAGACAGAGGCATCAGCGGCACGCAGTCCGCCACCCGCGATCAGTTTCAGAAAATGCTCGCCGAGTGCGAGGCCGGACATATCGACATCATCCTGACCAAAAGCCTATCGCGCTTTGCCCGAAACACAGTGGACACGCTTCAGACGGTTCGCCGCCTGCGCACCCTGGGCGTTGAGGTGCGCTTCGAAAAGGAAGGCATCAATACACTGGACGAAAGCGGTGAGCTGATGATTACGCTGTTCGCGTCCTTTGCGCAGGAGGAGAGCCGGTCCATTTCCGAAAACTGCAAGTGGGGCATCCGCAAGCGCTTTCAGAACGGCACAATCGGCGTGGCCAACAAGCATATCCTCGGCTACCGCTACGACAACGATTTGCAGAAATACATCGTCATCCCCGAGGAGGCGGAGATCGTTCGGCAGATGTTCACGCTCTTCCTGAAGGGCGATTCACTGCGGATAATCTGCGACAAGCTGAATGAGCAGGGCTTCCGGACGATAAACGGCAAGCTGTTTCAGGAGGCATCCCTTGCGCAGATGATTCAGAACGAGCTTTACGCCGGCGACATGTGCAGGCAGAAAAGCTACATGACTGATCCCATTGCAAAGCGGAAAATCCGGAACGACGGCGTCCTGCCCAGGTTCTATTATCAGGACTGCCACGAGGCGATCATTGACCGGGAAACCTGGGAAATGGTGCAGGAAGAATACGAACGGCGCAGGGAGAAGCTGAATCCGACCTATTGCTTTACCCGAATGATTACCTGCGGCATGTGCGGCATGCCGTATACCCGCAGGCGGCAATACAAGAAGGATGCGGGTCACAATCGATGGTTCTGCCGGGCTACCAAGGAAAAGGACACGACCTGCGAAAATGCCATTTTTACCGAGGAGCAGCTCATGCAGATCTGCGCAAGGGTGCTCGGCATGGACGCCTTTGACGAGAACGAATTTCTCAACCGCGTCCGGCACATGACGGTTACACCGGACGGTATCGACTTTGATCTGATCGACGGCAAGACCGCACACTGGAAGAACCGGCACATCGGGGACTGGCATCATCCTGCCACCTGCACAGACGCCTTCCTCGGGCGCATCCGCTGCGGCATCTGCGGCACGGAGTACCGCCGGGTCAATCACGCCGGCAAGCTGGTCACCTGGTACTGCTACGACAGAAAGCAAAGGCGGCATGGCTGCACCAACAGGAGTTATCCGGACTTCGTCCTCAGGCAGATGGTCGCTGAGATCATGGATACTGATGATTTCGATGAAACTGCCTTCAATGAGCGGGTCGATCACATTACGGCAGACCCCGGCGAGACCATTACACTTCACTTCAAGGATGGGAGAACAGCACAATGGCAAGGAATATAAAGGTAATACCCTCGACCGTTCCGCTGCATGCGGTCGGGCCGGTGGTCACGGGAGCAAAGCGCCGCGTTGCAGCCTACGCCCGCGTCTCCACGGACAGGGACGAGCAGTTCACCAGCTACGAGGCGCAGATCGACTACTACACCAATTACATCAAGAGCCGTCCCGACTGGGAGTTCGTTTCCGTATATTCGGACGAAGGAAAGACCGGCTGCAACACCCTCAAACGCGAGGGCTTCAAGAACATGGTGGATGATGCGCTCGACGGGAAGATTGACCTCATCGTCACCAAGTCCGTCAGCCGCTTTGCCCGAAACACAGTCGACAGCCTCACCACCATCCGCAAGCTGAAGGACAAGGGCGTCGAGGTATACTTTGAAAAAGAAAACATCTGGACCTTCGACGGCAAGGGAGAGCTGATGCTGACGATCATGTCCTCGCTTGCCCAGGAGGAAAGTCGCAGCATTTCCGAGAACTGTGCCTGGGGTCAGCGCAAGCGCTTTGCGGACGGCAAGGTTTCCGTTCCCTTCGGCAGATTCCTCGGTTACGACAAGGGACCGGACGGCAATCTGGTCGTCAATGAGGAGCAGGCGAAAATTGTCCGCCGCATCTATGCAGAGTTCCTGCAGGGATACACACCCTATGCCATCGGCAGGCGCCTGACCGAGGACGGGATACCTACGCCCGGAGGCAAGACAAAATGGAACACCTCGGTGATCCGCAGCATTCTGACGAACGAAAAATACAAGGGTGATGCGCTTTTGCAGAAGGTGTTCACCGAGGACTTCATCACCAAGAAGAAAATCAGGAATACCGGGCAGGTGCCGCAGTACTACGTGGAAGGCAACCATGAAGCGATCGTCAGCGCGGAAACCTTCGACCTCGTGCAGGAGCAGATGGCGGCGCGCAAGCCCGGGAATAACCGTTACAGCGGAGTGCACGTTTTCTCCGGCATGGTTTACTGCGGTGACTGCGGCAGCCGATACGGCTCCAAGGTCTGGCATGCCAACGAAAAGTACCGCAAAATCATCTGGCAGTGCAACCGCAAGTACGCCGGCACGATCTGCCGTTCGCCGCATCTGACTGATCCCCAGATTGAGGACATTGTGATGCGCGCCATGAGCAGACTGAGTGATGAGCGCGATGCGATCATCCGCACGGCAGTAATGCTGCGCGATACGATTTACGATACCTCCGCCCTCTGCGCCGAGCAGGAATGCGTGGAAAGGGAGCTGGCCGACGCCACCGAGCAGCTGACACAGGCGGTCCTGCGGAATGCCAGCGTCGCACTGGATCAGGCGGAGCACCAGCAGGAGATGGCTGCGCTGAGCGCACGATATCAGGAACTGCAGGACAGGAACACGGCGCTCAAGGTGGCGATCATGGACAAGGACAACCGCCGCAAGCGCACGGACAGCTTCATCCGGGAGCTTCGCAGCCTGCCGCAGCACGCCGAGAAGTTCGATCCCGTTGCCTTCCGCATTCTGGTGGAGCGCATCACGGTATACGATGACAGGCGGGCAATTGTTCGGTTCAACGACGGGACGGAGATCGAGACGTAATGCGTTTGTTTTTTTCAAAATGAATATATTAGCAGGTCTCAATCTGCACGAGTCTTTTCCCGCCAAAACCGCCCTGGAGGTCATCCCAATGCTTCCCGTCATCCTTTTCAGTTCATATTAAACACATGATGATGGGTCGTGAGAACAAAATGTACATAGAGAAATAGCTATCTACCCACCAATTTCTCGGACTGAATTCTGTGAATGTAACTCCAAATGGATCATAACGAAATTGAGACGGCTTTTGATAGCGGCCCCGAATTCAATCTACACTGGCGAACATAATATAAACTGGAAAAAATCGCGTAGACAAAAACGTGGAGGTGATATAAAATGGTAGATGGGGTGACTATTTGTATGAATAACAGAACTTCACTGTCTACTGTCGCACTCCTTTCCACGCTATGGGAAAAAGAACAGCGAGATTACTTAGATGTAATCGGGCAATTTGTTCTTCGCTGTATGCCACAGGAGATTGATGCGAAGGTTGATATTGCTACCATCACTGCAAAAATGCGAGCAGACTACGGCTTTGATGACATACCGTATCAGGTAGTCGAAAAGGTGTTACGGCGTCTAAGCAAATTAAACGCTCGTCCAAAGCGTTATTTTCGCCGCGAAAATAGATGTTTCTACGTAATGGAAACTTTCGATGGCCGTTCGTTTGATTTAGCACAGCAAGAAACCAATGCGCTTATTAGGGATGTGTTGGAAGCGCTAATTGATTATCTTGAGGGGAACCATTTACATAAACGTATCAATACTGACGAGGCGACGGAATATCTCTTTCACTTTTTTGACGCCTACGGAATGACGGTTGTTCATGACAGCAGCCTTTTGCGTGCAATTACAACTGCAAGTGGAAATAGTAATTTCTTTGTTGCCCGTTTCATCCTGGAAAACTACGAAAAGCGCACCCCTGTCTTTGATAAGCTACTGAGAATTACTACGGGCTTTCTCATTCACAAGGCAGTATATTTTTATTCAGCTGAAATGAAAAGCTCCTATAGCTCGAAGTTACGCGATGTGACATTCTACCTCGACTGTTCACTGGTGATCGATGCTCTTGGCTATGATTCTGTGAACGATGAAACTGCATATGATGAAATGAGTCAGTTAGTCCGTACCAATGGCGGCAGAATTTCAGTGTTCCGGCATACAGTGGAGGAGGCCAGTCGCGTATTGGAGGCGTATGCCCATAAACCTCAATCGCATAATTCCTTTACATTAGCCGGATTGGATGCACGCGGGTATCCCTCCGAGGTGTTGGCTTCTATTGCGACACCACAGGCAATCGAGGATAATTTGAGGCAGAAAGGTATTCTTGTCTGTGATACACCTTCATATGACCCGACGCGCATTGTTGATGGTAAAAATTTGTACGAAGGCTTTGAGAACGAGGTTGCTATTGAGCAGCAGCTTCTGAAGTATTCGTATAAGAAAAATGGCATTTTGAATGGTGATCGTTTAAGCTATGATGCAAAAACTCTGTCGGCTATAGGCAGGCTTAGGCGGGGCAGACGGCCATCGAGTATCGAAACTTGTCACGCTATGGTTATAACTCAGGGCAGTATTCTTAACAGATGTATGCGGGAATTGTATCCAGATCGCTTTCCGGGTGAAATTGATTTTGCAATAAATGATTTGGATCTGGTCAGCTTGCTTTGGCTAGGGCAGCGCAACAAGGAAAGCCAACTTCCGCAGAACCTGTTGATTGCAAACGCCGTAGCCGCCTGTCAAATTACGCAGGATATTATGGATCAAGCTATAGAACTGGCATACCGTATGGAGCAGGACAAAGCGATTCCGAGCGAAGCGGCGTTGATTATCCGTAGTCAATCGGTTATTCGTTCTATGCTTTTTGATGAAACACGGAATAATCCGTCGCAGTTGAATGAGAATACAATAAAGAAAATCATTTCTGATTTTGTTGCTCGTGAGTCGCGCGACGATGCGGAGGCTGCCATCGAAAAAGCTGTGGATGAAAATGCTGCAAAACTACGTGCTCAACACGCACAAGACATGGGGCGCATTAAAAAAGAGCTGGATCAGGTATATGCTGTTCAACGACAGCAGGCGGTATCTATGCGTACCGATGCGGAACGTATTGCGAAGAAGTGGGCATGTCGTGCGGGAAAAGCAGTACGAATCACAGTTCTAGCAATTTGGTTACTCTGTCTTGCTGGTTCTGTGTACTGCTGGTGGAGGGGAGGTTTTGTGTATACCAATTTCTCAGCAATCATACTAAGTGTGCTTAGTCTTCTCCAGATTGTGGACTACCTTTTCAAGGTATTCGATCTGAAAGAACGTTTCTCTGGCTGGGCACATGATAAGGTGTTTGCAGCAATGTATTCGCGCGAAATACACAAGCGCGAGGTACTTTCACACATCCCACTTCATCTGTAATTGCGATAGGCTACCACAAATCACAAACTGCTTTCGCGTTCCCAGGAAATGAAAGCATTACAAAGATTGACTCTGTCCGCAGAACATATTCTTCTTTGTTTTGGAAAAGAAATGTATAATTGATGATCAAGTACAAATATTCTACCAACAGCAGCAGGTCATGATGGCCTGCTGCTATTGTTTTGCCGGGGAACTTCCCCAGCGTAGGTTGACCCGGGTCACCCGAGCAGCCCGACATTACAGCTTCAGCATTTCCTCCAGTTTCTCAACGCTATCACCGTTCTGAAGCCCCAGTGCGGCAAAGGCATGCTCACCGGCACACAAATAGCGATGATCCAATCGGTTGTCCGTCACGCAGTACTGATAGACCATGAGCATCAGCGCTTCCTCCAACTGGGCAATCCGCTTGTTTGCTTCCTCTGCGTTCATGCCAAAGCCTCCACAAAAGCGTCATAGTTTTCAGTTTCAAAATCCCTGCAGAAGATGGCAAATTCGATCAGATCGAAATGGTAACGGCAATCCTTCAGCACGCTGGCATAGGCTTTTGCCACTACCTTCGGATCATTCCGGAAAGCACCGCAGCCGAAAGCGCCGAGCACGAGAATGTCCACGCCGTTTCGCGCTGCGACGGCAAGTATGCTCCGTGCGCGTTTCTCATGAACCCGCTGCAGTGCTTCCGGGGTAATGCTGACCGCCGCTCCGCTCTCGGGATTGTACTGGTTGCCGGGGGCCTTGCGCAGACTGGGCGCAGCGCAGGAAATGACATCCACCTTGCACCAGTCCTCCCGCGCCATGCGCTCCGGGCAATCCGTATCCGTCTTGCAGATCACGACGCCCGGAGAATAGATGCAGGCATCGGTATGAAGCACGTCCCCGGCTACCCGGTTGACATCATAGTACTCATGCCACAGGAACCACCGGTCAAGGGTCGGATACAGCGTGGAGCACCGGCACAGGCTCTCCTCCTGCGCGCTACTGCCGCTGAGGACACCACCGCCAGGCTTTGTCGCTGACGCGAAGTTCAGCACGGCAAGAGGATGGTGTACGGCAGCTTCGCCAGCGTGTCCAGCTTGTACTCGTCGCGCCGTCCCATGCCGAAGATGCAGCCGAAGTCACCGGCGACGATCAGCGTATCCTTGTCGGTCAACCCGTACTGCCCATGGAGCTCTTCAAAGCGGGATACCTCGCCATGGGTATCCCCGGTGATGTAGATCATCCTTCTTCACCTGCCTGCTGTACATTCTTCTCCGGCCAGCTGAACCCGAAATCCTTTCGCTTGATCTTGCACCGGGGCTCGCCGTCCTTCCAGAACACGATACCCTCGATGTTGTGCCCGGCGAGATAATTCCGGATGCTGTCGAAGGTGCGCTCTGCGAGAGGAATGATCTTTTCTCCGTGCCGCACCAGCACATCCGTATCCAGCCCATGAGGATTACTGTTGAAATGTGGCCCGATGGCCTCATAAGTACCATCGACTAATTCGCCCGGCGTATTTGCTTTGGCGGCGATGAACCAGGAATCAGCAGGACAGGTCTCGTCCACCGGCACCCAGTGAGGCCAATGACCGGTGACCGGATCAGGCTCATCGCAGGGAATGGCGCCGGCGGGCGGCGTTTTCATTACGCCCTTTTTGTTCTTCTTGGCGTCGTATCGCTTATAGAACTGACCATCAATGATCGCACAGCAGGCACCGTCGATCTTCTCCGTAGCTACTCCTTCACCGGCAAGCACCCAGGCAAGGTCCGGGCTGGATACCTCCGAGGAGATGCTGATCACGTGATGATCCTGAAATTCGCGTTTGAACAGCGTTGGTATTTTCTTCATATATTTCACCATCCTTTGTCTTGCTGCACCATGTGCTAAGCCTGTCCGGGCACACAATGCACCACATGCAGAAAAGAACCATTGCTTCTTCTGCCGTCCAACCGTAGCCGCGCAGCACATTTTCCGCCTTCAGCAAAAGGTCCACATCGACCTTCACCCCGATGGTAGCAGTACCTTGCTCAACATACTGACTGAGCAGATCATGAATATCATCTGCCGCAGTTCTGTTCTTCCCGATAAAGAAATCCGGCTCCGGCAGTGTTTTGAGAAATTGCTCAATTCTTGCGGGAATCATTCTTCCGGGCCTCCCTTCTGGCTCTGCGGAGAGCCTTCTGCTCTTCACGCCAGGCAGCGGCTGCTTCTTTGATCTCTCGCATGGTTTTTTCATAATCGCCGCTCAGGCAGGCATGCGTCTCGATGGACATGATCGCGCAGTCACTCTTGCCCCGGCGGGTGAAGAAAATGACATGCCCGGGAGTTTTCAGGTAATCCCATACTGCGGAGGGTTTACGCCGAAACTCGGTCACGCTGACATCCTTGGTTACGATCTGAAAATCTAGCTGACCGGGCTGATGTATTCTTATCGCCACAACTTTTTCTCCCTCAAAAAACATAGGTGCCCAGAGCGGACACCTACATTTTACCGATTTCGTTTAGTCCCCTGCAACCTCCAATTGGAGGTAATCGCATAATTTTCTTCTCTGGACTTCAGTCTCTGGATCTCAACGCCATGTGAGCGTTTCTTTTGTGAGGTTACCGGGAGGGTGCACCCAGCGAACCAAAATGCACCCTAGAAAGACTCCGAAAATGCGACAAATGCACCCAGCTTTCGGCTCTGGGTGCATTTAGGGTGCAATTTGGGCGCAGGTAGGGTGCATTTGTATCAAACTCGGAGTCAACATTTCCACATAGCACCCTGCGTACTTCCAATTGGGGTTCTCCTTGATCTTTTTCATGTACTGCTGGATCTGGAGATGAATGGAAAGGGCCTGATCGATGTCGTCTGTGGAAACACGGCAATAGGCTGCGACGCGCAGCACACGGTCTTCTTCGGGCGCAGCGGTGGCAGCGGCGATCATGCGCACGTTTCTGCCATCCATGGATTCGATCTGCTTGACCAGGGCGTTCTTTGACCGTTGGCGCTCCGATTCAAAGCTGGCTCCTACCGGGGCTTTCTTGGGCCGTGACGCGCGTTCTTCTGCGGCCTGTCTGACATCGTCCATTTCTTCACCTCCTTCACAGGGGACTGATGCTTGCTGCTCATGTACATCCCTCCTTTGCAACTGCTCATATAGCCAGAGCGGCATATTCATATAGCCATAAATCCAGGAGGTTATCCACGTCAGCACTGACGTATTCGCATGATAAATTTCATCAAAGAAAGCCCACCCGGCGCGGTTAAGCACGCTGGGTGGACACCGCAGTATCACTGTTACCGTCTATCGTCAAACGACACCACCTCGAAGGGGTCGAGCTCCAGGACAGCGCAGATGCGAAGGCCGATCTTCATCCGGGTATTGGAAAGCGTCGTTTCACCATACTCATAGCGCTGGTACTGGTGCAGGCTCATGCCCAGTTCCAGGGCAATCTCCTCCTGGGTGAGCCCAAGCTCCAATCTCCGATCTCGTAGAATCCGGCCTTCTCGGTTATCCATTGGAAGTCCCTGCCTTAATCTCACTGCCGTCCCGGAAGGTGACCCAGATGTCGCCCTTGGCGTGGACCGTCACATGATCGACCATGGAAATCCAGTCTTCATCACGAAACTCTGTGAGTAAATCCATCTCGCGCAGGCGCTGAAAGTGCAGCTCGATTTCCTGCCGCCTGGCCTTGCGCCGGGCGATCTCTTTTGCCGTTTTTTCTTTCTTTGCGATGGCGGCGCTTTGCCTTTCCTCGAGCGCTGTGATCTTTTGCTGGTATGCGGCCTGGTCTATCGCAACGCGGGCATTTTCCTGAATGCAGCTGTCGATGAGGCCGCTGACGATGTTGATCTCCGCTTCAAGCTCTGCCAGCTCCTGCTCCAGGGCTTCCGTTGCCAGTTTGGGGGCCATATAGGATTCGTACACCGAAAGCAGCTCTTCCCGCTCAGAAATGACTATGTTAGCTGCCTGAAGAAAGAGCCTTTTGATCTCATCTTCCGTGAGGGACGGTGTGGTACACCGATTCCCATCAAACTTGTGATTGCACTGCCATATGACCCGGCGGTACTTGTCTGTGGAATGCCACACCTTGGGGCCGTACCAGCCTCCGCAGTCGCCGCACACGATTTTGCTGGAGAAGATGCTGACGGAGCTGAGCCTGTTCTGACCAGGCGTTCGTCCGGCCAGTTTGGTCTGAACCAGGGCAAAGGTCTTCTCGTCGATGATGGCTGTATGATTGTCCTTGACGTAGTACTGCGGCACCTCGCCGTTGTTCTTCTTTTTCTTCTTTGTCAGAAAGTCCGTCGTGTAAACCTTCTGCAGCAGCGCATCGCCCTTGTACTTTTCGTTGGCCAGGATGCTGCGAATGCAGCTTGCGTACCAATTCTGCTTACCGCCCGGTGTGGGGATTCCTTCTTTGGTCAGCGTGTGGGCGATCATGGCAGGCGACATCCCGGTCAGGAACATGCCGAAAATGCGGCGGACGATCTTGGCTTGTTCTTCGTTGACGACCAGGTTGCCGTCCGGACCCCGGTCATAGCCGAGGAAACGCTTGAAGGGCACGGTGACCTTCCCGTCAGCAAATCGCTTTCGTTGGCCCCACGTGCAGTTTTCAGAGATGCTCCGGCTCTCTTCCTGGGCCAGGCTGGACATGATCGTCAGCAGCAATTCGCCCTTGGAATCAAAGGTCCATATCCCTTCTTTTTCAAAATAGACCTCGATGCCGTGCTCTTTCAGCTTCCGGATGGTCGTCAGGCTGTCTACGGTATTCCGGGCGAAGCGGCTGACCGACTTTGTGACAATGATGTAATCCCGCTTCTATGGCGGTATCGTTCAGAGTACATGCAAACACGCTTTAGTCATGGTACTGCATGGCAAGGCGATTTGAGCAATGGTGGTAATCTGTTCATTCAAGCAGATGGAAAACTTATGGGGCATACAACACCTTATCAGTATTTCACGAAGCACTTACACCGCTATAATGAATGGGTGCAGAATAATCCAGATAAAGCAAAGGCCGAGGGATTAGAGGAATTACCGATTATTCCGCTTCATGGGTTGAGACATTCATGTGCTACCCTGCTCAATTATCTGGAAGTCAACATCATTGAAATATCAAAGACATTAGGACATTCAACCTGTTCCACAACAATGAACATCTATGCTCATAGCTTTGAGGAACAGCAAGAGGAAGTAGCAACAAAGGTAAATGAGTTCTTACGATTGAACGCATAAATAATTGAGAGCCAGAGGAAAAAAATCCAAAGGCTCTCATTTAGTCATCATTCATCTTTCAATTCCATGTGGTCAAGGGCATATTGTAAAGCCATGCTGATTAGTTCATTACGAGAACGATTCGTTTTAGCTGCTAAATCGTTATATTCCTCTTGCAAGGCTCTATCTATGCGTATCGTCATGGTGACAGATTTATCTTCTTT
>ERZ809074.1568-NODE-1568-length-29024-cov-7.356726_pt1 | contig 29024 bp, 27 predicted proteins | sample MGYA00520795_ERZ809074 | MGnify/ENA primary metagenome ERZ809074 (study PRJEB31570, sample SAMEA3212989) | Homo sapiens | biome: human-gut; feature: human gut; material: fecal | place: Sweden | collected 2011 ...
ATTATCTAAACGCTTTGTTATTCGTGTAAATTAGTGAAATTCGTGGACAAAAAAATCGTGGACTAAAACCCTTCTTAAAAGTGCGATTTCTCGCCAAGCCAAAGCGAATAAATTCTCTTTGGTCTTTTGGCTTAACGAAATCGTTCATATAAATGCACCTTTGGCTGCGGCTCGGCATAATCCAAGTAAACTTGGCTTCTGCTCTCGCCTTGCACAAACGTTCATATTAAACGAACAAATCATTTGTACTATGCCTATAACATGAAACTGCTGTATTTCACCATACAAATCAACATGGTCGGCGGCCTTGCCAAAATCGTAATCGACAAGATTAATTGGCTGGCGGAACAAGGATACGACATCACGCTTTGCAATATTGAGTCTTCTGATATCTGCCCCGCGTATCCGTTGGACAGCCGAGTGGAAAGGATCAGCGGAAACATACAGGCCACTCCGGGTGGGATGCTCACGCGCGGCAAAGGCGTGTTGGCGGCAATAAAGCGTACAAAAGAAATCATCGCCCAGGTGCAGCCCGACATCATTATCAACGCCCACTGCCCTTTGGTTACGTGGATTTTGCCTTTCGTGCATAAGGACATTCCCAAGATTATAGAAATGCACCAAAGCCGGCAGGGCCTTGAAGTTTTCAACCGACAGTTTCTCTCACCCTTAGCTCGCTTTGTACACCGGCATGCCACTAAGTGGATTTACGGCCGTTATGAGCGTTTCGTGGTACTGACGCATGGCGACAGAGATTCTTGGGGGTGCAAGAATTGTATCGTTATCCCGAATTTCCATAATTTCGAAGTTTTGGCAGATGTACCAGAACGGGCGGAGTATAAGCAGATTATTATGCTGGCAAGGCTAATGCCCCAGAAGCGTATCGACATGATGATTGACGTATGGGCGAAACTGGCCGATGATTTCCCAGATTGGCAGGTCAAGGTGCTGGGCGAGGGGTTGTTGCGCCAAGAATTGGAACGCAAAATCCATAGTTTAGGCCTTGACACGGTTTTCCTTCTGCCCGGAGAAGTGAATGATGTCACAAAGGAACTTCAATCGTCTGACGTACTCTGCCTCACAAGCGAATACGAAGGCTTCGGCATCGTATTGATAGAAGCCATGGCAAAAGGCATCCCCGCCATGGCCTTCGAGTATGTCGGTGTGGACGACATTATCCGAAACGGCGAGGATGGCGTTACCGTTCCTTTTGGCGACATTGACGAATATGCCAGGCAGTTGCGCCATTTGCTTGAGGACAAGAACCTGCGGCGGAAATATGCGAAACGGGCATTGGATTCTGTTAAGAAATTCGACAAACAGGTCATCATGCAACAATGGGCCTCATTGTTCGAGCGCATCGCCCTGGGGAAAGGGCGGGATAAATCATAGCATTGCCAAAAGATGGACAGAGTGTTTGTGATTACGGTTTGCCGGAATGCCGAGAAACTGATAGAACCGACCATGCTTTCGGTGCTCAACCAAACGTATGGCAATCTGGACTATATCGTGATTGACGGGGCTTCGACCGACGGCACGACGGACATCATACGCCGATATGGCGATAGACTGTCTTATTGGGTGAGCGAACCCGACGGCGGCATCTACGACGCGATGAACAAAGGAGTGCAAATGGCACAAAGCATGGTACGCGTAGGAGAAACGGCATGGGTGAATTTTATGAATGCGGGCGACGGCTTCTCGGACAACGAAGTTGTGGAAGATTTCTTTGTTGACAAAGAGGGTTGCCCGCCCTACCCCGAGCAAGCGAAAGTGCTAATTGGGAATTTCCAAAGGACCCGCTATTCGGAAAGTGGCGCAGGGAGCGAGGAATCGGAGGTTGTGAAAACCGAAAGCATCGATTTCCTACCGGCATGGATGCCCTTCTGCCACCAGGCCGTATTTATGAAATTAGATGATTGCCATTTCGACACACGCTATAAAATCGCCGCCGACTATCACCTTTTCTATAATTTGTATTTCAATGAGGGCAAGTCTGCCTTTTATGTGAAAGACAGGGTCGTGGCGAAGTTCTCGATGGACGACAGCACCACCTATTCAAACCTAAAGGCTACGAAAAGGGAAATTCTCGACATACAGTCGAAAAGGAAGAACTGGTTTTGGTGGAAAGAATATATAAAATGGTGCTTGCATAAATCCTGACACTCCATGCACGCCGAAAAATTAGCGAAACATAGAGACGAGGCCGTCGATTTTGCCAAGGGTGCGCTGATTATCCTGATGGTGGCCTTCCATCTGCCTGATTTCGTGGCGAAGTTACCATCGGCCGCGAATGATATTGTCTACGCTTTCCACATGCCTGGCTTTCTCGTTTTGAGCGGCTTTTTCACAACAGTTGCACATACCAGGGAGCGATTAACGAGGCTCATACGCACCATTGCCATACCTTACATCCTATTGGAAACCATTTATCTCATCGGAATAGGGATAGCTGGTGAGTTGCTTAGATCAAACAACAGCGTAGAACTTTCTTTTTCCAATATTGTCCACCACCTTTGTTGCGCTCCAGTCGGCACGTATTGGTATCTGCATACGCTGCTTATTTGCTCTGCGCTATATATTCTCATCTGTTCATGTCGGAGACTGAACCAATTCCATGCGCTCATTTTATCCTCTATTGCCTGCTTCCTTTTGTCACTCATCATCGACGGTTTGGAATGGAGCAATTGCATGTATTTCTTCATCGGCGCATTGTTCCGATTAGTCACAGCAGACATAAAACAAATTATCTTCCCGTCATTGCTTTCGGGCGTGGGTTTCATGATTATGTGCTTCGCTACCGAGGAATACAGCAAGTATTCTCTCGCCGGCCTGTTCCTTACGCTCTCTGCGTTGAGCTTTTTCATGGCGGTTCAAGGGGTTGTCCATAAAGACATCTCCTCGTCAGTATCCATGATTGGGAGAAATTCATTGTGCATTGTCCTATTTTCTCCAATATTTACGATTCCGAGCAAATTTTATCTGCGCTGTTTCGATTTCGACCCGTCGGGCTGGTTGTTCGGGCTGTTCAGCGTCGCGCTGGTTATCGCCCTATGCCTGCTGACCGCAAAGTTATCGGATAGGGCAGGCATTTCCCGTTATATCTTTGGCCGCCGCCTCTATATATGAAACGAATCTTCAATCTCATTATTGACAACAAATTTGAGTGCATCGTCGCAATATGCATGTTCTCAAATCTGTATCCCAACGTTTTACCAGATGCACTGTATTATCTATCAATACTTGGGGTTGCGTTCTCTATGATTAGGTATGGCATCCGCAGCACACCCCGCACGCTCCCAACGCTCGTGTTGATTGGCGTTATTGCTCTTTCATCATTCATTGCTGGGAGTCTGAACATGCGCGCACTGTCCATGTGCTTCATGCTGCTCGCGGTGATGGCATGGAGTTCTGAGAGCTTTTATCATTTCAAATACCGATTGCTCTTTTTCTGCCTCCTTGCTTTTGCCTTCACATCCATAATCAACTTTTACGCCAAAAATGTAGGAATCAATTATTATAATGCGGTGCAAATTTATAACTGGGGTTCGTCGTCAGGCGAATTTTCCGGTTTCACCTGCCATCCAATGTGGATGAGCGCGGCGTGCGGAATTGGCACCATCTTTTTTGTGTACGCCATGATTGTGCTCTATAAGCGCGGGCATTTACAATGGACCATCTTCTTTGGGTTGGTTTCGCTCGCATCGCTTTGGACAACGATGCAAGGTGGTTCACGATCTGCCAGCGGAATAGCCCTGTTATGCTGCCTGTTCCTTATATTAGTTTCATTCCAAAGTGCTACACAAAAAAGAAAGATTTTAATTCCTATCATACTGATAGGGTTATTGGCGATTCCCACCATGGTGACAGACAACGAGCAGTTCAAGAGAAAACAGGGTGGCATTGGGCTATATGATGATCAAGGAAAGACCTCCCGTACGGACCTATGGCAAGCCAGGTGGGATGAGTTTAAATCCGCTCCGGTTTTCGGCATTGGGTTCGGTGTCCAAAAAGAAGGTTATGAAAACAGCACGGAAACGGGGTCAGGATGGTTGACGGCCTTAGCTCAAACGGGCCTCATCGGCTTTAGCCTTATATGTTTCCTCGTATATAAGGTTAAACTGACTTTAAATGATTTGCGAACCGATAGCACCGCAGCACTATTTGAGGCGGTCATGCTATTCCTTTTACTACATTCATTCTTCGAGGCATACATGTTCCAAATCGGCTGGTACATGTGCCTATTCTTTTGGTTGCTCCTAAGCGTCTTAGACGATTATAAGACTTACGACACGATGCCAGATATGGAAACCGAATTGTTTGGAGAGAGTATTAATGACCACTAAGTTTTTTGTTGACTAAAAATACAGCAGTAATCCGTAACCACTTACCTATTATTATATGATTAATTCCAAGAAAATCTATTTTGCAAATCTCGTAATTGGTTTACTCCCCAACAACGCCCTCCCGAAATTCAAGGCATCCTTGCTTAGATGGGCGGGCGTGAAAGTCGGGCAGAATGTCGAAATATTTCAAGGATTTAAGATTCAAGGCGTTGGCGAGGTGGAGATAGGTAATAGTGCTTTCCTCGGCCACGATGTGCTGCTGATGGTGAACGAAGGCGGCAAAATCGTCATAGGCGACAACGTGTGCATCAGTTCCCGGGTGATTGCCGTCACGGGTTTCCACGAGTTTACGCCCAAAGAACAGAGAATTTTGAGCCGAACGGGCACCAGCAGCGACATCAGAATAGAGCGCGGTGCTTGCACCGGCGTGGGGGCAATTATACTACCTGGTGTTAAGATTGGCGAAATGGCGTTTATCGCCGCCGGTGCAGTTGTAACCCGCGACGTCGAACCGTATACTATGGTGGCGGGTTCACCAGCAAAACCGAAAAAGAATTTATCAGAAAATGTTGAAGCTTAGTATCGTTATTCCTGCTTACAACGTAGAGAAATACATCGCGAATTGCATCGAATCGTGTTTGCGGCAGGATATTCCGCAAAATGAATACGAACTGGTCGTCATCAATGATGGCAGTTCTGACGGGACGATGCAGATTGCGCAAGCCTATGCTGCAAAATATGGCAATCTGCGGATTGTTGAGCAGGAGAATGCCGGATTGAGCGTTGCAAGAAATGCAGGAATAGTGCAGGCGCGGGGCGAGTATATATGGTTTGTTGACAGCGACGACACCATAAAGGCAAACGTATTGGGGTTTCTTACAAAAACAGCCATAGACGACCATCTCGATATCCTCTGCTTCGACATTAGCCCCATCGCAAAGGGCGCTTCAACTGGCATATTCCCCGGGCGGCCGGAACAAAGCGGCCGCATTTTCTCAGGCACCGACTTTATCACGAAGGTCGATATGCCGCCCTCGGCCTGCACCGCACTCTACCGCACGGAGTTTCTCAAAGCCAATGCCCTAAAATTCACGCCCGGGTTGCTCCACGAAGACTTCGAGTTCACGCCCCGTGCCTATTGCCTGGCCCAAAGGATATCTTACGTCAACGTCTGCGCCTATTACTATTTAGTCAGAGAGGAGAGCATCATGACTGCCCAAAGCAAACGGCGGCAGAAAGCCAGCGACATGCTCCGCATCTGCGACGCGCTCTACAACTTTGCCAAGCAGCATCTCGCAGAAGGCTCAGAAGCCCATAAGGCAATGACAAGGAAAATTAATTTTGCCTTCTCCCAATCATTGCGCAACTATTCTCACGATGTTTTCAGCCTTGACGAATATCGGCGCAAACCGTATTATCCCTTAGATGTCAGCGTTGAGGGTGAACGCAAATGGCGGCTCAAATACCGCCTCGCCAACCTCTCGCTGCCGCTCTATCTGCTGGTCCATAAATGGGTAAAAAGATGACATATCGCTCTAAGCGCACCGCCCTCGCCGTGCTTGTCCTCCTCGGCGCAATTATTTGCGCCGAATTGTTTTGTCGGTTCGCGCTCGGTATGTGCGATGCGCCGCTGTTTAGGAGCGATGCCGACTACGAATATATCCCGCAGGCCAATCAAGACCGATATCGTTTCTTCTGCCGTTACCGCACCAATGCCTACTGCCAGCGCAGCGAAGCACCCGATTCCACTAAGAAGCGCATCTTGGGACTGGGCGATTCTGTGCTCTACGGTGGCACGTCGATGGATCAGGACTCTTTGGCCACTACGCTTTTCTCACTCGAAACGGGCATGCAAATGCTCAACGTCAGCGCGGGCAGTTGGGGTCCCGACAACTGCGCCGCCTATCTGCGCAAGCACGGCACGTTTGGCGCATCGGCCATGGTGCTGGTTTGCAGCAGCCATGATGCCTACGACGTGATGACCTTTGCACCCGTTGTCGGGGTTTATCCCACATTTCCCGACCGCCAATATAAGTGTGGCTTGTGGGAATTGCTCGACAGGTATCTCATTCCGAGGGTGAAATTTTGGTATTATAGCATCGCCGGCCCTGCCGACGCGCCAGCCGTACAATATGCCGACCCCGATGCGCAAGTCGCCCGCCGAGCCGCCAACCGGCAGGTTTTACAGAAAGGCCTGCGTTTCAATCCCGGTTTTGATGAATTGAAACACATTGCCGATTCGTGCGACATTCCCTTCGCCATATATCTGCACCCTGAGACAGGCGAACTGGCAGCCGGGGCATACAACGATATGGGGAAGGATATTATTCATTGGGCCGACACCGCCGGAGTGCACCTGGTAGAAGGCATATCGACAGAAACAGCCGATATGTATCGCGACTGCATTCATCTCAACGGAAAAGGGCAGCGCCATTTGGCAGACGAACTTAAAAAGATTATAGGTGGGTTCTATTAATTCGCTTTGGCACATTTTGAATTTATTTTCGAGGATAACCGACGAACGAGCGAGCGGAGAGCCGAGCTTGCTCGAGCTATACCGAGCGAGGAGAAGGAAGGATCGCCAAATTGTAAGTTGAAGAGGGAGCGTAGCGGGCTACGTGACCGATGAGACTTACGATTTAGACCGAAAAGAAAACAAAAGATGACAAAACGTCAACCCAACATTATTGTAAATTTTTACGGTGGGAATTTATAGAACGCACCTATAGCCTTATGATGCCATTACTCTTAACAGCCAGCATCGACACACGAGGCATGCGCGGCGCGATGTTCTCTGCAGAAGAACGCGAGCGGATGTACGTAGACACCCTTAATTTCTATATCTCTGAATTTGAGAAAAAAGGCATTAGGGGTCAGATTGTCTTTGCAGAAAATTCGGGGTGGGATAAAACCTCCGTCCTGCGGCAGTTGCGGACTTCCCTGCGGGTTGAGATTGAGTATATCGCGCTCCCTGCGGAGCGTTTCGTCCAGGAAAAGGGAAAGAGCTACAACGAACTACTGATGATGGACCTGGCGATAGAAAAGTCTGATTTCATCGCGCGGGCAGGGCGTTTTTTCAAACTCACGGGCCGCTTTCCCATCCTCAATGCCTTGGGTTTGGTTGAAGAGGCCGAGCGATGGGGCAAAGCGCAGGGAAGCCTGCGCTTCTATGGCGACTGTAAGGACCACCGGCTGTTCGACTGGTTGGGCATCAACATCAACGGGCATGTGGGCGAAAGCCGCTACTACGCCGTTTCCACCGATTTCTGGGTCTCCCATTTCAGGGGGCGGTATGCAGAGATGAACGATTACGAAGGGCGCATTGTGGAAAATCTGATTTTAGATGTTATCCGTGCCACGAAGTCCGAACCTGGCGTTCATTGCCGTTACCGCAAGCAGGCGCGTTTCACGGGAAGTGGCGGCCACACGCTTGGCAATGGTTCTGCCTTTTTCCACAGCACTGACAACGATTCTCTTGCCATACGCGCTAAGTTGGGCGTGCGCCAACTCATTCGCTGGACGCTCCCCTGGCTTTGGCTTTAACTAGTCCACTAATTTTTTTGCCCACTAAATATTATTATTATCCACGGAGTTTTTTGCCCACGAATCACACGAATCTACACGAATTTTCCTGTCCTTCCTTGTATTAATGGCGACCTGTTCGGTCGCACGAATCACACGAATTTAACGCAGCCGAAAATCTTTAATGCAATCACATTGAATTAGTGAAAATTCGTGCGACCGAACAGGTCGCCATTCTAACGCAAAGCAATGAATTCGTGTAAATTCGTGTGATTCGTGGGCAAAAAAAAATCCTCCTTCGTGGGCATAATCTAACTTAATCCATACTAGCACGTGAACATTCTGTTTTTCCAAAATATCGTCTCGCCCCATCAGATGCCCTACATCTCCTGCCTGCCCGGTATGCCAGGCGTGGACAACGTGATCGTCATCGTCCCCGAAACAAACATCGCGGAGCGCAGCGCACTGGGTTGGAAAACAGACAATCTATTGGATTACAAAAAGATACAGATATTTGTTGCACCGAAAATAGAAGATATCAAAGCACTTTTCGCCGCCTACGAAAACCGCGACACGTGGTGCATGTTTTTAGGCATCTCTGCCTTTCCGCTACTCCATGCATGGTTCAAATTGTCCCTTAAATATAATGTGAAGCGCGGCATCATCACCGAACCGCCTTTCGAGTACGGGCACCCCCTGTGGCAGCACGCCGTGCGTTTTTTCTTGAAAGACCTCCGCTACGTGTCCCGCATCAGCAAAATCTTCGTAATGGGCGACCGCCGTCTGGGCTACTATCGGCTGTGGAGCCGCCGCTGGGAGGTCATTCCCTTCATGTATAGCACGGAATGGCGCGAACGGCAGGTAGCCGCCTTGCCTGCAGACGATGAAAACCGTTTACGGCTGCTCTACGTGGGCAGTCTCACGCCACGCAAAAACGTAGCCTGCCTACTCAAAGCCTGCATGCTCCTCTCGCCCACTGAGAGAACCCGCCTAAGCATCGGTATAGTGGGCGACGGCGAGCAGCGCGCCATGCTCGAAACCATGGCACGCAGCGAGTCGCTGCGCGGCGTCGGCGTAGAGTTTTTCGGCACGCAACCCATGGACCGCATACCCGACATTATGCAGCAATATGATGCGCTCGCGCTCCCCTCGCTCCACGACGGTTGGGGCGCGGTGGGCAACGAGGCCCTCACCCTCGGGCTTTATTTCCTTTGCTCCGACCACTGCGGTGCACGAATGCTCTTAAACCGCCCGGGCAACGGCTGCACATTCAAGGCGGGCGATGCCGACCACTTGGCAGCGTGCTTACGCCAGACCATCAACCACATCGAAGCCATACGAGAGGGCATCAACGAACGCATCGCCTGGAGCCGGAAAAACATATCGGGACACGCCGTTGCCCAGCGCTTTCTCTCGCATTTAATCTCCGACCCACAGTCATGAGAATACTCCATTATATCCCTTCTATCGACGCAGACTCGGGCGGTGTGGGCGCGTACATGCAGTTGCTGGCAGAGGAATTAGGCACACTCTGCGACCTTCATATCCTCACCCACCCCTCGGGGCAGATGCTCGAGATGAAAAATTGCCACGTGCATCTCACGGAGCTCATCAACAACCCGCTCTCTCTCAAAGCACGCCGTCAGTTTATAGAGACCTTGGAAGGAATCAACCCAGATGTATTCCACACCAACTGCTGCTGGCTGCCGCAGTCTGCGCGTATGGCTGTTTGGGCCAAGAGCAGGGGCTATAGGGTGGTTTATTCGCCCCACGGCATGCTCGAGCCTTGGATTATGAAACGCCATTATTGGACCAAGAAACTGCCCGCCATTCTTCTTTATCAATTAAGAGGCATCCGCTGCGCCGACGTTGTCTGCGCCACGGCAGAGAGTGAACGGGAAAACCTCCGTTCGCTTGGGTGGAACGATAGCGTCTGCGTGGTGCCAAACTGCGTTCAAATCAGGGATATTCGCCTCAAATCCTCCTGGAAGCGCACCAAAAACATCCTCTTCCTCAGCCGCATACACATTAAAAAGGGCATTGAGAACCTCCTTCGCGCAACCGCCGCGCTCAAAGACCGTCTTAACGGTTACACTATCACAATAGCGGGTATGGGAGAAGAAACTTATATACAGCAACTTAAAGTAACAGCAAAGTATTACGGTATAGGTCATATCGTGCGCTTTGCAGGACCTGTATTCGGAGCGGACAAATGGACGCTCTACCGCAATGCTGACTTCTTTGTGCTCCCCACCTTTTCCGAAAACTTCGGCATCGTGGTGGCGGAAGCCCTGGCTTCGGGCACACCCGTCATCACCACCGAAGGCGCGCCCTGGCAGGAATTGAACTCCTGCGGATGCGGGCGATGGATCGGCATCGGGGCGGAACCGCTCGCGAAAGCCATCGGCGCGTTCCTCGAACTTTCGGAAAGCGAACTGGAAACCATGGGGCGCAACGGGCGCAAACTCATCGAAGAACGCTATGCCGCCCCTATGATAGCACGCAAATTCATGTCGCTCTACCACAGCCTATAAGTAGGGGCGTTCTTAGAACGCCCGCCAAAATGCGGTTCTGCGCTCGCTTGCACGAAAAACTACTCGTTTACTTGTCTGCTACTTGTCTACTCTTTTACTATCTTATCAAATGAAATCAACCTCTCCCACTTCTGATTTTAACGGACAGTCTGTTACAAATGGGAAAAGGACAGTCAAGATAAAATTCATCGATTATTGGAGCACCCTGCCCGAAGAATTGGATGGATATCTCGTCATGCAGGTGCTGCGTAAGCATTATAATGTAGAGATTTGCGATGATGCCGATTACGTGTTCTATTCCGTAATGGGCGAAAGCCATTGGAGCGTACCCGATAGATGCGTGAAAATCTTTTGCACGGGTGAAAACGTAGCGCCCGACTTCAACGCCTGCGACTATGCAGTAGGTTTTGAGTGGATGGACTATGAAGACCGATACATAAGATTTCCCAATTATCTCTTTTACGGCAACTCCATTTTGCCCGATATGGAGCACAAGCACGAATTGCCCGAAAACTGGGACTTAAAAACAGAAAAAACCGGTTTTTGCAGTTTTGTCGTAAGCAACCATCGCAATAAAGGGCGCAATGCTGCATTCCACGCATTATGCCAATATAAAAAAGTAAACTCTGGCGGCAGATACCTCAACAACATCGGAGAAGTCGTGCAGGACAAACTGGAGTTTGAGCGCAAGCACAAATTCTCGCTTTGCTTTGAAAACGGCGCGCACAGCGGCTATACGACTGAAAAACTCGTGCAAGCCTTTGCAGCCCGTACCGTCCCGATTTACTGGGGAGACCCCAACGTAGGCAAGGTGTTCAATAAAAAAGCCTTTGTCGATGCAAGCGATTTCCGCTCAATGGAGGAACTGATTGCCCGCATCAGGCAAATCGACGAAGACGACGAACTATACCTCTCGATGCTACGTGAACCCGCTTTACTACCTGCAACTTTAACCAGAGACGAAGAATACGCTCGTTTTGAAGCATGGCTGCTGAACATCTTTGAGCAACCTCTCGAACAGGCCTATCGCAGAAATCGCGAGATGCACGGGAAATGGTATATCGAACGCCGCTTCTGCCTCTCCTACAAAGACAATTGGAAGGCTATCCTAAATCTATATAAAGAAAAATTCCATAAAGGCATAGCATACATCAAAAAGCGTTATCTGCATAAAGAATAATATGGCAGTCTAATCGTTTACTCGTCTACTCGTTTACTCGTTTCACTTCGTGATTTTCGGCTGCGCTCGGCATAGCCCGAACAAGTTCGGCTCTGCTCTCGCTTGCACGAAAATTTCCTCGTCTACTCGTTTACTAAAATGATACCAAAGCAATATCCCGGCCGCGTCACGCGGAAGACGAAAGCCCTGCGCCTCCTGTGGGTCATTGTCTCATGCCTGCTGTTCCGCCCTTTCCCCACCCGCCTCTTCTGGTCATGGCGGCGTTTGCTCTTATGCGCCTTCGGGGCACGCATCCACCGCGAGGCGAACGTTTACAGCAGCGCAGAGATATGGGCGCCTTGGAACCTTGAGATGGAGCGCGGCGCCTGCCTCGGTCCCCACACCGTGTGCTACAACCAAGCCTTAGTGCGCCTCGGCCAGTGCGCCACCGTGAGCCAGCACTGCTACCTCTGCACGGCGGGCCACGACCCTCTGCACCCCAACACGGCCGAGGAGGGATTAATCACGGCAGGCATAGCGCTCGAAAAGGGCGCGTGGGTAGGTGCCCGCGCCTTCATTGGCATGGGCGCGGTGATTGGCGAAGATGCCATCGTCGGCGCCAACGCCGGCGTGTACAAGGATGTTGCGCCCCGCACCATCGTGGGCGGCAATCCCGCGCGACTGATTAGAGAGCGCCGTTAGGTTTTATAGTTGCTACTTACACTTTAAGCAGCGACTATATATACGCAAAAAAATTACCCCGAAAAACCCGTCAACCCGTCACCAACCAATATATTTCACTAATTATCAGAGCGATATAGGTGACGGGTTGGTATCTTAAACCCGTCACAAGTGTAGGGTTTATCATTCAGGCAGGAATCTAAGTTCCTGCCTGATTTTTTTCATTGGCACGCAGACAATTTTTATTTTCTCGGGACTATTTTTTCCTTTCCTACAAGAAAGTTTTTGTTACAAAGTTTGTAACACATATTAGAAAGTTTGTAACACATATTACAAAGTTTGTAATACATGTTACAAGGTTTGTAACAAACTTTTTCTGCGCAGATAATGAAACATTTCAAGCACAAAAGAAAAATTTGACCGGAGATAATGGAAATTAGCATATCAACTGTCTTTTCCGGAAACAGCATAAAAAATGGTCATCCCATTTCAGAACAAGACAAACCCGTCATTAGTGTAGGGTTTAAGGCACAAACCATACACACGCAACCGACTATACAACAAATAGTTAAGCCAACCAGTGTATAGTTGAAGGGTTTTCGGAGAAAAAAATGCGTAACGCGCGCGCGGGGTTATTGCCTGCACAAATATTCGGCAAAAAGTTTTCGCGGTATTTGCGTAATAATGTACTTTTGCAATGATGCAAAAGCGTCCCGCAAAACCTTCTTAAAAGTGCGATTTCTCGCCAAGCCAAAGCGAATAAATTCTCTTTGGTCTTTTGGCTTAACGAAATCGTTCCTCAAAATAATGCTAACAAATATTGGAAGATTTCAGAGAATTTTCATAGTTTTGCATGGATTTTGGCGCAGTTTTGTCCCGTTTATAGCATGAAACGTACAAATAAGATTTGCCTCGCCTGCTCGGCAGGAGGGCATCTGCGAGAGTTGCTCCTCGCCGTGGGTAGCATACCCGAGCGCTACGACTGTTATTGGCTCACGCTCAAAACGCCTGCAACAGAAGCGTTTATGAAGGGAAAAGATCACGTGTTTCTCACGAATTTCCAACCCGCAAAGCGGTGGACGCTCCTGGTCAATGCCATGCAGGCGCTCTACTGGGTGCTGGTGAAACGCCCCGCCGCCATCATCACCACGGGTGCGGGCGTGACGGTGCCAACAGTATTTTTTGCAAAGAAACTGCTCGGGACAAAAATCATTTTCATCAACTCGGCAGCCGACGTGACCGCCCCCTCGCGCACGCCGGTATGGATTGAGAAATATGCCGACCTCTTCCTCGTACAATGGGAGGACCTGAAGGCGGTTTTTCCGAATGCCATTCATTGTGGCGTGCTATGATTTTCGCAAGTTTAGGAACGATGGATATGCCATTCGTGAGGATGGCCAAAGCCGTGGACGAGCTCGCCGCCGCCTGCGGCGAGAAGGTGACGGTGCAGACCGGGCACACCGACTACGACTACCGCCACGCCAAGGCCTTTAAGTTCTGCACGAGGGACGAAATGCGCCAGCACATCGCCGGGGCCCGCCTGCTCATCCTGCAAGGAGGCTGGGGCGCCATATCGGAAGCGATGGAACTGGGCAAGCGCATAGTGGTCCTACCACGCCGCGACAAGGAGGAGCATATCCACGACCAGTTTCAACTAATCAGAAAACTCGATGCGCTTGGCTGCGTGGTGGGCGTGTTCGACGAAAAGGATTTGCCCGCCGCCGTGAAGAAGGCGGAGACCTTCGAGTTCAGGCAGCTGCCAAAAGGTGCTGCCGAAAACATTATTCTCAATGCCCTCGACAGCTGGGGTATACGACCAAAATGAAGATATCAATCATCACCTCCTGCTTCAACAGGGAGGACACCATAGAAAGCGCCATAGAGAGCGTGCTGGGGCAGACGTACAAGGACCTGGAATACGTGGTGGTGGACGGCGGCTCGACCGACAGGAGCCGGGAAATCATCTCGGGCTACGGCGAGGGCATCAGCAAAATCGTGTTCAAGGACGACAACGGGCTCTATGAGGGCATCAACAACGGCATCCGCGCCACAACGGGCGATGTGATTGGCCTCTGCCACTCGGACGACAGGCTGTTCTCTCCCGACACCGTGGCCGCCGTAGCGAAAGCCTTTGAACGGCATCCCGAAGCCGACATTATATATGCCGACGGCATCTATATCGACGCCACCAAGGAAAAGGCGAAGAGGGTGTGGAAAAGCGCGCCGCTGAAACGCTGGAAACTCCGGCTGGGCTGGTTGCCGCTGCATACCACCTGCTACGTGAGACGTAGGGTGTTCGAGCGTTACGGACTCTACGACGAGCGTTACAAAATCGCCGCCGATACGAAATTTCTCCTGACGGTGCTATCACAAAAGGAAGTGCAGGCCATATACCTGCCCCAAGTGGTGGTAACGATGAATATGGGTGGCGCAAGCACAGACAAGGAGCGGCTGGGCGACATGTGGCAGGAAGACATCCGGGTGTTCCGGGAACTGGGCATCAGGTGGCCCCGGCTTATGAAATGTATGAAAATGATGTGGAAACCGGCGCAGTTTGTGCGGGCGTGGCTGCAGACGCTTGTCAGCAAATAGCAGATCGGCCGGCGAATAGACATTATAATTATGGATAGAAGAAACAACCAAACCAACAATCTGATAAAATGGTGCGTCATTGCTGTGGATATACTTCTGCTCAATGGCTTGCTGTTTTTCTTAAAGCATGTCGTCCCAGACCTCAGCGGATGGGCAGGCAATTATGCCAACGAATTTTGGATTGTGTGCAACCTTTCCATGATTTTGGCACAGGTAAGGTATTCCACCATTATCCATTTACGACTTATTTCCGGCGGACATATATTGCGGCAGGTGGTGAGTCTGACGGTGATGCAAACCGTTATCGCCTACCTGATTATGAAAACTGTGGATATTGACATCGCCGTTGGGTGGATGCTTATAAAAATCGGGTGCCTGCAAATTGCGCTGCTCACAATATTACGATTTATTGAGAGAAACGCAGTGAAGCAACTGAGAAGCCTCGGCAAAAACACGAGGGTTATCACTTACGCGGGCATCGACTCGGAAATCCAGAACCTGCACGATAAATTGACCAACGATCCAACGCTCGGCTACCGCGTGAGGGGCTATTACGCTGACGAGAAAGAGGCGGACGATAACGTCCAAAAGATGGCGGAACACATGGGCGTTCAGCGATTGGGGACGCTTGCGGAACTGACCGAAGCCGCCGAAAGCAATCAATCCATAAACCTTGGTGACGAACTTTACGTGTGCATCCCGAGGTCGGAACAGGATGCCATATTGACCCTTTCCCATTATTGCGACACGCATTTTGTGCGCTTTTATTATTTACCGCCCTCCACAGAAAGGCTGGGCATACGCTTCAAGCGCGAGCTTCTGGACGACATTGAACTTTACTCTAACCATGCCATGCCGCTCGAGGGCTTTATCAACAAGTCCGTCAAGCGCGCTTTCGACATTGTGTTCTCAACCGTATGCCTTGCGGCGTGCCTGCCGATATTGCCAATTGTGGCAGTGATTATAAAGGTGCAAAGTCCCGGCCCTATCTTCTTCCGCCAGAAGAGAACGGGTATCAACGGGAAAAGCTTCATGTGCTACAAGTTCCGCTCCATGCACGTCAACTCTGATGCCGACACCATGCAGGCCACGAAGCACGACAAGCGGAAGTTCCCCTTCGGAAGCCTGATGCGTAAATATAATATAGACGAGTTGCCGCAATTCTGGAATGTGCTAATAGGCAACATGTCGGTCGTGGGTCCGCGACCGCACATGGAACTCCATACCAAGACTTATTCGGAACTAATTCCTAAATACCTGGTGCGGCATTTCGTGAAACCCGGAATTACGGGCTGGTCACAAGTAACGGGATTCAGGGGTGAGACAAAGGAACTTTGGCAAATGGAGGAAAGGGTGAAAAGAGACATCTGGTACATCGAGAACTGGACAATCTGGATTGACATACGCATTATGTGGATGACGCTTAAATCTTTGTTCGTTCACGACAAAATGGCTTATTGAAAATTCATCCAACGATTTCGTTAAGCCAAAAGACCAAAGAGAATTTATTCGCTTTGGCTTGGCGAGAAATCGTACTTTTAAGAATGTTTTTATTTTCCACTAAAAAGTATTATTTTTGCCCCACGGCACACAAATAATCCGCGGGTAAAAAAATCAGTGCAGAAAAATAATTTGCAGTTAAATGTTTTTCTTCTCCAATAAAATATCAATCAGAGAAAGCAGGCTGCTGGAAGGGCTTTGCGACTATCATTGCCACCTGCTCCCCGGCGTGGACGACGGCGTGCAGGAAATGGAAGAAACCCTGCAACTGCTGCAAACTTGGGAAAGCGTAGGCGTGAAGGACGTGTGGCTCACGCCACACATCATGGAGGACATACCCAACAAACCTGAAAGACTGAGAGAGAAGTTCAGCCTGTTGCAGCAACAATACACGGGCAGCGTGCACCTACACCTGGCCGCCGAGCACATGATGGACGGACTGTTTCCCTCGCGCTTCGCTGAAAAAGCGTTGCTGCCCATCGGCACGGAGCAGTCGCACCTATTGGTAGAAACCTCATACTATATCCCGCCCATTAACATGGAGGGCATGCTCAGAAGCATCAAGCAAAGCGGCATCACGCCGCTGCTGGCACACCCCGAGCGATACGAATATATGGGCGAGAAAGACTATAAGTATTACAAGGATAGGCAAATTCTTTTCCAACTCAATTTGCCATCGCTGATTGGCGCATACGGCCCGGCGGCACAGCGGAAAGCGGAATGGCTGCTCGACCAAAACATGTACTCCTGCTGCGGCACGGACATGCATTCGCTGCGCCACGCCGAGTATTTCCTCAACAGCAAAATCAGCAAAAAAACGCTGCAGAAGGTGAAGGTACTTGCGGGGAAAATGGCACTTTGAATTTATGGCATTACAAATAAATAACAACAAACATTTTTTCTGGATAGACTGGATGAAAACAATCGGCATAACACTGATTGTTTTCGGTCATTTTGCGAGTCTGCACAACGTGTATGCCTATGTTTTCAGCGTTCCCTTATTTTTTCTGATTTCAGGGTTTCTCTCCAAGAGAGAGGAAAACCATACTGTGTTCTGGAAGAAGATCTGGCATAATCTTATTGTGCCGATGCTCATTATCTGCACCATAAACTACCTTTATGTGTGTGCTCGGCATTATATTTCCCCGATTGAAGGGTTCTTTCCCGACACCCCACCCATTTTTATCGCCAAGTTGCTATTGGGCGTGCATAAATCGGTCGAAACCCTTTGGTTTGTGTACACACTTATTATCTTAAAAATAATCTTGCAATATCTTCCAAAGCCTTGGCTGCATTGTGTACTGTTTGCCGTATGCCTTGCCACTGCGTTTTGCATTAATGAATACAAACTAACGCTATTGGGAAAATCTCTATATTACACTCCTTGCGCCATTACCTCGGTGTTTGTGTCTTATCCTTTCTATATGATAGGATATTGGCTGAGAGATTTCCGCGAAACTTTCAACAAATATCATACTCAGAGCGTCTCCGCGTATATCATCCTTATTGCGTGCGCATTAATAGTATTCTACTGCGGACACAACCACAGTGTCGTGAAACTATATATTTGCAGATATGGCGACAGTATCCTTTTGTTTCTGCTTGGCGGTATGGCTGGCAGCGCCTGCGTTTACATCATCTCAAAATTCCTTGTCCGGGTAAAATACGCCAAAGTACAAAACTTCAACTCCGTTATCTCTCAAGGCACAATATTAATATTGGGATTTCATATGCCCCTCGTCAGATTCTTACGGCACTTTGAAATTACAAGTGATATTCAAGCCGCTGCATTCTCCATATTGATAGTGCTCCTTTTCGTGCCGATCATTATGCTTTGCAAGAAGTATGCACCGATTATTATGGGTAAATACAGGGCGAAATAAAAAGGCGGAATTGACTTTCGGCACAATTAATTAGGGCATTTCTTACGTGGCATTCGCAAGAAATGCCTATTTTTGCGTATGAAACTATCTGATTTTATGAATAAGCATTTTTCAAACAAATATTTTTCACTGCTCTTGGCCGTCCTGCTGCTCCTCCCCATCAGCGCGGCGGCACAGAGGCGCGGGGCGCAGAGGAAATCGGCTAAGGCTACCTACAACGCCGAAGAGGAATTGACGAAAGCCCGCGCACTCTTCGATGCCTATAAGTTTGAAGAAGCAGCCGCCGCGCTTGAAACTGCCATAGGGAAAGCACAAAAGGCAGAAGCCGATCACTCAAGGGAAACCGCCCTGCTCGATAAGGCGCTCCTTGGAGCGGAAATGCTGCCGGGAACAGAACGCGTGACATTTATTGACAGCACGGTGGTAGACAGCAAAAACGTGCTGAACGCTATGAATCTCTCGCCCGAATGCGGCAGACTGGCGGCACTTTCCAGCATCGTGAAGAATGCTGATTGGGCCAAGGACCTCGCTCCTGCCCCGGCTTACGTGAACCAATTTGGCGACAAACTGCTTTTGGCCTTCCCTGACTCCAACGGCGTGAAGCGCATCTCCTCTTCTTTCAAACTTGGCAATGGATGGACGCAACCGAAACCGCTGGAAGGCATGGAGAGTTTGGCAGGAGCGCAAGACTTCCCGTATCTGCTTGCCGACGGCGTGACGCTCTATTTTGCAAAAATGGACGATGAGGGACTCGGCGGATACGACCTCTTTATCACGCGCTACGACTCGCAAACAAAATCGTACCTGAAAGCCGAAAACTTGGGCTTTCCCTTCAACTCTCCCGCGAACGACTTTTTCTGCATTATCGACGAAACGCTCGGCATCGGCTATCTCGCTACCGACCGCAACCAACCGCAAGGCAAGGTGTGCTTATACCGCTTCATCCCTAACGACATCCGCGAAACCTATCAGGCAACGGAAGAAAATATGAACGACGTGCGCCGTGCTGCACGCATAGCCTCTGTGACAGAGAGCCAAAAGGGACACTCCGCACAAATCGATGCAGCCTTAGCGCGCATACAGAAAGCCTCGGCGACCGATGCGGCAGGCTACGCTCGCGCAAGGGTGCGCCTCGTTATCAACGACGATACCATTTACACCTCCCTCGATCAATTCAAAAGCCCCGCCGCACGCCGCATCGCCTCTGATCTGATACAGACGGAAGCGCAGATGCGCAATCAACAGGAGTTGCAGGAAAACCTGCGCAGGCAATGGGGCGCAGGCAACCACAGCCCGCAACTCAGGGAGAGTATCTTAGAGATGGATAAACGCCTGGCGGATACGGCTCGGCTTATAAAAAATATGGCCAAGAATATGCGCAAGGCTGAACTCGGACTATAAAAACACCGACATATGGAATCAAGAAAAATCCAGGATAGCGAACTCATCATCAATGCAGATGGCAGCATCTTCCACCTGCATCTCAAACCGGAGCAACTGGCAGATAAGGTGATCCTCGTGGGCGATCCCGGGCGCGTGCCGCTCGTGGCAAAGCATTTCAATCAGAAGGAATGCGACGTGCAGTCGCGAGAGTTCCGCACCATAACGGGCACATTCCAGGGGAAACGCATCACGGTGCTCTCTACGGGCATCGGCTGCGACAACATCGACATCGTGATGAACGAACTCGACGCGCTGGCCAACATCGACTTCGGCACCCGCACCGTCAAGCCCCAACTGCGCACCTTGGAAATAGTGCGCCTCGGCACCTGCGGCGGATTGCAGCCCAACACGCCGGAAGGCACGTTCGTGGTATCGGAAATCAGCATCGGTTTCGACGGACTGCTCAATTTCTATGCCGGACGGGCGCACGTGTGCGACACGGATCTCGAAGCCGCTTTCCTCAAACATCAAGGCTGGCAAGGCTGGCAATGCATTGCCCACCCTTACGCGGTGCACGCTAACCAGGAACTGACTGACCGCATTGCGGGAACGGACATGGTGCGCGGCATCACCGTGGCATGCGGCGGTTTCTACGGACCGCAAGGACGCAGCCTGCGCCTGCCGCTTGCCGACCCTGAGGCGAACCAAAAGATTATGGACTTCGAATACAGCGGTCACCGTATCACTAACTTCGAGATGGAAAGCAGCGCGCTCGCAGGTCTTTCCCTCCTGCTCGGGCACAAAGCCACTACCTGCTGCATGGTCATCGCCAACCGCCTCGCCGGCAAGGCCAACCCAAACTACAAGAACTCCATCGACTCGCTCATCGAACTCGTGCTGGAGAGAATTTAGCAAAACATGATACTAAAGAAATAGAGGGCGCTCCATTGGGGAGCGCCCTCTTTGTATGAATGAGAAAGACATTCTAAAACAAAAAAAATTGATTGTCTCACGACAACCAATCTTCTCTAACCTTAAATCTAATACCATGAAAAACGATGCAAAGATACGAGGCTGGCACAACAAATCCAAGAAAAATGCTAAAAAACTTGCCGTCCGTTACACAAATTTAATATTTCCGCGTAAGGTCGTAAAGTAGAAATTGCAAAATCAAGGGTAAAAAATCAATTATCACGTATGAAAAGGGCAAAAGTTTCTTGGTTGCCCTTTGTTTTTTTCTATAACTTTGCAAGTGGGCGGAGGATAGTTGCCCCGACCCATATCCAATTATTCTCTTGACAAATGCCATTAAGCAAAAATAGCGGGGCTTTTCCCGCCTGCTTCGTAGAAATGCCGGCAAATGCCGAGGGACGGCGCGCGCCGTTCTACCTGGCCGCCGAAGAATATATTGCGCAGACGTTGCCCGACACGGACGACTACCTCTTCACGTGGCAACTTTCGCCCACCGTAGTCATGGGGCGCAACCAAATAGCACATCAGGAGTTCGACCTCGACTTTTGCCGCCGCGAGGGTATTGACATCGTGCGGCGCAAGAGCGGCGGCGGCGCGATTTTCGCCGACAACAACAACATCATGATTAGTCTCGTGACGGGCGCGGGCGCAGTGGAGCCGATTTTCGAGCAATATGCCACGACCGTGGCGGCGGGCTTGCAAAGCCTTGGCGCACCAGCAGAAGTGTCGGGACGCAACGACATCGTGCTGCGCGGCGGCGGCAAGATTTGCGGCAACGCCTTCTACCACCTGCCCGGGCGCAACATCGTGCACGGCACGATGCTCTACGATACCGACCCGCGCTTGATGAGCGGCGCGCTCTGCCCCGCGCAGGAGAAGTTGAAGGCAAAGGGCGTGGCCAGCGTGCGCAGCCGCATCTCCCTGCTTAAAGACTACCTCACGATGGGTACGGACAATCTGCGCAAGGAACTGCGCAAGATTTTGACCAACAGGCACATTACCCTCACCGATGCCGACGTGCGGCGCATTGAGGAAATAGCAAGCGCCTACGACGACCCGCAATATCTCTTCAGCCGCACCACGGCGAGCAGCGAAGCCGTGCGCGGCGGGCGCATCGAAGACTGCGGGCGCATAGAGATACATTTCATGCTAAGCGGCTCAATTGTGGAAGACATCGCACTGACGGGCGACTTCTTTGAGACGGGCGATGCCCTCGCCGCTTTTCGCCGTGCGTTCTGCGGACGGCCGTTCGTCATCGCCAACCTGCTCGAAGGCATCAAGGCAGAGCGCCCCGAAACCACCCTGCGCGGCATGACGGAAGAAAACCTCGCCGCATTGTTGCAAAGCAGGGACGAAGCGAACGCGCCTGCCGAATAATCGATTTTATATTTTACCCTACACAATATTATATATATGTCTCAGAGAACCTGTCTTTACGACCGCCATTTGGCAGCAGGTGCCAAGATGGTGGAATTTGGCGGCTTCGACATGCCGCTCTATTACTCCGATATCACTGATGAGCACAACGCCGTGCGCAAGGACTGCGGCGTGTTCGACGTGAGCCACATGGGCGAAGTGCTCGTAACGGGCAAAGATGCCGAGGCCTACGTGCAGCACATCTTTACCAACGACATTGCCGGCGCGCCCGTGGGTAAAATTTTCTACGGCATGATGCTCTATCCCGACGGCGGCACGGTGGACGACCTGCTGGTTTACAAGATGGGCGCGGAAAAGTTCTTCCTCGTCATCAACGCCGCAAACATCGACAAAGACTTTGCCTGGATGCAGGAGCACACTGCCGGTTACGACGTGACGGTTGAGAACCAAAGCGGCATTTACGGACAACTCGCCGTGCAAGGCCCGCAGGCAGAGGCAGTGGTAAGCGAAGTGCTCGGCCTCGACTGCAAGGAACTCGTGTTCTACACCTTCAAGGAAATCGCCCACGGCGGGGAAACGCTCATCGTGAGCCGCACGGGCTACACAGGCGAGGACGGGTTCGAGATTTACGGCTCGCACGCTTACATCTGCGCCGCTTGGGACAAACTCCTCGAAAGCGGACGCCTGAAACCCTGCGGACTAGGCTGCCGCGACACGCTGCGCTTTGAGGTGGGTCTGCCGCTCTACGGCGATGAACTCTCGGCAGAAATCACGCCGATTATGGCAGGGTTGGGCATGTTTGTCAAGCCCGACGCAAAGGACTTTATCGGCAAGGAAGCCATCGTGAAGCAAAAGGCTGAGGGCGCGCCGCAGAAACTCGTGGGCATCGAACTCGAAGGCCGCGCCATTCCGCGCCACGGCTACGAAGTGTACGCCGGCGAGGAACTCATCGGCACCGTAACCACCGGCTATCAGAGCATATCGACCGGAAAGAGCGTGTGCATGGCACTCATCGACCCGCGCTTTGCCGCCCTCGGCACGGAAGTGCAAATCCAGATACACCGCCGCCGCCAAAACGGCACAGTGGTCAAAAAGCGTTTCTACGCAAAGAGTTACAAGAAATAACGATTTTAGTAAACTAGTAGACAAGTAAACAAGACAAGTAAGTCTTGCAATATCACATTTTAGAAGTAACATATCTCGTTTACTCGTTTACTTGTCTACTCGTTTACTCGTATACTAATAATTGAACCTTATCTAAAAATTAAATCAAATACAAAACACATTATGGCAAAAGTAATTGAAGGCTATTATTATAGCGAAAGTCACGAATTTGTAAAGGTTGAAGGCGAATACGGCTATGTAGGCATCACCGACTACGCACAGGAACAACTCGGCAGCGTGGTCTACGTGGACATGCCCGACGAAGGCGACGAGGTGAACGCCGGCGAAGATTTCGGCGCAGTGGAAAGCGTGAAGGCCGCCAGCGACCTGATTTCGCCCGTAAGCGGCGAAGTGGTCGAGGTGAACAGCGAACTCGAAGACAGTCCCGAATTGCTCAACAGCGACGCCTTCGGCAACTGGATTATCAAGGTGAAACTCTCCGACCCCTCAGAACTCGACAACCTGATGCAGGCCGCCGCTTACGAAGAGATTTGCAAATAAAATCTTGTTTGATTGATTAAAGATAAAAACCGGTAAAAACCACTTGTTTTGCCGGTTTTTATCCTAAAACATCTTTCTAATACTTTTACTATGAAATATTTTCCCCACACCCCGGACGACCTGCGCGAGATGCTGGCGGTAATCGGCGTAAACTCGCTCGACGAACTCTATGCCGAAGTACCGCAAGAGTTGCTGCACAAAGGCGACTTGAACTTGCCCGATGCGCAGTCTGAAATAGAACTGCGCCGCACGCTCCGCAGCCTCGCCGAGCAAAACCGTCCGCTCACCGCATTCGCCGGCGGCGGTGCCTACGACCACTACACGCCGAGCCTTATCCCCTACATCACGGCACGCTCGGAATTTTCCACCTCCTATACCCCCTATCAGGCAGAAATATCGCAGGGCACGCTGCAATATATCTTTGAATACCAAACCATGATGGCCGACCTCACGGGCATGGACATCTCAAACGCTTCCATGTACGACGGCGCAACGGCAACGGCCGAGGCCATGATGATGTGCGTGGCGGCTGCCAAGAAGCGCAACCGCGTGCTGATTTCCTCAACCTTCGCCCCCAACGTGCTGCGCGTGGCGGAAACCTACGCGCTCTACCACGGCGTGGACCTGCAAACCATTCCCGAGAAAGACGGCGTGACCGACAAGGACTTCCTTAAAAAAGCCGTGGAAGAGGACGACGTGGCAGGCGTGCTGCTGCCTCAACCCAACTACTACGGCATCGTGGAAGACTTTGAAGGCATTGCCGACCATTGCCACGCCCACAAAACGCTCTTCGCCATCAACGCCGTGCCCGCAGACCTCGCCACGCTGCGCTCACCCGGCGAATGGGGCGCCGACATTGCCTGCGGCGACGGCCAAAGCCTCGGTTTGCCGCTCTCCTGCGGCGGGCCGTACATCGGTTACCTGTGCTGCAAGGAAGACCTCGTGCGCAAAATGCCCGGTCGCCTCGTAGGCATGACGACCGACGCCGAAGGCCGCCGCGCTTTCGTGCTGACCATGCAGGCTCGCGAGCAGCACATTCGCCGCGAAAAGGCGACCTCAAACATTTGCACCGCGCAAGGCATCATGTGCCTCTGGATTGGCGCGTACCTCTCGCTCATGGGGCAGAAAGGACTGCAAGAAGTCGCCGCGCTCTCCTATGCCGGCGCACACACCCTGCGCGACCTGCTCACGGCTGACGGCGCGTTTGCCGAGGCTTTCCCCAACCAGCCGTTCTTCAATGAGTTCACCCTCAAATGCGAAGGTGTTTGCCCCAATCAGCTCCGCCATGCCATGGCCAAGAAAGGTTGGCTGGCAGGCATCGCGGCAGAGGGGCACAAGGATTTGCTTATCCTCTGCGTCACCGAAAAGCGCAGCCGAGAGGAAATCGAGGCATTCGCCAAAGAACTCATTGCATGTAAAAATGAATTGTCTGCATCTTCCAAATAAATCGAGACGACCATGAACAGAACACTATATGCTCCGCTGATATTCGAACTTTCGCGCAAGGGACGCGAGGGTTATTCGCTGCCAAGCGACAACTTGGGGCAGGATAAATACAAGCCTTGCCAGTTGCCCGCCCACCTGCTGCGTCAAGAAGCACCGGCGTCGCTGCCCGAAGTGGACGAACTCACGGTGGCACGCCATTATACAAACATGTCGGGCAACAACTTCGGCGTAGACACTGGCTTCTACCCCTTGGGCAGCTGCACGATGAAGTATAATCCCAAAATCAATGAGGAGGTTGCCGCCCTGCCCGGCTTTACCGACGTGCACCCCGCGCAACCCGCCGAAACCTTGCAGGGCAGCCTGCATCTGTATCACCACCTCGCAGCCATGCTTGCCGAAGTGGGCGGCATGCACGCCTTTACCCTCAACCCCTATGCCGGGGCGCACGGCGAACTGACCGGCCTTATGGTGATCCGCACCTACCACCTGCGCAGGGGCGACCATAAGCGCGTGAAAATCATCGTGCCCGACTCGGCACACGGCACTAACCCGGCTTCTGCCGCCGTGTGCGGCCTGCAAATCGTGCAGGTGAAGAGCACCGCGCAGGGCACTGTGGACCTTGAAGACCTGCGCACGAAACTCGGCGACGACATCGCCGGCATGATGATGACGAACCCCAACACGCTCGGCATTTTTGAAAAGGACATTCCAGAAATAGCGCGCCTCGTGCACGAGTGCGGCGGCCTGATGTACTATGACGGCGCAAACCTCAACCCGATGATGGGCGTTTGCCGCCCGGGCGATATGGGTTTCGACGTGATGCACATCAACCTGCACAAGACATTCTCCACGCCCCACGGCGGCGGCGGTCCCGGCAGCGGTCCGGTAGGCGTGCGCAAGGGTTTGGAGGACTATCTGCCCAATCCCCAAGTCTATTTCGACGAAGTGAAGCAGCAATACGCTATGCGCTTCTCGAAAGAGGCACTTGGCAGCATCTCCTCTTGGCTCGGCAACTTCGGCATTCTCGTGCGGGCCTATGCCTATCTGCTCACGCTCGGTCACGAGCACATTGCGCAGGCGGCAAAACTCTCCGTGCTCAATGCCAATTACATCAAAGAGCAACTTAAAGACTACTACGAACTGCCCATCGAGGGGCTATGCAAGCACGAATTTGTGTTTGACGGTCTGCGCGCCGAATACGGCGGCGACCACCACGACCCCGACCACGCCACGACCCTGCAAGTGGCGAAGCGGCTGCTCGACTTCGGTTTCCATGCCCCGACCATCTATTTCCCGCTGCTCTTCCACGAAGCCATGATGATTGAGCCTACGGAAAACGAGAGCAAGGAAACGCTCGACCGCTTCATCGAGGTGCTGAAAAACATCGCCATCGAGGCGCGCGACAACCGCGAAAGCCTGCGCACCGCACCCCACTGTACGCCCATTTCGCGTCCCGACGACGTGAAAGCCGTGCGTGAGCCAAGGTTTAAGTTTTAAGTTTTTCAAAACTCATAGATAATATTGATTATATAGATCGCCTATAATCTTTCCCTCTATGTCTCCAATATCTTTAATCATAATCGGTGCAGGCCCTGCGGGCTACGAATGTGCCGTGCGTGCAGCCAAGCGCGGCGTGCAAGTGACGCTCATCGAAGAAAAAAGCGTGGGCGGCGTTTGCCTGCGCGAGGGCTGCATTCCCACGAAATGCCTTTGCCGCACGGCGGAACTCTTGGACGAAATCAATGCCGCCGCCTCATTTGGCATCTGCCTGCCCGAAGGCACGCCGCGCGTTGACCTCGCGCAAGCCGTGGGGCGGAAAGACGGTGTCGTGGCAAGTCTCATGCAAGGCGTATCGGCCCTGCTGAAGCATCCCAACATCAGGCTCGTGGAAGGCAGGGCGCAATTTGCCCCCGATAGCGGCGGCAAAACCGTCATCGTTAACGGCGAACGCCTTACGGCCGACTACGTCATCATTGCCACCGGCTCGCGTCCGCGCCCCTTGCCCATACCCGGCGCAGACCTCAACGGCGTGGTCACCTCCACCGAATTGCTCTCTGAAACCACCCTGCCAGAAAGTCTCGCCATTATCGGCGGCGGCGTTATCGGCTTGGAGTTGGCAACCGTGTTCAGCACATTCGGCGCGAAGGTCACAGTCGTAGAGTTTATGCGCGAAGTGCTGCGCGGTTTCGACCGCGACATGGCGAAGCGCCTGCGCACTGCCCTCAAGCGGCGCGGCATCGACTTCCGCCTCAACGCGGCCGCCACAGCCATTGAGCGAAACGAGGCGGACGGCAAACTGCTCCTGCATTTCACCGAAAAGGAGAAACCGCAGAGCGTCTGCGCCGACCGTGTGCTGATATGCGTGGGTAGGCAGCCGAACGTGGAAAATCTCGGACTCGATAACGCCGGTATCGACTACGGCAAGCGCGGCATTACAGTGGACGAGCATCTGCAAACCAACGTAAAAGGCGTTTATGCCGCCGGCGATGTCAACGGCCGCCTGCTTCTGGCGCACGCTGCCACGCGGCAGGCTTATCTCGCCCTCGACCACTTGCTCCACGATGCCGCGCCCGAGGAATGGCCTGCTCCGCAGCCTTACACTGCCGAGGGCACGCCGTCGGTCGTCTTCACGCATCCCGAATTGGCCGCCATAGGCCCTACTGAGGAGCAGCTTGAAGATAGCGGCACGCCTTTCGTCAGCCACAAAGCCCGCTATGCTTCCAACGGCAAAGCCATGGCAGAGGGCGCAGGCGACGGCATGCTTAAAATCCTCGCCACGCCTGACGGCAAAATCCTCGCCGCCCATATTCTCGGCCACCACGCCGCCGACCTTATCCACGAGGTTGCGGCGCTGATTTCGCAAAACGCCACCCTCGCCGACCTCCAATCTTTCGTACACGCCCACCCCACCCTGTCGGAATTATTGGTCACGGCGAGCGAGGGATAAGAATCTCAATTAGCAATATTAAACGCAGCGAGCGCAACCGATTTTAGTCGATTGCGCTCGCTTTGCATAAGCAGGCATATAAAAAATTAATGGTGACATCTGTCTCTACAGGTCACCATTAACCAACACAAAAACTAAACTAGACTTAACTAAACTATTATGCGTTGTCATCACGACAACTTGATATTGCAAATATAGAGTTTCCTTTTATTATTTCCAAAGAAAATCTAAAAAAATATTTGCTTTGCCCGTTTTTTAACATTTATATAGGTTTGCAAGCAGTAAATAGTCGAGCAAAGTCATGGCTGCCATGCTTTCTACTACGGGCACGGCGCGGGGCAAAACGCAGGCATCGTGCCTGCCTCGGGCCTTGACGGTCGCGGCATGGCCTTCCTTATCGATTGTCGCTTGCTCGCGCAGCAGGGTGGCCACGGGCTTGAAGGCAACGCGGAAGTAAATGTCCTCGCCGTTGCTGATGCCGCCCTGTATGCCGCCGCTGTTGTTGGTGAGGGTATGCACATGGCCTTCATTGTCGGTTACGAAGAGGTCGTTCTGCTCGCTACCGCGCTGCGCCACGCCTTCGAAGCCACTACCGTAGTCGAAGCCTTTGGCGGCGTTGATGGAAAGCATTGCTGCACCGAGGGCAGCGTGCAATTTGCCAAACACGGGTTCGCCCACGCCGACCGGCACGCCCGTTATCACGCCGGTAATGATGCCTCCGATGGTGTCGCCCTCGGCTTTCACGCTCTTGATGAGGTCGGCCATCTTTTCGGCAGTAGCGGGATCGGGGCAGCGCACAGCGTTGCTCTCTATCGCGTTGAGGTCGTAGTCTTTGTAAGTGCCGGGCAGGGCGATGCCGCCCACTTGCGAGGTATAGGCCTTCACGTCGATGCCTTGTGTTTGCAAGGCAATCTTTGCAAAAGCCCCCGCCACGCAGCGTGCCGCCGTTTCGCGTGCCGAGGCACGTCCGCCGCCCCGGTGGTCGCGTATGCCATACTTATTATAATAGGTAAAGTC
>ERZ809074.1570-NODE-1570-length-28989-cov-13.871328_pt1 | contig 28989 bp, 32 predicted proteins | sample MGYA00520795_ERZ809074 | MGnify/ENA primary metagenome ERZ809074 (study PRJEB31570, sample SAMEA3212989) | Homo sapiens | biome: human-gut; feature: human gut; material: fecal | place: Sweden | collected 2011 ...
GGTTATTGATGATGATGCCGATGGCCTTTGCGGTATCCATGGAGGAGCCGCCGCCAATGGTCACGATGCAGTCAGCCTCGGCAGCCTTGAAGGCAGCCACGCCGTCCTGTACGTTGGCGATGGTGGGGTTGGGCTTGATCTCGCTGTAAACAGCGTAGGCAAAGTTTGCGGCATCCAGCAGGTCGGTGACCTTTTTGGTAACGCCAAACTTGATCAGGTCGGGGTCGGAGCAGACGAAAGCTTTCTTGTAGCCGCGGGCGGTCAGTTCGGGAACGATGTTCTCGATGGCACCGTGGCCATGGTAGGAGATGGTATTCAGAACAATGCGGTCAGCCATAATACAAATCCTCCAAATCTGTTTGCAGCCGCCCTTCCGGCGGCGTTCCTCTACGTCTCAGCATAGCACATCGTCAAAAAATTTGCAATGCAAAATTGTTTAAATTTGTAGTATATTTTTATACTTGTGTATTATTTTCTATCATCTTTGTCTGTTTTCCGGCATTATTATCCCCTGCAAAAAAACAATCCTTGCCAAATGGCCGTGCCTGTGTTATACTATTCAGGTAACCTTTGCTGGTGTGGCGCAATGGCAGCGCAACTGATTTGTAATCAGTGGGTTGCAGGTTCAACTCCTGTCACCAGCTCCAAGAAAAATCCCGCGATATACCGCTAGAATAGCGGCGTGTATCGTGGGATTTTTGCTTTTATATGCGCTGCAAATCTATCAGAATGTGCCTTGTTTGTGCCTTATTGCTCAAAAAATGCCTTGCAGGAGTGCCTTGTTCTGGATGCCCCTTGCCTATATTATACGGCTATATAATGGGTTGCTATATGCTCCTGCTATGGGCGAGGGGGGGTCGCGTTTCACGACGTACCCACCCATTCCCCCGCTTACGGGGGAATAATGCGGCAGGCTCTCCCATCGCAACTTGTTGCGATGGACTGCACGATCTGTGATCGGCTCAAAATTGAGGGTATTTCTTTCGACCACTTTTGGACGAAAAAAGGGTATAGGGAAAAAACGATCCCCCTTGCACCTGTCCAGATGATAGCACTATTACAGAATCGTGATTTTCCCGGCGGAAAAATCCGCCACCAAATCCGGATGCACCCACCTGTGAAGCCGTCCCCACTTGTGGGGATGTGTCCAAAAGTGGCCAGTTCTACTAAACAGGGGTCTGCTCATTTTTGAGCACCCTTCAAAGATACCACCAGATGTGACGGCATTGCATTTGCTCCACGTCTGGGTGCGTGGGAACGCTGTGCTAGATGCCCGGCGGGGCAGTTTGTGCCTGTTTACCGCCTGTACAGTATGCGTGTTTTGCGCCGCTTCACCGCCGCTTGGAGGTTTTGGACATTTTTGTCTAATAGCTCTTTGAGCGTCCCGGCGGCGTCACCGTGATGCTCTAGGTCTCCCCAAAAATGGGGACACCCCAGCGGATATGCAGCGGCTTGGAAATCAGCGCGCAAAACTGCGCTGTGATCTTTGGCAGCCTGATTTTCGGCCACCAGATGAAGGTTCCAAAACGGAACGGGGTCTAGGGCTATCGTGAAACGCGATACCCCGCCGGGCTGGACTTCCGTTTTGACAGAGGGGGTAACGATTCGTTCACCCCCTTGCAAGGGTGCCTTATTTTGGGGCACCCTACGTCGTAAAATTGGGCAGCGGGGCGGTTGATTTACCCACTGATGGAAAATCACCTGCACAGGTATACGGTGAAACGCCGTAGACTAAAGGGGTCACTAAAACGCCGACCCCTTGCGGATGATCCACTGTTGGTCGGTACACCCCGTATCAGGGCGTACCGGTACTCTGCGTTTTTCTGAATGACGTTGCGGTGCTCCTTGCCAACACAGCACAAAAAGAGCGTGCAGCAGCCCTTTAGGGGTTGTCACACGCCCTTTACTATGCCGGCGAGTTATTCTTCAGCGGCTTGCTGCTCATAGTCGTCCAGCCATGCTTCCACAGTGGGCAGGCTAACAGGCGGGGATACAACGGCGCAGTTGGTTTCTGCGTCCACAATGAAGTAACAACCTGTGCGCCGATCGCAAAGCACCTTCAGCTTGAAACGGCGTGCCCGTTTTCTTAGGGATTCAAGGTATTCTTTTTCGTCCATGTCCATAGCGTTACCTCCATTCGATTACTTGCGTGCAGCCATAAAGGCTGCAACCTGTTTGTCCGACAGTTCGTTAAGTTGGTCTTTCAGCCCTGCAACATCGCAAATGGCAGCGCCCAAAAGCGAATCATACCGAGGAGAAGCTTCCCACAGAAACGCGATCTCACCGTTTGTATGGCTTCGGTCAAGGTCATTCGCTTTATGGCTTTCTTCAAACCATTCTGCAAAAATCGTCAGCAGATTGTGAATGTGCTCTACAGCACCGGCCAGTTGTCCATAGTCTACATCGTTCAGGTACATACTGTCACCCCCCTTACAAGTTGCCGCTGTACCAGCAGCCCGCGATGCCGATCAGGCACCACACGAAAAACGGGGCAAGGCACTGAAAATGGTACATAGTCATTGAAAAAACCTCCATTTTTGATATAATGGGGGCGGTATAGTCGGCTAAACTTTACCACCCATTGCCGCCCACGCTGCTGGAACAGTGTGAGCGGCTTTCTGTTTGTCGGCGGTCTAATTTTCGCTGTCTTATCCCCCCTTCAGTCTTTGATAATGCCGCTTGCGAATATCCAAACCAGCCGCACCTTGTCCGGTGCTGCCTTCTTCAGACGTTCGTTGATAGCGTCAACCGTGTTTGTCTTCTGGTCGCCCAGGTCGCCAAAGAACAGGGCGTCCACGCTGGTGTCAAGCATGGTCGCCAGCGTTTTGGCTTCGCACAGCCGGAATTCAACCTCTCCGTTCAGCTTTGCGCGCAGTGAGTTGGTGGAGATCTGCAGTGCCCACGCCACACTCTCCAGCGTCATGCCGCGTTCCCGAATCATAGCACGAATATCGTTCATACCTCAACTCTCCTATCTGGGGCTGGATCGTGCCCCGCTCTACCCGGCGAGCTTCCATCTTACCGCCGGGGATCCTCTGATTGTGTTACTGGGCTTCCAGCGGCTTCACCTGCGATGCACCAAAGAACGATGCCCGGTAGGTCTGGCCGTCTCCCTTGCTGCTGTGGATAAGCACCGCCTGAAACAAGGCCTTTGCGCCGTGCTCTACCATGTACCCGGCGGCCTTCCAGCCTACCCAAGTGTTCACCGGCTCGGTGATCCCGGCGGTCTGCTGGGCTTCCTCGATGCGCTGGGCGTTGACCGGAGCAGCCTTTGCGCTGTTCCATGCCCGGTGCAGGGCTTCGGCAAAGCTGCTCACGCCCTTGCGGTACAGCTTCCATGCCTTGTGCATGATCTCGGAAAGATTGTACTTCATTTTAAGACCTCCGCTTTACTTTGCGGGTCTGCCTTGTTATAATGGGCTTGACCCTGTTGTGGGTTTGGCGTGGTGTGTAGTTGGTAGCCGGCACCGCGCCATTTTCTTTTGTACAGCTTGTCAGGAAGTGGGTTACTGTCTTAGCTGGCGTTCTGCTCTTGCGCTCCCGGTACATCCTTCGCCCCTTGCCTTCCGGTCGTGCTTCCCTCGCTGTGTCTTTATTATAGCACATTAACGTGCCTATATCTATTGACAAACCACACAACGTTAACGTTCAAAAATTGTTTATATTGTACACGTTGACGTGCCGTGTGCTTTGTGGTATAATCATCATAAAGAGGTGATAAAATGCCTATCAGTGAAGCAAAGAAAAAATCAAACGCAGCTTATAACCGCCGTCAGGATAATATCATGCTGCGCCCGACTAAGGAAGACGGCGCACGTATTCGCAAGGCTGCCGCAGACGCTGGCAAGAGTGTCCAGCGGTTTTGTCTTGATCTTGTCCTGCCCCATTGCCCGGAAGTGGCAGATGGGCTTACAGAGGACACCGCCGGGGAAGTAGAAAAGAGTGAGGTGTAATCATGGCAAATACCTGTCCTGTATGCGGCGGCAAGCTGGGCTTGCTGAACCGGGAGAAGAGCGCTGACGGCCTGATCTGCGCCAGCTGCAGCAACTTCTTCTTTTCAAAATTGGGCATCCGGACAGCAAAGCAGTCAACAGCCGCCCTTGCGGACTACTGGGCTACACTGGAACGGCGTCGGAAGGTGTTCAAAGAAACCGATTCCATCTATGATGGTGACGCGCTCTTTGTGTCCATTGACAAAACCAACCGGCTGTTTTGTTTTGGGCACCGCGGCGGTGATAAAGGCCCTCGCATGATCTACAGCTTTGATGAAGTCGCCGGTTACGAATCTGACGCGCCAGACGATTTGACGGTGACAGAGACCAAAGGCGGCATTAGCCGGGCCGTGATCGGTGCAGCCGTTGCCGGTCCTGTGGGTGCGATTGTGGGCGCTGCCACCGCCAAAACAGAGACCCGCAAAGGCAGCCGCAGCAAAGAAAACGTGTCCATCCGTTTTACGCTCCCTCTTGGAGAAACCAGTCTGCCGACAACGGTTTATCCCGGCGGCATGACCGCTTTTCTCAAGAGATGCAAAGTCAGCCAGGAGAAGCCACAGGTCGTCGCTCCAGCTGCATCCAGCGTTGCTGACGAGCTTTTGAAGTTTAAGCAGCTGCTGGATATGGGAGCCATTACGGAAGCGGAGTACAACGCCAAGAAAACCCAATTACTTGGCTTGTGATGTCAGGAAGGAATGACTATGGACGAATTGTATAATCGGCCAACCACACTAACCTGCCCGCCGGGTGATCTGCTGGAATATGCGCCAGATGAGATTCCGAACGCCCAGACGAGAGCGGCCATTGAAGAACTTGACAACGGCGGCGGTGAGCACTTTACAGGCTCCGCAGAGGAGCTTTTCAAAAAGATTCTCAGTGAACCGGATGAAGAGGAAGACGCATGATGGAATTGACAATAGAGAACCTACGCACACTAGCCAGCGGCGGGCAAATCTTTCTGACGGCTCACTCGCAGGCGCGGCTTTATGAACGCGGCATTTTGCTGGCCGACATCCGGCAGGCTATCCAGAGCGGGAAGATCATCGAATACCGCCCGGATGATTACCGCTGTCCGTCCTGTCTGGTGTTAGGCGTCAATCTGGCAGGCCGTTGGCTGCACGTTGTCTGCGGCATTCATGAGGGCGCTCTGTGGATCCTGACGGCCTATTGGCCTGATCTCGACCACTGGAACGCAACGTATACTGAACGAAAGAAGAAAGGGGAATGATTATGACTTGCTTTTTCTGCAAAGGCGAAATGAAGCCCAGCACGACTATTCACACGGTTCAGCTGAAGAACTGTGTTGTGGTCATCAAGAATGTGCCCTGCCTGAAGTGCGAACAGTGCGGCGAGGTCGTTCTGTCAGCTGACACGGTGGAGAAGATAGAGCACATCTTGCAGACGGTCGAAAAGGCCGTGGCAGAGATCACCGTTGTGAACTTCCCTGACTGCGCGGCATAAGCCCGCCGGGGCTGCCAGAGCGCGGATAGAGCCGCCGCAAGGAATTTTACCAACAAGCAACAAGAAAAGCCCTCAGGCACGCGCTGTCGCGGTCTGGGGGCTTTGTCATGCAGCGATTTTGTTGAGGTCAACAGAATCGTGTGGCTGAAGTACTGCGCCCGGCGGGTGCTGCACGGTCAAAGGGTTTGGGATGCTGCCCAACAAGTCCTTGCAAGGCAAGGGGCTTTGTACATACAAAGACACTGCTTGCGGCGGCGATTATCCGAATTTCTTTTTATAGCTTCCGAAAATTCCAGAAATCCGCTTTTCACACGGTATGCGCGGGCGTGTGTCGTGTCTACAAATTCCCGAAGGGCACACGGACTTTGAAACAAAGTCTAGTGTGTTACACCTCGCCCGGAGGGGTATATGGTTCAGATGATGGCAGAAATTCCGTACTTTTCGACCAGTTCGCGCACATGTTCCTCGTACTTCTTCACCTGTTCGTCCCAGTATTCCACGGTGCGTTCTTGAACGCTGCCGCCAGACTTCCATGCACCAAAGCCGGTTCCTCTCCATGCCTGTGTGCTTATGGTCTCATCATGCCAACGCTGGATAGAGGGCAGTCCAGACAGCTTGCGGCAAGCCCTCCGCTCTATTTGACGGATCCGCTCCTGCTGCACTCCAAGTTCTTCCCCGATGGCCCGCAATGACTGGCCGTCATAATACCGGCGGCGCAAAACAGCTGCTTCCCGCTCGGTCAGGTGCTGGGTCATGGCTGTTTCAAGGGCTGTGTGTAACTCCTCGGTGTAAACACCATCCTCTGCCTGCTGAAACGCCTGTGTAGCCGCCGGGTCTTCGATGGTTTCCCCTTTGGTGCTGCTGCCTTCGTCCGCTTCATCAAGGCGAACGTCAAGGCTGCTGCACTCGTTCAGCGGGTTTGCAGATACAGCCACACGCCTGCCGTCATCGGTGGTGACACCCCGTGTGTGCTCTCCACAGGTGGCGGTGCGAATCTGCTTCAACAGTGCGTAGCTCAGATACGTTGTGAAATTGCCCTGTTCTGCGCTGTAGTGCTTGGCAGCATAGTCAACCGCAAAATACCCTTCCTGTACCAAATCCTCAAAGGACAGGCCCGCATTGTCAGCAACAGGCTTGTTCTTCTCGTACCACTGCCACAGCTGCCGTCGAATAAAACCCTTGTTGACTTCCCACAGCTGGCCCAGAGCAAAAGCATTCCCGGCGGCTGCCAGAGCTGCAAGGGCCGCGTCTGTAGCCTGCTGGTCATTCTTGGCCTGTTTCTGTTCCATTGCTGTATCCTTCCTTTTTTCGTGTGCATTTTTGTTCAAAATACGAATTTATGGACACGATACGCGGGCGCGCGTGACCGTGTGAACGAACTATGCACCCCGTCTTTTTTAGTGCGCCAAACGCGCACATTGACGCTCTCTTTTTTATGCCGCACAAATCCGCACATTCACGGGCAGATGGGTGACGATTCACCACCCACCTTTTACTCAATTTTGAGCAAAACCCAGACTGCGAAAACGCCCATTTTTTCACGGCTTCACCGCCGCTTGGGGCTGTATCAGACACCCCTTTCTGCCCGCAGGGTGTACACGCCCATGCTGGCATCCATGTTGGTCGCAAGGCGCGGTGTGAGCATATCGGCCACCTTCTCGCCGTCCATGACAAGCTGCCCGGTGCCGATATCCGGCAGATGCTCGTCCAGCATATCACGGATCTGCTGCAAAATGCCAAGCTGTGCATCCGTGCCGGTGGTCTTTTCCATGTAGCGGTGCTGCATGGCTGCCCGGGTGGAGAACTCGGTCAAGCTGTCGTACACGTCATGCCCGGCAAAGGGGCTTTCGTAGTGGCTCACAGCCTGCCCGCCGCTGCTGCTCTTGCCAAATTTGGAGAAGAGCGCAGCGCCCAGCGCCACCACGCCCGCCACAATGGCGATGATCGCGGCAACTTCCGGGTTCGAGATGATCAGACTGCCAACCTTTGCAATCAGCCCGCCTGCGCCCTCTGCGATCGTGCCCAGACTGCCCATGCTCCCGGCAAGGTTTGCAATATCCGTGCCCGCGTTGAGGGCAAAGCTGCCCATGCCGGAGCCAATGGTGTTCAGCACGCCCATGATATTGCTGCCGACGTCGGAAACATTGATGCCAAGCTCTTGAAATACATTGCTCAAGCCCTTAACGTCCGTTGTAACGCCGTCTGCATCTGCTTTGATTCCGTTGGACATGATCTGCTTAAAAGCGTTAAACGCCTCGCTCAAACCGCCGCCGGAATAAGCTTCGTTGATGGCTTCCAGCGCCTTGTTTGCCCAGTCGGACAGTACCTCGCGCTGCTCCTGTGATACCTCGCCCCACATCACATTGACGATATCCAGCCCAAGCGCTGCCCGATCCTGATTTTTCAGGTCGGTATACAGGTTTTTGCCGATCTTAAAAATGCCGCTGTTAAGCTGCTGCTGTGCCTTGCTCAGGTTTGCATCAATGCGCTTTTGGGTTGCCTTGATGCTCTTATCGATGTTCTGTGCGGTTTCTGTTACCTTATCCTGTACGCCGTCAATATAGCTGATGACCTTTGTGTAGGTCTGCCGCACGCCGTCCACAATCCGTTCGCCGGTCTCGGTGGCGGTTGTCTTGATGTGCTGGCTTCCGTCCGCGTAGGTCTCCACAGCCTGCTGCGTTGTGGTGGTGATGCCGTTGAAGGTCTTTTCTGCAATGGTGGTCAAGTTGCCAAGCAGGGTCTTGGACATATCGGCGTAGACCTTTTTGGTCGTGGTGCTTATCTTGCCGTTCGCGTCCGTAACTTTCTTGGTCACAAGCGTATAGGTGGTAGCAACGCCGTTGACCATCTCTTTACCAGTCTCTGTGGTGGTCTCGGTCACGCGGTCTTTGATTTTGCCCGCTGCGTCCTTGACCTTCTCGTTCAGGGTCTCAACGCTCGTTGTCACAGAGCCCAGCGCGTTCTGTGCGGTGGTGGTTGCGGTGTGCGTTACGGACGCTATGACGGTTTCGGTCTTGGATTTTGTGCCGGTGCTCTTGCGGGAGGACCCGCCGGGCGTTGCGTCCGTTTCTCCGCTCCCGGTATCAGTACCTGTCTCGTTCAGCCCATATTGCTGGGCAAGCTTGTCTCCGTACCGCTTCCAATAATCAGCGTCCTTCTGGCTGCCTTGCTGGTATCTTGTTTCGCCCGTTTTGCCATTGGCTGCCGCCCACGCCTCGAATGTGCTGTACTCTGCATAGCCGGTTTTTCCTAGGGCATGGTTCAGCTTGTAGGACAGCCGGTCAAGTGGGGTGGACAAGGCCGAAATACCATCGAGAATGCCTTGCCCAACGGACGAAACAACGTCTTTGCCGACTTGCACCCAGTCTGTGGTGAAGATTTTTGTAACGATTGCCGCGGTAATATTCCCGGCGGCTTCGATCACGTTGCCTGTCAGGCTTAAAAATCCTTTGACCAGCTTGCCCACCAGATCAGCGCCGGTTGTAAATATTTCGTCCGCGTGGTTCCAGAGTTCCACCACGAATGCCGAAAATATTTGCTCCGCAGAGTTTACGATGGCGGGTGCCATATCAAGGATCCCGCTCGCCAGACTGACCAGTAGTTTCCCCCCGGTGTCCGCGATCTGGCCTGTGTTGTCTTGCAGATACAGTGCAAAATTCTGCACAGCATCCTCTGCCCGTGCAGCAAGAGTAGGAATACCGGCAGAAATCCCAGAAGCAACCTCGTCCACAATATGGCCTCCGGCCTGCATCAGACCGTTCGCGCCTGCCGTTTCAAAGCCTTCCTGAAGCCGCTGCACCCACCCGGCGGCTGCGGTTACAAGATTGCCCTCTGTCTCCGTCAGTCCCTTTGTGAGCGTTCCGAGCAGCTGCGACCAATTATCCTTCAGCGTTTCAATTCGTCCGCTCAGGGTTTGGCTCTGGGTTTCCATGGCGTTGTAATAGCGCCCGCCCTCTTCAGACGCTTTTTTCAAAGCGGCTGTCAAGAGGTCGTATGTAATGGTCATGCCTTGGACTTCTGCGGTGCTCTTGCCTGTGTAATCGGCCAGAACGCCGTAAATATCAATGCCTGCCATTGCAAACTGCTTGATATCTATCGAAGCCGCCTTGCCCACGTTTTTGATCTGCTGCAGGTTTGCAGCCATGCGGGACAGTACCTCACTGCCGCCGCCAGTAGCAGAAACTGCATCGCCTAACGCCAGAATCGTGCTGCGAGCCTCGCCAGCGCTCACGCCTGCGCTGATAAGCAGCTGGTTTGCCTGAACCAACGAATCCACGTTCAGCGGGGTGCGTGCTGCATCCTGTTTGATCTGGTTCAAAACGGCCTGTGCCTTTTCTGCGCTGCCAAGCATGTTAGTGAAGCCAGTGGTGTACTTTTCCATCTGCTGGTTGAAAGCAACACCCTGATTCACGATGCCTTCACCGAGGGAAGAAAATTTTTTTGCAAGTCCTATGATGGACGTTGCCAGCAGCTGCGACTTGGTGAATGCGCCTGTCAGGGTTTTGCCAATACCGGAAAATCGCGGGTTGAGTTCACCGGCCAAAGCTGATGTTTTGGCTCTTGCACGGTCAACACCCTGCTCAAACGAGGATGTGTCCATTCCAAGTTCAACCGAAAGTGCAAAAAGATTCAAGGCAAAGCCTCCTTTCTGTTCTAAAATTTTATATTGTAAGTTTATAAAAATATGACAACTTTACGGTTCTATTATACCATATTTCCGCTCTTTTTTCCACGAGAAAAACGCATTCTGCCGAAAAGTTTTGACGATGACCCCATAAAAAACGCCCTCTCCCGGCGGCGTGTCGAGAGGGGGCATTTTGTCAGAATTTAGTGCGTGCTGCGATGGTGCTTTTGGGGGTTTGCGGGTCGTCAAGGGGTTCCCAGACCTTTGGCAGCGTTTCCACATCACGCGGATCCAGCGCCGCCAGCAGTCCACCCGCCTTGCTGATCGCGGTGCAGACCGTCTGATTGTACGCCATAAGCGCCGCTTCTATCTCTGTCTGATCTTCCGGCGGCAGCTTTGCAACAATAGGCGCAATACGCAGATCCAGAGCCACAACGGCGTTGCGGGCTGTGCACATTTCGGTCTCGATACGCTGGTAGACCTCCTGCACATAAGCCGGGGCGCGGGGTTTTGACTTGAATTTTCTCATGCAGTTACCCCTCAAACTTAGCCGGTCAGCTCTGCGCCAATTTCGGTGGCCACAAGATTGGTTTTGGTTTTCACAATTGTCCTTTCTACACCCTACGGATGCGGTCAAATTTGTTTCAACACCGCCGGGGTATGGTCGGTGATTCAACTGTGCATATACGGCAGCAGCATGTGATAGATCATCCTAAGGACGTGTACCGGAATGCTCTGCCCACGCTGTAAGGCCGCCTCAATACAGGCGGTGTACACTGCGCCGGTTGCATCGTAGTGGTACGGCTCCCGGCGGCGCGGGCGGTTTGGGTTGTGCTTCATGTGTTCATCTCCTTTCCAGTTCGCTGGTGACAGTGAGAAAGCGTTGGCGGGTCTTGTCGAAGGTCAAGGGGATTTCACCCACACGGCCCTCTTTGTTTTTTGCGAGGATGGCTTGATACTGTTCCTTGTCAGCAGACAAGAGCAGAATAGCGTCTCCATCCTGTTCCAGCTGGCCGGATTCCTTCAGGTCGGCGGTGCTGGGGGATGCGTGCGCCGCGTTGCGGTTCAGCTGCGCCAGCGCAACCACAAGGATGCCGGTGGTCTGTGCCAGCTCATGCAGGGCGATGGAGATTCCCGTGATAGCTTGATAGCGGTCTTTTGCCTTACCGTCTGCCAGCAGTTGCAGATAGTCGATAAAAATAACCTGCGCTTTCATCCTCTGAGCCTGTGCCTTTACCCATCCAACACCCCGGCCAGATGCAGAGCGGATGAACAGCGGCAGCTTGTGCAGTTCTGCGAGGCCGTCAAGGTCAGACTGCGGAACGCTCTTATTTTTTACATCTGCCAGCGGAACGGCCAAACGGTTCGCAATGATGCGGGCGGTCAAGGTATCCGGGTCGGTTTCAAGGCTGAAATAGCACACCCGGAAGCCCCGCCGGGCTTGCTCACAGGCCATTTGCAGGGACAGGGCGGTTTTGCCGGCGGACGGTCGGCCGCCGATGATGAACAGGTTACCCGGGGAAAGATGCAGATGCTTGTCCAGCACCGGGATGCCGCTGGGGATGTACTTCGGCTTTTCACTCAACTTGCAGACATAATTGTTTACAAGCTCCCCGATTGGCTTAAAATCATCTTCTTCCCGGTCAAGGGTCAGGGCTTCGCCCATTTTGCTGTACAGGCCGGGTAGGTCTGCAAAGGTGGTTAGGCTGCTTGCTGCCTGAATGGACAGTTCCTGAAATCGTGTCAGGGCGGACTGTTCCAGAACAAGCCGCGTCCATTCTTCCACGCGGTCGCGGGTCAAACGGACACACTCACTCTCGCACTCCTGCACGCATTCCAAAATAGCGGCTTTTTGCTCCGGGTATCGGGCACAAGCTGCCACCGCATCCAGTTCACCTTTTGTGTTCCAAAGACCGGACAGAGCCGCAAACACCGGCTGAAGGTCTGCCGGGAAGTGTTCTATCTCCAGATCGGGCAGCGCGTAGGCGGCAAGATCGGGCTTGATCAGCAGCGCGCCGAGCAGTACTTTGTGGATGTTCAAGTCAACACCTCCAACCGTTCCGGCTGCTGTTCCGGCTTCTTCCGGGCTTCCCGGCGGACTTCTACATCTCCCAGAGTGCAAACCCCGTCAGCCTGCCAGCTTTTCAAGATGCCGTTGGCGTACTTCCATGACCGGTGACCACTTTCGGCAGCCTCGTCAAAGGCTTTGCAGATTACCTCGGCGGGAATAGAATCGCAGTAGCGTTGTAGCTTGTCCAGCGCTGAACGCGGGAAGATGCCTATCACCCGCTCAAAGTGCTGCACGATTTCGGCAAGGCCGGAATCTGTACGAGAATCGGCGGCTGCGGCTGGGGCTTCCGGTGTAACTGTAGCTGTATATGAACTTGTATTTGTATCTGTAGGGTGCGAATGCATACATTCAGATGCAGCTGCATGCGTCCGCATTTCATGCAATGCGTTTGCATCGGTCTGCACGTCAGATACATCATCTTTTTGCGTTTGTTTTTCCCAGCGCGCTTTAGCTGCTTCAGAGTTCTTTTGGGACTTCTCACGGTATTTTGAAAAGTCTTTATCCACCCCATCTTTCATTGAACGCCACAGACCACGCATTCCACGGTCAGCATATTGCTGGGGCTCCGTGCCTTGGCTGGCATAATGATACAAGTCCCGGATAATCTGCCCGATTTCCGCGTTGGTGTAGTCCTGTGTCAGGCTTTCAAGCCATACGAAGCGAAGAACAATAGTTTCAGGGCTTTTTCCCTTCACGTCTGTCACCTCGCAACCCGGCGGATGCCGCCCACGACTTCATCTTGCCCCACAGAGCCGGGGTCTCCCGCCTCGAAGTATTTGCAAAGGCTATCCATGTTGACCAGCCAGCGGTGTCCTGCATTGACAAAACGCACTTTACCGGTTCGGCAAAGGCGGCGAATGTAGGCCGGTGACAAGTTGTAGATGGCGGCTGCATCCTTTACGCTTTTCATGACCGGGTATCGGACTGAATCTCCCATTCTATGCACCTCCTTGGTGAACTCAAATGTTGTTTTTGTGGTGTATCAGCAGTAAAGCACAAATCAAAAAAATATTGCAATACCGCCAAAATTTCAAGAAAATTCGATGTGATGAAACAATGTTGGAATAGAATCCCTTGCGTCAAAATCCAGTTGAGTGCACCTAAGGTCATCCAGTGGAATCTGGTGTCCTCCAGTGTCGTGCATTTCAGGGATTTTGGAAGGGATACTCACCTGATTTATGGATTTTTGCTGCTGAATTTGCGCGTCAAAATTACAGATGAAATCGATTCATTCTAGTAACGAATCCGATTCATCACTTTTTCAGCGTTCGTCCTCAATAATTTCAGTCACATCTACTCCCAGAGCAGCGGCAATCTTTCCTACCGTAGCAGGCATGACAGTCTTGCCTTTGTTCAGATTTAGGATGGTCTGCGCGGATACAACCGCATTGTCCCGCAAATCGCGCTGATTCCACTGCTTACGAGCAAGTGCGACATTCAGCTTTGCCTTTGATATTTTCACGCTAATCACCTCGATTCAGACCAGTATTGGTCTACTTGTTGAAGTGTAGCAGATATTATTTGGTCTGTCAATAGATATTTTTTGGTCTGGACAATTGGCCAAATTCTTGTTATAGTAAGGCTGGAGGTGTTTTCAATGACAATTGGGGAGCGCATATATTTTTGCCGTCTTGAAAGAAAGATGACACAAAAGCAGTTAGCCGAAAAAGCTGGTATGGCAGATTCGGCAATAAGAAAGTATGAATCTGGACGGATCACGCCGAAATTTGAAACACTAAACAGAATCGCAGCCGCACTTGAAGTTCCATGGACAATGCTGTATCCGAACAACGAAAAAGCAGCTGAGGCTTATATCAGCACTTACAACGATTTTATAAAGGAACACCCGGGTGGTTTTGAAAAAATCAGTCCCGATGAAGCCGCAGAACGTGGACTTATTGAGGAACAGGCGGCAGATTCCCTGAACACTATGCAAAGCCAGATACACAGCGAACAAATACTGAAAGACTTTGCTGCATTGAACGAAAAGGGACGCGAAGAAGCTGCAAAGCGGGTGCACGAATTGACATTTTTACCGGAGTACAAGAAAGACCTGACCCAAAAATAAAAATGGCTGCCATGGACACACGCGCAAAGACCATGCCCACAAGGAGGGGTGACAAATGGCAAAAATAACAAAGCGCACAAAGAAGGACGGCACTTGCTCCTTCTGCATCCGGGTCTCCAATGGTTACGACCGACTAGGCCGTCAAGTGTTGGTCAACCGCACCTATACACCCCCGCCGGGCTTGACCGGGAAGAAGCTGGAAAAGGAATTGCAGCGGCAGGCGGATGCCTTTGAACAAGAAGTGCGCAGCGGCATTTCGCTGGATGCGTCCATGAAGGTGGACGACCTGATAGAGCGCTGGTTCACCGAGTACGCCGAAAAGAAGCTCAAGCCCAAGACCGTGTACGACTATCGGCGGCTTGTGCCGCGTATCTCCGCCGGGCTGGGGCAACTTAAGGTGTGCCAGGTCAAGCCCTCGCACCTGATGGCCTTTTATTCCAACCTCGAAGAGCAGGGTGTGCGGGAAGATAGCACCTATACCGCTGTTCCTGCCTTGCTGGATCAGCTGCCAAAGGGCAAACGCGGCCAGATCGCGGCGGCGGCGGGCGTTTCAGAGCGGACAATGGCGACACTGTACAGGGGCGGGAACGTCAGCCGGTCAACCGCCGAAAAGGTAGCCAGCGCCGCCGGACTGCCCCTTTCCAAGGCGTTTACAGAGCATAGCAAGGCAGGCGGCAGGCTCAACGGAAACACAGTGCAGCACTATCACCGGATGCTGTCCAGCGTGTTCACCAAAGCCGTGCAGTGGGGGCTTGTGACAGAAAATCCGTGCAAGCGTGCAGAAGCCCCAAAAGCACAGGAAGTGGACGTGCAGGCATTGGAAGAAAAAGACGTTGTACGCCTGCTGGAAGCCCTGCAGGACGCGCCCACACAGTACAGCGTCATCACACAGCTTGCTTTGCTCACAGGTGCCCGCCGGGGCGAGATATGCGCCCTGCGGTGGTCTGATATCGACATGGACGAGGGAACGATTTCAATAGAGCGCACCTTGCAGCACATCCCGGGCAAAGGTACGGTGTTCAATCCCCCAAAGACAAAGCGCTCCCGGCGGTGTGTGAAAGTCGGGTCGGACTGCGTGCAGCTCCTGCAGGAATACCGCCAGCACCAAAAGGCAGAACGGTTCAAAATCGGCTCTGAGTGGGTGCGCCGGGTGGAGATTGAAGGAAAGCGCGTAGAAAATGACCTGCTTTTTACCAAGTGGAACGGCGCACCGATGGATCCAGACGATGTGACAACGTGGTTCGGGCGTTTTCTGGCCGCTCATGACCTCCCGGCGGTACACTTCCACAGCCTGCGTCACACCAACGCCAGCTTGTTGATAGCCGCCCATGTGCCTGTTACTACAGTTTCAGGCCGTCTGGGTCATGCAAAGACCAGCACCACCACGGACTTTTACGGCGCGTTCATCCGTTCGGCAGATGCAGCGGCAGCAGACGCGCTGACCGGTGTGTTTAACCGTATCCGGGAAAAGAGCCACGCATAACACGTCAAAAGACGCAATACAGCCCACAGGAAGCAAGGGAAACCCTGCTAGGCCTGTGGGCTGCTTTCTTTTCTGTCTGCGGTTCTGAGCCGCTATCGTGTCCACAGTGGACACCGTAAGGCACAATCGCCAGAAAGTGCCTTATTTGTGCCTTATTGACCGAAAAAGCGCTGATACGAAGGTGAACGGACGAGCATAAAAAGCACGGTGATTCTATATAAAACAGAACATTCAAAAACGGTCGAACTCGTAATAAGACTATTTTGTAATCAGTGGGTTGCAGGTTCAACTCCTGTCACCAGCTCCATACAAAATCCCTGGATCCATTTGGATCCGGGGATTTTTTTGTGCCGAACGCAGGCTCCTTCCTGCGCAAAGAACGACTTTCTTCGTAAAATTTGTGCAAGATGTCGCAAAAATATTGTCTTCGTAAAAAAAAGCAGTATAATACAAGCAACAACAACTAACAGGAGGGAAAATGGAATGCGTCACTCTTTGGGAACCATCGCCTGGCGCGGGCTGAAAGGCCGCCGCCGCGATACCGCTATGATGCTCTGCGTGCTGGCGGCAGTGTTTGCGCTGCTTACAGCGGTGCTGTGCTATCAGCAGAGCGGCAGCCGCGCCATGGAGGTGCAGCGCCAGGATCTTTACGGTGCCTGGCAGCTTGCCCGTTACGACCTGACCGCCGCAGATGCCGATGCCTTTGTGCAGCAGACAGCCCCCGCTGCGGTGGGGCGTGCGGCGCAGTATGCGATCCTTGTCAACGACAAGGACCTTGCCTTTGGCGCGCTGGGCACTGTGGACGAGGGATATCTCGCCTGTGGGCAGCTGCAGCTGCTCAGCGGACGGCTGCCCGGCACCGCCGGAGAGGCAGCGCTGACCACCTCGGTGCTGGACAGCATCGGGGCCTCCTATGAGCTGGGGCAGACCGTGACCCTGCAGGCGGTGCATGGGGACGATGCACCGGTCCTGCTGCAATTTACCCTGTGCGGGGTGCTGCCCTCCTACGATGCCTACTGGGCGGTGGGCAGCAACCTGCCGGTGGATGCGCTGGTCACCGCCGACAGTCTGCCCCAAAGCTGGGACAGCAAAATACAGCTGCTGTGCTGCTATGCTGGTGCCGTGCCGCTGGCTCCTTATATAGACGGCAGCCAGGATCCCACCTGGGTGCGCAACACCTACGCCTATCCGGAAGCGGATCTGACCCGGAGCGGCAGCTGGGCTTTTATGGGCGGCTGTGCCCTGCTGACCCTGTGCGCGGTGCTCGTGCTGTGCACCCTGCAGCTGCGCCGCCGGGAGCAGAGCCTTGTCACTCTGCGTATGATCGGTGCCGGAAAAACCGCCCTCGTGGCGCTGTGCCTGTGGGAAGCCGTTTTTCTGCTGCTGTTCTGCCTGCCGATCGGCAGCCTGCTGGGGGTCGGCCTGTGTGCCGCCACCCTTGCCGTGCAGGGGCACGTGCGCTATCTCAGCCTGCCGTGGGGACAGCTGGCGCTGGCGTGGGCTACCGGCACCGGGGCCGTGCTGCTGGGCTTTTTGCTGCCTGCCCTGCGGCAGGCCGGGCAAAAGCTGACCCATCTGCCCCAGAAAAAGGTAAGATTACAGCGCCGTGTGCGGCTGCTTACGCCGCTGCCGCTGCGGCTGGTGGTGCTCAATGCGCTGGGGCTTACGCTGGCGCTGTGCTGTGTGTTCCTGAGCACCTGGAAGCTGCTTCCCTACCGCCGCACGGCGGCTTCGGCAGCGGTGCAGGTAAGCGCCGGGCAGAACACCCTGACCGACGGCCTTGCGGAGGATCTGCTGCGCCTGCCGGACGTCCAGCAGGCCGCCATGCGCACCGATATGAACTATCTGTGCGGCCTTTCCAGCGATGCCTTTACGGCGCATGACCTGTGGGGACTGTATACCCACCAGGACAGCCTCTACACCATGTTTACCATGCAGGATGCAGACACGGTAAACACCCTTGTCACCGCATTGCCGGATGCAGAGCTGGAAGCGCTGGCTGCGCAGTGCAGCACCCCTGTGGATCTGGACGCACTGCGCAGCGGGCAGGCCGTGCTGCTGTATGCGCCGGATTTTGTACTGGACGAAAACGGCCAGACCCAGTGGGGCACGCAGGCCGCACCCTTTGCGGGCTGCACGGCAGTGCTGGAGTACCCTACCCTGGACGGCGCACACAGCCAAAAGAGCCTGACCATCGGCGGCGTGATTGCAAGCATTGATATGGACAGCCTGCCCTTTGCAGACAGCTCCCCCACCACCTACCAGCTGTACTGCAGCCAGGCGCTGGGCCGCGCCCTCTGGGCAGAAGAATACGGCACGCCCTACGGGTATACCGCCATCAACCTGAAACTAAAAGCCAACGCCAGCTACGCTACCCAGAAATCCATTGCAGGGCTGGTGACCCGCCGGGGCGGCGTACTGCGCACCAACAGCTACGAAACTGCCAGCCGGATGTATCAGGAAGGCAGCACCGGCGCGTTCTTCTGGGCGGTCGCCGGAGTGGTGGGCGCTGCACTGGCCCTGTTTTTACTGTGGAACCTGTTCGGGCTGTACTGGCAGCACCAGCGGCTGCGCATCGGTATCTTTCAGGCAGAGGGCACCTCGGCTGCCATGCTGCGGCACTGCGGCATCCGGCAGGGCGTGCTTGCAGTGCTGGGTGCGCTTTTGCTGGGCAACCTGGCCGTATGGGGCCTGTGGCGCTGGAGCTGGCACAGCCTGGTCACCCGGCAGAGCGGCCGCATCCTGACCTTTGCGGCCCTGCCTATGGCCGTATCGGAGTATCCCTGGGCGCTGCACCTTGCGGTATGCGCAGGTTATCTGCTGTTCGTGCTGGCGCTGCAGCTGGCCCCGCTGGAGCGGCTGGCACGCAGCCAGCCCATGGACAATCTGAAAAAAGGAGTGTAACGCGATGAGAGAGATCGTACTGGAAGCCCGGGCTGTGACCCGTACCTACGGCACCGGCACCGGTGCCACCCACGCCCTGCGCGGGGTGGATGTGGAGATCGAGCAGGGCAGGTTTACCGCCATCATCGGGGCCAGCGGCTGCGGCAAATCTACCCTGCTGCAGGCACTTGGCGGGTTGGATGCCCCCACCAGCGGCAAGGTACTGCTGGAAGGGCAGGATCTGTATGCGCTGCCGGATGCCGCACTTGCCCGGCTGCGCCGTACGCGGCTGGGGTTCGTGTTCCAGGCATTCCACCTGCTGCCGGAGTATACGGTGCGGGACAACATCCTGCTGCCGCTGCTGCTGGACAAACGGGAGCCGGACGAGGAATACCTTGCCCTGCTTACCCGGCAGCTGGGGCTGACCGCGCTGCTGCAGCGCCAGCCCACCCAGCTTTCCGGCGGGCAGCAGCAGCGCGCCGCCATTGCCCGGGCACTGATCACCCGCCCTGCGGTCGTGCTGGCAGACGAGCCTACCGGCAACCTGGACCACCAGAACAGCGTGGAGGTATTCCGCCTGCTGCGGGAGGCAGCCGCACAGCAGCACCAGACCGTTGTGTATGTCACCCACGACCAGGGGCTTGCGGCGCAGGCAGACCGGGTGCTGCGGATGCAGGATGGCCGGATCGAAGAAGCATAAAACCTGCACTTTTTTCTCTGTCCGGGTGTTTGCGAATGGCGGATCTTGTTGTATAATAGAGAAAACACGCCCCGGAACAAAAGGAGGAACCAAGCATGATCCAATTCGGTCTACGTCTGCACGATGCAGAAAAGCTGCCCATTGAACAGGTGCTGCCGCTGGTACGCCAGAAGGGCTTTTCCTGCGTGCATCTGGCGCTGAGCAAATCCTTGAAGGAGGTGCCCAACACCCCCTCTGCCCTCACCCCCGGCTACGCGGCCTATCTGCGCCGCCTGTTTGCCAAAAACGAGCTGGACATTGCGGTGCTGGGCAACTACCTGAATCTGGCGCACCCGGATACGGATGCTCTGCACGCCATTCAGGAAAAGTACTACGCGCATATCCGCTTTGCCAGCCTGCTGGGCTGCGGCATGGTGGGCACCGAGACCGGTGCACCCAACGCAGAGTACAAGTTCTGCCCGGAGTGCCGCAGCGATGCCGCCCTTGCCACCTTTATCACAAACTTCAAGCCGGTGGTGCGCTGCGCCGAGCAATACGGCGTGACCATTGCCATTGAGCCGGTGGTCAGACACATTGTGTATGACGCCCGCCGCGCCCGCACCGTGCTGGACGAGATCGGCAGCCCCAATCTGCAGATTCTGCTCGACCCGGTGAACCTTTTGAACATGGAAAACGTAGACCAGCGGGAGGAAGTGTTCGCCGAGACCATTGAGCTGCTGGGCAAGGATGTGGCCATGATCCACTTCAAGGACTTTTTGCTGCAGGACGCCGACGGGCAGCTGGCTGCCACCGGTGCCGGACAGGGCGGTATGGGCGACTACCGCACCATTCTGCGGTTTGCCAAGGAACAGAAGCCCTATGTGTTCGCCACCTTGGAGAACACCACCCCGGAAAACGCAGTCCAGTGCCTGCAATATCTGCAAAAACAGTACGACGAGTGCTGATAACAAATTGAACTGCACGCTGCTATCCGCAGCAGCTGGTGTTTTCATAGTATGAAAAAAGTCTGAACCGGTGGCTCATGCCTCAGTTCAGACTTTTTTGTTATTCTATGCCTTTATCTGCCAGCGGCAAAGGCTCAGGCCTTCACAGCCTGAAAGCTGATCTGCTCAATGGCCTCGTTGAGAATACTAAAATTGAGAATTATTTGTCAATTTTCGGAAGGTGCGGAGTAGTCACCCCTGCCCCCCTAATGAAAGCAAAACGGCCTGAGCCCTGTACCATACAGGATCCAGACCGTTCCGATTGCTTTACTTCTGCTCTTTGTCCACCACCTGGATCTTGCCCTTCTTCCACAACACATAGGAAGTCAGGATGCCGATGGGCAGCATCACGATGATAAAGATGCCCACAAGCCCGCCCAGCACGGAGCCATAGCCTGCAAGACGTGCGGCGAGGGAGAGCACCGTCATGATGATCAGCACCGGAAGCACCCCCTTGATGCCACCCTTGACCACCTTGCTGCCACTGGACGAGCTGGCGAACAGGCCCAGCGCCATGGAGCCGAACAGGGCCGGCAGCAGGTAGCCGGAGGCTGTCTTGACGGCGGGCAGCTCGAATACCGGGCTGATGAAGGAGGCGCACACCGCTGCCAGCGTCAGGATGGCAACCGTCATCAGGGAGGAAACCGCAACAGCCACCGATGCAATGGCCTCACCTTCCGGGGTGTTGGGCTGCTTTTTGGTCAGGTTCATGGCGTTTGCCGCCACCGGGAGCTTCAGGTTCATAATGTTGCCGGTGATGAAGGCCAGATAGGCCGAGCAGCCCAGAATGGGGGTGTAGCTCAGTGCTTCCGAAAAGCCCACCGGGATGTAGATGAGCAGGATGGAAAAGGTGTTCACGTTGAACACCTCGCCCAGAGACGGGATGCTGTCGTAGGCAGCCAGCACCACAAAGGGCAGCGCCACCATGTAAATGAGGGCGATCAGAGTACCCACACGGCCCCAGCGGTGCGCCCAGCTCTGGAAGGAGTCCATTTTGGTCTCAGGCTTTGCTTTGCTCATGTCCGTTTCCCTCCTCAACCGAAAATCCGTACCCACGCCAGCGACGAGATCAGACCGCCCAGCATGGAGAATGCCATCACGAAGTTATTGAGCCATGCAAGCCCCGGGCGCTTTGCCAGCACACCCACACCAATGGCGATCACAAGACCGGTGATCATAACGGCAGCCTGCACATTGTCAGTGAACAGCAGAATGGGAATGTATACCGAGAACATCACAAGCATGAACACGCCGGACAGCACGTTTTTCCAGGTGCTGCCGCCGTTTTCGGCTGCAGAGCGGTCCACGCTCTTGCACAGCTTTTTGCCGAGGGGCAGCAGGATCAGGAAACCGCTCAGCATACCCACGCTCATCAGGATCATCACCACGCCGAACTGCCGTCCGGTGGCGCTTTCCAGCATTTCCGCAGAGGATGCGTAGCCCAGCACCTGCGCAATGGAACTAGAGATCATAGTCTCGTAGGACAGAGAACCGATGACCGACAGCCGCCACCATGCCCACACGCTGCCCAGCACCGCAATGAGCACGAACAGGCCCACCACGATGGAAAGGCTGGGTACAACAGAGAATATCAGGCTGGATTTGATCACGTTGCTCAGTTCCTTGCGGGTGATGCCCAGCTCCAGACAGTGGTCATAGGCCTTTTTGAGGTAGACCAGCGAGAATGCGGAAATGTACAAAAGACCGCCGATGACCAGCGCCAGCAGCAGCGGGCTCTGGATGATATCTTTCATGGTTGCCATAGATTGTCCTTCCTATAAATACAGAATAAACGAAAAAAAGCGGGTATTTTCTGCCCGCCGTCCTCGTGATACGGACATGATACTCAAAAAAGCAGTTTCTGTCAAATGAGTATGACTAAAGTGTGAACAGCTTTTGGATACATTTCCGGCAGGAGAAGCAGCAAAAAGCCTTTGCCGTGTTAAAATAATAAAGTGTTGACTGCCGGTCATTTTGCTTCCGTTGAAAATTGCACAAATTTTAAAGAAAATTTCTGTCGTTCTGCCGAAAGCAGCAGGCATAGGCAAGGTGTTTTTCCGCCTTGCCCTTGTCGGTGTATCAGGTCTTTTTCCGTGAAATACAAAGCAAAAAAGGGAGTTCCGTCACGGACGAATGTCCGGGCAGAGCTCCCTTTTCACTTATTTTATTATGTCTTACTCGGCTTCCAGATCCTGCAAGGTCAGCTTGTCGGCGGTGTAGCCGTTGCCCTCCCTGTTCAGGACAGCTTGATCTTCAAATCAGCCAGCAGATTTACCGCCTCCGGCAGCGAGAACCTGGCATCCTTCATGCGGCTGCCCAGAATATCCACCTTATAGCCCGTGGCGTCCCGGAAATCCGCTTTGCGCAGATCGCACTGGTAGAACTCCGTTTCGTGCAGCTCTGTGCCCTTGAAACTTGCCAGTTGCATCTCGCACTTGGCAAACATGGAGCCTACGATCTCGTTGCCGTTTGAAAAATCAAAGCGGTTGAAGTTCATTTCGGTAAAGGTATTGTATTTCAGGCTGCAATCCTTCAGGGTATGGATGGGGTCCGGGAATGCGCCGTTTGACAGCAACGATGCCCACTCGATCTCCTGCAGGCGGCAGTCCTCAAAATCCAGCGACTGCACTGAGGAGGACACGCTCCGCAGCCCGGTGATCTCGCACCGCACGAACCGACACTCGTTCAGGGTGGTGTGGTCCAGCTCACATTTTGAAAAAGAGCAGTCCACAAATACGCAGTCCGCAAAATCGCAGCTTTCAAAGGCTTCCCCTGCAAATGACAGGCCGGTAAACCGTTCACCTTCGCAATAACGTTCTGTCATAGCCTTCCCCTTTTTATCGCAGTTCTTCCAGCAGGGCGGTGCAACCCTCCAGCACATCCTGCCATGTAGCTTCAAAGTCCCCGGTGTACCACGGGTCTGCCACATCGCCGGGGCGGCGGGTGTGATCCATCAGCAGCGAGACTTTGTGCTCTGGGTCACCCCACACAAACCGTGCCATGTTCCGCAGGTTGTTGTGATCCATGGCGATAAGATAATCGTAAGTCTCGTAGTCCCGCCGGGTCATCTGCCGGGCGGTCTTACCCGCGCAGGAGATGCCATGCTCCGCCAGCTTGCGCCGGGCAGGCGGATAGACCGGGTTGCCGATTTCCTCGGTGCTTGTGGCAGCTGAGGCAATTTCAAACTGCGCGGAAAGCCCAGCCTTTTCCACTAAGTCCTTCATCACAAATTCTGCCATGGGGCTGCGGCAGATATTGCCGTGGCAAACAAACAACACCTTTTTCATCTTACTCCCCCAGCACCTCACCCAGTGCCAGCACAGCGTTACGGACGCACTCCGGGCAGGGGCACAGCGGTGCACCGGTCTCCACACCCTTCAGATCTTTACAAATGGTAGCACCGCATTTTTCCTGAAAGTTTTGCAGCAGTTCCTTGGAAATGCGGGGCGTGCCCTTGCCGTCGGTGGCAGCACCCGCCACCATCACTGCGCCGATGAGTGCGCCGCAGGTGCTTTCCATGCAGCCCATACCGGCGGCATAGCCTGCGCCCAGCTTCATCAGGGTGTCGGCATCCACCGGCAGCTTATCCTCAAATGCTTTCAGCACCGCCTGCGCGCAATTGCACTGTCCGGCAGCTTTCCATGCGGCAGCCTGCGCTGCCCGTTCTTCGATGTTCATTTTACAGTCCTCATCTTTCTTTGATCCGTTCCGGTTCATTGCGTTCAGTATACCACGCTTTTCCCCTGCGGAAAAGATTCCGCCCCCATAAAGCCCTATTTCCGGGATCAGTTCCTACACCACCACATACAGCATAGCTCCGGCAAAAAGGTCAAGAACCTTTGTTCACCTTGTGCCCTCCTGCGGCTTCAACGCCCTTTTGCGGTATTGCAGAGGGCTTTGCCCGGTGGCTTTTGCAAAGCGGGTGGAAAAGTTGCTGGCATCGCCAAAACCTACCTCCTGTGCGATCTCGCTGACGCTGTGGTCGGTGAGGACAAGCAGTTCCTTTGCCTGGGTGATGCGGAAGTTGACCAGATAGTTATACGGCGTTGTGCCCATATACCGCCGGAACAGGCGAAGAAAATAGCTTTTGCTCATGTGCGCCTCTGCCAGCAGGTCGGCAAGGCAAAGTTCCTGCTGGTAATTTTTGCGCAGGGTCTCCACTGCCTGCAAAATGACCTGCCGTGCGCTGGTGGCTTCGGCCTGTGCAAGGATGCTCCGGGCGCACAGCGCCAGCATCTCATGCAGCGCCAGCCCCATGGTCACCATGCTGTCCACGGTGCTGCGCTCCATCTGCCCTAAAAGTGTTTCAAACAATTCCTGCATCTTGACCCCGGTGAGCTGCACCGGGGTCAGTTTTTTGCCAGGAAGCAGCAGCGGCTCCATGGCAGCCACCCCTGCGCCGTCCAGATGCACCCAATAATGATGCCAGCAGCTTTGCCCCGGGGCGGTGCAGTAGCTCTGCGGGGTGCGGCAGTTCAGCAGCAGCGCCTGCCCGGTGCCGAGCACCACATGGCTTTCCCCCTGCTCGATGAGCCCTGCACCCCGGAGGGTATAAAACAGGATGTAACTTTCCTTATCTGTCCGGGCGGTGGAAAAATGCTGCTGGGCGTAAAACACTCCCGCCTCGGTGCAGTAGTAGGGCTGTGCCAGCTCTGCTTCGCTGGGGGTGGTGCGCTTCCAAACGCTTTCCGGCGTTACATCCATGTTGTAGGTCAGCATTTTCCGGTTCCTCTCTTTCTGTGTTCAGTATAGCGCACCAGCCTTTGCAGTGCAAGAGTAGACTTTTCACAAAGAATGCGTCACCTTTGCGGATGGAATTGCCCGCATTATACCGCTATACTGGTAGCAGTCAAAGCCACACAGGAGGCGCATTATGCAGAAAAACTATCTTGCTATCGACATTGGTGCGTCCAGCGGGCGGCACATTGTGGGATGGATGGAAAACGGCGTTCTCCGCACCGAAGAAGTGTACCGTTTTCCCAACAGCGTCCAACGGGTGGACGGTCATCTGGAATGGGACATCGACAGCCTGTTTGCCAACGTGAAGCAGGGCATCCGGGAAGCCTTTGCAAAGTACCCGGTCATTGAGAGCCTTTCCATCGACACATGGGCGGTGGATTATGTGCTGCTGAAAGACGGTCAGCCCCTCTACCCTGTCTACACCTACCGGGATAGCCGGACACAGGCCGTGATCCCCGAAGTCCACAGCATTCTGCCCTTTGCGCAGCTTTACCAGCACACCGGCATCCAGTTCCAGCCCTTCAACAGCATTTATCAGCTGTATGCCGACAAAAAAGTCGGGCGGATGGCCGAAGCCGAGGACTTTTTGATGATCCCGGAATATCTGCTGTGGAAGCTCTGCGGCGTAAAGGCACGGGAGTACACCAACGCCACCTCCACCGGACTCGTGAACGCTCAGACCAAAGAATACGACCCGGAGATTCTCAAAGCTTTGGGCTTGCCGGAGGCGATGTTCCCTAAGCTCACCGCACCCGGTACGGTGCTGGGCCCGTTGAAGGCGGACATTGCCGCCGAGGTGGGCGGGCAGACCAGAGTGGTGCTGTGCGCCACCCACGACACCGCCAGCGCGGTGGAGGGCATTCCCATGGAGCAGGGGGATGCGCCGTTCCTCTCTTCCGGCACATGGAGTTTGCTGGGGGTCAAGCTGGCAAAACCCATCACCAGCCCGGAGAGCCGCCGTGCAAACTTTACCAACGAGGGCGGCGTGGGGTACATCCGCTACCTAAAAAACATCATGGGTCTGTGGATCATCCAGTGTGTGCAAAAACAGCTGGGCATCTCCTTTGCCCAGATGGTGGAGCTGGCCAAGACCAGCATCTATACCCGCATTTTTGATGTAAACGCAGCCCGCTTCTCTGCCCCGCAGGATATGCGCGCAGAGATTCGCACGGCTCTTGCCGAGACCGGCGAAGCCCCTGCCACGGATGCTGACCTTATCAACAGCATCTACCATTCGCTGGCGTACTGCTACGGGGAAGCCTATCGTGAGATGGAGGCTGTGACCGGGCAGCACTGGGACAAGCTCTACATCGCAGGCGGCGGCGCAAAGAACGCTACCCTGAACGAGCTGACCGCCCACTATACCGGAAAACAGGTGGTGGCACTGCCCATCGAGGCCACCGCCATCGGCAATTTGAAAATTCAGATGCAGATTTAAGAAGGAGGAACCCTATGAGTTACGCAGAAGCAAAAACCCGCTACGCCGCCATTGGCGTGGACACCGAAGCTGCCATTGCCCGGTTAAAGGCCGTGCCCATTTCTCTGCACTGCTGGCAGGGAGATGACGTCCGAGGCTTTGACACCGACCCCACAAAGCCCCTGACCGGCGGCATCCAAACCACCGGCAACTACCCCGGCCGTGCCCGCACCCCGGAGGAACTGATGGCAGACATGGACAAGGTACTGTCCCTCTGCCCCGGCACCAAAAAGATCAACCTCCATGCCTCCTATGCCATTTTTGACGAGGAAAACCCGTGGGTAGACCGGGACAAACTGGAGCCCAAGCACTTCAAAAAATGGGTGGATTTCTGCAAGGCAAGAGGGCTGGGCGCAGACTTCAACCCCACCTTTTTCTCCCACCCCAAGTGCGACCCGCTGACCCTTGCCAGCCCCAACGAGGAGACCCGGAAATTCTGGGTGGAGCACGGCAAGGCCTGCATCCGCATCAGCCAGTATCTGGCCGAGGAGCTGGGGCAGCCCTGCACCATGAACATCTGGACGGGCGACGGCTTCAAGGACGTACCGGCGGACCGCAAAGGTCCCCGGGACCGCTATAAGGCCAGCATCGACGAGATTTTGAGCGAGCCTTACGACTTCAAGCTGGTAAAGCCCTGCATCGAGAGCAAGGTGTTCGGCATCGGCGTAGAGGCTTACACCGTGGGCAGTGCCGAGTTTGCCCTGAGCTACGCCGCCTTCAACCGGGAAAAGTGCATTCCGCTGATGGACAACGGCCACTACCATCCCACCGAGGTGGTCAGCGATAAGATTCCCGCCCTGCTGGCCTTCTTCCCGGAGATTGCCCTCCACGTCACCCGCCCCATCCGCTGGGACTCCGACCATGTGGTACTGTTCGATGATGAAACGAAGGAGATCTGCAAAGAGATCGTGCGCTGCGGCGGTCTGGACGGCCGGGTGAACATTGCACTGGATTACTTTGATGCCTCCATCAACCGCATCTCCGCATGGACGGTGGGCTTCCGCAACGTGGAAAAGGCGCTGCTGTCTGCCCTGTGCACCCCGCATACGGTGCTGAAGGAGCTGCAGGACACCAACCAGTTCACCGAGCTGATGGTGCGGCAAGAGGAGCTGAAGACCCTGCCCTTTGGCGAGGTCTGGGACGAATACTGCCGCCAGAACGGTGTGCCGGTGGACGGTGCATGGTTTGAGGAAGTAAAGAAATACGAGCAGAACGTGCTGAGCAAGCGCATTTGAATGAGAGAGGTTTTTGAAGATGGGTATTCTGGATATTGAGATTGTAAAAGGCTTTATGCGGATGTGCAACGATGGCTGGCTGCAGGGCTGGCACGAGCGCAACGGCGGCAACCTGACCTACCGCATGAAGGAAGAGGAAGTGGCACAGTGCCGTCCCTTCTTTGACCCGCAGCCCCGCGAATGGGTGAACATGGGCGTGCAGGCGGACAATCTGGCGGGGGAGTATTTCATCACCACCGGTTCCGGCAAGTTTTTCCGCAACGTGGAGCCGGACCCTGTTCACAGCATCGGTATTGTGGAGATCAACGACAAGGGCGACAGCTGGCGCATCGTCTGGGGCTTGGAGGGCGGCGCAAAGCCCACATCCGAGTTCCCCAGCCACTTTATGAACCACAGCGTCCGCAAAGCCGCTACCAATGGCGCAAACCGTGTCATCTACCACTGCCACGCCACCAACGTCATTGCCCTGACCTACATCCTGCCCCTGACCGACCGGGATTTCACCCGTGCCCTGTGGCAGAGTGCCACCGAGTGCCCGGTGGTGTTCCCGGAGGGCGTGGGCGTCTGCCCGTGGATGGTGCCCGGCGGAGCCGACATCGCCATGGCCACCAGCGAGCTGATGAAAACCTATCAGGCCGCCATCTGGGCACAGCACGGTCTGTTTGCCTCCGGCCCGGACTTTGACATCACCTTCGGTCTGACCCACACCATCGAAAAGAGCGCAGAAATTTACGTCAAGGTGCTCTCCATGGGCGGCGGCATCATCCGGCAGACCATCACCGACGACGACCTGCGCGCCATCGCCCGCGACTTTGGTGTGACCCTGAACGAGAAGTTTCTCAACTGAGCCATCTTTCTCCATTCTTCTTCATCATAGCAGAACAGGCATCCCGTCCGATACCGCCAAGCGGTAACGCAGGATGCCTGTTCTGCTTTATGTTTCCCGGAATTCCATGGGCGTTTTTCCGGTGACCTGCTGAAAGACCGCGCTGAAATAATTGCGGGTGGCAAAACCAAGCTGCTCGGAAATTTCCCGGACGCTGAGCGGTGTACTTTTCAGCAGAACTTTCGCACGTTCCACCTTTGCAAACTTCACATAGTTCGTGACGCTCAGACCCGTTTCTTCCTTGAATTTGTGGGTGAGGTAATATTCCGTGTAGCCCACCAGGGCGGCAAGATCTTCCGCTACGATTTTTTTGTCCAGATTCATCTCGATGTAATCCACACATTTCTGGATCTGCATACTGAGGTTGGGGTTCGTCCGGTGTTTGT
>ERZ809074.1581-NODE-1581-length-28893-cov-14.202164_pt1 | contig 28893 bp, 31 predicted proteins | sample MGYA00520795_ERZ809074 | MGnify/ENA primary metagenome ERZ809074 (study PRJEB31570, sample SAMEA3212989) | Homo sapiens | biome: human-gut; feature: human gut; material: fecal | place: Sweden | collected 2011 ...
TTTCCGCCAACGGACTCACCCCGTATTCGTCATACTCGCTCGATGCAAGCTTCACTGCCGCAAGCTTAATCCCGTGACTCACGCCCGCTTCGGTGCTTACCTCGCCTCCGCCCGTGCTGTCACCGGGCTTTTCTTCTCCGCCCGTAGTATCCTCTACCGGAGGTTTCTCTGCGCCCCAATTATAATGGTGCTGCAACAAGCCCCCGCACACCCCGCCTGCAAGGATCAGCGCCAATGCTACCGCGATCCCCCCGACTACCTGCTTCACTTTGCTTTCGCCTGTCTTTTTTACTGCCATTTCTCTTTTTCTCCTTTTTCCCGTTTCCGGGTTTTTTTACTGTTTTCTTCTTTCCTTCCTCCCGGCAGGACGAGGAGGAAACTTCGCCCTGCCTTCGTGGAAGATTAAGAGGGCTTTTTTCTTAACTTATCAGCCCTTTGGGGCGGGACTTACGGCGCCCGCTATGCCGTTTCATATGATAAGGAAGTTTTTGTATAAGCTGGTTTATTGCGCTTCCCGCGACTCCCCTTCCGGCTCGATTGCCTGTTCCAGACATCTGATCGCCTCCGAGAGCCGTTCCTCCGCCTGCGTCAGCGCGTCTAATCTCTGCACCGCTTTCGCTCCCGACGGGCTGTATATCTGACCCGCGCTCATGCCTTCGATAAGCTCCGCCGCTTCGTCTATCTGAAACAGCAGCCGCGTGTCCTCCAACTGCAACCGATCTCGCAAGATTTCTGTTTTATCCCGCCGGCTATTTCTTCCCATACTTCGCCCTCCCAGCGTTGAACGACACCACTTTCCCGCTCTTGGCTTTCCTCGCACCGCTCCTCGGTTTCGGGCTTTTCTCTGACGGCGGCGTTTTCGTTTTCTTTTTCACCCCTTCCCGCTTCGCTTTCGTCGCCGTGATCTTCACGCCCTTTTCTACCGGATTTGCCGCCGCGAAGCTCTCCGCCTCTCCTTTACTCTTAAAGCCTTTGTATTTCCTCACATCGTTTTGCTCGTGCAGCACCCAATGCGTATCTCCTACTTGCTTTATCCGACTGTTTCCTTTCGGCGCTTTGTCCGACTTCGCTTTCTCTTTCGGCATTTTTTCACCTCGCTCGCTATTTTACTACATAGCCGTTATCTATCAGCTCCTGTTCTATCTCGTCCTCGCCGCTGAACTGCTCGAATATTTCCGGATTGCTTTTCATGATCTGCGTCAGCAGCCGCCAATGCGCTTCGTTTTCCTTTTTTAGTTCCTCATGCTCCGAAATCAGTTTATTATTCGATTCATCAAGCGCTCGGTAATCCTTTTCCAAATCCTCGAAATCGTCCCTTTGGCCTTCATACGCCGCTTGCAAGTTTTTGTATCTTTCACGCAATTCGTCGTATTCTTTCCGCAGCTGCTTACACTCACGCTCTAATTCCAGAATCCCCGTCACCGCCGCGCAACGCTTCGACGCGCTGCACTCCGTCACGATCCCTCCCCCCGTCTGTTCCGTGATTGCCGTTTCCAGAATGTCTTTTTCCTCCTCCGGCTCTTCAAGGCTCTCCTTCTCCGATTCTGCTTCCCCTTTTTTCAGGTCACGGTATTCTACAATCCCGCTCACAATCGCCAAAATGGAGCCGCTTACAAGCACGATCAGCCACGTTATCACCGCCGCTTTCGATAACACCACCCAGATTCCTTCCATTTTCCTAATTCCTCCACGAATTAATTTTTGTTGTTTATCTCCTCGGCTCTTCGCCGTTTCGACCTACTTTTCTATCCGTTTAGCGGTTGTTCTCGCATGATTTGCTCTTTTACTTCCCAATACGTTTCCTCTACAAAATATCCCGAAATCTTTGAAGAGAACAACGCGACACTTCCTCGCATCGCTACAAACGCACCTTTTGCTTCCGGAAATACTCCGTCTATTCCCCATACGTTCAACAATATCTTTTTTCCGTCATCTTTCCGCGTCACTTCGATAAATCCCTGCATTTTACCCTCTCTTTTGCCTTCTGCTCCCCGTTTTTCTCTCCGCGGGTGATTCTTTGACCTCGACCGCTTTCAATGCGTCAGGCCACAATTCAGGCATTTTTATGCCTAACTGATTTTTATTATACAGGCATTTTTATGCCTTGTCAAGAGTTTTGGGCATTTTTGTGGTAAAATTTTTTTAGGAGGTTACAAAAATGACTTTTTCGAATACTTCAAAAGCTCTAAGAAAAGAAAAAGGCCTCTCGCAAGTACAACTTGCGGAAGCCCTAAATATTAGTAAAGCATGTATTTCCATGATTGAAATCGGAAAAAACGAACCAACTGCAAATACACTACTCAAATACGCAGACTTTTTTCAATGTTCAACAGATTACCTTCTCGGTAGAGAGGACGACCTCGGGAATATTACCATACACACAGAAAAGCCCGCCCCGCTGCCGCCCGATACGCAAGAACTTGTCAATATCTATCAGGCGCTTTCCCCTGCGCACCGTTCGCAGATCCTTGAATATGCCCGCTATTTCGCCGAAAAGTCCGACGCGGCTTCTACCCGCCGTAAGGCATAAAAGGCGACTATTTCCAAAAAGGAAACAGTCGCAAAGGAGAACACTATGGAAACCAAACTAAAACTTTTTAACGAAAAGACCGTCCGTACTGTCTGGAACGCCGACGAGGAGGAATGGTATTTTTCCGTCGTGGACGTTTGCAACGTGCTTTCAGATTCTGCCGGAAAAGATCCCGGTGCTTATTGGCGTAAATTAAAACAGCGGCTTAAATCTGAGGGCAGCGAGGTCGTGACAAAATGTCACGGACTGAAAATGCAAGCTGCGGATGGAAAATATTATAAAACCGACGCCTTGAACACGAAAGGCGTATTGCGTCTTGTTCAGTCGATCCCCTCTCCCAAAGCCGAGCCGTTCAAAGTCTGGCTGGCGCAGGTCGGCGCGGAACGGCTCGACGAGATCGCCGATCCGGAAAAAGCTATTCTTCGCGGCGAACAATATTACCGGGAAAAAGGCTATTCGGAAGAATGGATTCGACAGCGGCTTCGGACTATCGAAGTACGAAAGAAGCTCACCGACGAATGGAACGCCCGCGGCGTGGAGACAGATCTCGAATATGCCATTCTCACAAACGACCTCACAAAAGCATGGAGCGGACTTTCCGTAAAGGATTATAAAGCCCTGAAAGGTTTGAAAAAAGAAAACCTGCGCGACAATATGACAGATCTCGAACTTGTCATCAATATGCTGGCAGAGGTCACGACTACCGCCATTTCCCAACAGGAACAACCGCAGACCTTCGAGGAAAACCGCAACGTAGCAAAAAGCGGCGGGGAAACAGCAAAGGAAGCCCGCAAGGTCGTTGAAAAACGGCTCGGGCGCTCGATTATTTCCCCTCTGAACGCTTCCGAAAAGAAAAAGCTCGTTACCGAAAAAAAGAAAAAACTCCCCGACGCCGAGGACGAGGAGAAATAACCCGTAAATTACAAAAGAAAAGTTGCGGGATTTTATTATATAACTTATAAACCGACTATGTTGTTATAAAATCCCGCAAAAATCTGTTTGTTCCATTTTTTGGGTTTTATTGTACAATTTTCCTATCTTAACATAGGAGGATTGTCACAATGGACAACCACGAAAGAAGCACTCTGGAACAAATTCTGAACTTGCTGCACGGTCTGATCGGGCGCGACGACGCGAAAGACGATTTTCGCCCCGATCTCTCCTTTGTTTCCGACCGCCCGGATTCTTCGGGAACGGAAACGCTTATTTTTCCGTCACGGATATTTGCCGAGCCGGAAAATGAAAAAAGCCCTCCGAAAGAGGGCACGAAAAAAGGCTTTTTGAAATTTACTACACAGGAGATTTTGAAAATGCCGAAAAAATTCAGAGAACAACTCAAACTCAATGGCTATTGGGTTACGATCCGGGAGCGCGTCCGTGGGAAAACTTCCTGCGATTACGAACTCCGATACCGTCGCAACGGTTACAATATTTCCGTTTCTGCCAAAACGAAAGAAAAAGCAAAAGAACGTTTTATCGAAAAAACGCTCGCTCTGGATCCGGACACTTGCACCAAAAGCACCATTCCGACCGGATTTCATGACTTTTCCATGTATTATTTTGAAAAGTTCCGTAAAAGAAAAGTCGTGAAAAAGACCTATGATTCCGACCTCGCCAGATACAAACGATATATCCGACCGAAATTCGGAAATATACCGATTCAAACCGTTCTCCCGTTGGCGTGTCAGGAGCTCGTCGATGAAATCACGGAAATGAAGCTCGGAAAAACGGCGGACGAAATTTTTTCTTTACTGAATCAAACGTTCAAAATGGCTATTAAGCATGGTCTTATCAAAAACAACCCTATGGACATTGTATTTCACATTCAGCACGAAAGAGTGCATGGCGCGGCACTGACTATCGAAGAAGAACGAAAATTATTACAAGCCACTGCGGGAACGCCTTATCAACTCATGTTTGCAATCGCCCTTTATACAGGCGTCCGTCCCTATGAGTATAAAAGCGTGAAATTAGTCGGAAATATGATCATAGCCCAAAATTGCAAACGGAAAAATGCCGCGCAGGGAAAAATCGAATGGAAAAGGATTCCGGTTTCGCCAATGCTTGCACCCTATCTCGACGGCTCGGCGATTCGATTTTATATTCCCGAAGTCGTCCGGGATAAATTCAAATCGATTCTTCCGAATCATACCTTAAAAGATATGCGAACGACTTTTTACACTCGTTGCAAGACTTGCGGTGTCGCCCTCGAAGCGTTAAAGGAATTTATGGGACATACCGGAAACGGATTAGATCGAGCCTATACTGATCTTCCCGATGAGTTCTTAATTGCCGAAGCGCAAAAGATTAAATATTGATTTTCCCCCATTTTTGCCCCCAATAAGGTACACAAAAGACTGAGACTCTTAAAAAATACTTTGAAAAACAGCGGATTTCTATAAAAACAAGCTCATTTTTCCGCCGTTTTAGGTTCAAGTCCCGTTGGGGTCACCATTCAGACATACGAAAAAGGAGCGTAGGCAAACGCTCCTTTTTTGCGTGTTTTTTCGCTTTTTCGGGCTGTTTTGGGCATTTTTCGCTAAAAAAATCCTTTTCATATTGTTTGACGTACGGGCGGGACAGGACTTGTTCCCCATCCCTTTTTTCTCCTCTTTTTCGGATTTTTCAAAAAATATTTTTTATTTGGTCTTTCCGAATTTGTCGTTTATACAAAAACGCTCTCTGCTTTTCGCAGAGAGCGCTTTGCTTATTTTTCCAATAGAAATCTTCTCGTTTTAAAGTTATCCTTTCTTAAAACGAGCTTTTTCCTTTCGTTCTTTTTAAGGTCATCTCGCGCCGCCGCCACCGCCGCCGTGACCGCCGCCCGAGAAACCGCCGAAATGTCCACCGCCGCCGCTTCTGCCTACGCTTGAACTCTGCGGACGGGAGAGCATACTGCTCGACGCGCGGCGCATACATTGACCGATGATGACGTAATCGAACACCGTCATACGGGAACCGACGTACCAGGAAGGCGGCTGCAAAAGGATATTTTTAAATTTATTTTCCCATTCTTTGGTGACCCCTAACACTTGTGCATAAGGGAGTAGGTCGTAAAAAAGTTCGGGATTATCCTGTAACATGAATTTGATTTTTTCTTCCGAAGTAACGGTGATAAATTCCTTGAAGCCGAGAATCTCCCCTAAAATCTCGTTGTATTTCTCCGAACGCGAAACCGTAAAGCCGCCCGCGAATAGGCTCCCCCACGCGAAAAGGCAGATCATCCACTTTTCGTAAACGTTCAGCAGGTGTTTCGCGCACAAAAATACGAACAGACAGGAAGACAGCACGGCGAGGGCCATTACCGCTACGAAAAGGCCCGCCTTCGCGCCCGATTTGCTCTTGAAGCGAAGATTGATAAGGGAACGAATAAACACCCAGCAAAAAACGAGGGGCAACGCCATGAAGATTCCGAAAAAATAACTGTATCCGCCGCCCACGCGGAAAAGGGCCGAAAACATTGGAAACAAGAAAAAGAGCAATACCGACATTGCCAGGCTCACGCCGAACCAAACCTCCGTGCGCTTTTCGTAATATGGAAATTCCTTCGTGGAAACCAGCGTCTTGGCTTGATCCGCCGACTGATAAAAATGATAAGCAAGCGAAGAAACGGCAACTTTTTCGCCGCTCTTGAACAATCCCTCAAACAGTACCCGCTGATAGGCAGGCGCATCCGAGGGAAGCGCTTTTTTACGGATGAGCACGGGGTTTTTCTCGTTTTCCAGATCGATGGCGAGATGACCTTTGGAAGCAAAATAATAAATCATCGAGGTGACATCCTCGTTGTCTACCGTTCCGTCGATGAGCTGCCCCATTTTCAACGGATCCATTTCCTGCGGCGCTTTCAGTCCCACGATCGGAATAATGTCCCGCTTTTTTCGAAACAGAAATGCGCCAGTGACGATCGCGGCGAACGCAAGGACGCAAACCGCCAGAACGACGCCCATATTTTTCGTAAAGATTTTGGAAGCCGTATATCCCTTCAAAACGCCTTCTTTCAGCGTAAAGCGGAGGGTGATCGCGGCCGCCATTCTCTCGTGATAGGTGTCGTTATACAGGAGAGGCAGCTGCTCCGCGTACAAAGCCAGCGTTTTTCCGTCCGCGGAAAGACTTTTGGTGACGTCCACGCCTTCCGAAGCGCCGAACTCGCCGCTGTATACGTCATAATCGACGAGCGCATCCGGGAATTCCAAGGTGACGCTGACGTTATTCAAATCTACGGGCCAACCCGCGCCGACGACGTCGAGGAGCATACCGTTTTCCACTTCATTGCTGGTGGTGATCATTGTATAATCGATATAATACGTCCACTGCGCGCCCGAAGAAACGTTGCCGATGCACTCTACGTCGAGAAAGGCGGAGGAATCGGGATTGGTGACTACGTCGTATTTAAAAGCGGCATTTCCCGGACATTCCGCCGTAATATCGAAATACTGATCCCCCTGATCGATAGGCAGACTGCGATAGAACATGGTGAAGCCGCCTTTGAGAAAGCGCACGGTGATCTCCTCGTGCATACGGATCTCCCGATTCTTCTTTACGACGGCATGGAGGGTATACCTATTCACTTCGATGTCGGGGGTACTGTCCGCCTTTGCGAAGATCGCTTCCCTGCCCCCGTCCGAGGCGCTCGAAAAGGGAATACAGGCAAAAAACGCCGCGAACAAACACAGGATCGCAAGCAGAAGCCGCTTGGCGGCAATGGGGATTTTTTTCTCTGAAAATTTCATATAATTCTCTCTTTACGGCCGCAAAAAACGCCGTGACAGGAGCGCTTCAAGCGCCGCTCCAAAAGGGCATTCAGGGCGAAACGGCTTCCCTTAGGCGCATAAAAGCAGCGGGGAGGAAAAATGCCGAGAATCAAACTCCCGGCATCTCTCTCCGCGCGATTCCCGCGCGCGGCACATTAAAACTGTACTTTTACGTTTTTGCGCTCTTCCGCGCTGTCCAGCTCGAAATAAGGACGTTTTTCGTAGCCTTTGCGCTTTGCCACGATGCTGGAAGGGAAAACTTCCGTTTTGATATTGAACGATTTTACGACGCCGTTATAATACCTTCTTGCGCTTTCCAATTCGCTTTCGATATTTTTCAGCTGATTTTGCAAATCCAGAAAATTGGTATTTGCCTTCAAATCGGGATAGCTTTCGGAAACCGCGGAGATGAAGGTGCGGATAGAGCCTGAAAATTCTTTTTCCGCCGTCATTTTCTCTTCGGGAGTCTTCGCGCCCATCGCCGCGCTTCTCGCCGCTATGACCTTTTGCAGCGTTTCGCTTTCGTGCTTGGAATAGCCCTTTACCGTTTCCACGAGATTGGGGATCAGATCGTATCTCTTTTTCAGGAACACGTCGATGGTAGCCCACGCCTCCTCCACTTTGTTCCTTAAACGGATCAGCGCGTTCGAAGTGCCTATCCACCAGCCGACGAGGGCAATTATCAACACTACGGCGACCACTGCGACGACGATCCCCACAATGGCGCCCGTGCCGATAAGCAATGTATTCAACATGATTCTTTCTCCTTGATGAATGGATTTTGTATTTATATTATACTATATGGGAGAAGAAAATGCAAGAGTTTGGACACAAATGGATTTTTTGGTGCCCGGAAACCCCATTGTCGGCTTCCGTAAAGGCGCGATAAGGATAAAATTTAAAAGAAACGCGCCCTTGTGCCGTACATTTTTATCTTTTTTCTAGGCTTTTGCCGATAAGACAGGAAAGCGGCTTGCGAAAAAGAAGGCTCCGGCGCACGTTTCCCTTTCAGGACGGACGACCGATTTTTCGCCTGCGAGCCAAATTTGAATTTTCCCCGCTCCGCTCATTCTTATCCCTTTTCGGAAATTTATGAAAAGGCAGACGAATCTTCCGTCTATAAAAGGCATTTTCACAAAAAATACAAACGCATCCGCGAGCGAGGAGTTCTCCACAAAAGAAAAAGCGGACTGTTTCCGTCAGGAAAAGCCCGTTTTTTTCTTCGAAATTATTTATCCTGATATTTTCCTTCGCCCATCACCAACGTTCCGTGGGAGATAAACGGGGAAATAATCAGCCAAATCGCGGCTGCCGCTATGACGGAGTATACGATGATAGAACCGATGCTCCTTGCGCCGGCAAACACCAGGGAAACGAGGTTGACATTGAAAAGCCCGAAAAGACCCCAATTGACAGCCCCAAGCAAAACAAGTATATAAGAAATAATATTCGCTATACGCATATCTTTTCCTCCTGCTTTCAGTATGCGTTTATTAAAAATGATTTATACAGACAAAGAAAAGAAACAAAAATACTCCCGCGGAGATCCCGCGGGAGCAAATAAATCGCCGTCGACTATTTATTTTTTATAGGAAGCCATTGCGCTGAGTCCCGCAAGAAATCCGCCGATGGTGGCAAGCACAGCGCCCGCCGCCCATCCGAAACTGCCTTTCGCGATGCTGCCTAACGAGAAGCCCGCGTTCTTGGAGCAGAACATACAAACGAAAACGATCATGAGAATCGTGGAAACGATCGTCAGAACGCCCGCCAGCCCCGCGACGGGCCTTAACAGTTTGATCTTCAAAAACTTGGTGAGCAATACCGCCGCCGCGCTGATCACGGACAAGATCATCGTTATGTACGCAAAAGCGTTCATCGCGTCGAACATTTCCATGCCGTCGCCGACCTTTTTCAGCTCCGTATTGCTTTCAGCCAACTTTTTCAGCGTATAGGAAGCCGCGTTGTTGCCGAGGATCGTTTCCGCCGTGTATTTTACCCAATCGATAAATACGCCCACCACAGACAAAACGGCGCCTAAAAGTGCCACCGCCAACAGGATAAGCCCGATTAAAGAAGCTGTTTTTTTCTTTGCCATATAACCTCCTGCGAAAAGATAGATTCTTGCGGCGCAAAAGCCGCAGCTTTTCGCTTCTATATGTTCTTATTATACGACACACGTCGAATTTTGTCAATACTTTATGCAAAAAAAGTCATCTGTTTCTGTTACTAAACAAAATAAGCGCTTATTTACCCGGCGAAATTCTAAAATTTTCCTCTCTTTGAAACAGCTGAAACGGTCTGTTTTCAAAGTTTCTTTTCCTCATTCATTTGTCCGGGAGGCAAACGCGAGAAGATCGGCATATACTTCTTCCTTTCCCTTCTCGTTCAAAATCTCATGGCGCATCTGATGATAGAGTTTTCCCGAAACGTTTTTATAGCCGGTGTCGCGCAGCAGTTGCTGCGCCTTAAACCATTTCTCTTCGCTGACCAGCACGGGATCGTCGCTGCCGGAAACGAAAAAAATTGGCAAGGAGGGATTATTCACCGCATACCTGCCCTTATCGTATGTCTTTTGCATCAGGCGGAAGAGATTTTCAAATCCGTTGCAAGTGAAGGTGAAATTGCATTTTTCATCCGCGTTATACGCCTCGACAATCTCTTTATCCCGCGTCAGCCAGGCATTTTTGCCCTCGCCGGGAAACTTTTTGTCGCCGTTTCCCGTGGAAAGCTGCGCAAGCGTTCCGCTTCTGTGGCGCTCGCCCTTGAACAAGGAAACGCTCTTTGCCATCGCCACGCCCACGCCCGCGAACGGATTTTTGCTCGGCGAGCCGCAAACGATGAGTCTGTCTATCTCCCTATCGTACTTTTGAATATAGCATCTGACGACCATCGAACCCATGCTGTGTCCGAACAATACGAGGGGGAGGCCGGGATATTTTTCCTTCAAAAGTCGCGTCACCTGTACGGCGTCCTCGACGATTGCGTTTGCCTTTTTATCCCCGAACCAGCCCAGATCGCCGCCGTCCCGGATGCTCCGCCCATGACCGCGATGGTCATGCGCGGCCGCGACGAACCCGTTTTCCGCCAAAAAACGCAGGAACCCGTCATAGCGTTCCTTATATTCGCACATCCCGTGTACGATCTGAAAAATTCCTTTGGGAGCGCCCTGCGGCTCGTATATCGTACAGGATAAGGGCAAGGCATCGTAAGCGGATTCCACTGTAAAATTTTGTATCTGCATCGTTTTCTCCTTTCGGGTTTCGGCTAAGCGAAAGACCTTTCTATTATTTATGCCCCGACGTCTATTCGTTTAATCCTTTGGAAGCAACCGTATCAGGAGAGGTCTTTACTCCCTCTTTCTCCTGTTTGACAAGGACGACATCGTCAAAATTATCCGCAATGAAATCCGCGGAACGCATACAGAAAACATACGTCGTATCGGCACATAAGAGTTTGAAAAGGCAAAGATCGTATTCGGAATCCACCTTTTCGAACTTTTTTTCGAGAGCGGGATAGCCGAAAACTTTACATAAAGAATTGCGCTGAGAAAAAAGCGTTTTTTCGCCCGCCGCCTCCAAAGGGGAAAGCATCCCGCTTTGTTCGCAAAACCTTTCCGTCACGGAAGAACAGGCATTGGGATATTCCAAAAAGGGACCGAGTCGGAAAGGAATCGCCACATGACAAAGATTGAATTTTTTAATTTGCTTTTGTTCCGTTTCGTTTTGGGCAACGGGGGTAAAGTTTTTCGCGAGTCCCTTTCGGATATCGAAAAATTCGGGACCGTAAACTCCGTTTTCCCGGTAGATCAGTTCTCCGTGAATCCACAGACGGAGCGCATAGGGCTTGGGCGGGATTCCTTCGGGAAAAGTTTTCGAAAACTCCGAAAAATCGATCTGGGCGACAAACAAGGATTTTTTCTCCGCGAGATCTCTGTCGTCGTAATTGCGGGCGCCGCCTATGTAACTTCTCACCCCTTCCGTATCGGTGTCGAGAAAAATCACCGCCTCGCTCTGCCTCTTATAAGGACGCAGCGCCGCCAAAAGCTCCCGGATATAGCTTTCCAAAGAGATCCCTTTTTTCTTCGCCGCCGCGACGGCGGAGGAAAGTTCGTCCTTTTCTATCAATATCTTTCTCGCCGTTTTTCGATTCATATAAGAGATCGCGCGGAGGGCTTTTTCGGAACTGCCGAGTTCTTTGGCGCCGCAAAACGCACGGACGGCAAAACTATTGCGTTCTTTTTTCTTCAAGTGTTCCAACGCTTCAAAATACGTGTCGCATCCCTTTTCGTACTCGGCTTCGTCGTAATAGGAGTCGGCGATCCATTTATAAGCGCAAGAAGCAAATTTCTTCGGATTTTTCGCCATCAGTTCGGAGCACAAGCGGCGCCCCTCTTCACGGCATCCCGTCAAGACGGCAAATTTCGCGCGACAGAGGAGGACATCCTCTTCTTTCAGATAGCAAAGCGCGTTTTCATAACGCGGATCCCGCTGGTCGATCTGCAATTGACAATACAAATTCGCCATTTTTTTCTTGGCGCTTTTCTTATAAGTCGGATGGGCAAGTCCCCTCTCACATTCCGAAATAGCGGGCACATGAAATCCTTTTTTCCATAAGATGACAGCCTTTTGGAAAACGGCTTCGCCGTTCTTCTCCGCCCGATACTTCTCCCATCTTTCTATCAACCACAAAAGCAGCAATCCCGCCAACGACAACAACGTCCACTTCATCGATCTAACCTCCACAGCAACGTAATGGCGCCCAACGACGCGCCGAGCGTATGGATAGTTTCCGTTTCGTCCGTCAGGTTATCGCCGCTCCAATACTCCGCTTTTCGCAAAGTCGCCTCTTTTACCATTTCAAACATTTTTTCCACCTTCGGCGTCGCAAGGTCCGTCGCCCAATAGCCTTCTTCCTTTCCTTTGCTCACCCAGGTGAGCCGCGACTCCGAAAAATCCCTCAGCCGAAAGAGCGTATCCGAGGCGAACATCACGTCGTCTTCGTCCTCCGAACGCACGGAGCGAAGGGTGAGATCGGCAAATTTTGCAAAAGAGCGCGCAAGCCCCGTCTTTTTCTCTCCATACAAAACCTGAGAGGTGCGATAGAGCGCCAGTGCTCTCAAAAGTTTCGGCTCCGCAGGCTTATAGGCGACATTGAAGGACACCGTTTTCCGCAAAATAAGCGCGTTTGCGCCGCTGTCGTAATGCAGCTTGGAGGTGAGCGGAACGGACCAGTCCGCCGCTTCCGCCCCCGAAGGGAGCTCCGCCTCCTCGTCCTTTGAAATCGGCGTTTCGTTTCCCTTTTCCACGGTGAATACGTCCGAGCAAAAAAAGTTCTTCTTTTCGCATTCCGCCGCGAAAGTGAGTAACTGTTCTTTGGGTATCTCGCGCGGAAAAGCGAGCGTAAACACGACATCTTCCACTCCTTTCGTTTCCTTGAAGCGCTTGCCTGCATAAAAGCAGAGCAGACGGTTGAGCACGGACACCTTCGAGCGATGGAACGGTTCGCTGAGATACAGGGAGCATTCGTCGCTGTAAAAGGGCAGAACGAGCGGGATGACTTCCTTGCCGAAATCCTCATAGTCGTTGACAAACACTTCGGCGTCCAGTTTTCGGGAGGAGAAAAATTTGTCGAGCGCTTCTCTCCCCTTCGCATATTTGAGGCGATCGGGAACGACGACGATCCGCGTCCCCGCGCTTTCCGAAGAAGAATTTTCATTTACGGAATAGCCGACGGCACGAAAAGAATATTTCCACATCGCTTTTTTGAAAGCGGAAAATTCTTTATCCGTCCAGGGCGCGCCAAGCGGCAGCTCCACGAGCAGATATTTCCGTTCGATATTCACTTCGCCGTAATCGTGGCCTTCCACATATAAAAAGTCCCCCGTGAGGCGCCCGTGCACATTGTCCACGGAAAACTCCAAGTCCTTCGCATGGGAATCCGCGCCGCCGAACAAAAGGCGTTGACGTTGTTTTTTGGAAAAGAAGGGATAAAATGGGCGATAGAAAAAGCGATAGCCGCGTTTATGATAGAGTATGTTAAAGGGGATTTGGACGACGCCCAAAACATAATACAGGAAAAAATAGACGCCGAACGTGACGCCCAAAAGCCCGCCCCCGGACAGCGGCGTCACCTTGCCCAGCAGCGCAAAGACATAAAAGGAAAGATAGGATACGACGGCGTGCGTATATAAGCGCACGCGGGCTTCCAGATACTTTTTTTCCAGCTGCATCGCGACGATCGTAAACATAATAGACAGTACCCAGCAGCAGACAAGCGCGATAACGGAAGCGCCATCGTCAGACAGCAATACCCCGAGCATCAACTCGGGTATGGCCAAGACACACGAAATCAGGATCAATAAAAACTTCTTTTTAGCACTCATATTCTCACCCTATGCGGACAATCTTTTCAAGGATTTTTAATTTTTTCCCGAATACGTCCTCTTTTTTCGACAACCTTTCAACAGCATTGCAGGATCACCCATACCCCGTCGAAATTTCGCTCCGTCAGGTCCTGCTTTTTGATATAGAAATAGAGTTTTCCACAATCTCCCCACATCACGTCCGCCCCTTCCGTTTCTATCGTGCCCAGCTGCAAAAGAAGGAGCCAATCCCGACTGTGTTTCAAAATATCTTTCCTTTCCTCTTCGCTCTCCCTGAGGGCGCCGCCGCAGTAAACGCCGCGGGAAATTCTCTCGCAGTCGTCGAGCATTTCCCCCTGTATCAGATCGGCATAGCCGAAAAGCTTACTGCTCCCCGTTTCGCCGTCCTCCGCTTCCGCGACTCCGAGTTTTTCGCAGCGGGCGTCGTAGTCTTCAAAATCGCATTCGCCGTCGAAATAAAAAGAAGAGAATTCCTCGAAGGCAGGAAGCGAACGCTTTTCGGAAAAGAAAATTTCAAACTCTTCAAACGCTTGTTCGGGCAAAGGCAAAGACGGAAAAGCGGGAATGAGGTCCTCTTTCTCTCCGTCGAAAAAATATACTTTCGCGCAATTTTTGTCGGCGGGATCGAATCCCCAGCACACCATCCGCGCGTCGTAAAAGAAATACAGCATCCCCTTTTTCGGCAGCAATCCCTCTTTGTCGAACGGCGCCAATTCCTCTAAATTGATCTGCGCCAAAAAAGCGAGGGGCGCTTTCGAAATGTTCTCGGAGGGCTTTCCTTCGTAGATCGGCCAGAAAAAATCTTTCGGCAGATATGGCGTACCGCCGAATTTGCTGCGCGTTTTCTCTAACGGCGCTTCGGATTTGCGAAAAGAAATCGCCGCCGAAGTCTTGATTAAGGAAGGCAGCAACGCCGCCCAAACCTCCGCGCTGTCTTTTCCGTTTGAAGAAGCCCCCCGCTTAGAAGCGGGAAAAAGCTTTTTCCGCAGCCGTTCCCATAGTTTCCTCATGATGCCCCGATCTCCTTAACGCATAATGGCGTTTGAATAAAGAACTCGCGCGGTCAGAAAAAAAGGCGCGGATTTGACACGGAGAATTTACTTTTACATAAACGACCAAGCAAAAACCAAACGCGGCAATCTAACGCCCGATTCTCGCCGATTATACGACGAACGACCAAACAAAAATCCATGCGCGACAATGCCGCCCGCGATCAATCCTTTTTCAGACTTTTCCTTCACGAATCCCACTTCTTTTCGCCATACGGAAAAACATTTTTTTTATTATATCATAAGCGCGACGCTTTTGCAAGTACTTAATTAAAATTACTCGTCAAATCCTCTTTCCTTTTTTATAAAAAATACCAAATAAAGCCCGCTCCAAACGCGGGGCGATCTATCGGCGGGAGGATTCCTATGCTGCCTGCCGCCCTATAAGGGGGATAAACTCTGCTATTTGCATCTTATCCCTAGAAAGGTCTATGCCGATACTCTGTCCGTAAATTTTTGCGTTCCTCTTTCCCCCCTTCTCTATGCGTATATTATTCACTTTTGAACGCCCTCTTTTGATTTCTTAATGACTGAGTTTTCAGTCCTCGATCTTATCGCTCCAAAAGGAGAACGATTGTTCCAAAAGGATAGGTCTTTCCCTTTCTGTCCCATCTCTAACATACGGAGGAATACAAAAAAACCGTTTCGAAAAAATCCGAAACGGTGCGGGATGCCATGTAACCAATCTATCCGATAAAAGTTTCTCTTTAACGGGTGCTCGCAAAAATCAGGTGCTTGAACAACAGACACCAAACGAGGTCCACCCAACCGAAAACGAAGCCGCAGAACGTGACTAAAATCGCGAAAAGCAACGTCAGCAGACTTTTCGTATGCAGGAAAGCGGACCAGCGGATAAGTATTTCCACCACCCAGTTTACGCCGGGAATCAAAAGCAGCAATATCTGCACCAAACGACTTTGCTTGTTAAACCAAACCGCCATATTTTTCACCTCTTAAAATTTTATATTTATTTTATTCGCCTTTTTTAAGCGTTCCCGCCCCGGAAATAGTCTTTTCCACCGTCGGATCTCCGTAATAGGTCCCGTTGCAGACGCCGTTGCACTTTACGGACAGAAAAGAGGTACAGGTAAGCTCGAAATTTGCGCCGCCGTCGCAGTCAAATCTCGCCTCTGCCGCCGAAAACGCCTTGCTCCCCAGCGAAACGAGTCCGTCGCAGTTCACGTTCAGACTCTCCGCACTGCCGCTGAGTTCCGCGGTCATTTTTCCGTCGGAATCCAAAGACACGCTCTCCGCCGTCACCGCAAGATTTACGGACAGAATCCCGTCCGACTCGAAGGAAACTGCCCCGTATTCGCCCGTGAGGGAACATTCCAGCGCTCCGCCCGACGAAGCCTTGACGGAAGATATTTTATTGTCCGTCGGAACGACGATGGACAATTCTTTTTTCTTATAGCCGATGAGCGCCACGTCGCTGTGCTGCGTGACGAAAAGGGTATCGTTTTCCGTCGAAAAGACGAGTTTATCCTGCTCGCTCTCCGTATACGTCACCGAAAACTGGTCGCCGTAGGAGAGAGAAAATTCGAGTCCTCCTTCCGCGTCGATTTCAATTTGCGTGAATGGAGAGGTGACCGCATACCTGGATGACGTGTAGCCCACCTCTTTCACCATTTCGAGATTGCAGGCGGACAGTGCCGACAATCCGAAAAGAGTCGTCAGACCCGCCGCCGCAGAATATGCGAAACGCTTTAAGCTGCCTTTGTTCATACCTTGCTCCGTAGTACTTTTGTTTTCGCCGCGAGAAAAAACATCCCTTTTTCACCCGCCGCTTAGGTTTTTCTATTGTATACTTTTTCTTTCATTCTGTCAAGCTATTTTTACACGTATATTACAAATTCATCATTCCAAAGAATTCTTCTTTCCCCCTCGCTTTTGACAAAGCAGCGAGTTTTATCGCGATCATGCCCCCCTTATAAGAGCAAATCGGCGAAGAGAATCCGCGAAAAAGCCGCCGCAGCACCAGGGATAAAGACGACATTTTTTCCATAGCCTTTGCCTCTTTCTCTTTATGCGATGCGACCCGCTCCGAGTTTCGATATTCTCTTCCCTGCCCCTTGTTACGATTTTATCTTCCCCCTCCCTTTTTATCAAACGATAAGCTTTTTTGCCTTTGACGCTTTTTCCCGCGAAAAGTTCCTTGCGATACGGCTTTTTTTCGCCGTATCCCGCCTGTTTGCCTCCCGCCCGCTTCCTTAGTTCAACTCTTTGTATCCCGCGCCTCTTCTATCGCCCTTCGGACGCTTTCCGCCGCGGCGGAACAGATCTTTTCCTCCTCGGCTTCCGCAAGGATACGTACCAGCGGCTCTGTGCCGGAAGGGCGCAGCAGCAATCTGCCGCGATGGGCGCAGAGCAATTTTTCCGCCGCCTCGGCAGCGGCGAGCACGGAAGGGGCGTTTAAAACGGCCTCTTTGTCCTTTACCCGCACATTGACGAGCGTCTGCGGATATGTTTTCAGTCCTTCAAAGAGCGCGGAAAAGTCCCCTTTGCTCTCCACGGTCATTTCCGCAAGCTTAATGGCGGTGACGATGCCGTCCCCCGTCGTTTCGTGCTTGGAAAAAATGATATGTCCCGACTGTTCGCCTCCCAGCGAGGCGCCTGTTTCCAACATTCTCTCGTAAACGTATTTGTCCCCCACGCGTGTCTTTTCCGTATGTATTCCCATTTCCTCCAAAGCGGCGAACAATCCGCCGTTAGACATCACCGTGGCTACCACCGTGTCCTTGTCGAGTTCGTCCAAAGAAGCGAGATAGCGCGCGCAGGCGTACAGAATGTCGTCCCCGTCCCTGACGGCTCCCTTTTCGTCCACGCAGATGCACCTGTCGCCGTCCCCGTCGAACGCAAACGCCATATCCAGCTTGTTTTCGAGAACGCATTTTTGTAAATCTTCGGGATGCGTCGAGCCGCAGCTGCGGTTGATATTCAGTCCGTCCGGCGCAGAATGGATGGCAGTCGTCATCGCTCCCAGCGCGTCGAATACGCTCTTGGCGATAAAAAAGGAGGCCCCGTTCGCACAATCAAGCCCGATTTTAAGACCGCGGAAGGAAACTTTGGAGAGGGAAATAAGACAACCTATATAGCGATTTCTTCCCGCGACGAAATCCACCGTCCGTCCCACGTCCTCGCCGAGCGCATAGGGAAGCGCCGCTGCGCCCGCCTCCGCCGCGGAGAGATGCGCCTCGATAAGGCGGATCAGTTTTTCGTCGGCCTTGCCGCCCAGGGAGTCGAAAATTTTAATGCCGTTGTCCGTATACGGATTGTGGCTGGCGGAGATCATGATGCCGCAGTCAAAATCCTCCGTGCGCGTGACATAGGAAACGGACGGCGTCGTCGTGACGTGCAAAAGATAGGCGTCGGCGCCCGAAGCGGTCAGTCCCGCGCTCAGCGCGTATTCGTACATATAGGAGGAACGGCGGGGGTCTTTGCCGATAACCACTCTTCCTCGCCTCCTGCCGTCCGCCGCGCACGCCGACGCGGATTTTTCCGTATAATATCGACCGAGAAACCGCCCGATCTCATAGGCGTGCCAAGCCGTAAGCTCCACGTTGACTTCCCCGCGGAATCCGTCCGTTCCGAAATACTTTCCCATAGGCTCTCCTTTTCTTTTTGATTTTCCCCAAAGCGCGGATCAGGTCTTCTCCTATTTGTCCGCCCTGTTTCCGAGCACCGCTTCTTTCTCGCGCGCAATACACGACTCTCCGCCGATTACTTTTTGGGAGAGGAGGGAGCCTGCGGCGACACAGCGGCCGTCCCGTATGGCGACGGGTGCGACGATGACGCTGCCGCCGATGGAACACCCCTTGCCGATTTTAGAACGGCTTTTTTTATTGCCGTCGTAATCGACGAAAACGGTGCCGCAGCCGATATTGCATTTTTCCCCCACGTCCGCATCCCCGATATAGGAAAGGGACGCCGCCTTGGTGCCGTCGCCCAGCGCCGCGTTTTTCAGTTCGGTAAAACTGTCAATGCGGCAGTAGCTTCCCACACAGGTGTCGGGACGAAGATGCACGAAGGGACCGACCTCCGCGAAAGAGTAAACCGTGCTGTCCTCTATGAGCGTATAGGGACGGATGCGGGCGCCGCCTTTTATCAGACTCTTGCCCGAAACGGTCACGTCATGGGACAAAACGGCGCCGCTCTCGATAAACGACGTAGCGTCCACGTATACGCCCGACGTATTCTCGATGACGACGCCGCGGCGGAGCAGTCTTTTTAAAATCTCCATGCGCAGACACTCCGCAACGAAGGGATAGTCCGCGAGCGACAAAAACGCCGCGCCCGCCTTCAAAGGACGATATTTCGCCAGGGAAACGTTTTCGCCGTCCACGAGTATCCAGCCCGCGCCGAAAAAAGTGTTCTTTTTCTCCGCTTCCGCGCGCGAAATCAAAGCCTCTACGCCCGACTTAGGCAGGCAGGTATGCGACGAGCGCAGGACGACGACAATTTCATCGTTTCTCGTTGAAGGATATCGGGGAAACGCATCCACGATCTGCGCGTCGAATTTCTCCGCCGTATGTTCCGCCAGGGTCCTGCCGAGGATTTTTAATTCGACGTCGGGCGTACCCGCCGCCGAAAAAAGATGCTCCTTCCAAACGTACCAACGCACCGTTTTTCGCATATTTCTTGACTCTCCGTTTTTTCGTTCCTTACATTTTATGCCTATGCACCCCTCTTTGTGCGCTCGGCAAAAAGCCGGCAACTCCCCTTTCGCGCATAGCGCGCGCGGCTTTTGCGAAAGAGAAGCTCCCCGCCCTTTCCAAACGATTCAAACGAAAAAGTGTTCTTTGAAAGCCGATGCCGTTTTCCGACATCCCCCTCTCGGACAAAAATCGCAAATGATCCGTTTCCCAATTCGGCAAAAATAAATCGTCCTTCTTCGCTTTTCTCTTACAAAAGACGGAGAAGGACGATATTTAAGAGGCGACTCTTTAAAAAGCGGCAAACGAAGCTCGCCGGGCATTTTTTCTATTGCGCAGACAGGAGCACGGAAAGCAATTTTTCACGTTCGGGAGAAGGAGCTGCATAAGGCGCGGGAAACTGCGATTTCGTCAGCGACTCGTCCGCTGCGATCTTCCCTTTCCGCAGCACCACTACGCGGTCGGCAAGCATCAGCGCCTCTTCCAGATCGTGCGTGACAAAAACCGCCGTGCGAAGGATTCCCGCATTTTTTTCCTCTGTCCAAAGCTTGGCGAAAACGCCCGCAAGGCGTATTTTCAACGCCGTATCCAAAGAGGAGAAGGGTTCGTCCATCAGCAGAAGCGGAGAGGGAATCAAAAAGGCGCGGGCAATGGAAACGCGCTGCTTTTCCCCTCCCGAAAGACTGCCCGGACGCTTGTCCGCACAATGGGTAAGCTCGGTCTTTTCGAGAATATCGTCGATTTCTTTTTCCCCGCCCCCCGCATATCGGAGATTCCCCCGCACGGTGAGATTCGGCAATAAACGCGGTTCCTGAAAAATATAGGAAACCTGTTCGGGCACGCCCGAAAGGGCGCCGCGATAGGAAGTAAGTCCTGCGAGGATATTTAAAAGCGTCGTTTTCCCGCCGCCCGATTCGCCCAGAATACAGAGGATTTTTCCGTCTTCGATATGAAGAGAAAATCCCTCAAATATCTTGCGGGCAGAATAAGATTTACAGAGAGAAATCAATTCCATCCCGACCACCTCGCCGCCGCGCGGGCAAACGCCGTCCCCGCTCCTTCCAGCGCCAGCCCCGTTATCAGAACGATGAGCGTGAGCGCGAACATCCGCGGCATTTCCAGATAGATACGGGCTTCCTGCAACAGACCGCCGAGGCTTTGAAAAGTATTCGAAAGCACTTCCGCAGACACCGCGAGCTTTAAAGAGAAGGAAAGCGCCGCGGCCGATTCCCGCAGCAGATAGGGAGCGGCGCAGGGAATATACAGTCCGAAAATCCGCCTGACGTGCGGGATCCGATAGACGCGGCTCATTTCCCTCAGTTCCGAGGGAACGGAGGAGAGCGCCGCCGACATCCCCGCATAGAGGAGCGGAAAGACGGCGAGAAACGTCACGATGACGGGCGCCGCTTTCGGCGTCGTCCAAATCAGAAGAATGAGGATGATCGCCATGGTGGGAAGGCTTCTCAGCACCGAAACGACAGGCGCCAGAAATTTCCCGAACGGGGGAAGCAGGTATGCGGCGACGGACAAAACGAACGCCGCGGCAAAGGAAAAGAAAAAGGCGAGTATCGTTCTTAGGCACGTAGCGCCAAAAGCCCGCCAAAAGCTCTTTTGCGCCAATAGATTTCCCGCCTCCCGCAGGGAATCGGAAAAGGAAGGGACGAGATAATCGTTGCCCGCGGCTTTATAGGCGATCAGCCACACGATCCATAGGAACAAAAAAGCCGACAGCGACCAAAGCAGGCTCTTAAAAAAAGCTTTGCCGCGAAGTCCGTTTTTCTGTTGTCCTCGCTCTTTTTGCAAGCGGGCCATCATTTTCCCGCTTTCGCGCTGGCAGCGGGTTCGGGAACCACGTAGCAGTCGAGTCCTGCCGCAGGATTCACCGTCGCGGGATCCATCGCTTTCAGATTCACTTTGTCCGCCGCAGGAGAAACGTCGTTCGTGAGTTCCTGCCAAGGGATCTCATGCTGATCGAGAATAATTTTAAAAGTCAGTCCGGGGACGTTGGGAAGCTGTACGACGCCTACCGTTTTGCCGACGAGCGAAGACAGATTCTCCGTCGTGTACTGCGTCGCGGTATCCGTGGAGAGCATATACAGATTGCCGTGCGTCACCGCCCCTAACATACGGTACGTTTCCCCCGAGCCGAGAAGCTTGGAGGCGAGATTGAGAGGCAGGATGCAAAGATCCGCTTTCGGCTTTTCCCCCGTTACATACGTTTGGATCGTCGACGCATTCACGACGTGATATTCGGCGACGTCCGGCTCCGCCATATCCTCGTGCATGAGTTTCGCAAGAGAGAGCGCCGTCGCGCCGTCGGGCATATAAATTTGCGCCGACGAAGGCACGGGATACCCCGATGCGATGCCGTCGTCCGGGTTGCCCGGGGCAGAAGAAGGCGTATAATAGAACGCATCGGAAACGACCGCGGCGGCGCCCGCGTTGACGGCGATGAGCTTATTCAGGAATTCATTTACTTCCGTCTTGTATTCCGCGGCCGCCTCGAAACGGATGCCGCAGTGGGATATGACGGTGGAAGAGAGATTTTTGACGTTGAAAGAAGGAGTCATTCCCTCCGTGAGATGCGCGGAAACGGCGTCGACGATCGTCTGCGCCTCGGCAGTTTTCAGCCATTCCGCTCCTTCGTCAACCGATTGAAGAAACATTTTCACCCAGTCCTCGTAAGACTGAATAAAGTCCGTCTTCGCTACCAAAACTGCCTGGGGATAGCCCTTTTCGCCGCCGTAGAGCTCCTGCAAATCTCCTACGAAGCCGAGCTTTGCAGCAGACGACGGACTGCTGCTTTGAGAATCGTCTTTGCCGCCGCAGGAAGCCAGCAGGCAGACGGAAGACAGAGCAACGGCAAGAATTACCGCAAATTTCTTTTTCATAATAGCGTGTGTTCTCCTTTTGTTTTTCATTTTATGTTTTTTATACTTTCCTATACTCCGCCCGTTTTTCTCGTTTTGGAAAACGGACACAGAATCAGATTTTTCCGAATAACGCCTTGACGCTTACGTTTTCGATTTTCCCGAGTTTGCCCGTCAGGGCGTTTGTGATTTCCACGGGCGCGTCTAAGACCACAGATAGGACGGAAACGCCCTTTTCTTTGTAAGGAATACCCATTCTGCCTAAAATATATTCGCCGTACGCGGAAAGCGCGGCGTTGATTTTTTCACTCGCCGAACGGTCGCTGACGATGATACTGACGGCTGCGATACGATTTTCGGACATAAAAAAACTCCTTTGCCCGTCGGCAAAAGAGGATTCGTTTTCCCGCGCCCGATGCGCCGAAAACCGCGTTTATCCGCCTTGTATTTCGTCGCGGTCGGAAACCGTTGCGTACGATTTTCCTTAGTTCCTCCCGTTTCGATTGAGTACGGATACCTTTCCCTTTTGCCGTCGGAGATTTCTTTCGGTTCAAGTAGGTTATTTTCGTTCCTGCGGCCGTTGCGTCGGATAAAACCGCCGCAGGAACGATTGGTCTTACAAATTTTTACGGAAACGATCAATGTCTAAACTTCTTCATGCGCTTCAATTTTCTGCGTTCTTTTCGGGAAAGCGTCGTATGATACGGAACGTTTCCCTTCGCGGGAGTTTCCTCGTTCCCGTTCTCGTCCTCGCCTTCCTCCTCGTCGGCGGATTCCGTCTGCTCTTCCGCGCAGTTTTCTTCCACGGCCTCGCTTTTGCTTTCCGGAGGCACTTCCTCTTCCGCCCCCACATTCGGCTCTTCTTCGATTAGTCCTGTTTCCGCGTCCTGCGCCGCCTCGATTAAAATTTCTTGCGTTTCGGCAGTTTCTTCTTCATCCGGCTCCTTGAAAAGCGGTATATCGCCCTCCTCCGATTCTTCCGTTCCCGCACTTTCCGCAGGCGCCCCGTCGATTTCCGCCGCAGGGGACTCCTCTATTTCTTCCATCGCGGTCTTCGATGCCGCCGATTCGCTCGACGTTTCTTCCGCCGCGGGAACTTCGGCTTTTTCCGTTTCCTTTGTGCAGTTTGAAACTTCTTCCAAAGGCGCGTCCTCTAAAATTTCCTCTATCGTTTCCTGAACCGCCCCGCCGTTTTCTTCCTCCGTTTCTTTTTCGGATTCCAAATCTTCCAAGGCACTTTCCTCGGCTATTTCTTCCGCTTGGCTTTCCGTGTTTTCCTCGTTTTCATCGGTTGCGGCGAGTTCTTCCTCCGCCGAAAGATTCTCTTCGAAAAGCTCCTCCAAAGGCGCGTCCTCTTCCAGGACGTCTTCCGCTTCGTCCGCGATGGCGATCTCGCCTTCGACGGATTCCGTTTCGGGTAGTTCCCGCGCGGATCCCGTCTCTATTTCTTCGACAGCGTCGATAAGTTCCTCTGCCGCTGCCGCTTTTTCCTCGATTTCAACCGGTTCTGAAACGCTTTCTTCCGCTGCCGCTTCTTCCTTCGTTTCCTCGGCGGCGAGCGCTTCGGGCTTTGCCTCCTCGTTTAAAGTTTCCGCGGATTCCTCGGCGGCTTCGTCCTCCTCCGCCACTTCCTGCAAAGCGCCTTCCCCGCCGTCAGCCTCTTCGAACGGCTCCTCCTGAATGTCGGATATTTCCGCTTCGGGCGCAAATTCTTCCTCTGCCGCTTCGGGAGCGATTTCCCGCACGGCTTCTTCCTCGGCGCCAATTTCCTTTTCGGCCGCTTCCGCCAAGACAAGAGTTTCTAATTCTTCCCCGACCGCTTCTTTTTCCTCGACGGGTTCTTGTTTCCCTTCTTCCGAGCCGTCTTCGCCTATCTCGGCTTCCGATGCTTCGAACACGGTTTCTTCTTCTTTTTCTTCCGCCGCTTCCTCCGTACCGGAGATCGGAGCCTTCACTTCCGTCGTCGGGTACGAGGCTTCCGCCGTCGGCTCTTCCGCCTTATACAAGGCGGCGATTTCGACGGCAGCGGGAGCGGATTCGGGAATCGGCTCTTCTTCGTATTCGAGTTCCTCGGGCTCGGGGGCAGGCTCGGCGAGCGTCAACGCTTCCAGCCACGCCACCGAAACGTTCTGCATGGACGATTTCGTTTTGCAGCGCCTGTCGAGGCGATAGATTCCCGCGGCGCGGAGTTTCTCCGTCCTTTCGTCGGCGCAGGCTTGTCCTTCGCCCATGATGCAGCCGCCCGCGCATTCGGCAATCTCTACCAGATCGTATTCCGCGCCGCCCTCGAAAATCCGTTCGGCTAAGGCGTCCGCAGCTTCGCCTTCGTAAGCGACGGCGACTTTCAAAGTCTTCCCGCCGCAGGAAATCCTTGCCTCCCGCAAAGGTTTTCTGCCCCGCAGTCCGCTGTATTCAAGCTTTTTAAACGATTCTTCCGATTTATCCTCCAAGAGTCCGCGCACGACGGACTCCGCGAGGCCGCCCGCAACGGCGGGCAGTACGCCCGCGCCCGAAAAGGAAACGAACGGCTCGTCCGCGGCGGAATTTTTCAGCATACGGACGTTGATATCGGCGCTTTGGAACATAACGGCGAGTTCCCGAGTCGTCAAAACGAGAATCTCCTCTTCCGATTCCACTTCGCAGGGCGCCACGATGATGACTTTCGTCTTTTTTCCGTCGCCGAGCGCGTTAAAATATTTCCTGATGAGAGCGGCGAATTCCAATGCGGGCGTAACTACGGCGACGTTTTCCGCCGCTTCGGGATATTTTTCTTTCATAGCTTCCGCCCAGGCGGGAGAAGAAAGAATCAAGGGGAGTTTTTCCCCGCTTGCCAATCTTTCCGAAAGGGTCTTTGCCACTTTTCCGACGGCGAAATCGGTTCCCAAAGCGCCGTCCGCCACAATATCCGCTCCGATTTCACGAAGTGCCGCCGCAATTTTGCCGAAAGCGTCCTCGCCGCGCGCAAAGGCAAAATATTCGCCGATCGCCGTACGAACGGCGGGCGGAATAATGGCCACGACGCGCGTCCCCTTTTTGGCAGCGCGGAGAATCTTCCACGCTTTCTGCATTGCGGTCATCTCGTAAGGGGCTTCTTCGTTCACCCGGTAATCCATCTTTGTCCTCCTTGCATTTCCGAATTTCATCGGTATTATACATTATAATGTAAGTATTATATCATACCTTTCCGGCTTTTTCAATAGCTGCATGAAAATTTTTTTGGATTTTTTTGAGTTTTTTGCCACTATTGCGCCAACCCGCCGCGCCGCGCTTCGCTTTTTCCATAAAGCGCGCTTTTTCGACTTTTTTCAAAACTCCCTTCTATGTGTTCAAAACCTTTCCAAAAGATCGGGAATTTCGGAAAAGTCTTTGATGACCGCCGCGGGCGCGTCGGGTCTGCCAAAGCCGTAGGAAGCCCAGATAAAGGGAATTTCCGCCTTTTGACAAGCGGCTTCGTCCATACGGGTATCCCCCACGTACACGCAATTTTTCAAAGCGTGTTCCGCCATCAGCAGGCGGAGATTTTCCCCTTTGTCCTTTCCCGTCATTCCCGCGCACAGAAATCCGTCCACAAAGGACTCCAATCGAGCGAAAGAGAGCATGGTTTCTATGTATCCGCATTCGCAGTTGCTGACGATGTAGACGCCGAAGCGCGCCGAAAGCGTTTTCAAAGTTTCCCGAATATTTGGATAGAGTTTGCCGCCCTCTTTCGGGAGCAGGGCGTTCTGTTCGGCGATACAAGATTGAACAATCTCGTCGCGTTCCGTTTTTTCCGTTTGGCAAAAATATTTCTCCGCGATCTCCTCCATGGTCAATCCCATGCAGGAACGCACATCCGACACCGAAAAACGTCGGGAAAGCCCCCGTCTTTCGTATACGGCGTTCCATGCCTTTGCGACGGCCGCCGAACAGTCCCAAAGCGTTCCGTCCACATCGAAAATCACATTTTCTATCATTCCTTTTCTTTACTCCGCAATGTCGCTGTTTAAAAAAATACGCAAGAGGTCTTTCTCCTCGGGACGATAAGTGACGCCCCGGAGCTTGGGATTTTCCGACGCCCTTTTCGCATACGCTCTCAGATCGCCGACCGCATACCTGCCGTGCCCTTTTAATAATTTTTTCAAAATATTTTTGAAGGAGTCCACGTCGGGAAGCCCCGCGGCGCGCAGGATTTTTCCCACCGTTTCGGGAAGGCGCTCGAAACAGAGAGCCAACATTTCACCGAGCAGAACGCCGTTCGCTTCGCCGTGATCGGCGCCGTGGTAGTAGGTGAGAAAATATCCCATGGCGTGCACGGCGGTCGTCCCCGACTGTGCAATCACCGTTCCCGCCAGCAGGGAAGCGTACAGGAGGGCATCCCTGTCCTCCAAAGAAAGCTCCGGGCTCTCTTTTTCCAGTTTCGGAAAAAGAGAAAATAAAAGTCGGATACTTTCGAGCGCGAAAACGTCGCTTATGGGCGTGGATTTTTCCGTAAACATTCCCTCGACGGCGTGCGAAAGCGCGTCCACCGCCGTGTGAACGGTGGTTTTTCTGCCCAATCTTTCCATATATTTGCCGTCGAGAAAAGAGATCTTCGGAAACAAAGCGGGAGAGGAAATGCTGCTTTTCGTTTTCCTGACGTCATCGGTCAGCACGGCATACTGCGTCACCTCGCTGCCCGTTCCCGCTGTCGTGGGTAGGGCAACGACGGGCAGGACGTCCTGCGTCCAGCCGCCCGAAAAAATCTCGCCGTCGCCGCGGGGCTGTCTTGCGAGCGCCGCCACCGCTTTCGCCGCGTCGAGCGGCGAACCGCCGCCGATGCCGACGACGAATTCCGCGGAAAACGCCCTTGCCTTTTCCGCGCCCTTTTGCACGCACGCCACCGTCGGATTTGGCGTCACTTCGTCAAAGACGGAAAATTCCTGTCCGTTTTGGAGGAGCGCCTCCCGCACGTCTTTTAAAGCGCCGTTGAGCGCGGAACTTTTCCCCGTTACGATCAGCGCTCTCTTTCCCATAGACGAAAGCAGCCGCGCGTGTTTTACGACGCAATCCCGTCCCGAGATCACCTTCACGGGCATATAATACGTGTACTCACCGTACATATTTTTTATCCCTCACTCGCCTTCATAAACCGCGGTCACTTTGCAGATAGGAAGCCCCTGCTCGACAAAGCGGCTTTCGTATTCCGTGACGATATTGTCCTTAGGGTTTTCGTTGGCGTGGAGGTCGTAAACGACGTCCCGAAGGGCGAAACCGCACGCTTGGTATTCCTGCAAAGAAAACTCGAAAAATTCCCTGTTGTCCGTCTTTTGTAAAATCCGACCGCCTTTTTTCAAAAGTTTTTTATAAATTTCGAGAAAATTCCGATGCGTGAGCCGCTGCGAGGCATATCCGAGTTTGGGAAGGGGCGTGGAAAAATTGAGATAGATGGTTTCCAGGGAATTTTCGGGAATATAACAGGGCAGACATTCGGCGCGGACGTTCAAAAAACGGATATTCGTTATTCCCCGCTTTTGCACCTCTTCCATCGGCGTCAGAACGACGTTGCTCATCTTTTCCAGCGCCAAAAAATTGACGGAGGGATTTTTCTCCGCCAAAGCGCATATAAAGCCGCCCTTTCCGCATCCGATTTCCAATTCCACGGGATGATCGTTGCCGAAAACGGCGGAAAAGTCGACGAGCGCCCGATACTTCTCGGCGGCCTCTTTCATATTGAGGATACCGCCCGCGCCGCGCGCCAAGAGCAAATCCCCGCACGCGTCCATGCGCGCGTCGAAGTTGCGTTTTTTTCTCATTCTCATGGACATACGCGCCGCTCCGATCAAACTTTGCCCGTGCTGCCGAAACCGCCCGCGCCGCGCACCGTATCCGAAAGCTCGTCCGTTTCCTCGAACTCCGCCTTCAAAAAAGGCGCGACGACCAGCTGCGCAATGCGTTCGCCGCAAGCAATCCTGCGCTCGCCGTTCGAGTGGTTGTGCAGGGCCACCATGACCTCGCCGCGATAGTCCGCGTCGATGATGCCCACCTTATTGGCAGGAGCAAGCCCGCTCTTACAGGCAAGTCCGCTCCGCGCGTACACGAATCCCGCATACCCTTCGGGGATTTCCAGAGCGATGCCCGTATGGATAAACTTCGTTTCCCCGGGCTGAAAAACCACTTCGCCGTCCGTCACCGCGTATAAATCCGCGCCCGCCGCATAGGCGGAGCCGTATTTGGGCAAAACTGCCCTCTCGTCCAATTTCTTCACCGCAATCGTAGGCATAATTCTCCTCTCCTTCGTTTTTCTTATGCGTTTTTGATGATACAAGCTCTGTGTAAACAGAATGCGAAACTTTCCGCAACGCTTTGCCCTTACGGACTTTTTCCATGCGCCCCCTGTCCAAACCTATTTACATACACTAAGAAAATACGGATGCGCGTTTCCGTGCTCTCGTATCTTCGCTTTTGCCATAATAGAATACATTGTGTTGAACAGCACGCAAAAACATTCGTGCGAGCGGATATTTTCCTTTCTATTATAACAGACCCCCGACAAAAAAGCAAATAAAAGGAAGGAAGATGACAAGATTCCTCCCTCCTTTATCGCCGCGATTTTTGTTTGCGTGCGCGCAAGCGTCCGATTAAAAATTTTTCTGTATCTATTCGCTCTTCCTGTTTTTCCCGTCTTTTCTGTATCTATTCGC
>ERZ809074.1584-NODE-1584-length-28815-cov-56.956259_pt1 | contig 28815 bp, 36 predicted proteins | sample MGYA00520795_ERZ809074 | MGnify/ENA primary metagenome ERZ809074 (study PRJEB31570, sample SAMEA3212989) | Homo sapiens | biome: human-gut; feature: human gut; material: fecal | place: Sweden | collected 2011 ...
AGCCGGAGCTTGCCGAGGTGGACAGCCATACGCTGTCCATTATGGAGACCGGCAAGCTGCCGCGAGTCAAGTCTATTGAGGTATTAAAGGAAGAAGAGGTGTGACCGATGGTCACACCTCTTCTTGTTGTTGCATATTCGCGCGGGCAGTATTACTCCTGGTTCACAGCGTCCCACGCTTCCGCCAGCGAAGCAAGGGCCTTCCGTATTTCGGGGAAACGCGGTCGTTACTGCCGCTGCGTTTCCCAGATCAGGCTGTCAAGAAAGCGCACTGTGATATTCGGGTATTCGGGCTTCAGCATTTCGACCGTACGCACCATAATTGCCTGTACATCATCGTCCGTCAGCTTCTGCAGAGCGCACGTCTCCTTGATGAAGCGCACGATGTGCCTGTCCGGTTTGACGCGGTTTTCATCACCGGCCAGCATATAGAGGTACTTCAACATGATGCCGCTGCCCTGACCGCGCACCGACTTGATGTCCTTATCAAGGGCGGCCTTATCCGTATAGTCATTGAAGTCGCGCAGCGTATTGATGCCGTGCTTCCGGCAGACCAGCGCAATCTCCCGGCACGCTTCCGCCTTCAAAATGCCGTTGCGGCTGGAAGTCCGCTGCATATTGTGGAGCACGTTCCTTGAAAAGTCCTCAACCGTATCATACTTCGCGACATTCGTGAGGAAATCACGGATCGTATGCTCCGTCTCGTCCGTCTGCGTTCTGGATATGGTAAGGTCAAACGTCCCGATATAGCTGTTGACAACGTTCACGACCGAGGTATACCGGACGCCGATGGAAAACACGGCATCCAAAATGCAAATGGGCAAGGATTTATAAAAATCCTTGAACGGATCACCGTTCTTTTTCAGTACATCGCCAAATTCTTTTGCGCTGTGCGCCGCCAGCAGTTCTGCTGCCCTCTGAATATCCATTTCTATAAGCCCCTCTTTCTTTAAATTTTAGGCATTTCGCCGATTATGCCAGAGGTTCCCCAGACACTTTCGTACATTATATCACACACTTCCCAGTAAAATAACACTCCCCTACCCTTCACCACCCCAGCCGTCATCCAGATGGCACCTGTAATGGCGGCTGTTAACGTATCGGAGCAGCGGCTGGGACGTGATGGCAAAGGCCGCCTGTATCTCCGGCAGCAGTGACAGCGGTACGCGGGGGCTCATGTAGATCACCGGCTATCCCCTGTTGTCCGCGTCCACCCTGCCGCGAGGATAGTAATTGTACGGCTTGCCACGGGAACCGCGAACCAGCTCCCACAGCTTTTTGTGGTTGTATGTGACGCCGGAGCGGGCGGCGCCCTCGGCGTATACCCCTTCCGCAAACGGGTACGCCAGCAGGGCGCCGTCGATCACCCAAAATACACCGTGATAAAACCTACCGCCCTCCATTCCTTTAGCAATCCACCTCTATAAGAAAGTCGCGGACAGAATGATTCCCCTGCGTGTTAAAGACTGTGATCAATCCGGAAAGCTCGTAGTGCATCGTGCCATATTCTGCGCTGGGCATCCAAATATCAAGATTTGCCCGATATACGCCGAAATCCTGCGGCACGACATACCATTCGGTTTCCGCCACTGTGCGCCAAGCATCATCCGGCGGGAAAACATTGTCCTTTAAGAAGCGTTCAAAGGCGGTATATACATCCTCCGCGATCTCCTGTGTAACGTTTTCCGGGGAAGTATACGCGACAGGAAAACTTATCGAAATAGCGGATGCCTGAAACCGAACTTCGGCCTCCGGGGAAAGTTTTCTTGCTTTGTCCGCAGCGAATACATTTTCTTCCAACCTTATACCATGGGCTCATAACGGATAACAAAGGAAATAACCGGTCTCCGCTCACCACACTGCACACGATGGGAGACCTCTGTCGGAAGTTTTAAAAAATGCTGCGGTCAAAACAACGGAACAGACTTACACGGGCAGCTCGAAGGTCTCCTGCTGATTGGCGGCGTCCAGTGCCATCTGGGCGCGGGCCAGCTCGTCCGCCGCCTGCTCATAGTCGGCCTCCACCGCCGCGATGTCGTAATTGGCGTAGGAGTAGTCGATCAGGTCAGCGCGGCGACCATACTGCTCCTCCGCACGCTCCATAGGCAGGCGGTTCTTCATCGCCGCCAGCTTATTCTTGCGGCGGGTAAGCTGGGGAATGTACACCAGCATCTCGTCAATGGTCATGTCGAAGCCGGGTACGGTATGGGTGGCGTTGAACAGGTTGATGGCGTGCTTGATGCGGCGGATGCACCGCTCCAGCTCCGCCAGACGGTGCTGGGTGTCCGCGTAATCATAGGCGGGGCGCACGGATTCCACATTCTCGCCGGCGGCGGCGCGAAACTCCCTGCTGCGGCTCTCCTTCTCCCGCAGGGACACATATTCATCGGTCAGCTTCTTCAGCCGCTTATTGGCCTGTGCAGAGGTATACTTCATAGTCATTCGTCCTCTCCCTTCCATTCCTCTTTGTTTGTGTTCTTCTGGTTCACGCCGCGGTCATACCGCCGCCCTCCGCCTGCGGCACAGCGCGGCGGGTACGATCCCGACCACGGTCTGTTCCGCGTCCCCGGCGTGAAAGCGCTCCCGCGCAAGAAGATGCTCCACCTCCGCAATGGCGGCACAGATGTCCCGCTCACTGGGCGCTGCCGCCCACGGCACCTCATAATAGTGATACCGCCCCTTGACGCCCGCGTACCTGGCGGCGTCACAGTGGGGGGATAGCATCGCCTGCAGATCCTCCAGATAGTACGTCAGCGTTTCCTCTCGGCTTGGATAGCCGCAGCATGACCGCTCCTGATATGACCGCTCCAAGGCGGCGTTTGCATAGTATCCCATGTCACACCTCACTCCACATAAAATTCCTCCAGCGTATCCAGACACAGGCAGCCCAGTACGCCGCTGTAGACCGCACCGCAGTCGATGGCAATGTGTCCGTTGCCGCGCCAGATACGCCCCCTCGATGCCTTGTCGATAAGGCTGGTAACGGTATGGCCGGTGACGATAATGCGGTCGGGGTCATAGCATATCTCATACTCCGGCTCCCCCATGAGGAAATCGCAGACGCGGCAGCTCTCCGGATGGCGCATTTTGCGTTTCCCCGGCACGGTATGCGCCAGAAAAAAGCTGTGGCCTCCCGCCTGCACCTCCGCATAGGCCGGCAGACTGCCGAGAATACGCAGCACCCGGGCGCGCACCGCGTCAGACCGGTTCCAGAAGGCGCGGTATGTCCTGTCGCCGCCGTCCTCCATCCACTCGTACCATCGCCCAAAGAGCCTTACGGGCATGGCCTCGTTGTCCGGATCGCGGGGCAGGAACTCCAGCGCCGCCTGCTCGTGATTGCCCCGCAGGATGATCACATTCTTCCGCGACGCCGCATCCAGCAGGACACGCAGACCGCCGCTGCCGCGGTCCGTCACGTCACCCAGAATGTACAGCGTATCAGTGTCACTGAAACGCAGCGTTTCCAACAGGCGAAAATACAGCTTGTCACAGCCGTGGATGTCGCTGACAACGTAAGTCATGGTATTCCTCCTCTCAGGCGGCAGGTACATCCCGGTACCTGCCGCAGATGGCCTGGATCTCAGAGTAGAGCAGCGTCTGCTTCTCCAGCAGGGCCTCCGCCAGCTCCTGCACCATCTGACGATGGGATGCCAGCATCTCCTTGGCCTCGAACAGATAGCGCTCCAGCTCCGCACGGACGATGGTCTCGCGCTCCAACAGACCTGCTTCACTGTCGGCGTATCGCCCCGACACATTCACACCCAGCATGCCGCTGCCGCCCAACTCCTCCGCCTTTTCACGGATCAGCTTGGCCGCCCGCGTGATATCATCGTTGCAGCCGGGGCCCATTCTGCCGAACTGCAGCTCATAGGCCGCCTTGCCCGACAGAAAGGTCAGAATATTCGCCCGCCGGCCCAACGGACGGTTTCGGTAGGCAAAGCCGTAGCAGGAGCCGGAGGTGGGGCTGTACAGCAGCGTTACGAAGGCCGTCGAGCCCGGCGCCACCAGCTCCAGCATGGCCGCGTGGCCGGCCTCGTGGAACGCCGCCTTTTTGCGCTGCTCCTCGCTGACGGGATACACCTCCGGCGGCACATGGTGGATCGTTTTCAGCACGGCGTGGATCAGATGCACTCGGGTGATGCTGCCGCTCCGCTCGTAGGCGGCGTAGACGGCCGCCTCGTTCAGGGCGCTTTCCACCTGAGCGCAGGAGCTGTGGCTCAGCAGCTGCGTCAGGTCGGACAGGGAGATGTCCGGCACCGGCGCCTTGCCGGAAAGATAGCGGCGGATGATCTGCTCCCCGTCCGTACAGTTGGGGCGCTGTACCTTGATCTGCCGGTCAAACCGCCCGCACCGCAGCAGGGAATCGGGGATTTCCTTCACATTGTTGGCGGTGGCGATCACGAACACCTGCTTCTCCTGCACCTTGTCGATGCAGCTCTGCACCGCTGTAAACGCGGCGGTACTGAACTCGTCACTGGAGAATTTGTCCATGTCGTCCAGCAGGAGCATGGACGGCGCGGCCTCCGCCGCCTCGTCAAACGTGTGCGCCAACTGCTTCAGGAATTCGTCCTCCGGCTGGCTGCGCCGCACGGTGAAGCAGGGCAGGCCGCTGTCCTCCATCAGCGCCGTGGCCATCAGTGTTTTGCCCAGGCCGGGTTCGCCGGACAGCAGCAGACCTTGCGGCAGCTTTGCGTCCAGCGCCGCGTAAACCTCCGGATGGTGGATCATATCGCTGATCTGCATCAGCTCCGCCTTGATGTGGTCGTAGCCGATGATCTTGTCAAATGCGCTCATATAAGTACCTCCTCAATGAATCGCAGGGGTTATGTACTGGCAAAACGAGCGAACAGGCAGTTCGATCGTCTCGCGGGACTGCATCATAGCACGCTGGTTTTCAAAATCGTTGCATACTGCTGTCCGAAATCTTGACTTGCGAACATTTTTCTGTAAAATATTTTTGAGGAGGGGATTTGTATGGATATTCCGCGCCGCAAAAACCGTGACCGCCCCGACAAGCTGACGGCAGAGCTGCTGTTTTTCTGTTTTTGGCTGACCCACTGCGGCGAGGTGGAGTTGGACGATTTCAAATGGCACAGCGGAGAACGCTCCTCTGCCAGCTATCGCCGCTATGCGGAAGAACTGGCGGCGTGCGACGCCATACCGCGATTGAAGCTTCGGGACAACGGTCGTCGCTTCGTCTCCGCCCCGCCGGTAGAGGAGTTCGTGCCGTCGGTGCGGTTCGATTTGGCAGACGACCACCTGCAGCGGCTGGCGCGGCTGGCGTGCATGGCGGCGTCGGTGCTTGCGCCCGATGGAGAACTGTCGGCATTTGACAACGCCATTGAGGACTACCGGTACTACAACCTGCACTATCCCGACTACCACGCAGCGTATGAGGGATTGGATGCCCGTACGCTCCGGCGTGATAAGCAGGCAGTGCGGCAGGCGCTGCTGCTCTGGAAAGACTACGACGCCCGGCGTATGCAGCGTGACGAGGATGTAGAGGAGGAGATCACGGCGGAATTTCTGGCGCGGCTCAAGATGCTGTGAGCGCACGGCTCGGCAATATTCTTTGGTTGTAGCGTGGTCATTTCTGCGTCGTCGCAACCGGATCACCTGCATTCTGCGGTTGGTTGCGAGCGCCAAGCAATGTGTAAATTATAGGTTGATTTTTACCTATATGCGGGTATAATAAGCATAGGAGGTGTTCACGATGACCATTGATACAAAGACGATCGTTTCGGTCACCGAAGCGAATCAGAACTTCTCGCGGGTAACGCGCATTGCCGAGAAGAACGGGCAGGCGGTGATTTTCAAGAACAATAGGCCCAAGTATATGCTGGTGGATCTGGATGTGTCCCCTATGATCGATATGACCGATGATGAAAAAATCGACGTTGTGGCGGCGCGCATCCTGAAAAAGTATAAGCCCGCATTTATGGAGCTTGCGAAATGATCAAGTTTTCGAAAGCTAAGGTGCTGCTGCTCCACAAGCTCATCGCCCAGAAAACAGGCGGCAGTATCGGTGTCCGGGATGAAGCCCTGTTGGATTCCGCATTGGAGAACGCCTTTGCCGGCTTTGACGGGCAGGAGTTCTATCCTACCAAGGAGGAAAAGGGCGCACGGCTCGGCTATACGCTCATCTCCAACCACGCTTTTGTGGACGGCAACAAGCGCATCGGTATGTACGTTATGCTGACGTTTCTGGAAGTGAACGGGATACACATGGAGTGTACCAACGAGGAGGTTGTGGAGGTCGGATTATCCGTTGCCTCCGGCACAATGGACTACGACTCGCTTCTCCAATGGGTGCGCGACCACAGGATTTGACTGTTTTGAAGGAAGTCGATAGGCGGCACGCCTATTCTTTAATTACAGCGTGATTATTTCTGCGCCGTCGCAGGGCTTGACCCAAACCGTGACCCAAAAGCGGAAACGACCGGGCAGTATCGGGCGGACACAGTGGACGTTCCACCGAGCCGAAAGCACGCAAAAGCGCCGGAAAGCGTTGCGGCACAACGCTTTCCGGCGCTCATCGTATCTTCACACGCAGGAGGTTACTGGTTCGAGTCCAGCAGTCTCCACCAAATCCCGAAATCATTGTTAGACAATGGTTTCGGGATTTTTCTTTTCCCGGATTCTTACCAGATTCTGGCATTTTGACGTACACGCGGATACGCGCTGTTTCGGCTTATTTAGGCTGATTTCGGCTGTTGTAGGTTGCCTTTGGTTGCCAAAGGTTGCCCGCCCCTTGCCTCACAGCGCAGAAGCAGACGTGTTCTCCATCCCCACCCCTACAACAGCTTCGGCAACGGCGCGGCCATGCGCTGCTCCCCCGCCGGTATGATCGCTTCCTCGCTGGAGGAGGCGGAGGACTTGGGGCAGCGCACCGCCGAGGTAACCCACAATCACCCGCACACAAGGCGGCCGCAGCCAGCATGGCCCGGCAGGCGGATAGGCAGCGCCCCACCACCAGCGTGCGCATACTATAACGGCCACGCCGGCAGGACAAAAAGACACCGCCCTTTCAAAAGGCGGTGTCTTTTATGCTCTGTATGTCGAAAGAGCCGGTAAATGTAATGTGCCTCAATCCTGCGGGGTCAGCTCGCCGGTCTCCGTGTTGATAATGTAGCCGCGGATGGTCACGTCGGCGGGCATCAGCGGGTGGTTGCGCAGCAGCTCCACGGTCTCCGCCACGGAGTTTTCCACACAGTCAAACCCCCGCAGCCATGCCTCAAAGTCGACGCCGCAGTAGCGCATCATGTCGATATGATCCTGAGAGATGCCCCGCTGGATCAGATGGTGGATCATCATATCGGCGTTGATGTGCGCCACGCCGCAGTCGTTGTGACCGATGACCATGACCTCCTCCACGCCCAGCTCGACGATGCCCACCAGCAGGCTGCGTACCGCGCTGTCAAAGGGGCCGGTGATCATGCCGCCGGCGTTTTTGATCAGCTTCACATCGCCGTTGCGGATGCCCAGTGCCGCGGGGAGCAGCTCCACCAGACGGGTATCCATGCAGGTGAGGATGGCGATCTTCTTGTCGGGGTACTTGCTGGTCTGGAACTTTTCATAGCCCCCGGAGCGGACAAACTCACGGTTATACGCCAGCATTTCTTCGATCATGGCGGTTCTCCTTTTCGCGTTTTTTCTATCATACCGGATTTTCCCCTCGCCCGCAACCGGAATCTGCCGGAAGCCGCAGGGGATCAGCGCCGATCACGGCACACCGCCCGGTCAGGCGCGATCCAACTCCTTTAGGGCGCTGTACACCACGTCGCAGCACCGGGCGATATCGGCGGTGTCCGTGAATTCCTCCGGGCAGTGGCTGCGGCCGTTCCGGCTGGAGACAAACAGCATCCCCACGTCCGTGACGTGGGAGATGAACATGGCGTCGTGTCCCGCGCCGCTGGGCAGCGTTCTGACCGGCAGGCCGTTCTCCGCCATGCCGCGCTTCAGCGCTGCCGCTACCCGCTGGGACAGGCGCACCGGCGCCGAATCCATCAGCACAGACATCTCCACCCCGTAGCCTTCGGTGCGGAGCTGCTCCAGCAGCGCTTCCACCGCGCCGACCACCGTGTCGATGGACGCTTGATGGGAGGACCGGCAATCCAGCGTCATCTCCACTCGTCCGGGGACGACGTTGATCGCGCCCGGCTCTACGCGGAGCGAGCCGCAGGTGGCCACAGTGCCGTCGTGTAGCTCCCTGGCAAGCCTGTCCGCCAGCTGGACGACCTTGGACGCCGCCACCATCGCGTCCAGCCGCAGGTGCATGGGCGTGGTACCGCCGTGGTCGGGGCGGCCGGTGATGACGATCCGCCGTGTGCAGATGCCCACGATAGCGTCCACGATGCCCACAGACAGTCCCTCGCTCTCCAGCACCGGCCCCTGCTCGATGTGGGGCTCGATGAAGCACGCCCAGTCGTCCCGGCTGCGCTTCACCTCGGCCAGCGCCTCCGGGTGCAGGCCATAGGCCGCCATGACATCGTAAGCCGTAACGCCGTCCGTGTTTGTCAGCTTTTTCAAAAAGTCCGTTTCCACCAGTCCGGCCAGCGCCCTGCCGCCCAGAATACCGGAGCCGAAGGAGTTGCCCTCCTCTTCCACGATGGCCACCGCCTCAAAGGGATGGCGCAGGGCGAGGCCGTCCTCCCGCAGCATTCTTGCCAGCTCCAGCCCGCAGACGACGCCCATCGCGCCGTCAAAGTGGCCGCCGTTCCGAACGGAGTCCAGATGCGAGCCCACGGCGATGGCCGCCAGCGCGCTGTCCGCCCCCTCCCGGCGGCCGATCAGGTTGCCCATCGGATCGATCCGGACGGTCAGCCCCGCAGTCTCCATCTCCCGCCGCAGGTAGTCCTGCGCCGCCCGGTACTCCTCCGTGTAGGACAGCCGCGTAACGCCCCCACCAGTTGTGGCACCGTACTGCGCCAGCGCCTCCAGCGTCCGGGCTATACGCTCCTTATTTGCAAAAGCCATGTCTGTCACTCCTTCTCTGTTCTGCGCTGCCGCGCCGGGTCTATGTGTTTTGGTGTATCTGTTATAGTATACGCCCCGGCAAATGTCAATATGGGCGCGCCCACCGGTTCTATACGATATGGGCGGCAGGCGTTGTCAGCTTTCCTCCGCCTATACGCGCGCCCATATGCGCCCCGGGCGCTGTATAAAATAGCTAAGCAGCTTTGTGCAAACTGCCGGAAAAAGCACACTTCCCTCCCAGCATATCGTTTCGTTAATGACAAAGTGATATAAACAAGCATATATTGCGTGCAGTCGAGAGGTGCGTCTGAAAAATCACAAACAGGCGTGTGGACGAGCCTTTCGGCGCCAGAAGGAGAGGATGTAGCATGAAGAAAATTGTCAGCTTGCTGCTGGCGCTGGTGCTGACGCTGAGCCTATGCGTAAACGCCATCGCAGAGCCGGCAGGCGGAAGCAACGAGCCAGCGCAGGAGCCCGAGCAGGCGCAGGAGCCCGCACTGATGCAGTCTCCGAAAGCGCAGGACGCCCCCTATACGATGGACATGGTGCTGGCGGGCGTGGATGAGCTGAGCGGCACCCCCGAGGCAAAAGAAGCGGCCAAGACGTATCTGCGCCGGGATTTCTGCATGAACGGAGACGGTCGCTTCTTCGTAATGAATCATATCAGCTTCTGAGGAGATCGGTTCTACGAAACGACCGCCGCGAAAAAACAGGCCCGCAGCGTAATAGAGGCCTACAACCAGTTCAGTTCCATGCTGGATAACCTGCCTATCCCTTATGGTATGGGGGATGGCATGACGCTTGGCGGCTTGATGGGCTTTTATCGCAATGCCTTGGATTACCCCGTGATCAAGATCCACGACCACGATGAATGGAACAGCAGCGGTCCGGATACCGGTTCTGTCTTCAGCGTGGAGGATCTTAATGTGACCACGGCCAACGATGCCTATATCAGGCCCTACGAAGTTACAGAGGCGCAGAACTACTTCAATGAGCATTTTGTTCTCAAGCAATTGGGACAAGATCCTCATGATAAACGCGTAGACTTCAAGGACGAATACTACAAAGACGGTGAACTGGACACCGAACGGGCAAGGGCGGCCATCCAGAAATACTATAATGAGTTGCCCGCCGGCGCAGTGGTGCTGCTGAATGAACTGGCGATACATATGCCGACTGACACCGGCATGGAGTGCTACCGTTTCTGGCGCGTGATCGAGCTTTTTAAACGGCAGCTCAACGGTGGCGGCCCCGGCGGCCCCGGCGACGGCCCCGATAACGGAGATGGCCCCGCCACAGGCAACATCACGAGCGTGGATGACCTTCCCGGTGATGGGCCGATGCTCGATAAGGCGAAGGACTTCCTGGAGAAGTACGTAACCTATGAGTACAAGAACGATGCGTACAGCGATATCCATATCAATGGCACGAAGATCGTCAACGATCTTTTTGATAAGCCGGAGGTAGCCGCAAAGGCGGTGGATGCCTACTACGCCATGGTGCAGGAGATGGAGGGTACGCGGACTGTGCTGGACAACCTCCGCATCCGTGTGGATGACCAGCTGTGGATGTTCTCCCGCCGGATGGATTACTATGCGCAGATGGTGAAATTCGGTATGTCCAAGGGTGACCCCGACGTCACGACCGATTCACTGAAGCCCGATGACGCGGTGACGATCATGCTGCGGGACAGCGGATTTACCCCGCCGGAGCTGGGCGTGGACTTTACCGTTACGGTCCCGTCCCCTCTGGAGCGTGGTAAGGATTATAACTACAACTACGAGATCGTTGACGGCGTTGGCATTTTGACCATGGAGGTATACAAGGGCGATAAGCAGCACTGGATCCAGGCAGGTCTGAACAACCCCAGCGGCATTCTGTACGACGTCATAACCCGCAGCTCCGCCGGCCTTACTTATCACGATTCTCTTTGCGGCAATGGCGGCGGCGGTATTTGGGATGCCTATGCCAAGGGGAGATCCCTTTGCGGCACTATACCGAGCCCACAAGCGGCCACGGTAACGGTCTGGCAGCCGTGAATATGCAGAACGGGATGATGACCGTTACGGCCATTGAAAACTATGGCGATATGATGATGCTGTCCATCTGGAACGACCACGAAAAGATGGATGGTGATAACCTGGTCAAGCATCTTATGCTGGCGCGGATCCGTGTGGTAGACCCCTTCAGCTATGAGGCGAAAACCGGCGACGACGCGCCTCCTGCCGTGAATGCACAGGATGAGGCGCGTGTGCAGTATAAGCTGGATAACGAAGGCCAGTGGAAGGTGACCCGCTATGAAGAGCAGCTGGTGATCTGCCCCGCAAATGGAACGCTGGCAGAGCAGTTTGAACGCGACCGGATCAACCCCATCGGCACCTTGTCCATCACGGCGCCGGAGGGTTATACCGCGCTGGATGCCGTATCAATGGAAATGCAGTGGCTGCCTCGGCAGGAGCTTAACGTAATAAACGGCGTTTGGGAATGCGCGCGTGTCTTCCCCTTCCAAACTCGTGATGGCAGAGCCGTACCTGATACAAGAGAGTTTGTGCTGTATTGAAGCAATGATCAGGGTAATATCTATAGGGAAACATTTGCCCTTTGTTTCCGGGATACGGGCACTCCGCTGCTGGACAGACTAAAAGATGCCTATACGGATGCGAACAAGGACGCGAACAGCACCCCCGCCGACGATGTTGTCTTTTCCCTGCAGCCGGAGGCAATCGCGCAGAAGGCCATTGACGAGGTGGTAAGCCCGGGGATGACGGTGATCTATGATCGTGAGCGCGGCATCTTCCATACCACCTTTGACAGCAAGAAGGGTCTTCCCTCGCTGGACGATCTGGACAAGGGTTGGGTGCTGGAGCCGAGCGATGAGATCCGCAGCAAAGTGACCGGCTTCCATGTGATCCCCTTCGAGGGAGGCGACCCTGAGGCGATGGATGACATGATTTTCCTTGGCCAAATGACAGGTCTGAAGAATGAGCGCGGTGACCCCGAACGCACCTCCTCGTATCCGGACGAAACGATAGGACGGACGATCCCCTTCGTGGTGACCAATCGGCTGGAGCGCGGCAGTCTGACCGTGTGCTTCTCCTTCTCACAGGACTATCGCGGTATGCTCGTCGAGTGGGTGGACGCAAATAATAAGGTGCTGGGTTACACCTTTGCCTACGGACGGAACGACCCGTTCGTGACGGCGACGCGGACAGAGGTGACCGTCGTAGGCCCGGAGCCGGGCAATCTGTACGAGGAGCCCTTTGCGGTGGCGGATGCCGGCATCGCGCTGTATGTCGGCATGGCGGTCAGCTCCGCAGTCGGCATGGCATGGGTCGGCAAGAAGAAGGACTGATCGCATCGAATAAAAAAGCTCCCGATTTCTTGCGAAATCGGGAGCTTTTTTGTATGAACGGAAAACCTTATGAGTTTGCTATCCCAGCAAGGCGGCATATGCGTCATAAGGCGGCGGACATCACCTGTCCGCCGCCTTATGGTTATTTTAGATGAGGCGCTTACCGCTCGCGCTCAGACGAGCCGCGCATCGGTCGATCAGCCCTTCTTACGCTTGATGACCAGCGCGGTCCCAGTCAGCGACAGCAGGGCGCTTACGCCGTACAGCGCCACACCGGCGTCAAAGGTCTTAGGAGAGGAAATGGGCTGCTCATCGGGGATGGTATAGGAGGTGTTATAGGTATACGTGTTCTCGAAGGTCATCTCCCTTACCGTATCGGCAGTATTAGCGACAACATAAAACTCCCCATTGGCTGTGGTCTCCAGCTTGGCGGGACGGATTTCCCCGTTGGCGTCAACATGCCACACCGCGTCGGAATACGTCCATCCCGAAAGGTTATCATTCACCTCGCGGACATAGAAGCCCTCACAGACAAAACCATGAACCTGCTCCTTCGGGCCGCTGATAATCAGCTCGCCGTCATAGCTGCCCGCGCCGTTGGTGGTGACGGCAGCCGTGTATGTCACGTCCTTGTAGCCATCTGCACTGCCGTTTCCAATATCGAAAATCTCCAGCTTAAATTCCGTCTTGCCGGGGCCGGTGTTGCCGCCCAGCTTTACCGTCTTGGTGAAGGGGATCTCCAGTTCTGTAAGAGTAGGATAATTCCCAGGGCCAACCGGGCCTACCACAATTCCGTCTCCCCCCGCAGTTCCGCCTCCCTCCGTTGCCCATGCGGCGGCGGCCAGACACAGCACCATGGCCAGTGCCAGCAGCAGGGCAAATACAGTTTTTCTGTTTCTTTTCATGTGTTTTACCTCCTTATTTGTCGTTATTTTTCCGGCGCACACAGCGCCAAGTAAACAGTGCCGCGGCCAGCAGCGCGATCCCAAGGATCACCGCCAGCCCTTTCCAACCTTTACGCATGGCATCGTCTCCTTCCCGTATTCACACACGCTTACTCCGTCCACTGGGGATAGAAGTAAAGCACCGTTTCCGGCTCCATCTGAATGGGCAGATAGGAGCCGTGCGTACCCTTGTCAATGGCCAGACAGGTGTAGTCCTCAAAGAGCATGGGTACCTGAACGATAAAGCTGTCATGGATAAGCCGCTCCGTCTCGCCGGACTTGTATCGCTTGCCGCCGGTGCGGGTCATATCCAGTGTCAGCACGCCGGAGTATTCCCCGTTGGCGCTCAGCGACCAGTCTCCCTCGTAGACCTCCTCCGGTGTCGTATAGTCGCTCTCATACCACCAGATAAAGGTGCCGGAGCCCCAATAGTTCTCTTGGCTGTTGTTGGCGTTCAACTCCAAGGTGGCAATCGCGGGCTTATCCGTCTCCCCATTCCATACCCACAGTCTCTGCGTCAGCTGGGGGCCGTCGGGGCAGGTCCAGCCAAAGTCGCTGCCGTCGTCTCCATCGTTCCCCTCCTGCGAGTAAAAGGTGAAGTCCATGGCCAGGTTTCTCTCGTTCTGATAGTCGTAGGGCAGCGACAACGATCCGGCGGTGGGGAGCCAGCTCAGGGTATCGCCATAGCGGTCGGTCAAACGCAGCTCCGTGGTTTCAAAGGGGGTCTTCCCCAGCTCGTAGAAGACAAACAGCAGGATCGGTTCGCCGTTCTGGCTGCGGTAAAGCTCCTTCATGACCTCGTAGTCGCCCTTCTCCTCGCTCCACTGGATGCGGTTCACCACCACGGTGGCGTCGGGGTCACGGGGCACCACGCAGAACAGGCTTCCGCTGTCGCCCACCACCCGCTCCTGCGGGATATTCCGGATAAATGTATACTGGGCGCACAGCATCGGTGCCTTATCATTCATCCAATCCCGCAGCGGAACCGCCAGATCACGCAGACTGCTGTCGATATCGCCGATATAGGCCACCGCGAAGCGCTCGTCCTGGTGACGCTCATCCAGCTCCTGCCGCAGCAGATCCAGAGAATCGTCGTAGGCCCCCGGCTCGTCGCCTCCCGTACCGTTGCCGCCGGGTACCTGCCCGCCGGTCGGCGTATTCCCACCGGTCGGCGTATTCCCGCCGTTGATGTTGATGGTCCCCACGCCGGGGATCTCCACCTGACAGGCTGTCAGCGACAGCGTCATGACCAAGGCCAGCAGCGCCGCCACAAGAATTGTGGTTCGTTTCTTCCCATTATTACGCATGGGTTTTGCCTCCTCTCCGTATTTTGCTGTTATTTACCCCCGGGAGGGCGTGAACACGCGCCGTGAAAACGGAAGCCTCTCCATAGCGGATATATCCTCCATGGACGCTCTGATGATGCGGCGCATTCCGCCCCTCCTTGCTTACGTCGCAGCATTCTCTTTCTCGTGCGTAAGCTTTGCTGTATATACATTTATATATAATTTTGCGCAGAATGCCTATTACCCTAAGGGTGAAATTTGCCCGTAAACGGAAAAATCGCCCTTAGGCTTAGACAGAGTACACAACCCCGCCCTCCAAGGTTTGTGTACTCTGCCCATTTCCTTCCCTATCTGAACAGCAGACCCGTGCGCCTCACCTCGGCCACTGCCGCAAAGGGGCGGCGCAGGGCGAGGGCCAAAAATTTTACAAGCCCACTATGGAAATGCATCCGGCAGCATGATATGATGAATCTATCTCTGGTACAAAGGAGAACAGATATGCATACTTCCATCGATTTCAACGAGAAAAAGGGCTTCATCTGCGATATGGACGGCGTGATCTACCACGGCAACCGCATTCTGCCGGGCGTGGCGGAGTTCATCGACTGGCTGCACGAGGAGGACAAGGAGTATCTCTTTCTCACCAACAACAGCGGCTACACGCCCCGGGAACTGAACCAGAAGCTGGCACGGATGGGACTGGACGTGCCGGAGGAGCATTTCTACACCAGCGCGCTGGCCACCGCCGCCTTCCTGAAGGAGCAGGCGCCGGGCTGCTCCGTGTTCGCCATCGGCGAGGCGGGACTTCTCAACGCCCTCTACGACGCGGGCATCACCATGAACGACGTGAACCCCGACTATGTGGTGGTGGGCGAGGGCCGCTCCTATTCGCTGGATACGCTGACCAAGGCCACCAATCTGGTGATGCAGGGCGCACAGCTCATCGGCGCCAACTCCGACGTGTCCGGCCCCATTGAAAACGGCATTGCCCCCGCCTGCCGCGCGCTGGTCGCGCCCATCGAGATGGCCACGGGCAGACAGGCGTACTTCTGCGGCAAGCCTAATCCGCTGATGATGCGTACCGGTCTGAAAATGCTGCACTGTCACTCCGCCGAGGCGGTGATGGTGGGCGACCGCATGGATACCGACGTGATCTCCGGCTTGGAAAGTGGTATGTCCACGGTGCTGGTGCTCTCCGGCGTCTCCACCCGGGAAACGCTGAAGACCTACGCCTACCGGCCCAGCATCGTACTGGACGGTGTGGGGGACATCCCCGCCATCGCCCGGGCAGAGAATCAATAAAAGGCGCTTTCCGGCTCAAAGAGACGATACACAGCACGGCAAGGAGGAGGATCCCATGGTCTGCGATATCTGCAAGGATACGGTTTTTCTCGCCCAGAAGGCCGCGCCCGCCACGGCGGAGGATCTGGGCGCGGCGCAGGATCTGCTGGACACGCTGATCGCCCACAAGGATGGCTGCGTGGGCATGGCGGCCAACATGATCGGCGTTTGCAGGCGCATCATCGCCTTCGACGATGAGGATGCCTACACGGTGATGCTCAACCCCGTCATCGTCAGGCAGTCCGGCGCATACGAGGCCGAGGAGGGCTGTCTGTCCCTGCCCGGCATACGGAAAACCAAGCGGTTCCAGACTATCAAGGTGCAGTGGCAGAATGAACGCCTCCAGACCCGCTGCAAGACCTTTACCGGCTGGACGGCGGAGATCATCCAGCATGAGATCGACCACTGTGAAGGAGTTTTGATATGATCCTCTATTTCAGCGGCACCGGCAACAGCAAATACGCGGCACAGCGCATAGCGGACGGGCTGGGCGATACGCTGTGCAGCATGAACGAGCGTATCAAGGCCGGCGACACCTCGCCGGTGGAGACCGGCAGCCGCCTCGTCATCGTCACACCCACCTACGCATGGCGCATCCCCCGTCTTGTGCGGGACTGGCTGCTGCGCACGGAGCTGACCGGCTCCACGCAGGTGTGGTTCGTCATGACCTGCGGCAGCGAGATCGGCAGCGCCGACAAGTACAACCGGGCGCTGTGCCGGGAGAAGGGCCTCACCTGCATGGGTACGGCGCAGCTCATCATGCCGGAGAACTATATCGCCATGTTCAACGCGCCCCAGCCGGAGGAGGCGCGGCAGATCGCCGCCAGGGCGGAGCCGGATATCGACCGCGCCATCGCCGCCATCCGGGAGGGACACGCCTTTCCGCTGACCCGCTGCAAGCTCTACGACCGCTTTATGAGCGGGCCGGTGAACCCCATCTTCTACGGCTGCTTCGTGAAGGATCGCGCCTTCACGGTCAGCGACGCCTGTATCGGCTGCGGCCAGTGCGCCCGGCTCTGCCCCACCAACAACATCACGCTGCGAGAGGGCAAGCCCGTCTGGGGCGGGGACTGTACCCACTGTATGGCGTGCATCTGCCGCTGTCCCGCGGAGGCCATTGAGTACGGCAGAAAGAGCGCCGGCAAGCCCCGGTATCACTTTGAGGCGCTGTAAAAGACATCATAAAAGCACCCCGCCTGCGGGCAGACACAAGATCTGCTTCACAAACGGGGTGCTTTCCTATTGGTTTATGCGCGGACACCTGTCAGTTCAGGTGCCGCCGGTAGTTGCCGCCGGTGCGGATGCCCTCCTGCACCACGAAGAATGCGTGGGGGTCCATCTCGTGCATCACCTGCTGTAAGGTGCCGACCTCGTACTTGGACAGACACACGCACAGCACCTGCACCTCATCGCCGGTATAGGCGCCGTGAGCCGTCCAGTAGGTCACGCCGCGATCCAGCTTATCCATGATGAAGCGAGGCAGCTCCGGGTTGTTCTCCTTGGTGAAGATCAGCATCTGCACGTTGACATTCTGCTGGTGCAGCCTGTCCAGGAACAGGTTGTTGAGAATGTTGTACATGGCGGAGTAGATGGCGGTGGAGGCATTGAACAGCAGCAGGCACATCGTATACAGGCACACGTTAAACGCGATGCAGAACCGTCCCACCGTAAACTTAGGGTTCTTCTTGCTGAGGTACAGTCCCAGAATATCCAGTCCGCCGGTGGAGCAGCCGCAGCTCAGCACCAGCCCGGCGGCAAAGCCCACGCCGATACCGCCGATCATGCAGCTGGTCAGCGGGTCCGTGATGATGGGGGTAGCGGGAGAGGGGATCAGCGCCAGAAAGATCGAGTTGCACACCGTGACGACGGTGGCTCTGAAGAAGAACGTCCGGCCCAGCCCGCGATACGCCAGATAAAATAGGGGCAGGTTCACCATCAGATACAGCAGGCCCGCCAGATCGAAGGGCAGCGTAAGCCCCGCCCGCGTCACCAGCAGGGTACGGATGACCTGACACATACCGTAGGCGCCGCCCGCGTAGAAGCCCTGCGGCACGATGAACAGGTTGATGGCCGTTGCCATCAGCGCCGCGCCGATGATACCGCCCAGCAAACGCAGCTCCTCCGCGTGCAGCAGCTTATTATAAACGGACAAGTTGTCCCCTCCTCTCAATATGACCATCTGGCATTATATGCACCTTCGCCTGCAAAGTCAAGAGGTTTTCGCGCTTTTCAGAGACTATATTGCAAGATATGATGCAATCTGCGCCGGGCGCGGCAGAGCGTGCGGGATACGGTGGACTTATTCACCCCCAAACGGGCTGCGATCTGCGTCATATTCAGCCCCTCGTAGTAGTACATTTGCAGCATCTCCTGCTGGCGGGTCGTCAGTTCCTCCGTCATGGCTCTCGACAGATTGTGCAGCAGGCGCTGCCGCCGCTGGCTGTTGTCACCGGCCTCCTCCTGCATCCAGAGGCGCAATCCGGCGATGTCCATGGGGTCAAAGGCGGGATGCATCATGGCTTCGATCACTCCTGTCATAGTAATGTGCGGTCACCTGCGCCAGCTGGCGGCACTGCCGCAGAAGAGGCTGCAGCTCCAGCAGGCGGCGGCGCAGCTGACGGGTACACTCCGGATCCTCCGTGGAGCGCAGGGACAGACGCAGCTCCTCCATCCGCCGCTGGATGCGCCGGGCGCTGTCCTCATACAGTGGGGACATTTCGGCAAGTTTCATGCGCGATCACTCTCCTTCTCATCCTGTGTGCAAGAAATATGGTTCATTCCGAACTTTTGTGTTGACAAACGCCAATGCATCTGCTAAAATAAACTCCGCTGGTGAAAAATGCTGGTGTAGCTCAGCTGGTAGAGCAGCTGATTTGTAATCAGCAGGTCGGGGGTTCGAGTCCGTCCACCAGCTCCAAAATTGTATATGGGGGATTTCCCGAGTGGCCAAAGGGGACAGACTGTAAATCTGCTGGCAACGCCTTCGGTGGTTCGAATCCACCATCCCCCACCAAGCTTCTCCGCTGATCGTTTGATCGGCGGAGAAGTTTTTTATCCGGAACGTTGCGCGCCTACGACATTGCGCGTATAATGACAGCATCACACGGTTTATGTTAAGGAGGAACGGACATGAAACGCATATCCTGCCTGCTTCTTTCCCTGCTGCTGGCGCTGTTGTGCGCCTGCGGCGATACCAATACACCGGCGCCGCCCGACCAGACGGAACCTGACGGGCAGGAGACTCCCTCCGTACCGGCGGTATGCAGCCTGTACTACGACTACGCCGAACTGGAGCTCATCGCCCCCACCAACAGTAAGCTGCCGCTGGCGGCCGGAGCGTCCCACGGCGCGCCGGACTACCTGCCCCTGTGGCACAACGGCGAATACGGCCAACTGGCCGCGTCGGGCGGAGAGGGCTATATGGTGGCGGACCTCACCGGCGGCAAGGCCTATGAGGAGGGCGCTTACGGACGCTTCTGCTGGAACGGTGAGCTGTACCACTGCGTCCACCTCAAGGCGGACAGCTGCTATGTGCCCAGCCTTTGCAGCACCTCCGGCGGTATCCTGTGGCTGGAGCTGTCCGGCGACTGCTGGGCCGACACCGGCTGGGATGAGACCGGCCACTTCGGCGGCTTCGATACGGTGGTCATCACCGGCAGCGGCACGCTGACCCTGTCCCAGCGGCTGGAGGCGGGCACCGGCAAGGAGAAGCTGCCCGCGCTGGTCGTAGACGGCGTGGACGTCACCTGCCCGGAGGTAGGGCTGGTCGCCAACAGCACGGCGGAGGACACCGCCAACCTGATCCTACTGTCCGGCTCCCTGACCACCGACCGCGCCGCCGTCGCCGGCGATGTCTGCGTCACCGGCGGCACCGCCTCTGTGGGCCTGCTGCTGGACTGCCCGCGGCTGGTGTGCCGCGGTGGCGAATTCATCCTGCGGGAGGGCTGGGGCTTTGTGGACGAGAGCACCGACGCCATCCCCACCGTGCTGCTCACCGGCGGCACGCTGACCGCCGATGTCTGGATGCCGGAGAACATCGTCTATCAGCTTTGGGAGGGCACCATCACTGCCCCCGGCATCCGCTACTGGCCGGAGACGCATGTACTCAGCGACACCGTGACCATCGTCGATCCGCTGGATGCAGAGGCCGCAGACGAGTGAACACCTGTGCGCCGCCGCCCTCTCGGGCGGCGGCTTTTTGCTGCCCAATAACCAGTTTTCTTGTTGACTTGTCTAGCTTATCACAAGAATCTTGTTATGTCAAGCCTAAAATCTCAAGTTTCTTGTTATAATGGATTGACAAAACCAAAAAATCAGAGTAGGATAGAGTCAGAATTTGTCGAAAGCCGGCGAGGAGGGTGCCTATGAGTTTTTGTGAACAACTGCGTAAACGGCGGGAGGAGCTGGGCCTGTCCCGCGCAGAGCTGGCAGAACGGCTGGGCGTTTCGCTCTCGGCGGTGGGCAACTACGAAACCGGCGTCAGCGCCCCCAAGGAGGGTGTGCTGCTGCGGCTGTTCGACGCACTGGAGGTGGATCCCAACTATCTGTACCGCGGCAGCTTCCGCAGCGGGGGCGGCTCCTGCTCCGACGAGGAGCTGCATCTGCTGGAGAAGTACCGCCGTCTGCCGCTGACGGGCCGCCAGACCGTCCACACGCTGGTGGACGCCTTGGGCGTCATGGTGGAGGAGGAGCACCGTCTCCGCCCCCTGCAGGAGCGCCGTACCATCCCCCTGTACCAGTCCCCGGCGGCGGCGGGCTTTGCCGCGCCTGTGTTCGGCGAGGACTATACGCTGATCCCCGTGGAGGGCGACGTCCCCACGGGCGCGGAGCTGGCCGTCCGTATTCAGGGCGACTCCATGACGCCGTATATCGCCGACGGGAGCATCGTCTATGTGAACCACGACCCCCTGCAAAACGGTGATGTAGGCATCTTCTGCGTGGACGGCGATATGCTGTGCAAGCAGTACTGCCGCGACGGCTTCGGCATGGTCTACCTTTTCTCTCTGAACCGCGACCGGGCGGATATGGATGTGGTTTTCCATCGGGGCAGCGGCCGCAGTCTCACCTGCTTCGGCCGCGTGATGATCCACGCGCTGCCGCTGCCGGAGCAGCATATGTAAAGAAAAGGCGCACGGCTTCAAGCCGTGCGTCTTTCGCTATATCTTTTATGGTGTGTCTTATAGTATGAACCCGCCGTCCGCGGTGAGAACCTGCCCCGTGATGAAGGAGGCCCGCTCATCAGCCAGAAAGGCCACCGCCTCCGCGATATCCTCCGGCTTGCCCAGCCGCCCCAGCGGCGTCTGCTCCACCAGCTGCGGCACGATCTCCGGCGGCAGGGCGTCCAGCATATCGGTGTGGATCACGCCCGGTGCCACGCAGTTGACCCGGATGCCGGTGGGCGCCAGCTCTGCCGCCAGTGAGCGGGTCAGGCCGATCAGTGCCGCCTTGGTGGCGGCGTAGGTCACCTCGCAGCTTGCGCCCCGCAGGCCCCAGATAGAGGAGATGTTAACGATACAGCCCGTATGCTGGTGCAGCATTTGGGGCAGCACCGCCTGCGAGGTGTGGAACGCGCCATCCACGTTGACGGCGAAATAGCGGTGCCACATCTCGTCGCTGACATCCTGAAACATAGACTGCTCCGACACGCCGGCGTTGTTCACCAGCAGGGAAACGGGACCGAAGGCATCCTCCACCTGGCGCACCATCTCGTTGACCTGCTGCCGGACGGACACATCCGCCTGCACCGCCATGGCCCGGTAGCCCGCGCCCGTCAACTCCGCCACAAGCGCGTCGGCGCAGTCCTGCCGCACCCGATAGTTGACGCAGACAGCGTATCCCTCCGCCGCCAGCTTCCGCGCCACGGCCCGTCCAATGCCCCGGGAGGAGCCCGTGACCAGTGCGATCTTCTCCATAGGTTGACCAACTCCTTGCATACATTTGCCGTCAGTATAGCAAATTTTCTGTTCTATGGCAAGAAAAGTGTTGACAACCGACGCCGTTTGCGGTAATATACTATCGTTGTCTGCGCGGTTAGCTCAGCTGGTAGAGCACATGCTTGACGTGCATGGGGTCACAGGTTCGAGTCCTGTACCGCGCACCACCTGAAAACCTTGAAACCATTATGGTTTCAAGGTTTTTTGTTTTGCCCAAAAGTGGAGTTAGCCTTATTTTTAGCCTTATGAAGTCACCCGATAGAAACAGACTGTATAAATTGCTCCATCCGTTGTGCGCTGTCCTGCTTCATCTGTTTCGTCACATGGCCATACACATCCAATGTGAAAGCAGCTGTGGCATGGCCGAGATTTTCCTGCACGGTTTTAATGTCGTCGCCGCTTTTGATACAGGCAACTGCGTATGTGTGGCGCAGGTCGTGAAAACGGGTGGATGGCGCACCGATTTTCTTTACAATTCGCTTGAAGCAGTCGTACACCGTGCGATAGGATAGGTATCCGCCGGTTTGATTGGAAAAGACCAGACCGTTTTCCTGCCAGGCATTGCCCGCTTCCAGCCTCATGCCGTTTTGCTTCAGCTTCTGCAAGCGAAACAGAAACACCACCGAGGGAGCCAGAGAGATGCTGCGGGTGCGGTTATTCTTCGGCGGAGAGAAGTAGTATTGCCCGCCCTTTTTCTGCTCTTTGCGGAGTTGACGTTTCACTGTCAGGATTCCGTTCTCAAAGTCAATATGCTCCCAGCCTAATCCAAGTATTTCACCCTCCCGCAGCCCTGTAAACAGCGCGATTTTGTAAAGATATTCGTGGGGACTTCCCTGGACTTCTTTCAGAAATGCAGAGACTTGATCTTCCTCCAGCGGGTGCATCTCTTTTTTGATAACACGGGGAAGTGTACAGGCATCCGTCGGATTGACGCGCAGATAACCGATCAGCACCGCTTGCTGCATGGCCTTGTGAAAAACACCGTGAATATTCTTTACCGTCTTTCCCGAAAGGGGATTGACTGCCGGGTCGGTCGGAGAGACAAGCTGATTGTAAAAGTGCTGTACTGTATGGGCGTTCAGGGATTCCAGCTTGATGTTCCCAAGACGCGGCGCAATGTATAACTCCACATTCTTCTTGTAGAGATACGCCGTAGACGATTTCACCCCGCCAAGATAATCCTGCGTCCAGATGTCCAGCCATTCTCCCACCGTCAGCTTGCAGGGTGCTTTGTAGGTGCCATCATCCAGTGACGCCGTGATTTGGCGCAGCTTCTGCGCCACCTCCTTCTGCGTCTTTCCGGTGATGCTGCGCTGGATCTGCTTGCCTGTACCGGGGTCGAAGCCCTCTGTGTAGCGGCCCTGCCAGTAGGTGTAGGTTTTTCCGTTCCTTGTTGTTGTGATTTTTCTGATAGAACCGGCGCCGCCGGCTCCTTTCCCTGTTTTTGTACGCGGCATATACGCTCCTTTCCGCCGCGCGGAATGTACCACCCCCATGATATATTCCGCGCGGCTGTTGTGCAAGTTTTATTTCTGTGACGAAAAGGTTTACTTCCGCAGGAACTCCAGCAGAGCTTCCCTCGGAATACGAATCTGCCTTCCAATGCGGACGCTCCGTATCTGCCCGCTGCGGATCAGCTCATAGGCGGTGTTGCGGCCGATGCCGAGGAGGGGCATCAAGTCCTCCACCCGCAGGATCATGGGGAGGTCGCTTAGATCACGATACTTATTCTCCACGGGCAGCGCCTCCCTTCACGGACGCCAGATAGATGTTCGTCACGTCGGGCCGCTCATGTCCCAACAGCCGGGACACGGTGAAGTGGGCATCCAACGGTGTCATGCCGCCGCTGACGAGAGATGTATACTTTTCAGCGGCGTAGGTATGCCGTAACCCATGGAAGGTAATGCGTCTGTTCGGTGCGGCGGGGTCACAGATGGCGTCACGGTGGCGGAGGATGAACTGCTGCATAGCGTTAATGGCCCGGTCGGTGGGAACGCCGTCCGGCACCAGCAGCTTGTGGCCACGTTCGGTTTTCTCCAGCAACCTTTGCAACATCATTGTGATACGGTCGTCCTCAATAGGGACGATACGCACTTTGCCGCCCTTGCCCTTCACGGTGAGGGCGTTTTCACGCAGCGCACGCTCTGCCGCGGCGGTGTCCATGCGGAAGCACTCGTGGATACGCAGACCGGCATAGCGAGCCAGATACAGGGCGAGGATGTAGTCCTGCCGCTCCTCCGCCATGGCGCGCCAATCAGCTTGCCGAACTCCGGGTTCGTCCATGTACGATCCTGCTGCCCGAAGCGGCGGCGTTCCAAAGCAACGCCCAACTCTTCATTGCCCGGCAGCGTGTAGCGGGGCTGAGACATCTTATCGTGGAAAAAGCGGATGGCGGAAAGGTCTGTCTTGATGGTGCTGGCCGACTTGCCCTGCTCCTGCAAATAGAGAACGTAGCTCACCAGATGCTTGCCGCTGATGTTCTCCAGCTTTTGCAGGTGGTAGTGGACAGCGAGGTAAGCGCAGAAACGCTTGACCGCCTCGTAGTAGCGGTCTTTCGTTCGGAAGCTGCCCTGCCGGTTATGCCGCGCCAGCTTGTCCAACTGGGTAACGAGAGTAATGTAAACACCTTTTGTGGTCATATAAAGAAATCTCCTTGTAATCGTAGTCGTGTTCAGATGGGCGCACTTCACCCGTTGGCAAGGAGAGTCGTTTCCGGCGTATCTCCGCAAAACTGATAGACTGCCGCAGGCGGAAAGCCTTGGTATTGCGTGCTTTCGGAGGTCTGCCTGTGTGTCTGTCTCTCTTTACTTGTGCCAGGTCAGTACGCTGCGGTAAGGAGGTCTTTGACCTCTGCTCGTGTGAGCAACCGCGGACACCAGGCCGCTGAACTCGGCTGCGGAAGGCTCCGCCGGTGTCCTGTGATCCGCCCGGCGACGGATCTGAGAATATGCGATACCCCGTATGGCCGGTGCCGCACTCTGACTGCGGCATACAGGGCGGGAGCTTGCCTCTCCCTTGACGATTTTCCTGCCGTATCGTCCTGACGGCTTTTACAAAGCTTCTTTTTCCTGATCTGCACCGAATTGATTTCGGTGCTCTTTCTTTTCCTGCGGTATCGCGGCGTTGGCAAGTGCCGCGACAAAATAGTAAGCAAAACGCAGGAAGAATCTTCCTGCCGTTTCGGCTTCATACGATCCTTCCTGCGTTTGCAGTATTGTTCAATTCTGGTGGCAGCCCGGTTTTTCCGGGAGGCGCATTTTGACATACTTCGGGTTCTTAATCAGAGCGAAAAGCTGTTGATAGCCTTCCACCCGTGCCTGCTCTGCTCCGACCTAAATGCTTGATGCCTTAAGTACAGGCACATCATAGCACGGCGGCAAAGCGGCGTACAGGTGGAAACTGCCGCGAGAAAATTTCCCGCAGCATAGTCGTTGAAATGCAAGGGCGCAGTGGTCCGAATCTCAAACGGGAGCATAATGCTCCTCAAGTACAAACTTAACAACGTGTGCGATGCAAATCACAGACCTGCAAATGGTGCACAAAGAACAATGATAATTCTTATATACCACAATATATTGTAGTTGTCAATTCCTAAATACACAATATTATTAGATTTGACAAAGCAAAGTCCCGGTATGCGGCCTACGCCGCATACCGGGACTTTGCTTATAGAAAGAGGGAGAGGAAAACCGGATTTCATCGGGAAAGATGGTTCATTGGCCTTTTGGCCTGAGTGCTCTTGCCAGCCAGTAGCCCGCCAGTACGAACAGGCTCATTACCGCCAGATAGTCCAGCAGAAAGCGTACCAGCGGCTCGGTGTAGTCGAAGAACACAAAGTGGCTTTTCAGCAGCAGATAGCGCCACACGTCCCGCCGGACGAAGGCTACCGCACCGTAGGCCGCCCAGAGATAAGCCGGCAGCCGCAGGCACCATGTGCGGGGCTTGAAGGGTGTCAAATGCTTCCGCATCATGGTCAGCACCATGTTCCAGTGCATTCCCAAATGCAGGCTCATCAGCACGAAGCCCCAATAGGCGCACAGCATATGCAGCTTTTCCGCCCATGACGTAAGGCCGAAGCCAGCCTGAAAGGGAAACACATACCGCGAGACGATCACACCGCTGACCATGGAGCCCAGCATGGTCAGAAGGAGCAGCAGCGTCAGCACCGTCTGCACGATGCGTGGGGGCGCATAGCGTCCCCGCGGCACCGCTCTGATCCACCGCCGGTTCAGGAGATGATGCAGGAGGAAAAGGGCAAACATCCCCATCCCCAGCCACTCGTGGGCCGCTTCGCCCACAAGGCCGTAGGCCATCAGAAGCAGCAGCGCCAGCGTCATGGCCGCGTCGATGCTGATTTTCACTTTCATGACTGGTTTCATACTGTCATCCTTTGCTGTGGGAGATCACCCAGTTCAGGTTATCCGGATCGTCAAAGACCACATTAGCGCCGCCGTGGTAGTTGTAGATACCCTTGGCGTTGAAGAAGGCATTATCGGGTGTCTCGATCCGCAGCACACGGTCAATGTCCGCGTCTCTCCAACCGGCGGCCTCGTAGGCCGTATGGAGGTTTTCATAGGCCGAGCGGGCCTTGGCGCTGCCGTAATACTCGTCGCCCTCGGCCATGTAGATATAGACCGCCACGCCGTTCTCCGCAATGGGCGCATAGTCGCCATCCCACTGAGAAGTGCCGTGAAGATAGGCGGCATACAGGTCGGGCCGCATGGACACCGCACGGGACATGGTTTCGCCACCCGCGGAGTATCCGGCGGCGTAGACACGGCTGGTATCCACAGCAAAATGGCTGATAAAGTACTCCGTCAACTCAATGGCCTGCCGGGCGGATTTTTCACCCCAGTCCGTCAGTTGAGCGGAGACCACGACCATCTCGGTGTCCAGCTTCGTCCATGCGGTGAAGCCGCTCCAGTTCAGATTGCTGCCGGAAGAATCTTCACCGAACCACATCATGTCGTAGCCCGGCATAACCACCATCATGGGGAACTTCCGACTGCCGTCGTAGCTGTCGGGCAGGTAGTAGCTGTAATGGATGTCACCGTCCGCACCGGAGAGGATCTGCTCTGCAAACAGACCGGTCTGCACCGGCGTCGACGTTTCGGCGGGCGGCGTGTTCTCAGCAGGCTCGTTCGGTGATGTGGTCGGCGTGTCTATGTCCGGTGCCGTAACGGCAGGCGGCTCCGGCTGGGACGGTTCCGCTTCTCTGGTTCCGCACCCCGCGAGAACCAGCAGCGACACCGCTAGCCAGAACGCAAGAAACCGTCTCATTTCTGCTCGTCCACCGGCGGAACCATTTCCGCGTACTTTTTGAGCATTTCCGGGGTGCTGGTGTAGTAGCGCACATTCTTGTTGAGGGCGGTAATCTGCGCCATTTCCTCACCTGTTAGGGCAAAATCAAAGAGGTCAAAGTTGGACTTGATATGATCGGGATTCTTGGAGCCGGGGATCACGATGTTGCCGCTCTGGATGTGCCAACGGAGGATGATCTGGGGCGCGGACTTGCCGTACTTCTTGCCAAGCTGGGCAAACAGCGGCTCCTGAAGCAGCGCCTTGTCGCCGTGACCCAGCGGATACCATGCCTGCGGCACGATGCCATTCTCTTTCAGAAACGCCTTTAGTTCCGACTCCTGATGATAGGGATGCAGCTCGGTCTGTAATACCGTGGGTTTTACTTCGCAGAGGGAGAGAATTTCCTCGATCTGCTCCTTTTTGAAGTTAGACAGGCCGATAGCGCGCACCTTGCCCTCCTTGTACGCCTTCTCCATCTGACGGTAGCCCGCCACATAATTGCCCGCGGGTTGGTGGATCAGCAGTAGGTCGATGTAGGGGGTATCCAGCCGGGCAAGGGTTTTGTCCGCCGCATCGGGCTGCTCATAGAAGCTGGGCCACAGCTTGGTTTCGAGGAAAATCTCCTCCCGCTGCAAGCCGGACTTCTTCATAGCGCGGCCAACGGCCTTTTCATTCACATAGGCGTTGGCGGTGTCGATCAGGCGATAGCCGTTCTGCAAAGCGCTGACACAGGATGCCTCCGCCTCGTCCGGGGTCAGAAGAAACGTACCGATACCGGCCATAGGCATTTTCACGCCGTTATTGAGAGTTGTGTATTCCATGATAGATGCTCCTTTCTGTTACAGGCCCAGACCGTTGACCCAGCTCTCCACGTCAGAGGTAGAAGCGCCGGAGGAGAAGCGGTGGCCCTCCTGCCAGTCGCCGGTGCCCGCCATATTGGCCAGCAGGGTGCCGCTCTGACCCATGCCGGAGGAAGACGAGGTGGCGAAGGGGATCACGGTCTTGCCGGTGAAGTCGTTGTCGGTCACGAAGTTGTTGACAGGCCATGCGGCGATGCCCCACCAGATGGGGTAGCCGATGAACACGGTGTCGTAGCTGCTCCAGTCCGCCACGGTGGTGGAGGTCAGGGGTACGTTCCGCAGGGATTCATCGTCGTGCTCACGACTGACGCGGCTGTTGGCATTCGTCCAGTTCAGGTCGTCGCTGGTATATACCTGCGTGGGGACGATCTCAAAGAGGTCTGCGCCCGTGGCGGCAGCGATGTCCTTGGCCACCCGCGCGGTGTTGCCGCTGGCGGAGTAATAGACCACCAGCGTCTTGCCGGTCTGAGGCTGCTCCGCCGTGGTATCCGCCGGGGTATTCGCGTCATCGGGGTTCTCGGCGTCATCAGGAGTATTGGCATCGTCTGGCTTTTCAACGAGGGAAACAGCGGGCGTCTGGACGTCATCTTTAGATGTGTCCGCCGGGGTGTTGGCCGTATTGCCGCAGGCAGCGAGGCTGAAAACCATCGCAAGGCTCAAAAGTAAAGCAGTCAGTTTTTTCATGGTCGTGTCATCCTTTCTGTTGTTTTTTTGTATTTTCTATCTCACAGGCTCTTGTTCAGCTTGGCGGCATCGGCCTTGCTGGCTGCCATGCCGCCGTAGGTCATACCGTAGAGACCGGCGAAGCGCTTCATGGTGTACT
>ERZ809074.1585-NODE-1585-length-28814-cov-48.954171_pt1 | contig 28814 bp, 29 predicted proteins | sample MGYA00520795_ERZ809074 | MGnify/ENA primary metagenome ERZ809074 (study PRJEB31570, sample SAMEA3212989) | Homo sapiens | biome: human-gut; feature: human gut; material: fecal | place: Sweden | collected 2011 ...
TGTGAGACTACCAACTTTTTTATGAACTATTTCTTATCCCGAACTGGGGTAAATATTAAGCAATGATTGAAAAAGTGAATCCGTGCCATCCGGACAAGGTGGCAGACCGTATCGCAGGGGCTATTGTGGACCTTGCCTACTCCAAGGTGGAGAACCCGAAGATCGCCGTCGAGGTGTTGCTCGGCCATGGCGTAGCAAACATCATCATCGAGAGCAGTGTGGACATCTCGCAGACTGAGACAGAGGCCATCGTCAGCCGCATCACCAAGCGCGAGGACCTGAAGGTCTCGCTTGTCATGGTGGCACAAGACCCTATCCTCGCCCACAATCAAGACGACGAAATCCGTTGCGGTGACAATGGCATTTTCAAGGGCGTGCCACTGACTGACGAGGAGAGGCTGCTCAGCAAGATAGCCCACGACATTTACGAGCGCTACCCTTCCGACGGCAAGTACGTCTTGGGCAATGGTAAACTGATCATCTGCCAAAGCAATGCAAAGACAGAAGACTTGAAAACACTCTACCCTGCCGCCATCATCAACCCTTTGGGAGACTGGAGCGGTGGCACTGACGTGGACGCTGGTGCGACCAACCGCAAACTGGGTTCGGACATGGCACAATCAGTCTCAGGCGGTGGCGTACAAGGCAAGGACCTATCAAAGGCCGATGTCTCGGTGAACATTTACGCCTTCTTGAAAGCCCAGCAGACAAAACAAAACGTAGAACTATTTTGTGCTATCGGCGACACAGAGATCGACGGAAGACCATACGCCGAGATTGTAGAGATAGCACGTCAATACATCAAGCAAGTCGGCGGCTTCGAGAAGTTTGCCGAATGGGGATTGTTCTAACAAGCAGCACAAGCACGACGCTGTCAATCGTATCTGGAGTAGTTTATAACTTTCATGGGATCACTCCTGTGGAAGTTACAAACTACTTCTTCTTTCATATAACAGTTTTGTTTGCTTTTATCTATAGTTTCACAAGACGCCCTATCCAAACTATCTTTCCGCTCCAAGCAATACTCATCCACAAGGTATAAGTCGCTACGGCAATGCAGGTCAGCAACGCCACACCGACAACGTTTCATCCTTCAAATATCGAGTAGGAGGTAAACACTAATCATAGGTGTTTATCTCCTACTTTCGTGTTACCGACCTCTCACACCACCGTACATGCGGTTCCGCATACGGCGGTTCCCATTTTGGGTGCCATTCGAGATACGAACCCATTAAAGTAGCATATCCTGCCCTACATAAATGCTCATTTGTTATAGCTCTATGCAGTATGTAACTATCAGCTATTCGCCAATAGCCTTTGCGAGTATTACCCCATTCGTATGCTTTGTATTTATCCTTAATTCCGCAACACTATTGTAAATTAAACTTTTTAAGTACCTGAGCAACAAAAAGTTGCCCAGGTTTTTGCCATGTCGAAGAATCCACTTATCTTAGTGTTGCAAAAACAAACAAGAAAATCCAACGATAGACATGGTAAATTTACATAAAAATTCTGATTTATAAGCCAGTCGAGATAAAAAACCTAATGTTATTTCCCCGAGTGTATACTTGCTTGATAAGGAAAAGTCAAGTCCTCTACAATTCTTCGCCCTTTTCAACGTGGTCTTTCGTCACAATTTTGTATATTTGAGGCCTAATGTTTAATCCTCTAAAGTTAGGCTTATGAGAATCGTATGCGGACTTGACGTGCACAAAGATAGCATTTATCTTTGTATTCTACGCAGCACGGGCGAGATTTTTGAGAAAGTTTTCGGCGTTTTAACAACCCTGCTTGAGGAAATGCGTGATTTGATGCTCACGCATCATGTTCAAGAGGTCGGGATGGAAAGCACAAGTATCTATTGGATTCCCGTGTGGCGCATATTGGAACCACACTTCAAACTTAAGCTAATCAACCCCTACTTCATCAAACAACTCCCTGAGCATAAAAGCGACGTGAAAGATGCACAATGGATAGCCGAGTGTATGATAAAGGATTTGGTACGTGGTAGTTTCGTGCCTCCCGAGCGCATCCAGCAACTTCGTCTTTACGACCGCCGCATCATGACCTTGACGATGAGATTATCCGTAAATTGGCCAAACTGGACGCAGCAGTGCAGAGGTGTAACATCCGCCTGAGCAATTATGTGTCGAATACTGATTCCGTCAGTTACAAAAGCGTCATAGACAAGATATGCGAAGGTGTGACAGACCCGAAAATACTGGTTCAAGAAATACACGGACGCATCATCAACCGTCATGGTAAGGAAACTATTATGGCATCACTCAAGGGATGCGTTACAGAGGCTGACATTGACATCATGGCCCAGTTAAAGGCAGAAATAGACCTTGCCGAAGCGCATAAACAGAAATGCATGGACAAGATGCAGGAGATTTGCGAGAAAGAATATGCGTCACAACTGGCGAACTTGCAGACTATACGAGGAATAAAGATAAGAACCGCCACGTCGTTAATCGCAGAGATTGGCACCGACATGGACCACTTCGAGACGGCAAACCATCTTGCTTCATGGGCAGGACTGAAACCACGCAATGACCAATCAAACAAAACCATCAAGTCACGCCGTATCACACATGGCAATCGTTATCTAAGACGGACTATTATCCAGTGCACATGGGGCGCAAGCCGAACCAAGGACTGCTTCTTCAGTCGCTTCTCCTATCATCAGACACAAATAAGGAAAAAGAACAAAATGAAAGTGCAAGTAGCCATCGCACGCAAAATGCTTGTTTGTGTATGGCACATCTTAAGCAAGAATGTCGTATACAAAGACTTCAACAACAAGATTTTGACATCCGAAACAAACGGATGACAAGATATAGCAATCGTGCCAAGGCTATTATCTATGTGGTGGTCGCACCCCGTAATGACAAATTAACCAGTGGCACGGTTGGCGATGGAACCCAGTCTGAGTACAACTCGAAGAGGAAAGTATCTAATTATCACAGGCCATAAGGAGGACTGTGATGATACATCTGTGCCAAACAATTACAGAACTTAATTGATTTAGTTACCTTTGCGAGGAAATGACATTAGGTTTTATAGAGGAAAGATACAAATTAAATCCGAGAAACTCACTCCTTTTGGAGGAATATTTTCAATCATGGAGCAATTTGACTCCACATTGTCTTCTGTAATCGACTCAACCCTCGGTCTAAGGTGTAGATTGTTCGGTTATCAGTACAGCGAAATCATCCGTTCTCTCATGAGTATCTACTTCTGTGGTGGCTCATGTATTGAGGATGTCACTACTCATTTGATGAACCATCTCTCGCTTCATCCGACACTTCGCACTTGTAGCTCTGATACTATCCTCAGAGCGATAAAGGAGCTGACGCAAGAAAACATTTCATACACATCAGATGCGGGTAAGAACTACGATTTCAATACGGCTGATACTCTCAATACTTTACTGCTCAATTGTATGTTTGCATCTGGCCAACTGAAAGAGGGTGAGATGTATGATGTTGATTTCGACCATCAGTTCATAGAGACAGAGAAGTATGATGCAAAGCCTACATACAAGAAGTTCCTTGGCTATCGCCCTGGCGTGGCGGTTATTGGCGACTTGATTGTCGGCATAGAGAATAGCGATGGCAACACAAACGTTCGCTTCCATCAGAAGGACACGCTGAAGAGATTTTTTGAGAGATTTGAACAGAACGGACTTACTATCAATCGTTTCAGAGCTGATTGTGGATCATGTTCCGAGGAAATCGTGGAAGAAGTAGAGAAACACTGCAAATCCTTCTATATCCGCGCAAACCGCTGCGGTTCGCTCTACAATGACATCTTTGCTCTCAGAGGCTGGAGGACTGAGGAAATCAATGGCATTGAGTTTGAATTGAACTCTATCCTTGTTGAAAAGTGGAAGGGTAAAGCATACCGACTTGTGATTCAAAGACAGAAACGGATGGATGGTGTGCAGGATCTTTGGGAAGGAGAATACACATACCGTTGTATCCTGACTAACGACTATGAATCTTCCGCAAGAGAAATTGTCGAGTTCTATAACTTTCGTGGAGGGAAGGAACGTTTTCGTTAAGTCAAATGAGCAGAATAAAGCTCGCTTTAATTATGCCATGGCGAGAAAACGAAGGATGAAATCCAACGTATCTTCGATGATATGAACAATGGTTTCGGGTGGGACAGATTGCCCAAATCCTTCATGGCAGAGAACACCGTGTTCCTTCTTCTTACTGCACTTATTCGTAACTTCTACAAGGCCATTATCCACAGACTTGACGTAAAGAGGTTCGGACTCAAGGCCACAAGTCGCATAAAAGCGTTTGTCTTCAGGATCATCTCTGTACCAGCCAAGTGGATCTGGACATCAAGGCGGTATGTGCTGAATATCTATACCTGTAACAATGCCTACGCGGATGTGTTCCAGACAGATTTTGGATAACGCCTACAACTTATGGGCATGATACTGCGTATTGCCTCAAGTCGCATTGTGGGGTAAGGGGATGTTGTAGGCAGAAGTGGGTATTTCAGCCTCAATTTATTGATAATTCAGTAACGAGAGGACATGTACACGCAATAAGGACGCTGAAGGGCTTAGTTGCGGATCTGAGGTATATAAATAATGTGTCTTCCGAGTTGAGACAGATGAAACGGGAGAAAAGTGCGCAGGAGCGTGCCAAGCAGCCTCGAATGTATGACATCCCCTCTGTCGTTGATATGAGTAAGTTCAACATCATGGAACCCTATCAGGCTCCCCCCAGCCTACATATTGGCATCGAGGGTTATGAACGCATATCGAAGCGAGCTGAGCCTGAGGACGTGCTTGCCTGGCGGGCGGACGAGATTTCCAAGGAAGAGCTCATCGCTAAGTACTTCTCCCGTGAAATAGAGGTTGCCCTCGCCCGTCGACTCAGCCGTCTGAAAGGTGCCCGTCTGACAGCAGAGGTGAAGAGCATCGAGAACACCATGTTCTTCCGCCTGCCCAGCATTCTTCGCATCCCTTGTTCGCTGAACATCGCTGCCGGCTCCACCTGCGACGAGAACCCGAATGTCCGTCACCGCAGCCGCGAGGAGCTCCTCCGCGAGCTTGTCGACCAAGGTTATAGCGTCAATCTGTATAAGCTATAACATATGTGACAACTCACACAATCACATTCTCACAGAATAACAGAATGGATTGTGTGAGTCTGTTTCGTACTGTGTTGGCGGGCACAATGACTTTTTCTGAAAAAATATCACCAAAGTGTTGTGTTTCTGATTTTTTTTGTTTTACTTTGCAGATGAGTTGTAGGCCCTCATCGGCTGAAAGCTCAAGACATTGTGGAAAAAGAAGAAGCGTTATGCTTATCTTGTGCCTCTGAAACCTAGGAAATTTCAAGACCCACACAAGAGATGGCATAGTGGTTCTCACGCATATGCGTGGGTCACTATCTCATTATATCTAGTGTGGAAGGTTTTCCTAGGACCTCAGAGACAAGAAATAATGCGTAGAGGTCCACGCTTTCTTCATGTCAAACCTAAATCATAGTCTAGACCTCAGACTACCGAAGACGAAATGAAGAGATTATTCGTTGCTTTGTCCTTAGCTCTTTTGGCAGGTATAGGCTTTGCTCAAGCTGTCAAAAAGCCGACAATCATGATTCTGCCGAGCGACAACTGGTGCAACCAGCGGTACTTCATGATGAGTTTTGACAACCAAGGCACAGAGGTGAAAGTTCCCAACTACCAGCAGGCTTTCATGGAAGACCAGGAGCTTCCGCAAGTTATCAGCAAAATAGGGGAAGTGCTTACTGAGATGGGCTACAGTCTTAAGGATGCCGAGCAGGAAATCAAGAGTATAAACATGAAACAGGCAGAGGACAACGGCACCACAAACAAGACAAGTGGCGCTGCCCTGGTTGAGACTCCTCTTGACCAACTGAAACGGCAAGTCAAGTCAGACATCGTCATCCAAATATGGTGGAAAGTGAACCGCGACAACGGCGGGCACTCTGCTTCTTTTACTTTGGAAGCCTTTGATGCCTACACCAACAAGCGTATAGCGACTTCAACCGGCACGACGAAACCTTCAACCGAGATTATTCCCGTCCTGCTTGCAAAGACTGTCAAGGAAAACATAAAACCTTTCGACAGACAGATGGACGACTGGTATGCCGACCAACGGAAGAACGGCAGGGAAATATCATTGACCGTCAGATGTTGGGATAATTGGAACAACGACCTTGAAACGGAATATGATGGAGAGGAATTGACCGACTGCATACAGCATTGGCTGCAAAAGAATACCGTCAAAGGAGCATTCAACCTAAGTGACGGCACCGAGTCATTCATACAGTTCGAACAGGTGCGGATACCTCTGTTTGACGACAAAAGCAAAGCGATGGATGCGAGAGCATTCGCAACGAAATTGCGTAAATACCTTGCCCAACGACCTTATAATATAACATCGAAAGTAATGGTTCGTGGACTTGGTGAGGCCATTCTTGTATTAGGAGAGAAATAATCATGAGGAAGATATTGTTTTTATTATGCGTGATGGCCTGTATAACAGCTTCCGCACAGACAACCGACGAGGGCAGGATAGCTATAAAGGCACTGATGCCCGACGGCCAAGAATTGACAACCGATGCAAGCGGTCAGATAGAGACGAAGATGCAGCAACTGTTGACAAATAATGGTTATGCTGACAACGACTATGCTGAGAGATTTGTCTTGACGGCCAAAGTTGACGTTATCAGCAAGGACGTTGCGCCCTCTACTCCTGCGAGGATTTCCGAGAAAATGGATGTTACCTTCTTTGTCGGTGATGTTGTTGAGAACAAGGTCTATGCTTCGGCTACTCTGCAAGTAACTGGTATTGGAGTCAATGAGAACAAGGCTTACATATCAGCTTTCAACAACATAAAGACCGACAACCCGAAACTGAGAGGCATGCTTTCGGAAGCAAAGGCTAAAATCATTGACTACTATACGAACAACTGTGCCGGGCAGATAGCACGCACTAATACCTTGGCTGCCACCGGACAATATGATGAGGCGATAGCCAACATGATGTCCGTGCCCAATGTCTGTTCCGACTGTTTTTCAAAATGCCAACAGGCTGCTATTGATTTTTACCAACAGAAGATAGACACAAGCGGCAGACAACTGTTGGAGAAGGCACGCAACATGTGGACGAAGAATCCGCATGCTGAAGGAACTGCTGAGGTGATACCAATATTGAAAGAAATCTCCGTTGCCTCAACAGTGTTTCCAGAAGTTGAACAATTCAGGGAACAAATAGTCGCCCGGTTGAGTGCGGATGAACAAAAAGCCTTAGAGCAGGAACAGAGAGACTGGGATTTCAAAATGCGACAATACAACGATGCACAAGAAAATAAGAGTGCAGTAATCAAGGCTTGCCATGACATAGGTGTCGCATGGGCAAAGAATCAACCGAAAACAATCACACGGACAATTATACATGGATGGTGGTAATAAAATAACAAAAAAAATTGAAAAATACGAAAAGACTTACAACAGTATTGTTTGCCATGCTTATAACTCTTGTTAGCTTGGCCCAAACACAAGATGATGTTACATTGACCGTTTCTGGTGATGGCGCAACGAAAGAAGAAGCCACTAATAATGCACTTCGCAGTGCCATAGCTCAAGCATACGGCGTGTTCGTCTCTGCCAACACGCAAATCCTAAACGATGAGGTGGTCAAGGACGAGATAGCCACCGTTACTTCAGGCAATATCAAGCAGTACAAAGAGGTGGCGTGCCTTGATATGCCTAATGGCAGAAAGGAAGTGACGGTACAGGCAACTGTCAGCATATCAAAACTGATTAGCTATGCTCAGTCCAAGGGGGCATCGGCAGAGTTCGCTGGGGCAACTTTTGCTAAAAATTTAAAATTTAGACAATTAAATCAAGATAATGAGGTAAAGGCGGTAGGCGACTTTATAGAACAACTACAGTATATTCTTCCTACATGTTATAATAGGAAATTAATAGTTTCTGAGCCAACGATGCAAGGACAAGACGTACTAATACCTATGAGAATTGAATATATACCTAATGAAAATTTAGATAATTTGATAAATGCATTCGAAAATGTAATAGGGGCTTTATCTCTATCTATAGATGAAATCAAGGAGTATCAACAATTAAATATACCTGTCTATTGTTTTTATTTCGTTGCCGATGGAAATAAGTTATTAGAGCCTGGCAGTATGGATTATGACACTTCAGCAGGTGTATTTGTCCTCAGAAATAATTATGCAGGTTTGAGAGACGTTCTTAGGAATCTTTTTGACAATTACTTTTTGCATTTTAAAATTAACGACAATACGGGGGAACAATCAGAGTACGAAGGAACATGGAATAAGCAGATAGAAGGGCGTACATGGCCATTCCTAAGCAGTGATTTGGACAGAGTTGAAAATAAAAAAACAACAGGATTGTTCAATCTGCTCGAATCTAGAGAAGGAGCGTATCACGAGATGAAATCTATGGAAATAGCAAATATGCCTTTTGCTATGTCTTCGTGGTTCGAAGTGAACATTAGCAGTGCGATGAAGACGAAAAAAGCTTTTGGGAAAATGCTAAAAGCAGCAATTGGCAATAACGCAATATCAGAAGATATGATGTCTAAAGTTGGTGGGAATATAATATATGGTGGAGATGGATTGGAACTTTTTTGGGAACGACAAAAAGGATACTCGTTCTCTCAGCGACAAAAAAGCTACGCTGGTGATTCTTCAAGCCCATCCAACTCTCCTGTCCAAGGAAAGAAATCAACCATCATTCCTTCTGTTAATTTCGTCGTTGCAATGCCATCTTCAGACATAGGGAAGTATAACAACTTTTCTTTATCAGAGGACTAATTCATAAATGACAGAAAAATGAAAACAATTATGTTAACTGGAGGTGGTGACTTGGGAAAAAGCACCACGCTTAAGCATCTGTATGAGAACTATCTATTAAAAGATGATTCAACTCAGCAGATTATGAGAGAAGATTTTGAAGAAAGTATCGACTTCTATGCGACTTTTATAAGAAGGAACAAGAAGGTAGGTATATGTAGTGCTGGAGACGGATTCGGGCTCATTTATGAATATCATCAGAGAGCACTTGACGACAACTGCGACTTGTACATCTGCGCCAATTCTCTAAAACTGTATGGATATCGAATTATCGAAGAAGATGATTCTGGAATTGTCCTGAGAAAAGTTGCTCTCAATGACACGGATGAAAAACGGGTAATTGATGCGATTACTTATTTTCTTAATCATGAAGAAATTCTCGGTTAGTACCTTCATTATGTTAATCGTAGCCTTGGGATGTAATGCCCAAGGCTATAGTGACGACAAAGTGGCGTTCACCAACTTCCTTGTACGCTTGTACAACAATGCGCCTTTCGACGGCGTGCGAGCAGTAAACGATTATGACAACGCCTACTTGATTTCTGTATTGGCTTTGGACAAGAACAAATACAACGGCAACGAGAGTGCGATGAACCGAGTGGCAGAGGTGAAAGCGATGGCACAGGCATCACGCTACTTCAACGGTTCCAGCATTACTTCAGATATGATAATCCACACTACGGAAAAGACAGACGGCACTTCAGACACAGAGATAATAGAGAACATCCGTGAGAATTCCATCGGCTATGTCCGTGCTATGGAACAGCTAACGAATTTCACCCGAAGCGACGGTAAGCAGGTATTCATCTTTATAAAACTGTTGGACAAGAATCAATCACGACCTTAGTATGTTCTCAAAGACGCACTTCACTATCACACGTCCATTGGTATCCTCCGTCCCCCCCCCCAAAAAAAGGCCAATGGCTCGAGAATATATCAGTCCTTGATAGACTGTTATGCTTTTCGTTAGAAAGGCATTATCGCTGATGTTATGGTTGATGAAGACCTGATTTGATTTCTGCAGTTGTCAATTGCCAAGTTGTATATATATCTATATATATAGGGCTTCGTCTATGGATATAGTTTTATTTCAATGCTCCTCCGTAGCAATGACAGAAAGCAGTTAGGTCGTCAATGACATCTTTGAAACTCAGCGTATGCATGACATCGTAGAATTTGTCGAGCATATCCGTCCCCTGAAACCGTTAGAGATAGCGGTATGCTTCAACATGCGATAGTCCGTGGCGCTTGCCGAACTCGCTGATAGCGGCTATCATATACTCTACCTTGTCGCTGATGTCTGCTTTATCCATAGTTGCTTATTTTTCGACAACGATAAAGGAATATTTTCAAAGAAGCAAATGTAATGGTGAAAAACGAATGAAAACGAATGGGAACTACTATAATCAAATGCCTATGAATGCAACAAAATCCAATGGAAATGGAGCAAATATGGAGCAAATCGGGAAAAGAAAAATCGCTAAAGTCTTTGTTTATAAGGCTTTAGCGATTATCGTGATGTGATAAAAAGTACCCAGACCCGGGCTCGAACCGGGATGGATTGCTCCACTGGTGTTTGAGACCAGCGCGTCTACCTATTCCGCCATCTGGGCTTAACGCGGGTGCAAAGGTACGAAGTTAATTTGAAGAAAACAAATTTTTCTTTGATTATTCTTAAATATTTTGCTCATGTGCAGATTAATTAGTACTTTCGTGTGCTCAACAGAAACCTTGAACAAAAGATGGGAACACCTAACCACAACTACTGTATCATACTCGCCGGAGGACGCGGGCTGCGCCTTTGGCCCTCCAGTCGCGAGGACAAGCCGAAACAATTCCTTGACTTTTTCGGTACGGGCCGCACGCTGCTGCAGCAGACCTACGACCGGTTTGTGCAGATCCTGCCCCAAGACCACATCTTCATCACGACCAACGACCACTATGCCACCTTCGTCCGCGAGCAGCTCCCAGACGTCGGCAACGACCAGCTCATCATAGAGCCCGTGCAGAGAAACACCGCGCCGAGCGTAGCTTGGGCTATCCACCGCATCTTGCGTCTCGACGAGGAAGCCTCCGTCGCCATCACACCTGCCGACCAGATTATCCTCAACGAGGCAGCCTTCAAAGACTGCATCCTCGAAAAACTGGAATTCACCGCCCAGAACGACGTACTGATGCCCCTCGGCATCAGTCCCACGCGCCCCGAACCCGGCTACGGCTACATCCAGATGGGCGAGGCAACGAGCTACGCCGATATATATAAGGTGAAGGCCTTCACGGAGAAACCCGACCGCGAGTTTGCCCAGTTGTTTATGGAGAGCGGCGAATGGCTATGGAACACTGGTTTGTTTCTCGCCAATGCACGCTACCTGCGCACCACCATGGAGCAGTATATGCCCTCCGTGCTGCGCCACCTCGACGAGATCTATCCCCACTGGACAATCGACGAGGAAAACGCCTATATGCAAGAGCATTTCCGGTCCTACCCCAACCTGTCAATCGACTACGGCATCCTGGAGAAAAGCGAGCACGTCTGCGTGGCCCGCTGTCAATTTGGCTGGGCCGACGTAGGTACCTGGCACGGGATCTATGAGGCGCGGGAGAAGGACGCAGAAGGCAATGTCGTCATCGATTCCAAGGTGCTCTTCGACGATTCGCGAGACAATGTCGTAAAACTCTCGAAGGGCAAGTTGGCCGTCCTCGGTGGCCTTGAGGGATTTATCGTGGCCGAAAAGGGCAACGTGCTGCTCGTCTGCAAGAAGGAAGACTCCTCGGCACTGGTGCGCAAATACGTCAACGAGATAGCCATCCGCACAGGCGAGGAGTATCTCTGACCCCTATCATCCACCAGACTGTCCACCGCTACATCCTATGTATTTCCACCCGTTAGACACTCAGCTGTCAGCCCCAAGGCGGATGAACGATCCGTTCCACTACACCCCGGACCCGCTATGTCTCCTCGCCGCAGAAGTCGTCCAGCGCCAGTTGCCCGCCCACCCTGCCGAAGGCAAAATGGTAGGCGTACTGCTCGTGGAGCATGAGGGTCAGTTGGGCTACCTCCAGGCCTTCTCTGGTCAGACCGACTGGGCGCTCCCTTTGGACGAGTTTGTCCCTCCCGTCTTCGACTACCTCCGCCCCGACGGCTACTTCAAGCGACGCGAGGAGGAAATCGTACAGGTAAGCCATCGGCTTGCCACTCTACTGGCCAATCCTCGCTACCAGCACCTACTGCAAGAGCGGACGAGACTGGAGCACGACTACGAGACGACGCTCGCCGACCTGCGCGCAAGGGTCAACGTAGCCAAAGCCCTCCGCGACCAACGACGCAAAGAGGCCTACATCTCGGAGCAAGAACGGGAGGCGATGGTGCGCGAAAGCCAGTTTCACAAAGGACAGATACGACGACTGAAGGCGCACCACCACGAGATGCTACGACAGCTGGAGGCCGACCTACGCTATTTCGATCGGGAGCGGGATCACCTGAGTGTGAACCGCAAACGGATGAGCGAAGAACTGCAAGCATGGCTCTTCGCACAGTTTAGGATGCGCAACGCCCGAGGAGAAGAAAAAGACCTGCTCGCCATCTTCGACGCATGGCACGCCACCCACCTCTCACCCAAGGCACAGCGGCGTGTGGAACGCTGCCCTTCGGGAGCAGGCGAATGCTGCGAACCCAAACTCCTGCAGTATGCCTACCTCCACCAGATGCACCCACGGAGTATCGCCATGTTCTGGTGGGGTCCTTCCCCCAAAGAAGAGGTGCGCCATCACGGCCAGTATTACCCCGCATGCCACCTGCGCTGCCGCCCCATCCTCACGTGGATGATGCAAGGACTGGACGCGGAGGTGAAACCCATCATCTCCCACCCCTCCCTCCAGTTGCGCGTGCTCTATGAGGACGACCAACTGGCCGTCATCGAAAAGCCCACTGGCCTCCTCTCCGTGCCTGGCAAGGGCGACGCCCCCTCCGTCATCTCTCTGCTCTCCGACCGCTGGGAAGGCAAGGAGGGCCCCTACTCCGTCCACCGCCTGGACTGCTTCACCAGCGGACTGATGGTCGTAGCACGAACCCTGGAAGCACAGAAGGCCCTGCAAGCTCAGTTTGCTCACCGCACAACCCACAAGGAATATACCGCCCTCTGCCAATACACCGAGGATCTCTACGCGGGGAAGAAAGGAGAAATCAGTCTGCCCCTGGCCCCCGACAACTTCGACCTGCCACGGATGCGCGTTGATCTCGCCCACGGCAAACCCGCCCACTCGCTCTACGAAGTGCTGCGTATCGTCACCCTCGACGACGGCAGCCGCGCCGCCTTACTGCGCCTCACCCCCACCACAGGACGCACCCACCAGCTCCGCGTCCACTGCGCCCATGCCGACGGGCTCCACGCCCCCATCATCGGCGACCCGCTCTACGGTCTGCCCGGACGCCGTCTTTGTCTCCACGCCACAATTCTGGAGTTTGACCACCCCACCCTCCACCACCGCATGCGCTTCCACAGCGACGTGCCGGCCTTCCCGTAGTCCTCGCCCTTCGTACGAATGGGGTCTCTTGTCAGCATCGGCAATGTGTATCACTCCATTTTCAGGCCGAGACAAATATTTCCCCACCTTTTGTGTGCTTTTTTCCACGGGAATTATGTACCTTTGCAGCACACTAACAACAATGAGCCGAAACCTTATAAAATAAATAAAAATGCTGGAAAAGGAAAGACGCGAAGCTATCATACGCCTCATGAACGAGCAGGTAGTGCCCGCCGTGGGTTGTACCGAGCCGATGGCCGTTGCCCTCTGTGTGGCACGCGCCACGGAACTGTTGGGTCAGAGACCCGAGAAGATTAACGTATTGCTCTCGGGCAATATGCTGAAAAACGCCATGGGAGTGGGCATTCCCGGCACGGGCATGATCGGACTGCCCATCGCCATAGCCCTCGGTGCCATCGTTGGCAAGTCGGAGTACAATCTGGAGGTCATCAAAGACCTCACCCCTGAGACGCTAGCCGAAGGCAAGGAGTACATCAAGGGCGACCACATCACGATCGGTCTGAAGAACCAGTGCTGCGACAAACTCTACATCGAGGTAGAGGTCACGGCTGGCGACCACCGCGCACAGGCCATCATCATGCACACCCACACCAACTTCACACATGAGGAGCGTGACGGCGAGGTGCTGCTCGACAAGACTGTGGCCGCAGCCGGCGAGCAGGGCACGCAAGCCCCGCAACTGACGATGCAGATGGTATGGGAGTTTGCCACCGAGTCGCCGTTGGAGGAACTGGACTTCATCCGTGAGGCCCAGCGCCTGAACATCAACGCTGCCGAAGAGTCGCTCAAGGGCAACTACGGCCACTGCCTCGGCAAGACCATCGTGCGCCCGATGAGCCACGGCATCTTCGGCGACACCATCTACTCCCACATCATCGCCAAGACGGCTCTGGCCTGCGACGCGCGCATGGGTGGTGCGATGGTGCCCGTGATGAGCAATAGCGGCAGCGGCAACCAGGGCATCTGCGCCACCAATCCCGTGGTGGTCTTCGCACAGGAGAACAAGAACACGGACGAAGAGCTGGTACGCGCCCTCGCACTGAGCCACCTCACAGTCATCTACATCAAGCAGAGCCTCGGCCCGCTCTCGGCCCTCTGCGGATGCGTGGTAGCCAGTATTGGCGCCAGCAGCGGCATTGTCTATCTCATGGGAGGCAGCTACGAGCGCGCCTGCTATGCTGCCAAGAACATGATCGCCATCCTTACGGGTATGATTTGCGACGGCGCCAAGCCCAGCTGCTCTCTGAAGATCAGTTCCGGCGTCTCCGTCGCCGTCCTCTCGGCCACGATGGCTATGGAGGGACGCCACGTCACGGCGGCAGAAGGCATCATCGACGAGGATATCGACCAGTGTGTCCGCAACCTCACCCATATCGGCAAGGATGCGATGTCGGCCACCGACACGATGATCCTTGACATCATGACCCACAAGAAGCACTAAACCATCCTATCAATAAAATCCCCGCAAACGGATCTTCCATTTGCGGGGATTTTTGTTTTTTGTCGGTGTGCCAAGACTGTCGTCCTGGCACACCGCGTTTTTCTATGCGATGGGACGAGGCTTACTTCTTCAAGTCCTTCACGATGTCCATCGTGTCGCGAGCGATAACGATCTCCTCGTCAGTCGGGATCATCACCACCTTCACCTTAGAATCGTCGGCAGAGAGAATCTGCTCCTTGCCACGGACGTGGTTGCGCTCCTTGTCCATCTTCACGCCCAGGTACTCCATGTCCTGCAGGGAATCCCAGCGTACACCCTCCTGGTTCTCACCCACGCCAGCCGTCCAAACGATGATATCAACACCGTTCATGGCTGCTGCATAAGCACCAATGTACTTCTTGATACGGTAGTTGTACATCTCCAGAGCCAGATGAGCGCGCTTATCGCCATTGAAGTCAGCCTGCTCCACCTCGCGCATGTCCGAGCTGATGCCCGTGATGCCGAGCACACCACACTTCGTGTTGAGCCAGTCGGCCATCTCCTGCGGCTTCATGTCGAGTTTCTCCATGAGGTAAGTCACGGCAGAAGGATCGATGTCACCCGAGCGGCCACCCATCATCACACCAGCCAGCGGGGTCAGGCCCATAGAGGTGTCGATGACCTTGCCATACTTCACGGCAGCGACAGAGGCGCCATTGCCGATATGGCAGGTGATAATGCGCTGTTTCGTGATGTCCACACCCAGGAACTCGCAGACACGCTGACTGACGTAGCGGTGGCTCGTTCCATGGAAACCGTAGCGACGCACGTGGTACTTCTCGTACAGGTCATACGGGATGGCATAGAGATAAGCGTAGGGCGGCATCGTGCTGTGGAAAGCATTGTCGAAGACCGTCACCTGCGGCGTGTGCGGCATAAGTGCGTTGACAGCACGGATACCACGCAAGTGGCCCAGGTTGTGTACCGGGGCGAGGTCGATCAGGCTCTCAATGCCCTTCTCCACCTCCGGCGTGACGAGGCAACTCTTCTCGAAGAGGTCGCCGCCCTGCACCACGCGGTGGCCGACAGCGTCGATCTCGTTGAGGTCCTTGATGGCGCCGATCTCCGGATCGAGCAGACACTTGAAGACCAGGGCCACACCCTCCTTATGGGTCGGCAGGTCGGCCATGATCTGCTTCTTGCTTCCATCGGCCAGCTTCACCTTGATAAAAGCCTCGTCGAGGCCGATACGCTCTACGCCACCCTGGGCAAGGACGCGCTCGCCGTCCATGTCGTAGAACTTGTACTTGATAGAACTGCTACCGCAGTTGAGAACCAATATTTTCATGTTCGCTAATTGATTAGTTCGTTGCGTTCTTGTACTTTAAGCCTTCTTGGCGTCCTGCGCCTGGCAGGCGGTGATGGCCACCATATAGTAGATGTCATCTACCGAGCAGCCACGGCTGAGGTCGTTGACCGGACGTGCGATACCCTGGAGGATCGGGCCGATAGCCACGGCACCACCCAGACGCTGCACGAGTTTGTAGCCGATGTTGCCCACCTCGAGGTTGGGCACAACGAGCACGTTGGCCTTGCCAGCCACCGAGCTTCCCGGCGCCTTCTTCGTAGCCACGGCGGGCACGAGGGCTGCGTCGGCCTGGAGTTCACCATCGACATGGAGCTCAGGATACTTCTCGTGGGCGATGCTCACGGCGTCCTTCACCTTGTCGATCACATAGACGCTCTTGCCCGTCTCCTTGTTGATAGCATCCTTGGCGCTGCCCTTCGTGGAGTAGCTCAGCATGGCGATATACGGCTCGGTCATGCCCGCCACGCTATGTGCCGTCTGCGCCGTCGTGTAAGCGATCTGCGCGAGCTGGTCGGCGGTAGGATTCGGCGTGACGGCGACGTCGCCCATCACGATCACACCATCGTTGCCCATTGCCTTCTCGTGGGTGAGCAGGAGCATGGCTCCACTGACGCAAGAGATGCCCGGTGCACACTTGATGATCTGCAGGGCGGGACGCAAAGTCTCTCCCGTGGTTGACAACGCACCCGAGATCTGGCCGTCGGCCCCCTCGGTCTTGATGATCATGCAGCCCAGATAGAGGTTGTTCTCCGTCACCAGCTTGCGGGCCTGCTCGATGGTCATGCCCTTCTTCTTGCGCAGCTCAGCAAGCTTCTCGGCATACTCCTCACAGCGGGGATTGTTCTTCGGATCGACAATAGTAGCCTTGTCGATATTCTTCAGTCCCCACTCCTCGGCCTCCTTGCGGATGTTCTCCGGATTGCCGATCAAGATAATGTCGGCCAGTCCGTCCTGCAATGCACGGTCAGCAGCCTTCAACGTGCGTTCCTCCTCGGCCTCCGGCAGCACGATGCGCTGCTTGTCGGATTGGGCGCGAGCAACAATTTGCTTTAATAAATCCATGGTTTTTAAATTATGATTGAGATGTTTCGTTCTCCTTAACCAAGGGCAAAGGTATGGAAAATTTTTCACATTCAAGTAAAGACTGCGGTTTTTTTCACAAGATATTCACAAGAAAGGTTTTCCCCGCTTCTTTCTTCGTGCGCCCTATGGAAGGGCGTTTCGTAGCCGAAAGGACTTTTCCGCCCATCATTTCCGACAAATCATGCAGGAATGTCGGGGAAAAGTAGTACTTTTGCCACAGTTAAACCAAAACATAGATATCTATGAAGATTGCTGTTTTCTGCTCCGCCAACGACGAGATCGATCCGGAATACTTCCGTTTGACGACTCAGTTGGGTGAATGGATGGCCCGCGAAGGCCACACCCTTGTCTTCGGCGGATGTGATTCTGGACTGATGGAGTGTGTGGCCCGTGCCGTCAAAGACCAGGGCGGGCGAACGATCGGTGTCATCCCGTCCATCGTCGAGCAGGGCGGACGACGCTCCCGCCACCTCGACGTCGAAATACCGTGCGACGACCTTTCCGACCGCAAGTCGCTGCTCATGGACCAGGCCGATGCCTTCATCGCCCTGCCCGGTGGCATCGGCACGCTCGACGAGATCTTCACCGTGGCGGCCTCCAAGACCATCGGCTACCATGGGCGCCCCGTCATCCTCTTTAATATCAATGGTTGCTGGGACGCGCTGACCACCCTGCTGGACGACCTTCAGCAGCGCGGACTCATGCGCGGAAGCTGGCGCTCCCACTTCATCGTGGCCGACTCCCTCGACGACATACAAAAAGCATTATCCTAACTTCCTCAACAACTATGGACTCATATCTTCCCAAAAGCTACCCCTCCCTGATGGAAGGGAAAAAGATCCTCTATGTCCACGGCTTCCTCTCCGCAGGATCCACCCACACTGCCGATGTGCTGCGACAGTTCATGCCCCGTGCCACGGTCCTGGCACCCGACCTCCCCGTCCATCCTGCCGAGGCAATGGCCCTGCTCAAGGAGACTGTGGAGAGCGAACGTCCCGACCTGATCATTGGCACCTCCATGGGAGGCATGTACACGGAGATGCTCTACGGCTTCGACCGTATCTGCGTCAATCCCGCCTTCGAGATGGGGGCTACGATGAGCGAGCATCAGATGATGGGGAAGCAGACATTTCAAAATCCTCGTCAAGACGGCGTACAGGAGATCATCGTCACCAAGGCGCTGGTCAAGGAGTATCGCGAGATGACGGAGCACTGCTTCTCGCAAGTCACTGCCGAAGAGCAGCAGCGCGTCTTTGGCCTCTTCGGCGACGAAGACCCCATCGTCCACACCTACGACCTCTTCCTCCAGCACTACCCACAGGCCATCCACTTCCACGGCGAACATCGCCTGGTGGAGAAAGCCATCTACCACTATATCATCCCCATCGTCCGCTGGATCGATGACCGACAGACCGGGCGCAACCGCCCCACCGTGCTCATCCACTGGGACACGCTGGCCGACGCCTACGGCCAACCGAAATCGAGTCTCCACAAAGCCTACGAACAACTGCTGGAGCACTACAACGTACACTTCGTCGTACCGGCTCCCACCTGCCACCCCGACCAACTGGCATCGCAGCAGGCTTGGATTGAGCGCGTCTTCAGTGCACCAGCCTGGAACCGCGTCATCTTCGCCAACAACCTGCAGCTCCTCTATGGCGACTACCTCATCTCCTCGTCCGAAACGCCCGATTTCATCGGCACTTCCCTGCGCTTCGGCAGCGACGAACTGAAGACCTGGGAGGACATCATTGTCTTCTTCGACCGACTGGGAGGACAATAGGGATCCGTCAAGCAATGTTGAGACGATAGAAGGCCACATGGAATATATTACGGCGCAAGACCTATACCAACGGATAGAGGAAGCCCTGGCAACGGAAGCGCAGGGCGTGGCGAACCACATCCTGCACGATACCCTCGTACTTTGTTGTCACGAGGGTCTTCGCCATACGCGACATGCCTTCGGCAACCTTAGTTCGCAGGTGGACTATCTCTGCCGCGATCGTCACATGGCAGCACAAGACGTGCTCGCCATCCAGCGAATGCGCCGTCATAGCAATAGCGACGAGCCCCTCTCACCAGAGGACCTGGGCTACGACTGCCGTGCACTGGCGTTGTTTGTCTCCGCCGTATTCCAAACTCCTGTCCCAGCCTCGTTGGTCGGGCGCATTCCCGCTACGGGAAGAATGACCCAGGGCAGCCCCATCAGCAGTTACACCTACCTCCGCTGCGTGGTGCGGTCGTTCGACGACGAGACCATCCACGCCACCGTTGTCAACCAAGACTGCGATGAGGAGTTGGTAACAATCGACTACCGCCACACGCCCGACTACATCGACTTTTCCTATCTCACCCGCATTCTACAGGAGGGCATGACGCTCAACCTCCTCGACTGCCATCGGGAGGATGAGCGTTTGATCCCGGGCCTCATCATCGTCGAGCCCGACTATCTGCTGGACATCTCCGCCATCGCCTCCTGCTTCGAGGACTACGGCCACCACCCTTTGCTCTTCACGCTCCACCGGCTGAAAGAACGGCAGAACAGCAAACACATCTTGCTCGGTAACTTCGCTGGGAGTGCCCTCGACGACCTTATCAACCATGCCCAATACCGTTTCGCCGACACGCTGCAACGCAATTTCCGCGAGAAGGCTATCGAGTACGCCTGCTGCCCCGACTTCGACCCCAGCGAGTTTAAAAAGCTTGCCGAGTCGCAAGTGAACAACATGCAGGCGGTCGTTGCCGAACTCTTTGGCAGATATAATAAGGAGAAGGCTATCCTCGAACCGAGTTTCATCTGCGAGAAATTGGGTATCCAGGGACGCGTCGATCTCATGACGACCGACCTGCGACTGCTTGTGGAGCAGAAATCGGGACAAAACTACTTCCTCAAGCGCCACACGCGCAACCGCTATGGTTCGCTTCATGTCGAGAAACACTATGTACAGGTGTTGCTCTACTTCGGCGTCTTGAGCTACAATTTCGGTCTCAGCCCCAAACATGCCGATATCTATCTGCTTTACTCAAAATACCCGCTGCCCGACGGTCTGATGCAAGTGGAGCCGCTAAGAAAGCTCCTACGCGAAGCACTGAAGTATCGCAACCAGGTCGTCGCCTTGGAGTATTGGATGGCATTCCACGGACTGGAGCGCATTCTCCCCCACCTCCATGTCTCCACGCTCAATACGGAGCACCTCGACAACTACTTCTTCCATGCATACCTACAACCTCAGATCGAGGCCGTTACTACGCCGCTACAAACGATGGAACCGCTCGAAAGAGCCTATTTCTGCCGTATGATGCGCTTTGTGATGCGGGAGCAGATCGTCGCCAAGGTTGGCGCACAGGAGGGTGTGGGTTCGGCAGGTGCCGACCTATGGAACATGCCACTGAGCATGAAGCGGGAGACAGGCAATATCTTTACCCGTCTGCGCATCGTTGACAAAAAATCGGATGGCACGGGAGGCTACGACACCCTCACGCTCCTTATCCCCAAACAAGAGGATGATTTCCTGCCTAACTTCCGACGTGGAGACATGGTCTATCTCTACGCCTACGACCAAGACAAGGCTCCAGACGTGAGGCGTAGCATACTCCACAAGGGTACGCTCCAGGAGATCACACCCACCCAGCTCGTCGTCCATCTCAACGACGGACAACAGAACCCACATATCCTCCAAGTAGATGACGACAAGCGGTGGTACTGCCTTGAGCATGCGGGCAGCGACATCGGATCTACCTCGGCGATGGGCGGGCTCTACACCTTTGTCACGGCACCTGAGGCACGCCGCGACGTACTACTCGCAAAGCGACCTCCCATGACAGACAAAACCCTGCGATTATCCCAAAGCTACAATAAAAACTACGATGAAATCGTGGAAAAAGCGAAGCAGGCGCAGGACTACTTCCTACTTATAGGTCCTCCTGGTACGGGCAAGACCTCGATGGCGCTTCAGTATCTGGTGCGCGAACTGATCCTGCTGCCCACTCCCGAGAGGCCTACTGGTGGCAATGGGTTGTTGCTCTCCTACACCCACCGCGCCGTGGACGAGATCTGCGGCATGCTTGTGGACAACGACATCGATTTCATCCGTTTGGGTAGCGCCTACAGCTGCGACCCACGGTACCAGTCCCACCTACTGAGCGAGCGACTGACGGCGCGGCCTACCCTGTCGGCTATCAAGGCGATCATCGACCAGACCTCCCTCGTCGTGGCTACGACGAGCACCCTTGCGGCCCGCCCCTTCCTCTTCCAGGTGAAGCACTTCGATGTGGCGATTGTCGATGAGGCAAGCCAGATCCTCGAGCCCAACCTCATGGGCATCCTCGGAGCTCACTGCAACGGACGCTGCTGCATCGACAAGTTTGTGTTGATTGGCGACCACAAGCAGTTGCCTGCTGTCGTGCAGCAGGATGCTGCCGAATCAGTCGTAGAGGAACCCATCCTCCAGGAGATCCAGCTTACCGACTGCCGCCACTCGCTCTTCGAACGGCTTATCAACACGGAACGAGCAGCCAAAAGGACCGATTTCATCGGCATCCTGCGTCGCCAAGGGCGCATGCATCCAGAGATAGCCGACTTCCCCAACCGTCGGTTCTACGAGCGCGAAAACCTTCTCTGCGTCCCGCTGCCCCACCAGTTGGAGGACACCATCTACCCATCCGTGCCCTCCTCCGCTCAGCAGACCTTGTCGCCCCTGGGCCGTCTGCTCATGAAAAACCGTCGTCTCTTCTTCCCGTCCAAAAACTGTAGGCAGGCGGGAGTGAGCGAGAAAGTAAATACGGAGGAGGCACGTATCGTGGCACAACTGCTCAAGACGATCCACACGCTCTCCGGCACGAACTTCGACCCGTCCAAAACCGTCGGTGTCATCGTGCCTTACCGCAATCAGATAGCGATGATACGGCAAGAAATCAATCGTCTGGACATTCCCAGCCTCATCCCCATCAGCATCGACACCGTGGAGCGATACCAGGGGTCTCAGCGCGACATCATCATCTACTCCTTCACCGTCCAAAACCGCTACCAGCTCGACTTCCTCACCAGCAACTGCTTTGTGGAGGACGGCAAAGTGATTGACCGCAAACTCAACGTCGCCCTAACGCGAGCCAGAAAACAACTGATCATCACAGGCAATGAGGCCATCCTGCGTAAAAACGCCCTCTTCAAAGATCTCATCGACGACATGCCTCGCCATGAGATCTAAGTTTTCTCCTGTTTATTCTGTAGGTTTGACCACAGCTCGCCACTCCATAAACTGCTTGGTCACCTCCCCGTCATGATGGTCGAGGAAGAGGCTATGGCCCGTGTCGAGGGTGGCGATAGCCTGCATGTCGTCAGCGTCGAGTTCAAAATCAAACAGATTCAGATTCTCCTGCATCCGTTCCTTATGGACGGTCTTCGGGATGATGATCACGTCGTTTTGCAACAACCAGCGCAGCGCCACTTGCGCCGCCGTCTTGCCGTGCTTCTCTCCGATCTGTGTAAGGGTCGGATTGGAGAACAGTCCGTTGGCACCCTCTGCCAAAGGAGCCCACGCCATGAGACGCGTACCCAACTCGTCCATGAATCTGCGTGTCTCGCGCTGCTGGTCGAAGACATGCGTCTCCATCTGATTGACCATCGGTGCAATCTCCATGTTGGAGGCAAGGTCAACCAAATGGTCAGGGAAGAAGTTGCTCACGCCGATGGCACGGAGCTTGCCGGCCTTATAGGCCTTCTCCAAGTCACGATAGGCTCCATAGCGGTCGCAATAAGGCTGGTGAAGAAGCATGAGGTCGATGTGGTCCGTCTGCAGCTTGCGCAGACTCTCGTCGATGCTCTTCATGGTCTGGCCCTCGCCATAATTGGAAGGCCACACCTTTGAAACAAGGAATAGATCATCACGGCTTATGCCGCTCTTTCTCCAGCCACTGCCCACAGCCTCCTCATTGAGATAAGCCTGAGCCGTATCGATCATCCGATAGCCCACATTGATGGCATCCACTACCAGAGCCTCACACTCCTCTGGCTCCACCTGATAAACACCATATCCCACCTGCGGCATTTCCACGCCATTGCTTAACTTTATTGTTTCCATATTGTTCTGTTATTGGTTACTGTCAATTGCATAAAAGAAGCGCCCATTGCCTTCACCTGCAAAGGTATGCATTTTTCCGCAAACAACACATTGAGAGCTATCTGTTTCAGATATTTTTTACTAAAGTATCACTGTCTTGGAATGGAATATCTTTGGAATGGACTATCATCGCAGTACAGCATTGAGAATCAACCATCAATTGGCAGAAAGTTTGTTTCCTCCCGAGGTTGCAAAAATTTCTTCCCGAGAAACACAGTTTTTACATGACGGTTACTCCGGTTACTTTCGGTCTTTTTGGGGGGCATCCGAAGAACACATGATTAGGCTTTGCACACGCCTCCGACAACCGAACGATCTACACCTTAGACCGAGGGTTGAGTCGATCACAGAAGAATATGCCACGATGATAGGTGCAAGCGCATTCACCGTTCTTTCATCGTCAACATTCGCTACATCGATTATAATAGTTCTTCTTGTTTTAAAATATCTTAATATTCCACTTTGTGCTCAATGTTTATTTGGCTGTATGTGTCGAAAAGTGTAGCTTTGCATTGACGTCATGTGTCAGAAAGTGTAAACTCTCGATGTTGTCATGTGTCGAAAAGTGTGACAATCTGACTATTTCATGTGTCTAAACGTGTAAAGATATGAAGAGAAAGATATATGCTAAGCTTGTGGAATGGAAGCATCAAGAGCATCATAAGCCGTTGATATTAAACGGAGTAAGACAATGTGGAAAGACTTATATTCTTAAAGAATTCGGTCAAGCAGAGTTTGATAATCTTGCTTATGTAAGTTGCGATAGGAATGATAACCTGCAAGCCATCTATGAAGGCGACTTCGATACGGCGAGAATCATTCGAGGGTTAAGTGCTTTGACTGGCGTGGATATAGTCCCTGGCAAAACCCTTATATTCTTGGATGAGGTGCAAGCATTTCCACAGGCGTTGGAAGCTTTGAAGTATTTCTGCGAAGATGCTCCAGAGTATCATATTGTGGTGGCTGGTTCGCTGTTGGGGGTTGCCCTGCATGCAGGTGTGTCATTTCCCGTAGGCAAGGTTCAGACAATGCGTCTATTCCCCATGGATTTTGAAGAATTTCTTATGGCTATGGGAGAGGACCGGCTGCTCAAGCTGATGCACAGCAAGGATTATGCATTGATGAATGCGTTCCACGAAAAACTAAAAGACTATTTGCGTCAATACTATTACGTGGGCGGAATGCCTGAAGTTGTGAAGATGTATGTGGAAAACAAATTGCTCGGCCAAGTGCGCACTATTCAGAACGAAATTCTCTCCAATTATGCAAGCGACTTCTCCAAGCATGCTCCTGCACAGGAGGTGCCTCGCATAGATATGGTATGGCAGTCCATACTCGGTCAGCTTTCGAAAGAGAATAAGAAGTTTGTCTATGGGGTATTGAAGAAGGGTGGCAGAGCCAAGGAATTTGAGTTAGCCATACAGTGGTTAGTGGATGCCGGTTTGGTTTATAAAATAACTAAGGTGACAAAGCCTGAGTTGCCGTTGAAGTTTTATGAAGACTTGTCGGCATTCAAGTTGTATCTGTGCGATTGTGGACTGATGGGAGCTATGGCTGATACCGCAGCAAAGGATGTGTTGCTTGGAGATAACGTATTCACGGAGTATAAAGGAGCGTTCACTGAACAGTATGTTCTTCAGCAGTTGCTTGCATCGGGTATTACCCACATCTATTATTACAGTTCTGATACTTCTCGTATGGAAATGGATTTCCTTGTTCAGCGTGACGGGGCATTATTGCCTATAGAAGTAAAAGGCGGTACAAGCATCAAAGCCACCTCATTGCATAACTATCTTAAGGCGCACCCTGACATATCTGCCATCCGTTATTCTATGTTGCCTTATCGTCAACAAGAGAATATCTCCAACATGCCGCTTTATGGAGCCTTTCTGCGTTCATAATGTTGTGTGGAACCATTGCTGTTGCTTCATCGTCTCTTTTCGTGCAAGCATCTTAAAGTTGATGTTTTAGAAGACAATATTGGCATTTCTGATGCTCAATAATTAGGTTCTTCCGGAAAATGGAGTGATTCGACGTGGACACATAGAAGACAACTTGAACAACTTTTACAACAAGTAACAACTCTTTCGGTAAGCCATGAGCAGAACTGAGCTTGCTCAAGTTATGCCATGGCGAGAAAGAGTGCCATGTAATGGAACAGCTTCGCGGGGACATCGCCTCTTCGAGGCCCATGCTGACCAAGGGTTGCTGCAAGGGAAACAACTATGAACAAAACCTATCACTCGATTTTTCGGATGAACCACAAATTGAGTAAATTTGCACTTGCTTGTTGAATTCACGAAGCTGCTGGTTGACCAGGATGGCGTAATGATAGTTAAACAACAAAACAATGCAAGAAATCACCCTAAAAGGTATACGCCATATACCATTTAAAGTGTTTTCTTGCAAAAAGCTATAAACGTATGGACAAAATACAGAAAATAATGGCACGACGGAATGCTCTTTTGCCTCTTTCAGAAAGAGATAGAGAGCTACTAAGCCGTCGCTTCACTATAGACTTTAACTATAATACAATAGTTCGTTAAAATTTGAGTATATGGCTACACAGCCTTAGGCTGCCAGCCAATAAGTTCTTTGACAATCTTACTAATTAAAGTTCGGTTCGGTCGGCATCGGGACATGTCGAAAATTAATTTCGTATAGTTCGCATTGAACATCAGCGACTTAACTTTTAACTTCATCATTAAAGCCTTGTTTTTCTCCTGCATAACTAAACGGCTGACATGGAAATCCAGCTGTTAGAATATCAAAATGGGGTATATCCTTTGCCTCTACAGTCTTTATATCACCAGTCGGAATCTCGTGAAAATTCGCCTCGTAGGTTTGTTGTGCAAACTTGTCGTTATCGGACGAGAATACACATTTGACATTGTTACTTTTCATGGCAAGACGGAATCCACCAATACCACAAAACAAATCTATACCCTTATATTTCTGCATCATTAACTATTTTTCTTTTTTATCATTCTTTCTCCTCACTAACCGCCTTAATCTCGTCAGCAAGTATTCAATATCATTCTACCTTCTTTGGCAATTTACTTGAAGTCTTTTCTATTTTCTTTTCGTTGCTTGCCACTCTGCGTTCCACTTTTTTTATGTCCTCAGCAGGAGGAAGGTTTTCGGGCTTTATGCCTCGTCGCCCCAGCATCTGCCTTACACTTACATTGTTCTGAATGTGTTCGGCAGTAATGCTCGGTTCACCATAAAGGTCTTTCTGCTCCACATTGTAGTTTGTCATTTCTGTTGCGAGGTTCTTTGCAGCAATGGTCAGCGTAGGAAGAAAATCTGCCAACGGGCGTGTTGACTTGATGCCGAGGCGAAGTTTCATGTCTTCGGTGGTATGTCCGCCAAACAAAGCCGTGTCGCCTTTTGAACGTATACGACCAAATCCACGGTCATCAACACCACGCTCATAAATATTGCGAGACAATTGCTTTTCTGAAGCACGTAACCGATCGCGTGTTTCCAGACGTGAAACTTGCTGCAAATGCTCGGCTACAAGTTCTGCTCGCCTTGTCTGTAATGCAAAATAACCTTGTGCAAAGGCTATTTCTTCTTTCTTTGGATCACCGTTCTGAGCTATGAGATAACAGGCAAAACGAGTGAGCATATAGTCCTTGACTTCACGCTTAGCACCTTTTGCCAAACTTATCATTTTCGTGACCTCACGAAAATGATCATCCACGTTGATATTCTGTGATTTACATGATTCCACAGCTCTGCCTATAGCTATTGTAAAATTCTCCCAACGTGCATAGCCAAGAACCGACTGAAGCTCGCGTGCAAACCAGACTTCAACCTGTTCTTTACCATTATCGCTCTCAATGTAATGCGTTATCTCGTTGAAAGCGGATGTATGCAGATTTATTCTTTGAATGTCCATGTTATAATATTTCTTTGTTTTCTTTCTCCTCACTAAACGCCTTGACCTCGTCAGCAAGGACTTTCTGTTATTTCTCTTTCGGTACTATCAACTGACAATCCGCCACTCCGATAGGTTTTCCCATATCTTCAAGTGCGAGTTCCACCTCTACTCGTGCCAATGCCTGTGTCTCATACATTTTGAGATTAATGGCATTGAGCAACAAGTCGCAATTCCAACCTTTAGAGCGTGTCTCCTTTGCATAGGAAAGCATTGCTGCATTATCATCACCAACTTTCCGAAGAAGTTGCAATATATGTCCCCATGGTAAAAGTGCGACAGCTTGTCGCACTTTTATGTCCGAGTGACAAAAACGCTCGTAGAATTTCTTCATGTCCCACAGATTTCGTGGTGAAACACCCATCTTGGGATAGCGTTCTTTCAGGTCTGCAGACAATCTTTTTGCTACACGATCACCATACCCACTTTCAATCTTGCGCTCATGAAGCATTTGACCAATCTCCCAATAGGCAGTAGAGACATAGCCATTGACATGTCGGGCTATCTCCGTCCGTGCATGCTCAATTACTGCGACAGCGTGTCGCAGTATCTCTGCATAATCACCGCTCCCTATTGAGAGTTTGTTATCTTTATTGTCTGTTGCCATTTTATCAGTCTATATTATCTTGCCTGAGAAGGTCTGCCACTCCCACTTCAAGCAGTTTGGCTATCTTCATAAGATTCCCCAAATCTGGCTGACAAGTATTAGTACACCATTTTGATATGGTTGTTTTATCCTTTCCCAGTTGTTCACCAAGCCATTTGTTCGTTTTCTTTTTTTCAGCAAGAACTACTTTTAGCCTGTTTAATTCTTTATTTGCCATATTCAGATGCGAATTTGATTGCAAAGGTAATTATAATACTCCACAATTCCGCATAAACACAGCAACATTTACGTCTACTTAGCAACTTGATGAAAAATACTCACCACAAGTTAAGCCTACATTTCACTCGTTGTACGGTACTTACCCCTTTACCACCCAACTTCTCCACATCCCGAATGCTCACCTTGCGGAGCAGACTTATTACTTCCCTATATTCGGCATTCATCTGTGCTGTCGTTTTTATAGGGCCAACCTTGAGCCCGAGTTTTCCACCTTTCTCTATATACCGCTTCCTTCCTGACTGCAATCGGAATGAGATATTATCACGTTCCAATTGCGCACAGGTCGAAAGCGTGGATGTCATTATACGAACAAAGAGGGATGGATTTCCTTCTTTGTCCAATAATGTAAGCTGTTTCTTTTGTATGTAGAGGTTGATACCACATTCAATGAGCTGCTGACAAAGGGCAACGTGAACATGGTTTACCATAATCTGAAAGCAGACAAGATACGCAAGCGCATATCGTATTACTTTGGCTTGCAACCAATCGTCGTAGAATCTTCCTGACTTCATCACTTTTCTGCGCCATCACATAGCGCAGATTGAAAATCAA
>ERZ809074.1587-NODE-1587-length-28778-cov-14.926261_pt1 | contig 28778 bp, 28 predicted proteins | sample MGYA00520795_ERZ809074 | MGnify/ENA primary metagenome ERZ809074 (study PRJEB31570, sample SAMEA3212989) | Homo sapiens | biome: human-gut; feature: human gut; material: fecal | place: Sweden | collected 2011 ...
CAATTATCGCAGAGTGGTAATTCCCGTAAGTTACAGAAAAGCTTTGGAATTTGATGAAAACGCTATGCTTTCGGTTTCTATGGAAAGCGGCGCCTTAATGATTAGACGGGTAAAATTGTTGTGTCGACTGTGTGGCTTGCCCATAAGCGATGATAAAGAAATACCACTGTGCGATAATTGTGTGGAAAAAGTAAAAAAACTTCCGCGATAGTTTGAAAATTCTATAAAAAACAAAAAGCGAACTTCTGCGGAAGTCCGCTTTTATAATGCATATAATCGGCGAAAATAACACTTCCCGGCTGCTTAGCATATAGATAATTGATACATTTTTGCAAGGAGAAACGACATGAATCCGTTTTTAGAGAAGCCTTTTCCCATCGACAAGGCGTTTCAGAACTGGCAGCAGCTCTATCCGAAGCCTTATGACAAGAGGACCGTGGATCCCTATACCAAGACGCGAATCATTCTCGCAAACGGCGCGGAGTTCGAAGCAAATTGGTTTTCTCATCAGTTTTCCCGCAACACCGACGACAACGATCTGAGGCGGGAGCTTGCTCTGACGAGGTTTATCGAGAAACAACAGCAGATCAAAATTTCTCTCTTAAAGCCGCAGAACGAGAGCATTCTCGAACATACCATCGGCTATGAGCAGCTCGCAGTCGATCTGACGGCGGAGCTTGCCAAACGGGAAAAGAACTGCTACGTCAAAAAGACGCTCGATTTCGCGCTTCTCGAAGACTTCGACCATCTCTATCGCTATGCCGATCTTTTGGAAATGGAACAGGGCGTTTACGCGGAAAAGCTGGTGGGACGGTATACGGAGATCATGCCCGGACGCCCGACGATCTCCCATCATCGTTATCCCAAGGACAACGTGCGCCGCAGGATCGATTCCAAAGAATCGGACGTGCAGACGGTGCTTTCCACGATGATCATCACCGCCGCGGAACAGCAAACCATGAATTACTATATGAACGTGACGAATTTCGCCTCTTCCGATTTGGGACGCCGCCTCTACGAAGAGATCGCCTTAGTGGAGGAGGAACACGTCACGCAGTACGAGGATCTGATGGATTCTTCCTCCACCTGGCTGGAAATGCTGCTTTGGCACGAGTATAACGAATGCTATCTCTATTGGTCGAATTACACGACGGAAACCGACCGCTATATCAAGCGGCTGTGGGAAGAAAACTTTGCCATGGAAGTTTCTCATCTGCACAAAGCGGCGGAACTTCTCAGAAAATACGAGGGGAAGGAATGGCAGGAAGTGATCAAAAACGGCGAATTTCCCGAACCGCTTTCCCTGCACGAAAATATCGCCTACGTGCGTTCCGTGCTGGGCAATACCGTACAATTCACCTCCGTGGGAGAGGATTATCTTCGCGTGCGCGATTTGCCCACCGACGCCGAGTTCTTCCGCTATCAGGGCGTCGTCAATCCCCTTCCCGACATCGTGCCTGCGCACCGCACCATCAAAGAATATATCCGCCGCCGCGGAAAAGATTATCGCTATCAGGTGGCGCCTAATCCCGTTCCCGAGCTTCGGGACAGACGGGAGGACAATACCTCCGTGGGGCGGATACCCGACGCGGCGGGCAGCAGCGATTTTACCTGCAACAAATAACGGCAAAATCCGAACTCGTCCTTTTAAAAAAGCGTCGGGGGTCCTGTTCGGGGGCCGAAAAGAAAAGGCGGCGCGGAGAGATTTTCGGTAAAAGACGAAAGGGAAGGTAAATTTTTTGAAAAGAGGAAAACGGGAGCTGAAATATTCAGAGCCCGTTTTTTGCGGTTCTTTCTAAACGCTCCTTAAATTTAAAGAGGGAAAAGGGGAAAAGGAGGTGTAAAAGAAAAAACGGAGTCTGAAAGAGGCGGAGAGCCACCTTTAAGTCTTTTTTTGCGCTCCCGTTTTATAGACGGGGGAAAACGAAAAAGCGGCAGTCCGCTTTCGGGAGGGCGCTAAACCGTCCGAACAATCGGGTAAAGTCTATCGAAAAAGGACGCGGCGAAAATTTTTCGGCAATTTTCCGCCTTTTGCCGCCGGTTTTACGCGATTTGCCTTTTTCCGAAGGATATGATATAATGGAGAAAATCTTTATAAAAGGGGATCGTCACATGAAAATGGGGCTTGCGGTTTCCTCCTGAAATAAGTTTATTTGTTTTGGGAGGTAAAAATAGAAAATGAAATTTGAAAAAATAAAACTTGAAGAATGGAAACGCGCAAAGCTTTTCCATACTTATATGAACGATTTGAAAATCGTGATGAGCATGACTGCCGAGATAGACGTGGCGCCCCTGCTTTCCTTTATCCGGGAAAACGGCTTGAAATTTTATCCCGCCATGATCTGGATCGTGAGCAAAATCGTCAATTCCCGCGAGGAATTTCGGCTGGGACAGCAAAACGGCGAGGTGGGGAGGTGGGATTACGTTTCTCCCTATTACGCGCATTTCCACGCGGAGGACGAAGCGTGCGCAAAACTCGTGACCGAGTACGACGACGACCTCTTTGACTTCCACGCGCGTTTTCTCGCGGACAGAAAGCGCTTTGAGGGCTTGCGGGCGTTCGATTTGACACAAATTCCGCCGAATACTTTTGACGTTTCCTGTCTGCCTTGGATCAAATATAAGAGCTTCGATATGCACGTTTTCGATTCGGGGACTTATCTCGCGCCCGTCGTCACCTGGGGAAAATGGGAACGGGAGGGCGAAAGGGCGATGATGCCGCTTTCCATGAATATCCATCATGCGGCGGCGGACGGCTTTCATCTGTCCCGATTTTTTGCCGAAGTACAGGCGTTGATCGATCATATTTCGCTGCAAAAGTATTGACGGGCGTTTTGCGGCGAAAGGGCGGATTTACGAAAAGGAAAGCTTTATTCAGGCGCGGCGGGAAGCCGCGCCTGAACTTTTTGCGGCGGAAACCTTTTGCGGGAGGCGAAAGGCGCCCGCGGCGGCAAAAGTATGAAAAAACGCTTACAGAGCGCAAAAAAAGCAAAAATAAAAAAAATTCCTAAAAAAGTTGAAAAACACGACTCAAAACAGCTTGACAGAATTTTCGATTAATAATACAATTAGAGGGCAAGTTAAAAGAAGGGAGCCTCTCCGCCGCCTTAACCCCGTTATTTTTCAAGGTGCGAAGCGTTCCTCGGTTCTTTTAAAGCCGTTATCAAACAAAAAAGAAAATACACACGAATAAGGAGTAACAGGATATGAAAACCTATATGGCAAACGCCCAAACGGTTGAAAGAAAGTGGTATGTCGTAGACGCCGCGGGCGTGCCCCTCGGACGCCTTGCTTCCCGCGTCGCTTCCGTGCTTCGCGGCAAAAATAAGCCCACTTTTACCCCCAACGTCGATACGGGAGATTTCGTAATCGTCATCAATACCGATAAGGTGGTTTTGACAGGCAAAAAGATGGAGGATAAATTTTACAGATACCATACCGGTTATATCGGCGGGTTGAAGGAAATTTCTTATAAAAAGCTGCTTGCCGAAAAGAGCGACCTCGCCGTTTACGAAGCGGTGAAGGGAATGCTCCCCAAGAACAGCTTGGGCAGAACGATGCTCAAAAAACTCAGAGTTTACAAGGGTGCGGAACATAACCACGCCGCTCAGAAGCCCGAAGAACTCAAAGTAGACTAAGGAGAGGAAAAGAATTATGGCTAAAATCAATTTGAAAAAGAAGCTTCAATTCTGGGGAACGGGCAGAAGGAAAAAGGCGATCGCCCGCGTTCGTTTGATTCCCGCAGGCAGCGGAACCATCGTTATCAACGACCGCACCTTTGAGGATTATTTCCCTCAGGGCACCCTTCAATACATCGTCAAACAGCCCCTCGTTCTTCTGGATGTGGAAAATAAATACGACGTGTTCGTAAACGTCATCGGCGGCGGCTATACCGGTCAGGCGGGCGCAATCCGTCTTGGTATCGCGCGCGCGCTTCTCGAAGCGGAACCCGATTCCCGTCCCGCCCTCAAAAAGGAAGGCTTCCTTACCCGCGATCCCCGCGCCAAGGAAAGAAAGAAGTACGGCCTCAAAAAGGCGCGCCGCGCTCCGCAGTTCTCCAAGAGATAATCTTCGGGAATTTCCAACCTTTCAACAAGACGACAAAGCCCCGACCGTACTCGTTACGGTCGGGGCTTTTGAAAGCAAATCCATCCTTTTCGAAAATATTGGAAAGCGTTAACGGAAAAGAATTTTGTTTCTCAAAAGGACGAGGAACAAAAACTTTTTTGTAAAAAGAAGCTCTGCACGCCACGAAAAGCCGCTGTTTTAACGGAAAAACGACGAATAGCATACAAAGCGGACGAGATAGAAAACCTCAAAAAAAGAGGTAAAAAGAGGGGGAAGCGCGCTTAAAAAATCGGTTTTTTAAGCGCGGAAAAGGAATGAAAACGGAAAAAACCCCGTTCTTCAAAAGAAGCGAGGCGGAAGGATAAGCCGCTGCGGATTTTTTAAAGAGCTATCTGCGGGGCGCTTTGCGGTCGATATTTTTCGCCAGCCGTTCGTGGCGTTCCATGAGCGCCAGAAAGGGATTGTTCTCGCTGTTCGCCTGAGGCGCGGAAAAAGCGGCGGACGCGGGAGCCGGCGTTTCCTTTTGGGGCGGCGCGACGCCGCTGTCGCGGGACGGCTCGCTTTTCTTTTCCGCTTGCGGGGAAGGGAAAATGTTTTTTAAAAAAGCGGCGGCGTCAAGGGGAGAAGTTCCCTCTCCGGACTCCGCGGAGGAAGAGGGAAAAAATGCTGATTTCAGAAAATTAAACAATCCGAAGCTTTCCATACTCAAAAAAAATCCTTTATTTTCACAATTTTCACTTAAAATAGCGGAAAAAACGCGCCGTTTTTGTTTGCTTTAATTGACGAATTGATATATAATAGAATATGCGTTGATATTGTCGGGAAATGCAGGTTATTTTTCTCGACCGACATAATTTTTAAGGAGTCCTTATACAATGCGGGATAAATTCAAGAAATTGACATGTATCGTTGCGGCGGCGACCCTCGCCGTGACGGCAGCGTCGTTTGCGGGCTGCTCGGACAGCTATTCCAACAAAGTGCCCGGAAACGATATTTTCACGGACGAGGCGGCTGTTTCCAACGGCGGTTTCGCGGTGGAAAAGGGCAATTACGTGTACTTCATCAACGGAGCCGAGGAGTATACGGCTTCCAATAAATACGGCGACGTGGTCAAGGGCGCGCTCATGCGTATCTCCAAGACCGACCTTTTGAATAAAGACTACTCCAAGACCGTGACCGTCGTCCCCATGCTCTTCGTCGCTCAGAATTACAACGCGGGCATCTATATTTACGGCGACCGCGTCTATTACGCTTCCCCCACGACGGAAAAGGATCAGAGCGGCAATATTCAGAACGATTGGATAAGCTTTAAGAGCGCCAAGCTGGACGGCACCGAGGTGATGAAGGACTATTACTTCCGCTCGGACGACAACGCGACGAACTATCGCTATGTGGAAGTCGAGGACGTGGTGTACTGTCTGCACGTGGACGACAAAACTCTCTACTCCTATAATACGCAGACGGGCAAGGATACCGTGCTTGTTTCGGGCGCGGGTTCCGATTTCTATTTCGATACTTCCGATCCCGAAAGTCCCGAAGTCTATTACACGATGGCGGTGACGCAGGACGTCGATACGGCGAATCCCTCCTCCGTCAGCTATACGCAGGTGTATTCCGTGAGCGCGGACGCGACGGTGGAATCGGTCGGGATCAAGGATTCAAAAGCCTCCTATACGGTCAAGGGCGGCAAGACGTATTCTTTCGACGCTTCCTATCTTCAAGACAACCTCTCGGGCTTCAAGGCCGAGGACTACACCACCTATCCCTACGTCAATCTCGGCGATCTCGTCCTCGACGGCAGAGGCTCCATGGAGGCGTATACGGACACGAAGTTCACGGACGACGAAGCTGACAAAGCGGCGACGCCCATGGGCTACACCTACACCATTCAGAGCTATCAGAACGGCGGGTTGTATTATACCCGCGCGGGCGTGAGCGACACTTCCTCGGACGGCGAAAGCAGCGCTTTGTACTACCTTCCCGACAGCGTCAAAAACGCGGAGAATTGGAAGAGCATTCAGGGACAAGCCAAGGGAAATACCAATATCGACACGGTCGCTCTCAATACGACAAACGCCTCTGCTTCCGCGCTGTTCTCCGTGAAGGAAGAAAACGGAAAGAGAGTACATTCGTATATCTATACTGCCGATTCCAAGATTTACAGGAATAAGGCGAAGGCGGACGGCACCGTGGAGGAAAATCTTTTGATGGTTCCCTCTGCTTCGAGCGCGACGCTTTGGAAGACGGAAGGGGAATACCTCTACTATTATTCCTCGGGGTCTAACGGCAATAATATCACCCGCGTCAATTATACGGGCACCAAGGACGACTATTCCCCCGTTTACGGCCTGATGGAAGAAGACAGCGAATATAAACCCGCCGTCATTCTCTCCGTCGACTGGAACTCTTCTTGGTATAAGCCCGAATTTATCGAAAACTTCGTCTTGTTCTCCAACGCGCAGTCGTTCGGTTCCACGGCGTATAATTATATTTACGCGGTGGATCTCAACGGCGCGGACGGCATGATGAACGCCAAGGAACTGAAAGCGTTTAACGATAGATACGAGGAAGTGACCGATTATATCGACGAAATTTCCGACGGAGATTTGAAAAAGGCGGTTCAGTATTATTTCCGCACGGGAGAATCCGTTTACTTCGAGGACATTTTAAAAGAAGCGAAGGAAAAGGGATATAAGGATCACTATCTTTACAGCGAGTACGCCATCAACGAATTCCGCGCGTTCAGTTCGAGGAAAAAGAGCGAGAACAAGGACGCGAACGATTACACGACAAAATTCAAGGACGAAGAAGGCAAGTATTACGACGTCGAAAGTTACTTCATGAATAGGATAGGCAAGCTGAAAGAGTCGGACGAAGACGCGATCGAAAAGGCTTGGAAGACGGAATATATCCTCACGTTGCCCGAGGAGAGCTCCACGGGCTGGAAGACATGGCAGAAGGTGCTGCTGGGAGTCGGCATCGGCGTAGGCGTGCTTCTCGTCGTCGGCGGCATTGCGATATTCTGCGTGGTGCGCGCCAGGAAGAAGGCAAAGGCGGCAGCCGAAGCGGAGATCGTGGAAGCGGGACGCAGAAAGCCCGTCATCGACACCACGGACGACAAATCCATCGACGTATATGCGGACGAGGACGGATCGAGCCAAGCTGACGAAACCGGGTCTACCGCGGCGGACGAGCAAACGGAAGCAGCGGACGAAAAGGCTTCTCAGGCGGAAGCAGCGGATAAAAAAGACGAATAATCGCAATAATAAAAGAGTCGTTTCTGTATGAAACGACTCTTTTTGCGTGGAAAAGAAAAAAATTTTCCGAAATATTTAAAAACGAGCGAAAAACAGTTTACAAACTCGTAAAATATTAATATAATATAGCAAAATCACGGCGTCATGCCGATAGAAAATAAACGGAATGAGGGAAAATTATATGGCAAGATACGTATTATGCCCGAGGTGCGAACTGAATTTCATCGACGCGGACGCGCAGGAATACTGCGACGTGTGTTTGAAGGAAATGCAGGGCGCAAAAACGTTTGCGGACGATTTGGAAGAAGTGGAAGAAACGGAAGAAACGGAACTCTGCCCTATCTGCGGGGAAAATTACATGAGAATCGGCGAAAAAATGTGCGACGAGTGCAAGAAAAAGACGGAATATGAGGAGGAAGAAATCGAGGATCCCGATAAAGACGACGCTTGGAGAACGTATCTCGACGACGATGCGGACGATCTCGGCATTCCTCTGCCCGAGGAAGAATTTGACGACGAGGACGAAGAGGACGATTTGGAGGAAGACGAGGAAGGAAAGAGCAAGGAAGACGACGATTTCGAATACGTTTCTCCCGACGACTATTATCCCGACGACGAGGAGGAAGACGAGGACGACGAAGAGGACCCGTTTGACGACGACGAGGCTCCTTCTCCGAAAACGGGAAAAAAGAAACGTGTCCGCGACGATGATTTTTAAGGAATAACAGGGAGTCCGGAATATGCGCGCTGTTTACGGCTTTCTCTTATTGGCGGATTGTATCGCAATGACGATATATTTGACGGTCGCTTTGAAACGACTGCCCGAAAAAATCGGGAATATCGATCCCGAAAAAAACAGAAAGGGAAAGGATTGGGAAGTATTCAGAAGCAATGATTACTTTTTCCGATTGTTAAAAATCGCGGGAAGTATCCTTTTGTTTTACGCCGTTCCGCAAATCGTTTATATAATCGGGGAAATGCCCGATACAATCGACGATTCCCGCGCGCTCATTCCCGTGTTGATTATACTTTTGGGCACTCCCGCGGGCGCCGTCGCACTGAATTTATTTTTCAGCAGAATCGGTTGGGCAAACGGCATCATCGAGTATAAAAGCAGGCGAAACGGCCGCTTAATCTATCTGAGAAAATATTTTAACAGAAGTACGCTCGGCATAGGAATCGTGATAGCGATGTATTTTTCCGTCGCCTGGGGGCTGAGCGTCAGCGTTATAAAAACGATAAGGTTATTTTTATAGACGAAAAAACAGGGGAAACGGAATTTGCCGCTTCCTCTGTTTTTCTTTCCCCGTTTAAAGGGAAAAACTGAAAATAAGTTTTTTACAGGTCGTCCGCGTCCTGTACGGGAACTTCCCGCGGATTCTTGGGCGCACCCGTATAACTTCCGTTTACGTCCGTATCCGACTGCATATCTGTCAGAGCTTTTGCTTTATCGGTAGGAGAAACGTTCGCTTTTTTCTTATTTGCAGTTTTCGGTTTCATTGTTGTTCTTATTGCTGCAATTTTTGTTGCCGCAATTTTTGTTCTGAGAGTTTTTCGTGTTGTTATTGGACTGGTTGTTAGTCTTGTTTTTCATAATTTTTTAATCTCCTTTTTTATTTTTGATTTTTATCGAAAGCGATGCCGGATATTCCGCTGAGCGCGTCAGATCCTTACGCCTTCGAAGGGAAGATGCAAATCGACATACCCTTGTCCCGCTTTACACAAAGGACAAACCTTCCACGCCTCGGTAGCTACGTGCATATAACCGCATTCGCTGCATACCCATAAAATGGGCGAGTCGTTTTTGTAAAGCGTTCCGTTTTTCACTGCCTCGTAAAGGTAGTTGAAAATGATATTGTGCTGTTTTTCCACATCGGCCACCATTCGATAAATAGCGGCAATGTCCTTAAAGCCTTCTTTTTCCGCCGTTTCGGCAAATGTCGGATAGATCTCCGTGGATTCGCTGTTTTCGTCCATCGCCGCGAATTTAAGGCCATCTACCAAAGTGCCTGCGTGGAAAGGGTATCCGGCGTCGAGAACGATATTGTCATGGCTTCCCGCTTTCGCTTGAAGCGTATCGAAAAACGTTTTGGCATGATACGTTTCGTTTTTCGCAATCGTTCTGATAGCGTCGGAAAGCGTTTTTAAATTTTCTTTCATGGCAAGTTTTGCAGTCAATTGATACCGCATCCCCGCCTGACTTTCGCCTGCAAAACTGCGGGCTAAATTTTTAAAAGTTTCCGTTTGTTCAAATTGCATTTTGTTTCTCCTAAGGCTCCGCCTTCGTTATTCAGTATGAGTAGGATTTTTTCTTTCATGCTTTTTAATTCCTGCCAATGCTTGCCAAAGCATACAAAAAGGTGTAAAATAGAAAAGCGGAAAGCAATCATAGTTTGTCCCCGCCGCAAAAATTTATTCGCGCACGCTGCTTTCCTTTTTTAATCCGAACGACGCCGAAAGGTGCGGACTTTGCGCCTTCCTTTAAAAAAGGGCAGGCGCTTTGAATAAGATAAAGAAAGTAAAAAATATATATAGAGGTAGAAAAAATGTTCAATATCGTCTTGGTAGAGCCGGAGATTCCGCAAAATGCGGGCAATATCGCCCGCACCTGCGCCGCGACGGGAACGCGGCTGCACATGGTGCGTCCGCTCGGATTTGAGGTGACGGATAAATATTTAAAGCGAGCGGGGCTGGATTATTGGCATCTCGTCGATATTTCCTATTATGACAATTTTTCTCAATTGCAGGAAAAATTCCCCGCGGCGAGATTTTTCTATTTCACGACCAAGGGACGCCGCCGCCACAGCGACGTATCTTTTAAAGACGGGGATTTTCTCGTTTTCGGCAAGGAAACCAAGGGCTTGCCCGAAGAACTTTTGCTGCGGCACCCCGACGAATGTCTGCGCATTCCCATGTTCTTTGAGGCGCGTTCCCTCAATTTGAGCAACTCCGTCGCCGTAGCTCTATACGAGGCCCTGCGACAGAACGATTACGAAGGGCTTTTAGAAACGGGGGAGCTTCACGAACATAAATGGTCGGAAACGGAAAAATAATAAGGTTTAAGCCCAAGAAATCGGAACGACTCGCAAGCAAAAAGAATTTCGGCGGTTAAAAAAGACTGTAAGAAAGAAATAGAAGAATTTATTTGAAAATCCCGTCAAAAGCGAAAGACGGCAGGCCGCCTGAAAAAGAAAGAGAGCACCGTTTTTGCGAGAAAACGCAAACGCATGAAAATTCAGTTTTTTCTCTCCTTTAAAAAGGCGGTCGCAAAAACGGGAAAACTTTGTGGAATCGTGGAAAAAGTTTTTAAAAATGAAGGTATAAATTACTTCCCGACAGGCAATAACTTTCGTGTCGGAGGAGAAAACGAAGGGTTTTCTTTCTCCCGAAAACACGGAGGTTATTTTTTTATGAAAAAATTTTGCATAACTTTTTTATTGTCAGGCATAATAATTTTATCAGCCATAGGATTCGGGACGGGGATTCTAGGCTCGGGAAGCACCGCGAATACGAATACGGAGTATCTGAGAATCCATATCCGCGCCAATTCCAACGGCGGAGAGGATCAAGCCGTCAAGTATATGGTGCGGGACGCTGTGGTGGACTATCTCACCCCCTTTGTCGCGGAAGCGGAAACGAAGGAAGAAGCCATATCTTTGATGAACGGTCAGTTATCCCGGATCGCACAGGTGGCGGACGGAGTGCTTCGGGCGCACGGCTTCACCTACGGAGCGCGCGCCGAACTGAAAGACGAGGAGTTTCCTACCCGCGTTTACGGAGAATATACCCTGGAAGCGGGCATCTATCAGGCGCTTATCGTCTACTTGGGGTCGGGCACGGGAGATAATTGGTGGTGCGTCGTCTATCCGCCCCTCTGCTTCGCGGGACAGCCCGGAGAAAATATCGTCTATAAGAGCAAGATCAAGGAAATCATCGACGGCTGGAAATCCCGCCGTTGAACAAAATTTTCCGAGTGAGCGGTTAGGACAAGCGGATAGTTTGCGGCTCTGTTTTAATAAAAGTTTTGCCCTTCTCGTGAGAAAGAAAAAGGTCGGAAAGGGAAAGCGCTGTTTTCACTCCTCTTTGACGCTTACTCCCTGTGCCCTTATGAGATAAGGCTATAAGGAAAAAGAGAGAACTTTTCGCGGATAAAAAGGATAAAAAGTCGTCAAGGCTGTAATAAACGTATTTTTTCATTAAAACCGCGCACCCTACATAAACAGGAGGAAACATCATGAAAAAGTTTATTAAAACGGGTGCGCTTACGGCGGCTGTACTGCTGACGGGAGTGGTTTCCGCGGTATCCGCGGTCGCTTTTCCGGCTTTTTCCGACGCCGACAAAACGGCCGCTTGGAAGGGAATGCCGGGGAATGCTGCATTCGTCGACATGACCGATAATAATGACGCCGCTGTGGATTTTTCCGCAGAAGCGGAAATGGCAGCCGTGCTCAAACAAGGCTCCAAGGGGGGCGAGGTGAAAGAAGTGCAGCGCCGCCTCAAACAGTGGGGATATTACAGCGGAGAGCCGGACGGCATCTTCGGCGCGGGTACCAAGGAAGCGGTGATCGCGTTCCAGAAAAAGAACGGTCTGACCGCGGACGGGATCGTGGGTGCGGGAACGTATCGCGCTCTGGGCATGAACAGTTCTTATAACGTACTGATCAATCAGACGCAAAATTCTTCGCCCTCCGGCTATACGAGTTCCGATCTCTATCTTCTGGCTAAGACGATCTACGCGGAGAGCAGAGGGGAGCCGTACACGGGACAGGTGGCTGTCGGCGCGGTGATCTTAAACCGCGTGAAGAGCTCTCAGTTCCCCAATACTGTGGCGGGCGTCGTCTATCAGAAACACGCCTTTACGGCGGTTTCGGACGGTCAGATCAATCTCACTCCCGACAATAAGGCGATGCGCGCTGCGCAGGACGCCATGAACGGCTGGGACCCTACGGGCGGCGCGATTTATTACTATAACCCCGCCGTGGCGACGAGTTCCTGGATCTTCGGACGCAAGACGATTACCGTTATCGGTAAACACGTGTTCGCTATCTGAGTCGTACCATTAAAAAGGAGTTAAAAGCATGGAAAAGAAAGAAAACAACATTGCGAAAAACACCTCTTCGGGGGCGGAAAAAGTAGAAAATATCCAAGACCGCGCTCAGGCGAAAGCGGAAAGCGCAGGCGGTGCAAACGCGGCTTCGACTGCTAAAAAGAGCGTAGTCAAGAAAGAAGCGAAAAAGACCGACAAGCGCAGAAAAGTCGAAAAGACCATGGAACAAAAGGAAAAAGCAAACGCTAAGAAGCGCGTGGACGCCGCGCTCGCCAGGGAAGAACGCAAGGCGAAAAAGGCGGAAATGAAAGCCGCGCAAAAGGCGAAGAAGGAAGAGATGAAGGCTTTGAGAAAAGCCAAACAGCAGGAAAAGCGCCTTCAAATGAAGGAAAAGCATCAGGAACGCCTCGCACTGATGAAGGAAAAGCGCGCAGAGCGCAAGGCGGAACGTCTTGCCCGCAAGGAGCTCCTTCGCAGCGAAACCGCCGCGCAGCGCATCGAGAGAATCGAAAAAGAACACGCGGAAAAGCTTGCGCTTAAAAAACAGCAGCGGGAACAGGCTTACAATCTGAAATTGGAAAGACGCGACGCGCGGCTTAAAAAGCGCGAACAGCGCCTCAAAGACAGACAGCACCGCCGTGAAACCCGGCGTACGCCCGGCTTCGGCGGCTGGCTGGCGGCGGTCATCTCCCTCGGCGTAGTCACGCTGGCGCTGACGGCGGTCGTTACTTTGGGCGCCATCGACATTGCGGAAATGAACACCGCCATGACGACGACTTATCGCGGCACCCTCTATGAATTGGTGGGTATTATGGAAAACGTGGATACCGATCTCAACAAGGTCCGCGTTTCCGCGAGTTCCGCTCAGCAGAGCAGGCTTCTCACCGATCTTCTTTTGCAGGCGAGATTGGCGGAAAGCAGTCTGGAACGCTTCCCCCTGAACGCGGAAGCGGACGCCAACGTAACGTCTTTTATCAATCGTACCGCCGACTATTCGCAGGCGATGCTGAATAAGATTCATTCGGGACAAAAACTGACACAGGAAGACGTAGCTCGCATCGAAAAGCTGTATCAGACCAATCATAAGGTGCGCGAGGAACTCAATCGCCTTGCCACGACGATGTCCGACAAAGACATGGAAAGCTTTATAAAAGCGAAGAAGGGCAACCGCGTATTCGAAAGCTTCCAGACGCTGGAAAACGCTACCCTCGAAGAGAACAACGAAGAGCAGGGACCTTTCGCGGACGTCGCTCCCCAAAACAAGGAAGGCGGCGAACAGAACAAGAAGGAAGAGATCACTTCCTCCCGCGCGGAAGAGCTGTGCCTCGGCTATTTTAAGGACTATGCGATAGATCATGCCGATTACGCGGGCGAAACGACCGCGCAGGATATAGAGGCGTATAACTTCTTCCTGCACGACGAACGCGGCAGACAGCTGTTTGCGCAGATCTCCAAAAAAGGCGGCGAATTGGTAAGCTTCGATTTCTATGAAGATTGCTCCGCTAAGAATTTTGATCTGGAACGCTCCAAGATGATCGCGGAAGATTATCTGTCCGCGCTCGGCTATGAAAATATGACCGCCGTATGGGTGAACGAGAGCGGCACGCAGGCGACCTTCAATTTCGCCTACGAACAGAACGGCGCCGTGTATTATCCCGATATGGTAAAGGTCAAGGTCTGCGAAACGAAAGGGAAAGTAGTGGGCTTCGACGCGGTGGCGTTTTTGAAAAATCACCGCACCAGGGCTGAGCTGAATGCACAAGTTTCCATCGGCGAAGCGCAGGAAAAGCTGAATCCCAACCTTCGCGTAGACGCTTCCAGACTTACGGTGATCCCCGTGGACGGCAAGGAAACCGCCGCTTACGAATTTGTTTGTGACTATCAGGGCGACACCTATTTTATCTATGTCGACGCTATGACGGGTGAAGAAGTACGCATTCTCAACGTTCTCAATTCCAAACAGGGCAGAGTCTTGATGTAAGCCTCTTCTCATAACCAAAGCCGATCCGTTCGCCTTATGGCGGCGGGTCGGTTAATTTTTATAATTTTTTGCCGAAATTCTTGACGAAACGGATTCTATGTGCTATAATGAATTACAATTAATATTAAATCTCAATAGGAGGTGCCCGATGCAGGAAAGACAGACGAAGCAAAAGCGCATCATTTACGACGCCTTAAAGACATTAGATCATCCTACGGCGACGGAAGTTTACGGATATGTGCACGAACGGCACCCTTCGGTGAGCCGAGCCACGGTATTCCGTGTGCTGGGCGGCTTTGCTGAAAACGGCAGGGCGTTGGAATTGAGAATGGCAGGCACGGACGTCCGATACGATTATAACGTCACCCGTCACTATCATGTGCATTGTCGGCTGTGCGGCCGGGTGGCGGATGTCGCCATGCCCGCGGATTTTCCCGTCAAGGAATCGGTCACGGATACGTGCGGATTTCTTTTAGACGATTTTCAGATTGAGTTTTTCGGTACCTGTGCGGAATGTCAGAAAAAAGCCGAAAAAAGTAACTTGGTTTCCTGAAAAATCCTTTTTTCCCCGAAAAAAATATAAAAATTAAAAAAATGTCATGCTTTCGCGTTACAATTATTGACAAAGGCAGTTGTTTATGGTACAATAGGCACACAGAAAGCAGGGAGGGGAAAATCGGCAATGAAAAAAGCGCTGGCGATTGTATTGACCTTAATAGGATGTCTGGCGATCATTGCCCTCGGCGTGGCTGCTTTTTTGTTTTGAGAAAAAACGGCCGAAAAGGGAAAAAGAGAAATAGGGAAGACGGAAAAGGACTGCAAAAGCGGTTTTTTCCGCCTTTTTGTTATAAAAGAGTTGATTTTTAAGGAAAATTGTGGTAATATAAACCTAATTATCGTCAGAGAGGGAAAGAGAAAAGAAAAAATTTATTTAAACGCCCCGCCGTTGTTCGCGCGGAAAAAGCTTGCCGTGAGAGGAGGTTTCCGATGAAAAACTATCAAAAGTATGCCAAGCAGTATTTTTTGCCCGAAGAGGTCTGTTTCGATTGGGTGAAAAAGGACGCTCTCGTCAGTGCGCCCGCTTGGTGCAGCGTGGATCTTCGGGACGGCAATCAGGCTTTGGCGGAGCCTATGGATCTGCACACGAAAGTCGAGTTTTTTCGTATGCTGACGGAAATCGGATTCAAGGAAATCGAAGTGGCTTTTCCCGCCGCTTCCGAAACGGAGTTTGCCTTTGTCAGGACGCTGATCGAAGAGGGGCTTATTCCCGACGACGTGACCATTCAAGTGTTGACGCAGGCGCGAGAGCATATCATCCGCCGCACGCTCGAATCTCTTTGCGGTGTGAAAAAAGCGATCGTACATCTCTATAATTCCGTATCTCCCGCCCAGCGGGAACAAGTGTTCAAGGGGGGCAGGGATGAGGTGAAAAAGATCGCCGTGGAAGGGGCGAGGCTTTTGAGAGAGTATGCGGCGAAGGAAAAGGGCAATATCCGTTTCGAGTATTCCCCCGAGAGCTTTACGGCGACGGAGCCGGATTTTGCGGCGGAAGTTTGCAATGCCGTTTTAGACGAATGGCGCCCTACGCCGGAGAATAAGGCGATCATCAATCTGCCCGCGACAGTGGAAACGGCGATGCCGCACGTATTCGCGCAGCAGGCGGAATATATGAGAAAAAAACTCGCCTATTCGGACAGCGTCGTCTTGTCCCTGCATCCGCATAACGACCGCGGCTGCGGCGTTGCGGCAAGTGAAGCGGGGCTTTTGGCGGGGGCGGAGCGCATCGAAGGAACGCTGTTCGGAAACGGCGAACGCACGGGCAACGTCGATCTCGTGACGTTGGCGCTCAATCTTTATACGCACGGGATCGATCCCAAACTCAACTTCGAGAATTTGCCTTATGTTGCCGGGATGTATACTTATTTAACGGGCATGAAGATCCCTGCCCGTCAGCCCTACGCGGGGGAGCTCGTCTTTGCCGCGTTTTCGGGATCCCATCAGGACGCTATCGCCAAAGGAATGCGCTATCGTGAGGAGCATCGTCTGCCCGGGTGGAACGTTCCCTATCTGCCCTTGGATCCGAGGGATATCGGAAGGGAATACGAAAAAGACGTCATTCGCATCAACAGTCAATCCGGTAAGGGAGGCGTAGGGTATATTCTCGAAAGCGCGTACGCTCTCAATCTGCCCGCGCGCCTCAAAGAAGCGTTTGCGAAGGTGGTAAAGAGCGTTTCGGATGCGGGGCATAAGGAATTGAAGACTTCGGAGATTTACGAGCTTTTTTTGGATACATATCTTCGGCGCGATTCCTATTTTACGCTTTCGGAAGTGGATTATCGGCTGAATGACGGTATCGACGCGGAAGTGCTGTTGACGGATAAAAAGGCGGGCAAGGTTTTAAAAATACAGGGACACGGGAACGGACGCCTCGACGCGGTGTCCAATATTCTCAAAAATTATATCGGGATTCCGTATACGATGAACGGATACGAGCAGCACGCGTTGTCCGAGGGCGCGGGCACGTCGTCCAAGGCTATCACGTATCTGAGCATAGAATCCGGCGGAAAATCCTATTGGGGAGCGGGCGTGCACGACGACAGCAACTCGGCTTCCGTCCGAGCGCTGTGCGCGGCGATAAATAATTTTTTATCCGCGCGAGAAAAAACGGGGAAATAGAGTGCTTCAAAATGCGCTCGTCTTAACCCTGCCCCGTTCCTTTGTCAAATAGAGAAACGGAAAGGGAGAAAGGATAGGGCGAGGATAAAGTTGTCTTGTTAGACAATAAAAAGCGACGGAAAAAATTTTTCGTTCTTTTGGAAAAAGTGTTGACATTTTTGGGAAAATAGAATATAATAGAAACACTTAAAATTGCAGGTGTCGCCTAGCGGTATGGCGTCAGCTTCCCAAGCTGATTCCGGCGAGTTCGACTCTCGTCACCTGCTCCAATAAGAAAAAGTCGTATTTTGTCGAAAGACGAAATACGACTTTTTATTTATAAAATTGCTACGCGAGTAATTGTTAAGCATTACAGTATTAGGCGTTACGGTAAATACTAAAACTTCCGTATAATAATTATTATGTGCGCCTTCAAAAGTATCGACTTTAACTTTTACGGTAAACACATTGCCTTTTCTATCTAAAATTTCAAGTTGCCAATCACCTATTTCATAACGTCTATAATAGCCGTAATAATCTTCTATCGCCTTTTCGATATAAGGATTAAGTAATGTTATTGAAAGCTCATTGTAGTTTGAAGAAGCGGCATTAGCGAAAACCGTTTTAGTTTGACTAAAAAGCAACACGCTTATAAAACTAAATATTAAAAACACTGATAAAAATGTAGTTTTGATATTTTTTATGAAGAACAAGGCGGGCGCAAAATTTGCGTCCGCCTTGTAAAATCCACCGGCTATGCCGGTGGTGGAATCCTTTAGCTTCAGGCATTCGTGTGTTATACAAAAAAGCTCCTTTGTGCTAAACTATATGTAAGGTGAAGGGCCGCACATAAGCAATGTACAAAGGAGGACGTTAGATGAAAAATCAAAATAATGACACATATAGTTTAGCACACACAACATGGAAATGTCAAAATATCATATTGTGTTCACACCAAAGTATCATAGAAAAATAATCTATGGGGCATTGCGTGCGGAGATAAGAAAAATATTGCGGGAACTTTGCTTGCGGAAAGATATAGAAATTATAGAAGCGCACGCAATGCCGAATCACATCCACATGTTAGTGAGGAAACGTGCGAATGAGAAAGTATCCTCGTTCATGGGATACCTCAAACGCAAAAGTACCATGATAATTTTCGAGCGGTATGCTCACTTAAAATACAAGTTGGGGAACCGACATTTTTGGAGTCGGGGATATTATGTAAGTACGGTGGGCGGAAACAAGCAAGCCGTACAAAAGTATATTGAAAACCAAGAGAAAGAAGATTTGATTTCAGCCCAGATCAGTATGGTAGAATATTACGATCCGTTTGAGAAATGGCTGAAATCAAATACAGAGAAGAGAGGCCTGAAAAAGAAATAATCGGCTTGCCCCAAATGCGGTAGGCGGTCTTGTGTGGTGCTTAAGCACCCTGCCGGTATTCACGCCCTTTAGGGCGATATTTAAAGCCTTCATTTTAGTGGGGGTTAGTTACTGCGAGAAATTCTTTCCGCGCCTTATAAAGGGGAAAAGACGGCGTAAGGTAAGCGGGCTTTTGAAAAGCCTGCGGCAAGCGGATAAAAAGACGTTTTGGAACGAGGAGCGCCCTTTTTAGGGCGCCTTTTCTGCCGAAGCGTTTTTTTTCTTAAAAAAGTCAAAAAAATTTTTTCTTTCGTGTAAAAACCGCACGGAAAGAATGCGAGAATAGTCATCGACAAGGGGCGGGAAGCAAGAAAAGATAAAAGCATGACTCACTTTGCGCGAGAAAGTCCAAAAAACGGCAAAACCGAAATTGCCGTTTTCGCCGCGAAGCGGGGCGCATGAAAGCTTGCCGAAAATTCTCGCCGCTCATTTTCAAAGAGGTGAAAACGATGATGGATACGGAACGTTTGAAAAACAACTTAGCCCTTACCCGTACGGAAAATTATTTTTTGGCGTGGATGAAAAACTTTTACGACGTTTCTTCGTTATACGGCTATTCGTTTGTAGAATTAAAGCGCGTATTTGCGGATTTTATGAGCGCCGCGAGATGCGAAAAATATGGCGGCGTGCCGAGCCTTTTAAGCATTGCCGAAAAAAACGGCATCGTTTCGCATCGCCGTTTTCCCGCGCCCGTAGGTTCGCCCTGTTCGGCGGTTACGGCGGCGGAGTTTATTCGAGGACAGAAGGAGCGCGCCTTGTGTTTGGTGCGCGTCAATGAAAAGTTCTTCGGCGAATCCCCGCGGCGGAAAAGCGCCCTCCTTCGGGTGGACAACGCGCTGCGCTGGGTAAACGGCGGTCCGATTTCGGCGGGGCAATTTACGGGGGAACGCTTTGAAGAAGTTTTCGGCGGCGGAGTGGACGTGTATGAAGCGGAAGATTTGAACGCGCGCGTTGGCGAGGATTGCGGAAAGCGGATCCGCGGGCAGGACTTTTTCGAGATACACCCGACGATAGGACTGGAAAAGTTTTCCCGGGCGGTGAGGGTTTTGCTGACGACCCGAAGGCGCATGGCGGAATATTATAAAAATCAAACGCAAATGGCGGCGCTTTGGCGTCGGGATTGCAAAATTTTCGAGGACTTATATTTTCAATCGAAGCGTCAGCTCTATAAATGCACGAAAAACGAAAGCGAGCTGTATCGAACGATAAACGACGCGATACGTATCGAACGGCAGATCGCGGAGGCGATGGAATGAGAAACAGAAGACTGGAAGCAAAAATCGCAGAGCTGGCGCGCGAAAAAACGGGCAAAGAACTGACGGAAACGGAAAATTTGAAGGAGAGCGGATGGGACGAGCGGGGGCTTGTGGCGCTGATGGCGTGGATCGAGGAACGCTTCGGCTTTTTCTTCGACGCCGAGGATTTACAGGCGGACAAGCTGTTGACGCTCAGGGATTTATCGAAATTGACGGAGAAATACGTGATATGAAATTGTGGGAATATCTGAAAGAGAAAATGGCGCCCTATGCGGAGCGGATCGCGTTTGCCGGCTCGGGGACAACGTACGGAAAATTGCTCTCTTTTGAAAAGGGCAAAAAAGGAAAGGGGCGTCTGACGGTGTGTAGGGGAAAGACGAAAGAAGAACGGGCGATGAGGATTTTAAAATGCCTCGCAAGGGGAGAAACCGCCGTTCTCCGGAAGAAAGAACAGGAGGATATGTTTTTTGAAAAAGTAAAAAGGGGAGGACAGGTGTGCGGTGAAGCGGCTTTTTTGACATTTGACGAGTCGGATTCTTTGAAGGAAAACGCGCTGACCGACGAGAAGATCCTTTGTCAGCTCGAAGGCATTTCTTCCTATTTCGACGTGAAGGGGTTAAAAAGCATAGCGATCGCGGGCGAGCCGACGGATCCCGCGGTATTGACGGGCGAATTCTTGTATGCGCTCCTCAACGGTCTGACGATATATTTTTACGAGGGACCCGTTCTCCCGCAGCGGCTGGCGCGGTTTTTGAAAGAAAACGGCATCGAAGTGTTCTGCGGGACGCCTACTTTATATCTGTCGCTGAAACGCTGCGTATCGGAAAAATATTTTCCCGTAAAAGCGGCTGTAATCGGCGGCGAACGCCTGACGGAAAACGCTGCGCTGTCGATTGCGGAAAGCTTTTCGCGCACGGATTTTTACGGCGTATACGGTCCGACGGAACACGGGTTTCAAGCGAGCGTTCTTTTGCCTGAGGATTTTGCCGAAAGAGCGGGCAGCATCGGCAGGCCCGTAGGGCGGACAAAAATGCGCATTCAGGAGGGGGAGATACAGATCAAATCTCCTGTTGCGGCGGGAGAAAGGGCGCGGGGGAAAGAAAAGCTTTGTCGCGGCTGGCTGCATACGGGCATTGCGGGGCATACGGATGCGGAAGGGTATTATTATCCGGACGGGGAGTATCCCGACGGGCGGGAGGAGAAAATCGTCCGCGCGGGCTTCAATATCTTCCCCGCGGAGATAGAGCGCGTCCTGCGAACGTTCCCCGGAATAGAGGACTGCCGTGCGTTTGGAATAGACGACGAACTGTACGGACAGAGGATCTGCGTGCGGATCAAGGGGAGCGTGACGCTGCCCGAACTCAGACGATACGCGGCGGAAAAGCTCCCGCCCTATCTCGTGCCTCACGAATATCGATTGAACGGTCGTTTTGAGGACGATTTTGAAGAAAGGCCGAAGCGCGGCGGTCGGGAGTGATCAAAAATTATGGAAAAAGAGGAGGAAGGGAAGAAAATGTTGCGCAATAAAATCGAGGGCGTAAAACCCTTTAACGAATTTTGGTTCAAAAGCTGTTACTATCATCAGCTAGTAGCGGGATTATCCTGCTTCGGGATCATCCACGGCGATTTTTTGGTAAACAGCATGGTATTTATAGAACGGGATTTCCTTTTGGATACGACGGGCATCCTCTGCGAAAAGGAATTTGAAAAATTTTTCGGATATACTTGCCGCCGCTGCAACATAACGGAGAAATCGTTGATGAAAAGGATAGACAAAGGCTGTCCCGTCATCGTGGGCGTGGATTGTTTTTATCTCGAAAGCAGGTCGGACACCTATCGCATCACCCACGCGCCGCACTTTATTTTGGCCTATGGATACGACTTGGAAAAACGGGAAGTCAACGTCGTGGATCACATTTACAGAAACAGTTTTGAGTATTCAAAAAAGACGATCTCTTTGGATAATCTGTTATGGGCGAACGCGATGTACAAAAAGAAACCCTATCAAAAGAGGATCACCTGCCGGGTTCTTAGAAAGAGGGGAAAAGCGCAAGGAAAAAACATTTTGCTAAAACTGGACGGGAAACGTCTGGAAAACAGCAGGAAAAATTCTTTGGAAAACCTCGGGGAAATGAAGAGAATGTTCGCGGAAGATCTGCCTTTCCTGGCGGAGAGCGCCGAGCGGATCATAAATTATTTGCAGAATATAAAAACGTCTTTATACTGCGTTTCGAAAATAGAGATCTTCGAACGGGACGCGGAAAAAAAGTTTGTTTTGTTTCAGCTGATCGGCGCGTATTCTAATATCCTATCCCTCTTTTGGAAAATGTTTCATCAGCAAAATTTTGAGTTTTGCAAAAAGCACTCGGACAGCATTTTAAGGAAAATCGAGGCGATAGAGGAAGGGGAAGAAAAGGTATATCATTTTTTAGAGGAGGCTTGCGGATGAAAGTGTTTAAGACGATAGACTTGTCGCCGTTTTGCAATCATAAGCTCGTCTATGAGCGGCTGCCGGACGACGGCAGGGAATACGGGCTGGATAACATATGCGTTTTAAAAGAGGACTTCAAATTTAAGGCGCGGGAAACGATCGACGGGGCGGAGTTCGCGTTTTCTCTTTCCGATTTCGATAACGTCGTCTGCGACAGGCAGCGTATTCGGGTCGGGGAGCGGGCGGAGAGGCTGCACGTGATAGGCTTCGGATATTGGGGGGATATTTTCGAGGACTTTCAACTCGTCTACGAGGACGACAGCACGGCGTATTTAAGAGTCGCGCTCCCCGATTGGTCGCACGCGGGAAAGGGGGACGTCGTATCCCAATTTTATTTGAGGGATGCCGACGTGCGTCCCGCGCGGGTCGTGCTTTCCTCGGGGAGTCAAAGGCATCTCATCTATTTTCATTACTGCACCTGCGATGTAGACTCTCAAAAGCCCGTTCGGGAAATCGTCCTGCCCGATAATATGTTTATGCACGTCTTCGCCGTATCTTTGGAAAAGAACGCGTAAGGGAGGCGAAAGAAAGCGCCGCCTCTCTTTTACGGGGCTTTTTAATGCGTCGGCAACGGGCATAAAACCCTTTCTTTTGCGGAAAATAATGGTAGCGGAAAACGCCGCGAGAGGGAGGGGTCTTATGAAAAAACAATCGTTTTTAAAGGGTGCGGCGATCATAGCCGCGGGAGGATTCCTCGCCAAACTCATAGGAGCGCTCTATCGGATTCCGCTGACCAATCTCATCGGCGGCTACGGCATGGGACTTTATCAGATGGTGTATCCTTTTTACTGTCTGCTGCTCACCGTTTCCGCGACGGGAATCCCGTCGTCGATCGCCAAAATGGTGGCGGAAAAACGGGCGCAGGGCGTGTCCGGCAAGCCCGTTTTAAAAAGCGCCTTTCTTCTTTTTCTCGCTATCGGCGCGCTCGGCACGCTGCTGATGATGGCGTTGTCCCCCCTGCTTTCCCGCGCGCAGGATTGCGCCGATCTGAAAAACGGCTACATCGCCCTTGCACCTTCCGTGCTGCTCGTTTCCGCGATTTCCGTGTTCCGCGGCTGGTTTCAGGGAGAAAACAATATGCTCCCCACCGCGCTCTCCGAAGTGACGGAACAGCTCGTAAAAGTGGGATTTGGACTGCTGTTCGCATACCTGTTCCGCTCCGACGTGAAAAAAGCCGTCACCTATATCCTACTTTCCGTTTCCATTTCGGAAACGGCGGCGCTCATCCTCATGTTCGTGCTCTTCAAGCGCGTCCCCGCTCCCTTCGCGGGCTTAAAAAACGGGGGCAGGGTAGGAATGAAGGCGGTGCTTCGCCTGAGTATCCCCGTCACGCTCGCCGCGGCTTTACTGCCCCTCTCCGCGCTTTTGGACAGCGTGATTATCGTGCGTCTGTTAAAGAGGTACACGGAGGACGCGGTGACGCTGTACGGACTCTTTTCGGGCGGCGCCGTCACCATCATCAATCTGCCCGTTTCCGTCTGCTACGGCATTGCCGCAGCCAGCGTCCCCGCCGTTTCGGCGGCTTCCGCCCCTTCCGAGCCGACCGACGCCCCCGTGCCCGCGCCTCCCTTTTCGGCGGACAAAAAAGAAAACACGACTGGGGACGAAACGGCGAAAAAGTCGAGAAAACGGATGCTGTTCGCGCTTTTCGTGACTCTGGCGGTTTCCATCCCCTGCGCGCTGGGATTGTTTTTTCTCGCGGGGCCTGCGGCGCGCGTCATTTTTCGGGCGCTTTCGCCCGAGGAATCGGCTGTCCTCGTCAAGCTCGTCAAAATCCTTTCCGTGAGCGCCGTTTTCCTTTCCTGCACCCAAACCCTTTCCGCCTGCCTGACGGGACTTGGAAAGCCCAAATACGCCGCGATTTCCATGGGCATCGCCGTAACTGTCAAGACCGTGCTCAATTTCGCGCTCGTCAGTCAGAGAAAAATCTCCGTATACGGGGCGGCGATTGCCGCGGACGTTTGCTATTTGGTTGCATTTGCCTTCGATTTGGTGTATAATCTGATTGTTACCAAGAGAAAAAAACTTAGAGGCAATACCGCATGATGACGGGGGATGCGAGGGCGGAGCGCGCTTGTTTGCGACGATTCGGCGTCTGGCGCCGAGGGAAGTGGGACCCGTTTTCGGCTTTTCGATTTTCTGCGGCGTCGCCTTAAAACGGCGTTGACCTTTCGCGGCTCTTTTTGTCCGAAAGGCTTTGGTTCTCCTTTTAAAAGAGGCTTCTTCGCCGTTTTTTTAATCTGATATTTCAGCCGAAGGAGGCAAGAAAAGAGCATGATTACGGTAGTGGGACTGGGCGTGGAAACGGGCGATCTGACGGAAAAGGGCAGACAGGCGATTTTAAAAGCGGAGCGCGTCGTCGTGCGCACGGCGAAAGCGGCTTCTTACGGAAACGTAACGGCGCTCGGCGTGGAGCACGTCTGTCTGGACGGGATTTACGAAAAGAGCAGAAGTTATACGACTCTGTATAAAAATCTCGCCAAAGCGGTGGCGGAAATGGGGGACGGAACGGTGTACTGCGTGGACGGCGCGGCGAGCGAGGACAATTCCGTCAAGGCGCTGCGCCGCCGAATGCGCGGAAAAATCGTCGTCATCGACGGCGTTTCCAAGATAAGCGCGCTTGTCGAAAAAGCGGGCTTTTGCGGCTGTTCCTATCAGGCGGCGTCCGCCTACGAGCTTTCCGAAATCGAGCTTTCCGCTCCCCTCGTCGTCTACGATATGACGGACAGGCAGCTGGCGGGCGACGTCAAGCTCCTTCTTGCGGATAAATTCGGGGAAGAAACAAAGGTAAACTACATAAACAGAGATCTCGTGAAAAAGATCCCCTTGTTCGAGCTGGACAGGCAGGCGACTTACGGCGACGGCGCGGCGGTGAGCGTGGAAAAAGCGGAACTGCTCGATAAAAAACGCTTCGACCTCGAAGATTTAAAGGAGATCGTCGTGCGGCTGCGCCGTCCCGACGGATGTCCGTGGGATAAGGTGCAGACGCCCGACAGCATCAAGATGAACGTCATCGAAGAGGCGTACGAGTTGGTGGACGCCCTCGATTCGGGCGACGACGATAAGGTGTTGGAAGAAACGGGGGACATTTTATTGCAGACGGTCTTTCATGCGGTGATGAAAGAGGAGCGGGGCGCGTTCAATCTGACGGACGTGACGACGGCGATTTGCGAAAAGCTGATCACCCGACACACCCACATTTTCGGCAAGGACAAGGCGGCGGACGAAGAGAGCGCTTTGTCCGTGTGGGAAAAGAACAAGATGAAGGAAAAACATCAAACCACCTACGCGGACGCGGTGAACGACGTGCCCAAGGGGTTCCCTGCGGCAATGCGCGCACAGAAAGTAGGAAAACGGGCGGCGAAGAGCGGCTTCGATTTCGCCGGCGTCGAGGACGCGGCAAAAAAGGTGACGGAGGAGCTTTGCGAGTTTCGCGCCGCCTATGCTTCGGGCGACGCCGCGGAAACGGAAAAAGAGCTGGGCGATCTGTTGTTTGCGGCGGTCAACGCGGGGCGGCTGGCGGGCTGCGACTGCGAAAAGGCGCTCAAAGAAAGCACGGACAAATTCGCAAAGCGCTTTACGCTGACGGAGAAATTCGCCTCGGCGGACGAAAAAGACGTGCGGACGTTGACCGCCGAGGATTGGGACAAATACTATCTCGCCGCGAAAAAGGCGCTTTCGGACGGCGAGAAAGCGGCTGTAAAGGGCGGGGACGAGGAAAGGGAATGAAGCTTCGGAAAATAAAGATCGGGCAGACGGAAACGGAAAACAACGTCTTTATGGCTCCGCTGGCGGGATATACCAATTATCCCTTCCGTATGCTCTGCGCCAAATACGGCGCGGGGCTTTGCTTCACGGAAATGGTGAGCGCCAAGGGCTTAAAATACGGCAGCGAAAACACTAGGGAATTGCTTTACACCACGCGGCGGGAGCATCCGCGCGCGGTGCAGCTGTTCGGCAGCGAACCGGAGGTGATGCGCGCGGCGTGCGAAAACGAAGCGTTGGCGCCTTTTCCCGTCGTGGATATCAATATGGGCTGCCCGGTGCCGAAAATTTATAAAAACGGAGAGGGGAGCGCGCTTCTCGAAAATCCCGTCTTAGCGGAAAAAATCGTTTCCGAGTGCGTCAAAAGCGGCAAGGCAGTGACGGTGAAGATCCGAATCGGCGTCACGGAAAAAAAGTTGGTGACAGAGGAATTCGCCAAGCGTATGGAAGGGGCAGGGGCGAGTTTATTGACGGTCCACGGCAGAACGCGGGACAAGTTCTATTCGGGCGAAGTGAATTTTAAAGAAATAGAAAAGGCAAAAAAGGCGGTGAAGATTCCCGTCGTCGCTAACGGCGGCGTCTTTTCGCTTGCCGACGGGGAAAAATTGATGGCGGAAACGGGTGCGGACGGCATCATGATCGCCCGCGCCGCCCTGTTCGATCCTCAGATCTTCTGCGCGTTTACGGGGAAACCGACGCAAAACAAGAAAGAAATGATAGAGGAACAGCTGAAAGAAACGAGGCAGGTATTCGACGAGCGCTTCACGACGGTGTTTATGCGAAAAATGGTTTCTTTCTATATCAAGGGGATGCGCGGCGCTGCCGCCTATAAGGAACGCCTGTTTTCCTGTCAGACGCCCGAGGAAATTCTGCGCATTCTCGATGAAATTTTCGCCGTTTCCTAAACAGGAGGAAGTCATGGAAAAGAGCAACCGATTTTTCGGTTGCTCTTTATCGTAAAAGCCCGCTCCTTTTCTTTGATGAAAAATCGGCGTTTTTGGGGAAGCAAAGTCATTAAAAGCCGCGAAAATTTGAAAAAACAGTAAAAACTTCGATAACCCCGCCTTTACGGCGGGCTTTTTCTTCTTTATTCGTTTAAAAGATTTGCCTTTTTCCGAGCGTTTGAAAAGTTTTTGGCGCTATAAACGGTGAAAAGGAAAAACGGAGATTCTCGTCACGAACAGCGGACGGAAAGGCAATTTTATCGAAAGAGGGACGTTTAGCCCTTTCTTTGCCCGCGCGTTCCATACTTTCCGTCGTTAGAGGCGGGAGGCGAACGAGCGTCGTCGCGCCCTAATTGGCATCCGCACGCGCTTTCTCGCGGGGAAAGGCTTTTCCGAAAGGCTCTTCCTTACGCCGAATGTGTTTTTGGAACGGACGCTTCCGTTATGGCGCCGCGGGCGCCCGCCCCTATAAAGACGAACGCGGGGACAATCGAAAAGATACGGACGCCTTACGGGACGGTACGCCGAACGCAGGGGAACGCAATCCGTCAAGCTTCAAAACAATTACAAGCATTGCGCGTAAAGGCGGGGCGGACGGGATTTGTCCTTTTCCGTCTGTCGTCAGGAACGCATCTCGTCCGCAAAGGCGCCGCTTTCCTGTTCTTCCGCCTCGGGCGGGACCTGTATGGAGGAGGAATCGTAACAATCGTAATGATGATCGATGGTATTTTTGAGAAAGGAGCGCTTATAGCCCGAAGGGGGAATCCCGACTACTTTCTTAAATTCGTAATTGAGTTGATTCTTATTTTTAAAGCCCACTTGCAGGGCGATCTGCTGAATGGGCAGATTGGTGTTGCTCAATAAATTGGTCGCTTTCTGTACCCGCAGGGTATTGATGCTCTCCAAAATGGTCTGCCCCGTATATTTTTTATACTGCCTCTGCAAGTAAGCCTTGTTGATGCCCACCCATTCCGCGATCTGATCGATGGTGATTTTGCGGCGGAAATTTTCCTGTATGTAAGTATTTGTCTTTCGAATGTAGGAAAGAGAACCGAAGTTTCCCGTTTCGAGGCACTTGGAAATTTCCGTGAAAAGATTGAGTTCCGCAATCGTGACGGCGCAAGCCTGCTCCAAAGAGGTGACGCCGCCCGTCAGCATCAGCACGAGTTCCTTAAAAGTGCTGTCCACCTGATGGGAATCGTTGACGACCGCGTAGCCCTCTTCTCCTAGCGCGATGCGCTTGAAATTGGTTTCCGTAAACATGGCGGCAAAATTCACTTTGAGCACGGAATTGACGTTGAAGGGGTTGTATTCGTCCTGTTCCTTGGGATCGAATTCGATATTGTAGATGACCGCGCAGGTATGCGGCTCGATGACGATGCGGTGAAAAGTGAATCCGTCCAGCACGATAAACTGACCGGGACGAATGGGAATCCTCTTTAACTGCGGAGATTCCTCTTCTTTGAAAATTTCGAGGGTAAACCCTCCCGAATGAGCGTACATGATTTCAAAATACTGATGCTGGTGCATCCCCATCCCCTCAAAGCTGTCGTCAAAAGTCTTCATGTAATAGGAAACGGGCTCCAAAGCATAGTTTTGCAGATCCTTGAACTTTAAAATTTTTGTCTTTTCCATTGCGTTTCCCCCTTCCGAATTTTTGTGTGAAATAATTATTACACAGATTTTTATAAAAGTCAAGTGAAAAAATTGCACCCAAAAGATCGAAATAATGACTTTTTTTAAAAACAGCCTATTGACAGACGGGATAGATGGGCTTATAATGAAGTCACAAAAAAGAGCGGGCGGATAGAAAATTAAACGCAAAATTATGGTATTTTTTAACAAATGCGCTTAAAAATCTCAAAAAATAAACAGAGACGCCTCTGTTT
>ERZ809074.1588-NODE-1588-length-28756-cov-6.780914_pt1 | contig 28756 bp, 21 predicted proteins | sample MGYA00520795_ERZ809074 | MGnify/ENA primary metagenome ERZ809074 (study PRJEB31570, sample SAMEA3212989) | Homo sapiens | biome: human-gut; feature: human gut; material: fecal | place: Sweden | collected 2011 ...
CGCCCGCTTCAAACGCCGCAAGGAAAAAACCATGAAAAACCCGTGAGACCTTGATTTGTTGTCCATTGAAAATGGGTTTTTCCCGGTTTTTTCCTTGTTCTGTGTGGGCGGGCGGGGAACCGACCGCCGCCTTAGCGGAGAGGACGCGAGACGAAATGGCGTGCAAACGAGTGCAATCAAGTTTACTTGAATTGCCGAGCGCAGCCGACATTATGAAAAGTCGACAGACTTGCAGGCTCGGGGACTATCCGATAAGGCAAGCGATAGCCCACACAGAACAAGCGGTTTTTAATGGTTTTTATCCATATAAATCAGAGGACGTGTTTTATACCAATTCAGCCAACTGTTCGGCCAGCCGCGCGGCTTCCTTGCGGGCCGGCTTGCCCGTTTCGGTGCGCGGCAGATGGGCGGCGCGGAGTATATGGCGCGGCTGCTCGTGACGGCCGAGGCGTTCGCGGCAGAGGTGCAGCAGGAGGTCGCTGTCGGCATCTGCGCCTTCGTAGATTAAGGCGAGTGCCTGCCCGAGACGGGCATCGGGCACGGCGGTGAGCAGAAACGGCACAGGCAGCGGCGCGAGTTGTTCCTCCAATGCTTCAAGTTGGAATTTCAGTCCGCCGGAACATATAATATTGTCCGTGCGCCCGAGGATTTTGAACGAGCCGTCGGGCAGTATTTCCGCAATATCGTTGGTGGTCAGCCGCTCGGGGCAGACGCTGGGCGCGTCGATGAGCAGGCGACCGTCGCTGTCGGTTGCGATGCGCACGCCCGGGAGTGCCGTGTAGGAGGCTGCCGCTTCTGCGCCGCTCAATCGGCGCAGCGCGATGTGCGAGAGCGTTTCCGTCATGCCGTAGGTGCTCCACACGGCATTGGGAAACGAGCGCAGCAGGCTTTCCAACTCCTTGCTCACCGCGCCGCCGCCGATAATCAGGCACTTGATGCGGCGCAGCAGGCTGCGCGTGCGGGGCAGGCGCAGGCATTCGTAGACCTGCATCGGGGTCATGGCGGCGAAATGCGGCGGTTCGTGCAAGTCTTTCAAAGGGTTGGCGCACGGCGCGACGGGCACAAGTCGCAGGCCGCCGACGAACGCCCGCACTGTCAGCATCTTACCCGCGATGTAACGCAGCGGCAGGCAGAGCAAAGCCGTTTGTCCGGCTTGGAGATTAAGGAAACGGCACGTGGCGAGCGCACTGGCACGCATACGGCTCTTTTCCACAATCATCTCTTTCGGGCTGCCCGTCGAGCCCGACGTTTGCACGTGCAGGGTGGGGCAGGGGCTGTGCCATTCTGCCGCAAAGTCTTGCAACTCCTTGCGGAAGGCGCGTTGCTCGGCGGTATCGTAGAACAGCCGCTCGCCCTCGATGCAAAGATTTATCCCCGAATAGTTTTCCACAAACAACTGTCCCGTGCCAAGGCCTTGCGGCAGCGCGGCGAGGCTGGGCGGGAGTTGGGGCAGCAAATGCGCCACCCACTGCGCGAGGGCGTTGAGCCCCACGTTGCTCTCCAAGGCACTCGTCACCCAAAAGCCGACATCGCGCCGCATCGCCGCTTCCATCCACTCCGCCGCGCCAGAAAGGCCGCCGTGGAGCGTGGGTTTCAGCACGATGAACTGCGGACGTATCTCGTTGAGCAAATTTTCTTTTTCCTTGTTGCCGTGAATGCCGATGAGTTCCTCGTCGAGGGCAATCGGCAACGGCGTTTGGCGGCAGAGCCTTGCCATTTCTTGCCACTGTCCGGCGCGAATGGGCTGCTCGATGCTGTGAATGTCGTAGCGGGCGAGCAGTTCCAATTTCGGCAACGCCTCCTGCGGGGCAAACGCGCCGTTGGCATCGACGCGCAGCGTGACGCACTCTTGGCTGAAACGGGCGCGGAGACGGCGGATAAGGTCGAGTTCGGCGGCGAAATCTATCGCCCCGATTTTAAGTTTCACGCATGAGAACCCTTTTTCGAGTTTCTCCTCCATGCGTGCCAGCATCTCTTCGTGCCGCCCCATCCATACGAGGCCGTTAATCGCGATGCCCTCGCCGCCGTCGGTGAAAGGCGTGTCGAAGAGCCGGCGGTAGTCGCCGCGCAGGGAGGCTGCGGCCGAGAGCATGGCGGTTTCAAATCCGAAGAGCACAGACGGTTTGCAGCGCAGTGCGGCCAGCGCGTCGCCGTCCCGAGCCTCCACTTGCCGCGCCGCCTCATGGAGCCCGGCCTCATAGCCGACATCGTAGTCGCAACTGAGGTCGAAGAGCGGGGCGCACTCTCCCACGCCCGTGAACCGCCGCCCCTCGTGCGTGCCATATATAATAATGTACCACACGCGCCGCTCCGTGTAAACGCCGCGCGAGGTGCCCGCCGGTTGCTTGAACACCAGCGTGCGCGGCACTACACGCACCGAAAACGGGGGCAGGGAGGGGAGGGAGAAGAACATGATTGGAAAGGTGTTTGACGTTAGAAAGAATACTATTTTGGGCTTATCATATAAAATAATGCCGTTTTCTTTTTTTATTATGCTTAAAAAACATTATGTTTGCAGTGCATAATTATTTTTAGACTATGATATTTGTAGACAGAACAGACGAAATGGCTCGTTTCAGGGCAGCCTTAACGCAAGAAAAGCCTTCACTGGTCGCTTTGTACGGTCGCAGGCGCTTGGGCAAGTCAACCCTTATAAAAAAGGTATTGTCGGAGCAGGACGTTTATTTTCTTGCCGATCGTTCCGAGGCGCAGCATCAAAGGATATTGCTTGCAAAAGTTTTGGGACAGCAGTTCCCGGATTTTGACAAAGTGGAATATCCCGATTGGGAGGCAATATTCCGTGCCGTCAATTATCGCACAGAAAAACGCTTCACGCTTTGCCTCGACGAGTTTCCGTATCTTGTGGAGCAGTCGCCCGAGTTGCCTTCGGTGTTGCAAAAGCTTGTGGACGAGCGGTTGCTGAAATATAATCTCATACTATGTGGCTCTTCCCAAAACATGATGTATGGCTTGTTCCTTGATTCTACCGCCCCGCTTTACGGCCGCACGGACGAGTTGATGCGCCTGGCGCCGTTGCGCCTGCCCTATATGCAGGAGGCGCTTGGGCTTGATGATGCGGGCACGATTGAGGAGTATGCCGTTTGGGGCGGCGTGCCTCGCTATTGGGAATTGAGAGAGCACAGAGCCTCTTTCGAGGAGGCTATTTGGCACAACGTATTTTCCGTGAATGGCGCACTTTATGAAGAGCCGGTAAAGCTCTTCCGTGACGATGTGAAAGATATTGTCAAGATTTCAACCATAATGTCCTATATCGGTGCAGGGGCAAATAGGATTTCTGAAATTGCAGCGCGGTGCAACGAACCTACCACCAATCTGTCGCGACCGCTTAAGAAACTTATTGACCTCGGCTTTTTGGAAAGAGACATACCCTTTGGCGTTGATGAAAAGAATGCCAAGAAAAGTCTTTACAAGATAGCCGATCCTTTCATGGCGTTCTATTATCAGTTCGTTGTGCCCAATCTTTCTTTCATTGAACTCGGGCGGCGTTTGCCAATTGAGCAGGCTCTGAAAGCGCATTTCCAAGAGTATGTGAGCATGCAATGGGAAAAGCTGTGCAGAGAAGCGTGTACCGGGAATGTGATAAATGGCATACTTTACGGGAAAGCAGGCCGCTGGTGGGGAACGCTGGTGGGCGAGGACAAGAAACTTGAGCAGGCCGAGTTTGACGTGGTGGCCGAATCGCTTGACAAGAAATACTTGCTCGTTGGCGAGTGCAAATGGACCAACAAAGAGAATGCCTACCGTCTTATTGCTGAATTGGAACGCAAGGCTTCTTTATTGCCCTTTGCAGAAAAGCACACTATTGTTCCTATTCTTTTTCTCAAAAACGCTCCAACGGAAGATTGCAAGCAGGCAATGCTTCCGAAAGATGTCATTGCGTTGCTGAAATAAGCGTTATTCTTTTACGGCAGTTTGGGATATTTCTTGAAATCGGGCTTGCGCTTTTCGAGGAAAGCGCGGCCGCCTTCCTGTGCCTCGTCGAGCATGTAATAGAGCATCGTGGCATCGCCGGCGAGCTCCTGGATGCCTGCCTGTCCGTCGAGTTCGGCATTCAGTCCGGCCTTTATCATGCGCAGCGCCAAGGGCGAGCGTTCCATCATCTCCTCAGCCCAAGCCACCGTCTCGTCTTCTAACTGTTCGGCCGGTACCACCTTGTTCACCATTCCCATGCGCTCGGCTTCGGCCGCACTGTATTGGCGGCAGAGGAACCATATCTCGCGGGCCTTTTTCTGCCCGACCATTCGCGCGAGGTACGACGCGCCGAAACCGGCGTCGAACGAACCGACCTTAGGCCCCGTCTGCCCGAAAATGGCATTCTCGGAAGCGATGGTGAGGTCGCACATGAGGTGCAGCACGTGCCCGCCGCCGATGGCGTAGCCGTTCACCATGGCGATGACGGGCTTTGGCAGCGAGCGTATTTGCTTCTGCACGTCGAGGACGTTGAGCCGGGGCACGCCGTCGCCGCCCACGTAGCCGCCGCGGCCCTTGACGTGCATGTCGCCGCCCGAGCAGAAAGCCTTGTCGCCGGCGCCCGTGAGCACCACGACGCAGATGTCCTGACATTCGCGGCAATAAGCCAACGCCTGGCTCATCTCCCACACCGTGAGCGGCGTGAATGCGTTGCGATAGCGCGGGCGGTTAATCGTGATGCGGGCGATGCCGTTGAATTCGTCAAAGAGGATTTCCTTGTATTCCTTGATGGTTTTCCAGTTTCTCATAGGTTGGAAGTTTTTTTAGTGGACAATTTTTTTGTAAATGGGTAAACGCGATAGAAATATCTTGCTATACAATATTTATATGGTAAGACGTTTGGGTTGATTTGAGTATTATCTGCCTGGAAGGCACTGCCTTCCAGGCAGATAATACCATAGTCATATTATGCCTTATTCAATCAACGGGTAATGGTAACCTGTCTCGTTTACTTGTATACTCGTTTACTCGTTTACTAATGCATTAATTAATTCTTGGTATTTAATGCGTGCCTCTTCGTTGTCGGCCGAACGGGTGAAGATTTCCGTGAGCTGCGCCTTGCCATTGCCGGCGAGCATCGCCGTGAACGCGCTGTCGGCTTCCGCCAGAGAATGTGCGGCATGGTATTCCAGCCCGAAGGCGGCGGCGATGTGCTCCAACGAATAGCCGTGGGCGGCGGCGATGAGCCCGGGCGCGGCTTCGCTGCAATAGAGCCCCGGCAGGCGGGAAAAGATTTGTCCGCCGCCGTTGTTGAACACCACGATGCGGAGGTTCGCAGGCAGTTGCGTGTTCCACAAGGCATTGGCATCGTAGAGCGCACTCAAATCGCCGAGCACTGCCCACACTTGCCACGTTGTGCCTAAGGCGTGCCCCACGGCCGTGGAGAGCGAGCCCTCGATGCCGTTCACGCCCCGGTTGCAGTGCACCCGCAAGCGGTGGCTATCGAAAAATAGCGCCGCATTGCGCACCACGGAACTGTTGCCGAGGTGGAGCACCGTGCCGTCCTGCCGTTCCAGCCGCTTGGCAAGCAGGCGCATTGCCGTGAGGTCGGAGAAGGGCAGCGCGTCGAGGTTGGCGGCATCGGTTTGTGCCGTACGGCGGTCGAAGGCCGCGCTTGCATTTTTCACATTCTGGTTTTCGGGCAGAGCGTAAAGCAGTTGCGCGGCGGCATCTATGGGATCGGCCTGCACGTGGTGCGTGAGGTGGCAAAAGGTGTCGCAGAGCGTGTCGCTGAGGTCTATGCGGATTAAGTAAAAAGGCAAGTATTCTCGCAATAATCTCTTGACCGCCTTTCCGATGAAGTTGCCGCCGATATGTACCACCACATCTGGGCTGTACAAGTATAGCAGATGGTCGTCGGCTTCAAGCAGAGCCGTGCGGCGGCAAAGGGCTGAGGGCGTGGTGAGTTCAGAAAGCACGAGCATTCTGCCCGCGCCATCGAGGCGGTCGATGATTTCTGCCCCGCGCTGCTCGCATTGCCCCACCACCAAGAGCGGGTTGCTTGCCTCGGCAATGAGGCTGACGATTTCGTCGGGCAGGGGCGCGGGCGCGGAGGCGGCGCAGACTTTCACCATGCGCTCGCAGGGCAGGGCGGGGGTGGTGAACGCGAAGAGCGGTTCGCTGATGGGCAGGTTGAAATGCACGGGGCGGCCCTCCGGCTCGCGGCAGCGGCACAGCGCCTCGTTGATGAGGCGGTTGTTGCCCCAACGCTCCGTTTCGTTTTGAGGTTCTATTATATTATATGTATCGGCATAGGGTTGCAGGGCATGCTGCTGCGGCAGCGTCTGCCCGTCCATCTGTCCGATCCATTGCGGCGGGCGGTCGGCAGAAATCACGATGAGGGGAATGTGCCGGAAGTACGCCTCGCTCACGGCGGGCAGCGTGGCGAGCAGCGCACTGCCCGAGGTGACGCAAACCGCCGCCGGCTTGCCCGTAGCCAATGCCAGTCCCAGAGCCACGAAGCCCGCGCTGCGCTCGTCGGTCACGGGGTGGGCGTTGAGCAGCGGCGCGGCGTGGAAATTGTGCGCCAGCACGCCGTTGCGCGAGCCTGGACATACCACGATGTCCCTGATGCCGTGGGCAATAAGCAGGGCGGTGAGTTGGTTGGCGTTGGCTTTATTGCAATACATTTTTATGGGGGCTATAGTTATTATAATTTCTAAAGAATCTATTAGAAGCAATATTATTCTAAGAGAGATTGAAAAGGCGGAGCATGGGTTGCATCTTGCGTTCCGTCTCGCTCCACTCGTCCTCCTCTGTGCTGTCGACCATCAAGCCGCCGCCGGCGTAGAGCACGGCTTCTTCGGGGCGGAGGTTCATGCAGCGCAGCGATACGTAGAAGGCAGCGGGCGCGTGGTCGGACGCATAGCCCGAGAAGCCGCTGTAATAGCGGCGCGGGGTGGTTTCGAGCGAAAGGATAAGGCGGCGGGCAAGGTCGGTGGGGTGTCCGCACACGGCGGGCGTGGGGTGCAGCGCGTGCAGGGCGCGGAGCACGCCGGCGGGAGAGGCATCGGGGAGAGCGAAAGAAAAGTCTGTGCGCAAGTGGCATATATTGCCTACGCCAAACGTCCGCGCCTCGCCTTGACGGATATCCGTGGCGAAGAGGCGCAGCCTTTGGGAAATATAATTGCTCACCACGGCCTGCTCCGCCCGGTTCTTTCCGCTCCAGTCGTGCAAGGAGACGGGCGTATTCAAACCGCTTCTGCTCATTGTGCCGGCCAGTGCCATGGTGTGCCATGAGCCGTCCGCTTCATCGCGCCCCAGCAGCAACTCGGGCGTAGCCGTGAGCCAGCAACCCGTTTGCGGCGTGTGCCACAGGGCTACGTAGCAGTCAGGGTTTTCGGCGCAGGCACGCAGGAACAAGTCTTCCGCCGAAATGTCCGCTTCGAGGCGCAGTCGCTTGCGGCGCGAAAGCACTGCCTTTTGCAGTTCGCCGTCGGCGAGGCGGGCATGGGCGGCAGAAAATGCCGCGTGATAGGATGCGCGTTGCACGGCTTCAAATTCGGCATCGAGCGCGGCGGCGGGCAACGGGGCGTTTGCCTCAAAATCGATAGGCAAAACCTCATGGCGCTCCTCCTCAATGCGCACGGCGGGCGCATCGGCAGTTTCGGCAAACGGCACAATAAAAAAAACGCCAGCCGGCAGGGACGTGCCGTCCCCGCCAGCCGTGGCAGTTCCTTCTATTCTATGGTACGCGGTTTCTGCCGGCAGTCGGAACAAAGCCTTGCCGCGTGAAATTTCTCCCTCTGGCATTAGTAAAAGTAGTTTACAGCCACGCTGCCGTTCTTGTACGTGCAAAGCACGGTGTTGCCGCCGCGCTGCGAGTAAGAGAAGTCCGTGGTCTCGGCCTCTTCCTTGCCGTCGATTTTCTTGCTGATGCTTTGCGTGAGATGGGGCGCGGGCACACCGAGCAGTCCGGCATAATAGAGTGCCTCAAAACCTTCGATGCCCATTTCCTTGCCCACCGTTTCGGGCAGCAGCCCGTTGGGGTTCGTAAGGGTCGAGGGCGTGAGCGTCACCTGCGTCACTTTGCCCCGCGTGTCGGTGTAGAGTATAGCGATGAGGTCGCCGGCGGCGTTGCGTGTGAACAAGCCTTTCGACGTGTACTGTGCCGTCTGTCCGAGGCTGGTGGTCGTTTCAGTTTTTTGCCAGCTATTGAGGCGGCCGGCGGCATAGCTAAACGTGTAGGTGTTTGCTCCGTATTGCATCCACGTGATATGGTTTTCGCCGTCGAGTGCCACGCTGATAGTGCTGCCGTCGGAGTGGGAAATGTATACGCCCTTCGAGTCGTAGGTCAGCGTGAGGCTGTAAGAATAGTTGTTGTCGGCACTCGCGTTGCTGCTGCGCCGTGTGCCCGACGCGTTCATCAGGCGATTGTCGCCGTAGCTGAGCGTCCAGTCGTAGCAGTCGTCGATATTGCCGTTGTGGCTCACCGATTTCAGCGGCGCGTTGCCGCCCGAGGGCAGGGCGGGGCAGATGGCGAGCTTCGCGGGCGGCGTGAGCATCGGGTCGTCGTTGTGGCAGGCCGCGAGGGCGAACAGGGCCGCAAGGGCCGAAAAGAGCGCTATCGCAAGGGATTTATAATTTCTCATCAGATTTATTTTTCATATTTTTTCGCCTCTTCCCAAATCGCGTCCATTTCCGCGAGCGTCATGTCCGTGAGCTTGCGGCCCGCTTTGAGCGTGTGGTCTTCGAGATAGTTGAAGCGGCGGATAAATTTGCTGTTGGTGCGCTCGAGGGCGTTGTCGGGATTGATGCCGTAGAGGCGGGCTGCGTTGACAAGGCTGAAGAGCACGTCGCCAAATTCGCTTTCAGCGCGGTCGGCGTCCATGCCCTCCACTTCGGCTTCAAACTCAGCGATTTCCTCTTTCACCTTGTCCCACACCTGGCCGCGTTCTTCCCAGTCGAAGCCAACGTTGCGCGCCTTGTCCTGAATGCGGTAAGCCTTGATGAGCGCGGGCAGCGCGCGGGGCACGCCGCTGAGCACCGACTTATTGCCGTCCTTCTCCTTCTGCTTGAGTTGTTCCCACTGTTCGCACACCTCCTCCGAGGTTTTGGCGTTCGACTTCGGCTCGTCGTGCGGTGGAAACACGTGCGGGTGGCGGAAAATGAGTTTATCGCAAAGGCGGTGGCACACGTCGGCGATGTCGAAGTCGCCCGTTTCCTGCCCAATCTTTGCATAGAAGCACACGTGGAGCAGCACGTCGCCGAGTTCCTTGCACGTCTCCGCCTTGTCGCCGCGCACGAGCGCGTCGCAGAGTTCATAAGTTTCTTCAATCGTATTGGGGCGCAGGCTTTCGTTGGTCTGCTTACGGTCCCACGGGCATTTCTCTCGCAGTTCGTCGAGCACGTCGAGCAGCCTGCCGAAAGCTTCAAGTTTTTCTTCGCGTGTGTGCATGATATATTATTGTATGGAGTAGACGAGTAAACTAGTAGACGAGTAGACGAGACAGAAATGTCGTGCAAACTCTATTGCACTCGCTTGCACGAAAATTTCTTTGTTTACTATAAACTTGTTTACTCAAAAATATATTTATACTCTTGCAAAATTAGCAATTTTCATATAAGCAAAGGCAGAAACGCGGAGATAATGTGCATAATTCAGGCAATATCGGCGAGGCCTAAGCAGCATTTTCGCCTTTGCCCCTTGCCAGCAGCAACCCGAGGCTGTGCGCGAGCCGCAGGTTGGCGGCCACGGCGAGGCTGCCTGCCGCAGCGAGCGCGAGGATTTTCGGCACGCTCCACACGAGGCTCATGCTCCACACGCCGAAGGCGGCATACGGCAGCAGCAGGAGCGACGTTGCCAGTCCTGGCACGTAACCCCGCACCATTGCAGCCTGCACGGCGTGGACAATCAGATGCAGGGAAAACGCGAGAAACACTGCGCCCCAAGCCTCTGCCGCCCCCGTGCCGCCTACCAATACGTAGGCCGTAACGGCGAGCAGCATGGCCAGTTCTTCGGCGGCGGCGATGGCAAAGCCGCGCGTGCCGAGTGCGCCGAGCCGCGCTATCATCGGTTCAAACTTCGGGAAACGCCGCGACAGTTCCGCCCCGTGCGTCCGTATCCACCTGCCCTGCACCGCTATCTCCTCCGCATCGTGCAACACGAAGGCCAGCGGCAGGGGTAAAACAAGATATAACACCGTAAGTGCGCTCATGTGAATAAGATTTTAATCGTATAACCATTAAAACGGCACCGCTTGTAGATTATTGTGCCGCCCGTTTCGCCTGCCTAATTCCCCATTGTCTGCCAAGATAATGCCCACGTTGATTTTATTTTGTAACTTTGCGCCCGAAAAAGTAAAGAATACACTATGTTTGACAATCTTAGCGAAAGACTTGAACGCTCGTTCAAAATCCTCAAAGGTGAGGGACGCATCACAGAAATCAATGTAGCTGAAACGCTCAAAGACGTGCGCCGGGCATTGCTCGATGCCGACGTTAACTATAAAGTTGCCAAATCATTTACCGACCAAGTCAAGGCCAAGGCACTCGGACAAAACGTGCTCACCGCCGTGAAGCCGGGACAGTTGCTCGTGAAAATCGTGCACGACGAACTGGCACAACTCATGGGTGGGCAGGCCACCGACATCAATCTCAAAGGCCGCCCTGCCGTAATCCTCATGGCGGGTCTCAACGGTGCGGGTAAGACGACCCTCAGCGGTAAGCTCGCCCTGCTGCTCAAGAACAAGCGTAACCGCAAACCCTTGCTCGTGGCGTGCGACGTGTATCGCCCTGCCGCCGTGGAGCAGTTGCGCGTGCTGGCAGAACAGATTGAGGTGCCCATTTACATGAACCTCGAATGTAAAGACCCCGTGCAGATTGCCCGCGAAGGTATCCACGAGGCCAAGGCCAAGGGCTACGACACCGTGATTATCGATACCGCCGGCCGTCTTGCCATCGACGAAGAGCTGATGCAGGAGATTGCCGCCATTAAGGAAGCGGCGCAGCCCGACGAAACGCTCTTCGTGGTGGATGCCATGACGGGTCAGGACGCTGTGAACACGGCTAAGGAGTTCAACGAACGTCTCGACTTCGACGGCGTGGTACTTACAAAACTCGACGGCGATACGCGCGGCGGTGCTGCCCTTTCTATCCGAACCGTGGTGGACAAGCCGATAAAGTTTGTAGGTACGGGCGAGAAAATGGAAGCCCTCGACGTGTTCCACCCCGAGCGTATGGCCGACCGCATTCTCGGCATGGGCGACATCGTGAGCCTCGTGGAGCGTGCGCAGGAGCAGTACGACGAGAAGGAGGCCCAGCGCCTGCAACGCCGCATTCAGAAAAACCAGTTTGACTTCAATGACTTCCTCGCCCAGATACAGCAAATCAAGAAGATGGGCAACCTCAAAGACCTCGCCTCGATGATCCCTGGCGTGGGCAAGGCCTTGAAAGACGTGGACATCGACGACGACGCGTTTAAGGGCATCGAGGCCATTATCCTTTCCATGACCCCCAAGGAACGCCAGCGCCCCGAAATCCTCAACCAAAGCCGCAAGATGCGCATCGCGAAAGGCTCCGGAACCAGCATTCAGGAGGTGAACCGCCTCGTCAAGCAGTTCGACCAGACGCGCAAGATGATGAAGATGATGACCGGCTCGAAGATGAAGGCTATGATGGGCAAGATGCCGCAGATGCCGGGTATGCCTAAGTTGAAATAATAATAAAATAGTTTTTCGGGGCGTATTTCGGTACGCCCCGAATTATATATAAATATGTCTGTCCAAACTATTACTTCCCTCAACGACCCCGGGCTAGCCGTCTATGCCGCCCTCACGGAGGCGCAGTTGCGCAGCAGGCTGGAGCCGGAGAAAGGCGTGTTTATCGCTGAAAGCCCAAAGGTGATCCGCGTGGCGATGAGCGCGGGCTACGAACCTCTGTCGCTGCTCTGCGAGCGGCGGCACTTGACGGGCGATGCCGCCGACATCGTGGCCGCGCTGCCGCAGGACTGCCCCGTCTATACGGGCGAGCGCGAGTTGCTGGCAAGCCTCACGGGCTATACGCTCACGCGCGGCGTGCTCTGCGCCATGCGGCGGCGGAAGATGGGGAGCGTGGCTGAGATTTGCAGCGCGGCGCGGCGAGTCGTGGTGCTCGACAACGTGGTGGAGGCTACGAATGTGGGTGCTATCTTCCGCAGTGCCGCCGCCCTCGGCGTCGATGCCGTGGTGCTGGCCGCTACGGCCTGCGACCCTCTGAACCGCCGCGCCGTGCGCGTGTCGATGGGCACGGTGTTCCTCGTGCCCTGGACGGTTGCCGCCGATCCGATTGCCGAACTGGCTGCCCTTGGCTTCCGCACGGCGGCCATGGCCTTGACCGACCGCTCCATATCGCTCGATGCGCCTTGCCTGAAAGCGGAGCCGCGCCTCGCGCTCATCATGGGCACGGAGGGCGACGGGCTGCCTCAGGCCACCATTGACCGCGCCGACTACACGGTGCGCATTCCCATGCACCACGGCGTGGACTCGCTCAACGTGGCAGCCGCAGCCGCCGTGGCATGTTGGGAGTTGAGGCAATAGGAGAAAAGGAGAATTTTGAACGAAAAAGAAAAACGGACGTGCCTTTTTCTGGCACGTCCGTTTTTTATAATGTCTGAATATAACCGCAAAAGGATTATTCACAGCGGTAGTCCGCGAGGGCTTCCGCAGTCAGGTCCATCACCCAAGTGTGGTGCTTCTGCACTTCGGCGGTGACGAAACGGGCATAAACGCGGGCCGATTTCTCAAACATCTCAGGCTGCTGCGTAGCGTTGTAGCAAAGCAGGTGGAGCATGATGACATCGGCGGCCATCTCTACGAGGTGGCGTGCGCAAAGGTCTTGCATTTCCTGCGACTGCGCTTCCTTGACGTGTTCCACGGCCTGCTCAAACAGGTCTGCCAATGCCTTGGCCTGTGCCTGCAAGGGCTTGACGGCTTCGCTCACTTCCGCCTGCTCGAACTCGCGCATCTGGGCAAGGTAAGAGCCGTTGGTGACGTAGCGGATAGCGGCAACGACTTGCAGCTGCGTGGTGCCTTCGTAGATGTTCGTGATGCGTGCGTCGCGGTAGTAACGCTGTATGGGATAATCCATCATAAAGCCCGAACCGCCGTGGATTTGCAGCGCGTCGAACGTGTTCTGGTTGCAATATTCCGAGTTCATGCCCTTGGCGAGCGGCGTGAGCGAGTCGGCGAGCTTGGCATACGTCTTCTGCTCGGTGCGTTCCTCGGGCGTGAGCTTGCGTTCGCGGGCGATGTCGTCGAGTGCCTTGTAAACATCTACATATCGGGCGCACTGGTAAAGCAGGGCGCGGCCGGCATCGAGTTTCGCCTTCATGAGCGAGAGCATATCGGCCACGGCGGGCAGCGTGATGATTTTCTTGCCAAACTGCTCGCGGTCGCGGGCATAGGCCAGGCCTTCGTTGTAGGCGGCCTGCGAGATGCCCACGCTCTGGGCGGCGATGCCGAGGCGCGCGCCGTTCATCAAGGCCATGACGTACTTGATGAGACCCATCTTGCGCATGCCGCAGAGTTCGGCCTTGGCGTTTTTATATACGAGTTCGCAGGTGGGCGAACCGTGGATGCCGAGCTTGTTCTCGATGCGGCGCACGTTCACGCCGCCGTCGCGCTTGTCGTAGATAAACATCGAGAGGCCGCGGCCGTCGGTCGTGCCTTCTTCCGAGCGGGCAAGCACGAGGTGCAGGTCGGCGTCGCCGTTGGTGATGAAGCGCTTCACGCCGTTGAGGCGCCAGCAGTTTTCCTGCTCGTCGAACGTGGCTTTGAGCATCACGCTTTGCAGGTCGCTGCCTGCGTCGGGTTCGGTGAGGTCCATCGACATCGTTTCGCCGGCGCAGATGCGGGGGATAAAGCGGCTGTGCTGGTCTTCGTCGCCAAATTCATAGAGCGTCTCGATGCAGTCCTGCAAACTCCAGATATTGCCGAAGCCGGCATCGCTGGCGGCCACGAGTTCGGCGCACATGGTGTAGGGCATGATGGGAAAGTTGAGGCCGTTGTAGCGGCGCGGCATCGTCATGCCGTTCATGCCTGCCTGCACCATGGCTTCGAGGTTGCGGGCCGTGCCGGAGGCGTAGCGCACGCGGTCGCCCTCGTGGTGCGGTCCTTCGAGGTCTACGCCCTCTGCGTTGTCGGCAATCGTGGTGCCGGCAATCTCGCCCACGATGTCGAGCACGCGGTCGTAGCTGTCCATGGCATCTTCAAAGTCGAGCGGGGCGTAGTCGTACGTATCCTTGTCGCGGAAGTCTCTTTCTTTGAGTTCCACGATGCGTTTCATCAAAGGGTGTTGAAGTTCAAACTTCAACTCGGGGTGGTCAGTATAATTGTTAGCCATTGTCGTTTACTTGCTATTCTCTTTGTAATACTTAATCATTTTGGGGACTACTTCCTCCACGCTGCCCGTTATCACGTAGTCGGCCAGCTGGTTGATGGGTGCTTCGGGGTCGGTGTTGATAGAGATGACAATGCCGCTCTCTTTCATGCCCGCCACGTGCTGAATTGCGCCGCTGATGCCGCAGGCGATGTACACCTTGGGGCGCACGGTCACGCCCGTCTGCCCGATTTGCAGGTCGTGCTCGCAGAAGCCGGCGTCTACTGCGGCGCGGCTGGCGCCCACTTCGCCGTGGAGTTCGTCTGCCAACTTGCGGAGCAGGTCGAAGCCCTCTTTAGAGCCCACGCCATAGCCGCCCGCCACGATGATGGGCGCGCCTTTCAGGTTGTTGGCGGCCTTTTCCACGTGGCGCTCGATGACGCGCACCACGTAGTCGGTCTCGGGCACGAACTTGGCAACGTCTTCATAAACGATTTCGCCATTGTAGTATTCTGCCACCTTCTCGGCCTTCATCACGCCGCTGCGCACGGTGGCCATCTGCGGACGGTTGTCGGGGTTGACAATCGTGGCCACGATGTTGCCGCCGAAAGCGGGGCGGATTTGATAGAGCAGGCCTTCGTAGTGCTTGCCCGTCTTCTTGTCGTCGTAGTCGCCGATTTCGAGCGCGGTGCAGTCAGCCGTCAGGCCGCTGGTGAGCGAAGAGCTGACGCGCGGACCGAGGTCGCGGCCGATCACCGTTGCGCCCATGAGGCAGATTTGCGGCTGCTCCTGCTTGAAGAGGTTTACGAGAATGCTCGTGTGCGGCTTTGACGTGTAAGGAAAGAGGCCCGGCGCGTCGAACACGTGGAGCTTGTCCACGCCGTAGGAGAGAATGTCTTTCTCCACCTTTCCCGTAATGCCGCTGCCGGCGGCGATGGCTTCGAGCTGCACGCCCAGTTCGTTGGCCAGTTTGCGTCCCTTGGTGAGAAGTTCGAAAGAAACTTCCTCAACCGTGAACTTATCTATTTCGCAATATACAAATACGTTGTTCATGATTTCAATTCCTCCAGCTTATTATCCAATAGTATGGCTTTCGAGTAATTCCTTTACAAGTCCCTCCACGTCGGCGTCGCTGCCCGTGAGGCGCTTGCTCTCTTTTGCTTTGAACACGATGTTCTGCACGGCTTTCACCTTGGTGGGCGAGCCGGCGAGGCCGCATTGCGCAAGGTCGCCGTCCACGTCTGCCACGCTCCATTGCGTCACGGTGAGGTAGGGCTTCTTTTCATATTCCTCGGCGTAGGGCAGGGGCTTGTCGGCGGGGCGTTCCATAGGTGCGGAGGCGCGTTTGTATTTCATCACGAGCTTGGCGTTGCGCGGGCGGCAGGGCGCTGCGTTGCCGTTCACCGTGACGAGCAGGGGCAGGGGTGCTTCCACGCGCTCGATGCCGCCGTCGATGGTGCGCAGGGCGGTGACTTTGCCGTCCTTCACCTGCTCGATGGCGGTGACGTAAGTCACTTGGTTGAGGTCGAGCTTCTGTGCCACTTGCGGACCTACCTGAGCCGTGTCGCCGTCGATAGCCTGGCGGCCGCCAATCACGAGGTCGGGCATGCCGATCTTCTTGATTGCCTGGCTCAGTGCGTAGCTCGTGGCCAGCGTGTCGGCGCCGGCAAAAGCGCGGTCGGTGAGCAGCACGCCGCCATCGGCGCCGCGATACAGTCCTTCGCGGATAACGTCTGTGGCGCGGGGAGGTCCCATCGTGAGAATGGTAACCGTCGAGCCGGGGTGCTGGTCTTTGAGGCGCAGCGCCTGCTCGAGGGCGTTGAGGTCTTCGGGGTTGAAAATAGCCGGCAGGGCAGCGCGGTTCACTGTTCCCTCCGGCGTCATGGCATCTTTGCCAACATTGCGCGTGTCAGGCACTTGCTTGGCAAGAACTACGATTTTAAGACTCATAAATAATATTTATTTAGAATAGATTTAAGTGTATTTTCGGTTGCCTGCTTTGCAGAATTAACAAGTCAATATGGCAACCGCACGTTGCAAAATTAGGGATTTGCTTGTAAGGAAACAAACTTTTGGTCTTAAAAGTGCTGTTTCGTATCCTATATTAAAAATACCGCGCAATGCGGGCAAACGTCCTTAGCCGCTTCATGTGGAAGAGGCGGAGCAGGGAGCAGGGCAGCTGCTCGTGGATAGGGTCGAGCACGGTGCGCTGCAGGTTCTCGCGCCGATTGGCTGCGAAGTCCGGGCGCATGCGGCGAAACTCGCGCCGCGCCTGAAATACGGCTTTGAAATTGGCTATGCCGTTCGGCGAAATAAGGAACGAGCAGGCTGCTACGATGTCTAAGATGCTGCGCACGCGCATCACGCGCTTCAACTCCCGTTCCGGCAGGTTTTTGTAGAGCAGCAGCAGATTGTTGCGGAAGTTCAGGAACGTTTTCCGCGGGTGGTGCTGCGCCAGCGTGCCGCCGCCCACGTGGTACACCGTGCTTTGCGGCACGCAAACGATGCCGCGCCCGCGTGCCCTTAATCTCCAACACAGGTCGATTTCTTCCATGTGCGCAAAGAAGCGTCCGTCCAGTCCGCCCACGGCTTCCCAGTCCGCGCGGCGTATCATCAGGGCTGCGCCTGTTGCCCAGAATATCGGCGCGATGCTGTCGTATTGCCCTTTGTCGGTCTCCACCTCTCCGAACACGCGGCCCCGGCAAAAGGGGTAGCCGTAGCGGTCTATGTATCCGCCGCAGGCTCCGGCGTATTCAAATGCCGTGCGCTTGCCCTCGCAGAGCAGTTTGGGCTGGCAGGCGGCCGTTTCTGGATGCGCTTCCATATAATCGAGCAGCGGCAGGAGCCAGTCGGGCGTTACCTCGACGTCAGAATTGAGCAAAAGGTAATAGTCTGCTTCCAGTCCGCGCAACGCTTCGTTGTAGCCCTGCGCAAAACCGTAGTTCTTGCTGAGCGGCAGGCGGCGCACCGTGGGAAACTCCGCCGCGAGCATTTCGAGCGACCCGTCCGTCGAGCCATTGTCTGCCACAATTACTTCCGCCGCGCCTTTGGAGTAGTTCACCACGGAGGGCAGGAAGCGGCGCATCATCTCCTTGCCGTTCCAGTTGAGGATAACGACTGCTATTTTGGGATTTGGCATAATCAGATTTTTGTAGACAATGATATTATTCGTTTGTTGGTTGGAATTAGTTGTGGATTTTGACGAAAACAATAAAAACAGCTTACCTCGTTTGAAGCCCAAGGGCACGCCGCCGGCTTTAACGCCGAGCCTTTGAGCCTCGCGGCTCACGCTCGCCCTTAATCCCTGCGGCTGCGGTCGGTGCCCGCCCGCTTCAAACATCGCAAGCAAAAAACAGAAAAAAGAAAAACATTTTCTTCTTTACTATTTACAGCAAAAAGCAAACGTCCACTTTTTTTTGTTTTTTGCTTGTCCTGTGTGGGCGGGCGGAAACCGACCGCAGCCTTAGCAGATTAAGCAACAGACAAAAGTCCTTAGACTTTTAGGCTGGGGCTTAATCTGCTAAGGCGAGCCGTTAGGTCCACACAGGGCAAGAGGTTTTTATTGTTTTTGTATTTATTCAACTAACGAGTTATTATATTCCCGTCCCTAAAAGGCACGGTTCGTCCTCGCCGGCCGCCTGCGCCATTGCCGCGAGGCGCACGGGGGTGATGCTGTTGTCGGCCACGTCGAGCCCGGGGGCTTGCTCCACGCGGATATAATTGTCCGTGAAGCCGCGCAGCAGGCCTTCGCCCTTGCCGTGTTCCCAGAGCACGGGGCGCACCGCGCCGATATATCTTTCATAAAATTCTTCGTGCTTGCGGCGCGAGAGTTCCAAGAGTCGTTGGCTGCGCTCGTGCTTTTCGGCAGGCGGCACCGCGTACGGAATATTCAGCGCCTTTGTGCCGGGGCGTTCGCTGTAACTGAACACGTGGAGCTGCGAGATGCCGAGACTTTCGATAAAGCGGTAACTATCTTCAAAGAACGCCTCCGTTTCGCCGCGCGTGCCTACAATCACGTCCACGCCGATAAACGCATCGGGCATCAACTCGTGTATGCGCTCTACGCGGCGGGCGAAGAGGGCGGTGTCGTAATGGCGGTGCATCAGGCGCAGCACGTCGTCGCTGCCGCTCTGCAAAGGCAGGTGGAAGTGCGGCATGAAGGCGCGTGAGGAGGCGCAGAAGGATATGATGTCGTCGGAAAGCAAGTTCGGCTCGATTGAAGAAATGCGGTAGCGCTCTATACCTTCCACGCGGTCGAGCGCGCGGATGAGGTCGAGGAACGTTTCGCCCGTAGAGTGCCCGAAGTCGCCGATGTTCACGCCCGTAATCACAATTTCCTTGCCGCCGCGTGCTGCCGCGTCCTCCGCCTGCGCCACGAGCGAGGCGATAGAACCGTTGCGCGAGCGGCCGCGTGCCATGGGAATGGTGCAATAGGTGCAGTAGTAGTTGCAACCGTCCTGCACTTTCAGGAAATAGCGCGTGCGGTCGCCGCAGGAACACGAGGGCACAAAGGTGCGAATGTCTTTGGTGGGCACGGCAATGGCTTCGTGGCACGCCTCGCCTTTCATCTCCGCCCGGCGGCTTGCCAGCCGCTCTCTGAGCATCTGCGCCACCATGCCTTTCTGCTCCATGCCGAGCACGAGATCCACGCCGTCGAAGCCGGCAATCTCTTGCGATTTCAACTGCGCGTAGCAGCCCATCACCAGCACGAACGCGCCGGGGTGCTGCCGCGTGAGGCGGCGTATGGCTTGGCGGCATTTCTGGTCTGCCACGTCGGTCACGGAGCACGTGTTCACGATGCACACGTCAGCCGTCTCGCCTTTTTCGGCCGGTCGCGCCCCGCAGCGCATCAGTTCGTCGCGCAGCGAGGAAGTCTCGGCGAAATTGAGTTTGCAGCCCAAAGTCTGGAATGCCACTTTAAGGCCGCGCAACGTGTCCGCTCCTTTATCCGCCGACTCATTATATATATATATATCGCGCGCGGACGCGATGCCGTCTTGTATAGAGTTGCTAAGTTCTTCCATTTTGAAAATACCGATTTCAAGGCACAAAGTTAGCATAATTAACTAATATCCTCGGAAAACTTAGAGGCAAAAGCGGCATTTGCTGCGCAGATGCTTCGCTTTTTTACGCCGCAACTGCCCGAAAAACACCCCTAATTTGATAACCGTACTTTCCAAACGGGCGTCCTAAGTTAATTCTTTGTTAAATTCCGGGGCAAAATAGCATTTTCTTGGTAGAAACATTTGGAGGGCGTGAAATAACTCCATAACTTTGCAGCGTTTTAATAAAGGCAATTGATTGTTTTACTTTAAAAAAATTCAAACAAAATGAAAAAGTTAGTTTTCATGTTCGTAGCTTTCGCTGCAATTTCTTTCGCTTCTTGTGGTAACAAAACCGCTGCTACTGACGCTGCTGCTGATTCTGACAGCGTAGTAGTTGACAGCCTCGCTGGCGACAGCCTCGTTGCTGACAGCGCAGCTGCTGACACCACGGTTGCTGACTCTGTAAACGCCTAATCTTAGCGAATTGCAGTAGCTCTCTACGAACATAGAGAGAAACTTAACCTGAAAGGTCGTGTACCTTTCAGGTTTTTTTGTGTCTATCTTGAAAATGGTAATAATCCCAACAGGCGATTTGTTTTGTCGGATGAGGCAAACAATCTCAAAGAGTTAGGCCTAAATAAAAGCATCGCCGCTACAAGCACCCACGGGGACGGGCTTGCAGCTGCGATTTTATTTTTGAAAATAATAAGCCTACCACTTAATCTTCGCGCCGGCCATTGCCATGAAGCCCGGCTGCGGCACGTTGCCAAGGTCGAAATATCTGTGGTTCGTGATATTCGTCAAGTCGGCAAAGAGTTCGTAGCGCGGCTTCTGCCAAGTCACTTTACAGTCGAGCAAGGCGTGCGTGCCGTAAGGTTGCAGGCGGTCGGTGGCTTTCAGATTTTCGTAAATCTGATATGCCCCCTCGCGGTGCCATACGCGCAGCGACCACTGTGCGCTTAGCGAGGCGAACAATTTGTGCGAGAGCGAGGCCGTGAACTTGTCGCGCAGGTATTCCATGGCATAGTTCGACTTAAAATAAGGTTCGGCATCGCGCCTATTCTGCCAAAGCCGAGCATACGACAGCGTGAGCCGGCGGAGCGGTTGCCGCGAGCCGAGCAGGGCGGAAAAGTTGATCGTTGCGTCGATGCCCGCTCCGTAATTGTCGAGCGAGAAGTTGCGCGAGCGGTACACGTCGGTAGGCGTGAGCATCACCCAGTCTATCATGTCTGTACCCCGAGCGTATTGCCCTTTCACCTTGACGCTCAGCCAACTGTTGCCGAAGTCGGCGCCGATGCGATAAGCCGAGCATTCCTCCGGGCGCAGCCCGACGTTGCCCTCCTGCGTGGGACTTTTATACCACAGGTCGGTGAACGAAGGCAGGCGCAGCGAGCGGTTAAACGATGCGTAGAGCCGCCAGCCCTTCGCGGGGCGATAGCTTACGTCCACGCCCGGATAGAAGCGGAAGCCCGTGGAGAGCACAGAGTTGCGCTGTGCCATTACGCCCGCCGACACGGTGAGGCCGCGCCACACTACGTTGTGCTCGAGATAGTAACTCACGTTGGTGCGCCCGTCGCGCTTCGTGTAGCGGCCGTCGGGCGTGCCCGCGATGTGCGGCTGCTGGCTTTCATCGAGCGCACGGCCGAGGTTGGTGCTGAAAATGTCCTCCTCGCGCACTTCCGCGCCGAGGGCGGTGCGTCCCAGTATCCATTTCGTCCAGGCATTGACCGAGGCGGTATAGACATCGCCGCGATGGAAATTTTCGCCTTTTGGCGTATCGCGCACCAGTTGATAGTGGTCCACGTTGCGCAGCCACGACACCTGTCCGCTCAGTCTCACGCGCCCGGCCTTGCTCTCGGCGCGCGCCGAAAGGAAGTGGCGGCGCGTCTGTTCCCATTGGTCGGGATAGGCGGCGGAGTAGAACGTATTTGCGCCGTAGCCGATGAGCGTGAAGCCCGTCTGCACGTCAAGGCGCAGCCGCGCGTCGTCGTAGATACCCTGCCAATACGCCTTATATCCGTCGAAGTCGCCATTGTCCACCGCTCCGTCGCTGCGCCGATAGCCGGCTGAGAGCGAGGACACGAAGCGTCCGCCGCGTCCGCCCGTCAGTGCGAAGCGGCTGGTGGCTTCAGCCATGGCCGTGCCGTAACTGCCGCCCTGTGCCTCCGCTTCTCCTTGCCACGCCATGCGCTTGCAGGAATCGGCAAGTGCGGGGTGGGAGAGCAGAGAGGCGGTGCGCGTCACGATGTTGATGGCACCCGAAAACGCTTGGCTGCCGAACACGCGCGAGGCTGCGCCTTCGAGAATTTCGATGCGCTCGATGTCGGAAATGTTGATGGGGAAATCCGAGGCGTTGTGCCCCGTCTGGGGATTGTTGAGCGGAACGCCGTTGAGAAGGATAGCGATTTGGTCGAACGTTCCGCCGTTGATACTAAGGTCTGTTTGCATGCCGAAGGCACCGCGCTGCCTGACGTCCACGCCCGTTGCGAGCTTGAGGATGTCGCCAATGCAGGTGATGCCCGCCGCCGCAGCAAAGTCTTCGCGCGAAAGCGTCACCACCTGCCGTGCCGCCACGTCGGCGGCCAAGGGAGCGCGTGTGCCCGACACTACCGCCTCTGCCAGTTCGAGACCGTCCTGCCCTGCGGCAGCGCGCAGCGAGTCGCTGGGCGCGTCGATGCCCACCGTCGTTGCTCCGATGCAGGGAGCAGCCGTGGCGAGCGTGGCGGCGCTAAGCACACCGATGCGCACTTCTCGGCCCAAACAGGCAAAAAGCGACCAGCCCTTGCGCGAAAACTGCGTAAAGGTGAGGCTGTTGCGCTCTTTTCTGATGGTTTTGAAATACATAAAGATAAAATAAAAATAGATTAGTATTGCCCTTTCCAATCCCCGTGTCGCGGTCGTGGCGCAGTGTTGCCCGCCGCTCTGTAAAGGAAAGGACGCGCAAAGTTACCGCATTTTCCCGAACTTTCAATCACACTCTTGCTGCAATCTGCGAAGAGGGGAAGGTTTGTCATATATGTATAGAGTCAACAAGCAAGTGCAATATTAAGGAAAATGTTTGAAGAACTCTTTCACTGTAGTTGAAAGTTCACGCGTCATGGCATTTTACGTTACCATCCCGGTCCGTCAGACCCCGAAGCAGCATGCAAAAAAGCACTTCCTATACGCATTTTTTATCCCCGAAAAACCCGTCAACCCAGCACTAATTCGCTTAAATCTCTGATATTCAGTCTTTAATTTGTGCATAGTTGATCGCGCCAACTATACACAACCATACACACTCCGCCACATTAGAATGCCCAGCTCCCTGCCTACCTGCTCCACAGTTTAAAGCAGATGTTTTTTGCTAAGCCCTTGAAAGTTTTTACTAATCCCGTGATAGTTTTCACTATCTGCGCAGAGAAAGTTTGTTACAAAGTTTCTAATACATGTTACAAACTTTGTAACACATGTTAGCAAGTTTGTAATATATGTTACAAAGTTTGTAACAAAAACTATCTTGTATGAGCCGAAAAATTATCTTGCGGATAATGAAAACTATCTTGCGGATAGTAAAAATTATCTTGCTGATAGTGGGGCTCGAAACGGGCTATGCCGAGGCAGTTGAGAAGGTCAAGAAAAGGGGCGTGTATATGAACCAATGTCAGGACAAGACAAACCCGTCATTAGTGACGGGTTTGAGGTGCAAACCATACACTCGCAACCCGTTTGATTACAGATGGTTATGCGAATTAGTGCTGGGTTGACGGGTTTTTCGGGGGAATAATTGCGTAACGCGCGCGCGAGGGAATGTTCAGATGTTGGTGGAAGTCGTTGTAGATTCCTTTGCAGGTATTTTTCTATGGACGATTTTACTTATTGAACTTTCTAAGTCGATAAGTGTAGTCCATATTGAAATGCTCAATTGTTCGGAAACCAGAAAGTTCCTCTTCTAAACTTTTTCTTAGGTTAGAGAAGAGCTGAACCATTTATGATGTTGATTTATTAATTATCTCGGAATACATATTCTGGCTCATATATTATATTTTGTAGAGGTTAAATCATGTCACCCATAATTCTACCGAGCAATGTATCTCTATATGTACGGAAAATATTGAGGTCAATATGAACATATTGAGGAAGGCTCTCAAGATACTCCAATTCAAATACGAGTCGAGGATTTTTGTCTCCGCTTTCAGGATGGATTTCAGCTTTGTTGCCAATTCGTGCTATTTTGACAAGATAAAGGTCACGAACTCCCTTTCCCTTTATATATGGCATGAAATAATAGAGTTTGTTTAATGCCACAGTCGAAGGGAATGATTTCGTTTTACCTGTATAATAGAGCTTTGTTTGTGCTCCATCAAGGAAGTATTCTTGGTTGTCCTCTTTTACAAATCCAATGAGAAGATGCTTGGAATAGTCAAGTGTATAAGTCTTCTTTGGCTTATTAACAACAAGAGTAGAAGTCTCCTCCCCAAAAAGATTCAATTGAAGTTTTGGTTCTGCATCACGCTTCATATCAATTGGATGAGTTGAAACTGGTTCCTCATCATACATGAATCTATAAAGTGATTTGCCAACAGCCTGTACTACTCCACACACCAAGGCATTACCCATAAGAAATGCTCTACGTCCATCAGATACTTCCGGATGGAATGTATGGTTATCAGGGAACATATTTAGACGTTCTAACTCAATAGGAATAAGTCTGCGATACCTTCCTGAAGGAGTTCGGACGACATGCTTGAATCGAGATGCAGAAGGACCACCTTCTCCAGTAATGATGGTACGTGAAGGGCGATCAAGGTAATCTGGGAAAGCCATACCACCTTCTGAGAATGTGTATTTATAACCTTCTTTTGATGTGCGTTCAATCTTCTTGGCACCCTTTTCATATTCCCATTTCTTCAAGTCTTTATCTGTGATAAAGAACTCCTCTGGAACGAGGTTTTCGTCAACCAGATTACCGCCAAGAGTCATACATGTTCCATCATATATGGCATTAGTATCAACAGAATATACATGTCTATCCCTCATGATACCTGCGTCACCGAAAGGACTCGCAGCTGCACCAGTTTTACTTTTGTTGAAGTTATCAGAAACGTCCTTGATAGTTCCTTCAATATCATATTCAGAAACCGTTCCTTTCTTTACTTCAAATGGGAATGCCTTTGCCATTACACCATCAAATTGTACCCAGTTCTGCAATTCATTTACCTTACGACAGATTGTCGAGTTCTCACGATAACCTACAATGTATGTTCGTCTTCTACGCTGTGGCATTCCATAGTCAGCGGCATTGATAACTCGCCATTCTACTGTATAGCCAAGATCTGCCAAGGATGCAAGGATGATTGCAAAATCACGACCACGCTGTTTTGCAGGAGAGCCAAGCAGTCGGTCAACATTCTCAAAGAATACATAGTCAGGACGATTTTCGCCCTTCTCATTCAATATGCGATAAATCTGCCACCAAAGCACACCCTTCTTTCCCTCAATTCCTCCTGATCGGCTAAGAGTTGAAGCCACGGAGTAATCCTGACAAGGGAAACCACCAACTAAAAGATCATGATTGGGAATGTCTTCAGTTGCGATAGTGTTTATATCTTTATTACAATGTCCTTTGCTGCCGAAGCGTGCTCGATATACCAAAGAGGCATCTTGGTGTGTTGTGGAAGGCTCCCACTGATTGTTCCATATGGTTTCGTAGGCATTTGATGCACCTTCCAGGCCGATGCGAAAACCACCCACGCCTGCGAATAACTCAACTACACGTATATTATGTTTGCTCTTTGCCATAATTAAAGATAAGATAAAGATTGAAGTTTGTCTGCTATGTATGAACCCTTTAGCCAAAAGAATTGAGGAAGCATCTTAATGCCGTTCACAACCTCAGTTCTAGTTGCATCCGTAGAAACATTTGCACCGCCTCGGAAGAATACATCATACTCTGAACTCTTAGGGAAATTTGGGGCTCCCATATATGACCCACTTTTATTTTTTCGTTTATTGCCTTGATCATCGTAGAGATATTCCCATTCCAGTTCATTTCGGTGAATCAAGTTTCGAGAATCCTCCCATGTTCGTTTAACCTCGTTTTCAATAAACGATTCATCAAAGGCAAATCTTTTGAACCCTTCGAATGTAGTCTTTTGTATTTCACGAGAAAGTCTATCTTCATATGCCTCTTTACTCTCGTATGATTTGCGAGGTCCCATATCACCTCTTTCACAAAAGACTGGACACAAAAAACTATGTTCGCAGAAGTAAGCGTATAGTTCAGACTCCTCGAAATCAAGGTTTCTATCTGCCCATTCCTCGAAGTCAATATGCTTAAGCTTCATGTCTTCTGTTCTTCCGCCTGTTGGAGTGATTGTAATCGTTTTTGCGATAATACCAACCTTTTTAAAATCAGTAATTTGGTTTAGACGGTTACAGTCTGCATCAAACATCTTCAATACGCATTTCGCTCCGAAATCCTTGGTTGATATTTCTGTGTCAATACCCAATGTCTCCTTCATTTGAACGAATGTCAAACCTTTATACTTCGCAGCAAGAGCGTGACAGCGAGCATCTAATTGCGAGAAGCTAGAGAAAGATTCACGCAACTTAACTTCTGTAGCCGCCCTGCTTTTGTCAAAATGTCCTCTGACTATGTAATCAACAAAAGTTTGCTTCAATCGGTAGCGTGGCTTTTGATATGTTCCTGTTGATTTCTTTTTGAAGCCAGGAACTAGCTCTATAAGCAAAAGGTTAGGACGAAGAGCATGCGTGAATCCTTGCAATCTCTCGTTACGCTCTTCTTGTGTAGGATATTTTGCATAGATAACTTGAAGATAGTTGCGTACTATCTCCCAGTCATTCTGCAACTTGCCACGTTCGTCATCGGAAAAACTGTTGTAGCAATAATCAACGATGGGAAACTTAGCATATTCTGAAGCAGGAACCACATCGTAAGATTTATATTCATAAAACACAATTAGCAGATGTTCTGACTTCTCCCAAAAGTGAGAGGTCATAAAATCACGCTGAATATCAGGTTCGAAAGTGACACCTGTAATGCTTATACCTTCTTTTGCACCAAGATATACATTATATGCGGTACCAGACTTGCCCTTGACATTCTTTAAATCAGATTTCGGTACACGTACACCCGTGGTTTTTAATTCTGTCAAAACACCATCAATCTCGATGTCGCACTCTTGCTTACTGTCTCGTTCGTAGCCAAAGACAGATTGCTCGATCACATCACCTGCAATACCTGTAATTTTCTCGCTGTTTAGGGTTCGAGCAAACTGGTGAGATTTATCCACCTCACCTAATGTTTTGCCCTTCACTCCTTCAAGAAGATTATAGACAAATGCTTTTGTATATTTTCTATCGTCTGTTACAGCCATAATATACAAGTTTATTTTTCAGTTGAGTTCAACAAGTCTTTTACATCAACGTCAAGGAGTTTAGCAATTTTATCAAGAGTATTCAAGTCTGGCTGAATACTATTTTGACACCATTTACTAACAGTACTTGGAGTTTTTCCAAGTGCATCTGCAAGCCATTTGCCTGTTTTGTTTTGTTCAACCAAAACGAGTTTTATGCGATTGAGATTTGCCATAATATTGCAATTTATAGTAATTTGGTGCAAAGGTATCTAAATAGTATGAAAGTAATGAGTATTATCAAAGGAAATTGCATGCACCATTATTATTTGACCCATAGGCCTAAAATTTTTACATCAAAATAGTGACGAAAAAAAATCCGAGAAAGTGAAAACTATCTCGGAGCTAATGGCGCGGGGATTAGGGGAAAAGGGAGCGGGGCGCAGGGCATCACAGCGGATCTACGTCGAAATAGAAATCTACGCACTCATCAGACAGGAATGGATAATAGATATTACCACATTTTTACGACGTTCTCTTTGCTCGTATAACGCTGCTTCTCTCAATTTTTCGGGAAGTTCACCTATGCATGTGGTTATTATGTTCATTCTTATATGTTCTGATTCTAACTTATAGTCCAAGTTATCCAGAAGAATACCGTAACCAGATTATCGACTGGGCAAAGGCAAATGGTTATAGCAGTTCAACATATATCGGTCGCCCAATGGTAAAGTTCAGTAAGTTGTATATAATTATAGATAGAACACGCACATGAAAAGAATGACAGATAAGATGGCACAGCAAATGCTAACTTTCTTTGCTGATAGACTTGACATAAAACCAATCATGGCTAACCGTGACCCCGATTCCGGGTACTGGTGGGAAACCAGATTGTTATTTCAACAATCTGGTTAAACAATAGGAACGAAACAATGCTTTAGTCTTATTAGAAAAGGGATAACAAACTGCTATCCCTTTATTCTATTTTTGCTAAGGATTTACTTCACTGCCTATGCATCAAATCCTAAACACCTTTTCATGTGGCATCTTATACTGATGGTGTGATAATTAGCCTCCAAGAATTGTCTTTCTCTGTACGAGCAATATAGCCTTTTTCTGTGAGCAATCGTAACTGCTTATTAACTGCTGTAAGACTGATACCGGCTGCCTCTGCCAGTTGCGGTATGGTACTGTTCGGTTGCTCATATATGCGGTTAAGTATTACGCTGGTAGTAGCACTGCGGAATTTCACGCGTTCGCCATCAAACCACCAAACATTATCTCCACGCTCTGTCAGGAAATGTATGTCATATGACACCTCGTCAATAAAGAGGTTCGTAAAGTAAGTAAGAAATCGCTGAATGTCACGCTTTGAGGCATGTGCGCCAAGTGAAGGGGCAGCTCCGACAGTAAGGTCTGTACGATGCAATGCCTCTAAATACTCTTTTTTCTTACGGCTACGCACCACAATCATAGGGTAATCATGGCGAGTGAGGATGTAGTTGACCATCAATCGGGCAATACGTCCATTGCCGTCTTCAAATGGATGAATACGAATGTAGCGATAGTGGAATATCGCAGCAAGTTCTATTGGAGTGAGCTTTCCCGATCTTTCTGCATCGTTATACCAATCTACCAAATCGCTCATCAATGCAGGAGTCTCTTCGGGGGTAGCGTATTCAAATCGGTCGCCATAACGAGTGATAACAGAATTGGGACGGGTTTTGTATTGGCCTGCATGAATGACGTAGCTCGTCTGCCCCCCTCCAGGCAGAGTGCGATACACAGTGTAATCTTCTCGTAAGATGGTTTTATGCAACGTTCGTATAAAATGCTGTGTCAAAGGAGTTTCTTTAAGTAGTGCCTCCTCCTTCATCATTTTCAGGCCAACATTGCTGGCCGTCATTTCGTGAACATCACGAACGTCAGCCTCGCCAACAATTTTTCCGAACAGGAGTAATATCTCTGTCTGTCCGTAAGTCAACGTATTACCCTCAATGTGGTTACTATTATAGTTGAAATCAATAGTGAATCGACGGCTAAGCATCTCTCTGTCTCTATCAGACA
>ERZ809074.1603-NODE-1603-length-28569-cov-45.131760_pt1 | contig 28569 bp, 22 predicted proteins | sample MGYA00520795_ERZ809074 | MGnify/ENA primary metagenome ERZ809074 (study PRJEB31570, sample SAMEA3212989) | Homo sapiens | biome: human-gut; feature: human gut; material: fecal | place: Sweden | collected 2011 ...
GACCTATCAAAAGACCATTTTTAATTTGGGTGGCGCATTGACGAAGTCAGGAGAACAATTGTGACACGCGAAGCGCGTAGGTTGTAGGAAGTTGTAAAGGTAGTATTTGTTGTTTTCCAATGTCAAAGGATTTTGGGTGTAAACGTTGTTATGTAAGACTTTTATTATAGCTAAAAGTCTTACATAACCTCATGCGTCACTTCTATATTTCAGTTGAACCAGTCATCTACCCCATAAAAGACATCTCCCCCAAAGCGTTGAATGATGTCGGATTTGACTTGAAGAGAAAGGGAATCACAACCAGCAAAAGCGAAATACCCAATTCTTTTCACGCTGTTTGGAATGTTGATGCTCGTGAGGGATTTACAATAGAAAAAAGTGCCATCCTCAATATTTGTCACAGAATCTGGAATGTTGATACTTGTAAGGGATGCACAGCCATTAAAAGCGTTATTCCCAATACTTGTCACACTATCTGGAATAATGATGCTTTTAAGGGATTTGCAACCAGAAAAAGCGTCATTTCCAATACTTGTCACACTATCTGGGATATTGATACTTATAAGGGAATTACAGTAAAAAAAAGCGTAATCCCCAATACTTGTCACACTGTCTGGAATGATGATGCTTGTGAGGGAGACACAACCAGAAAAAGCGGAATCCCCAATATTTGTCACACCATCAGGAATACTGATACTCGTGAGGGAATGACAGCTAGAAAAAACGCTATGCCCAATACTTGTCATACTATCAGGGAGGTTGATGCTCGTGAGGGATTTACAATAGAAAAAAGTGCCATCCCCAATATTTGTCACAGAATCTGGGATGTTGATACTTGTAAGGGATTCACAGCTATTAAAAGCGTTATTTGCAATAATCTTCACTCCTTTTTTGATAGAATACACACCATCTAAATCTGTGGGCGCTTTAAGTAATCTTTTCCAATCCTTGCTGTATTTTACGCCAAACTCATCCTCTACAGCATTTTTAAGGTCCTCTTCGGTGACCTCTGTACTCCACACTTCCTTATCCTTTGGCTTCTGCAACCCAAACAATCGGAAGGAACACATGGACAAGTCTTTTTGGGCGCTGGCTAATAGGAACATAGACAAAAGGGCTCTTGCTTCCACGTCAGCCAATAAACTTAGCAGGGCAGCGAAGATCTTACTCTTGCTCAAATCGAGATAATCGGTGGCAGAGAAAAGGAGACGATCGGATGCTCCGTAGCTTTGAAGCAGGGACGAATCAAGAGAGATGGCTTTGAGCGAGAGGGCAATGGAAGCCAAGGCAAAATCGTCGATGGTTTCGTCGAAGTCGTCAATGGTGCGAAGGGGGTGCGAGAAGTCCTTGGTGCCGATAGTTGGCGACTTCTGACCTTTCATCGCTGGCACAAACATGCCGTCGTAGTCAACGAGGGTGAGTGTTCCATCCGGACGCACAATGATATTGTCGGGCTTGATGTCGCCATGCGCAAAAGACTGCGAGCGAAGCCAAGCCGCCATCTTGCAGAAACGGTAGCAGAGCATCGACATTTCATAGCTGTCTGTATAGTTTTCGGCAATGTACGTCTCCATCGTTTCGCCCTCAATCCAGTCCATCAGCAGCACGGGGAACTCGTCGTCTTCACAATTGCTGTCAACAAACAGTTCCTTCTCCAGGTATTTCACGGAAGTAATATAAGGCGAATCGACAAATTCCAATTCCTCTGCTATCTGACGATATGCCTCCGCGCGTCCTTCCTGATCCTCGGTGAAACACTTGAGGGCATAGCATTTCCCAGTCTGCTCGTCCTTCATCTTGAGCACGACCGCAAAAGCACCGCTGCTACGATACGGCTCGCCATGTTTGTCCAGCACGGGCACTAAATGGTTCAGCTTATCAAGATTGTCGTGAGCATCTTGAATGGCAGCGAGATATTCTGATATAAGCGGGTATTGCATAGGTCTAAATGTCGTCTTGTTTGGATGGTTGTTTATTTCCGGAACGCACGGTTTATAGTATTGCCAACGTGTAATCGTCGATGTCTATCAACCTTTTGGCATACAATGTTTCCATCAATTCCTTGAAGGAAGATTCAGATTCTGCACTTCTTATAAGAGGTATGAGCACATCGTCGTAAAAGTTAAACTTCTCCTTCTCCGCCATTTGAAGCAGCTGCGAATTGCTTGTCGGTTTCGTCCGCAACTCCATCAGTTCTTTTTCAAACTCCGATCTTTTCGATAGTTCGTACATCATCAGCACATAATGCGACAACGCATCACTGGCGGCAAACACCACAGAGGTTTTGTCAAGGTGGAAGATGCCAGATCGAAAACCTTCTTCCTCCAACGGATCCTTGCAGCTGATGAGGCGAGGGGGATTGCTAAAGTCTGCCAGACGTGTAAAGCTATGTTCCAGCAATCCGGTCTGATGGCTATAATGGAAAACGACACTATCCCCATACGCCATCCATTGGCATTGCCCTGGCTTTGTAGCCCAAGCCGCTGCGATGGTTGCGCATGATCCTTCGTTGTAGAACTTGTTAAGCAAGATGCCGTCGCCCATTTTGGCTAATTCTTCATGCTCGTTATAGAACGTCTCCCATATACTGTCCAGCCATTCGTCCAGCTCTGTGAACGAACAGAGTGGAGCGTCCTTTGGCAGTTGCTCTATAAGGTATCTCGACCATTTGTCGGCATAGAGGCCGCAGCCTCCCGCTCCATCCGATACAGCTATACACTGTGGCGAGCAGAATACAGCGTCCTCGTTGGGCGCGTGGTCGTTAGGTTTTGCTATACTTACACTTTCACTCATCTTATCTTACAGGTTGTTGACAAACATACTTGACAGCGTGCCTATCTTCATCATCTTTACGAGGCGTTCCATGCCGGTGTTCACGCCCATAGCGTGATAGCGTATGTCGGTTTGCTTGTCACCGAAAATAGTTCTCATCTGCTCATTGTAGTTAAGCGGCAGGAGACTTGCCATATTGTATAGCTTTTCCCCATAGCCGTTGCCATTCAATTCGCCAAGAGAAGCAGGGAATACCACTGACTCTGTATTTCCAGGTACTACGTGAATATTGAAAAGCAGCACATTGCCATCGTTCGTAAACATCGACTTCAACTGATTGGCCAACTGCTGCATCTCGTCATGAGACACACCATTATACTCTCCGTCAGTGATATTGATAATGGTTGGTGGATAGCAGTCCTTGTCATGGTGTTGTTTCATCCAGTTCTCCAACAATCCCTCAGCACGCTTAAACGCCTTGTCCATATGTGTCCAACTGCCGTCGTGACGCGCTGTCATCCATTGCTTCTTTTCTACCTCCTTGATTGTGATGCCTTTTCGTGTGCGCACTTCCTCCTTGACCATCTTTTTCATAAACGGATTGTTTCGTATTTCTTCTGGTGTAACGAAGTCGCTGCCTTCAAGTGCACCGTTCCATGCGCTGTAAGCCTCTTTGCCATATCCTATCACGGCAATGTCGAAATAATGGCGTGTCTCGTTGTTCTTTACACACCGTTCCACAAGCTCGTTGATTTGCGAGTTTACGATTCTCGCCACCGCCTCAGAGAGCGTCATTTCCTCTCCGTTGAATGTTGTCAAGCGCCTCATAGACACACTTTGGTCAACAAGGAAGATGAATGCAGTAGGATGCTCACGGTCAACGTGTGCGGTGTAGGCGTTCTTGCTTTGCATCTGCTGAGGCTCACTCGGAATCGGTATGCCAAAGTTGCCGATATTGGTGATATACTTCAATGGTATAAAGTTTTTTACCAATATCTCCGCTTGATAGAAAGGTTGTTCATCGGCGTCGAGGTCGAAATGCTTCTTTGCCTTGACGGTTTGGAAGTGTATCTGCTTGAAGTCGTTCAGTGTGCCGCCAATTTTTGCCCCGTTTCGTGTGGCGTTGCGGTCGGCATAGCGCGCGTTCTCATCGTAAATCACCTCGGGGTCGATTTCTAACAATACGGGATTTGATATCCTCCCTTCGTTCATGGCCACATACATCATAGGGTGGTTGGCAGTGAAGCTGACGCGAACGTAATGTTCCAGACCAGCCTGCTTGTCGAGCGACCATGACAACGAGCCTGGTCCGCCACCACCCGGCTTGGGGATGTCGATGCCACGATCCTCGCAGTCTTTCCATGAGTAGAGACCGCCATTCTTGATGATATTCTCCAAGTTGTCGCGATCTGTGAAGTGATACAGCTTGGTTATGTTGTTCTGTTCGAGAAGTTTCTTGAACTCCTCCCAATTGTTTCTTTTGTTCATAATGTTTTCTTGTTTATATGGTTAGAATAGCGATGGTTCTTGCGGTGTTTCCGTCTGCAGCTTCTTGTCGCCGAAAGGATATAGCCCCTCAACGTATGCCTTGATCAAGAAGGCGTGCGATAATGGCGCTTTCGGATTGTCAATGTCGCAGTTTGTGGTGTAGTCGAGTAGCACAATCGTCTTCGTCTTGCTGGCCTCCTTTAACCGCTCGATGATGCTCGCCACCTTGTTCTCAAGCACCCACTGATATGCTGGCAGATAGATTTGCTTGCGAGCCTCTATATATCCTAACAGCTCGGTACCATTTACGCCCTTACGATGGCCGAGTGGTTTCCCAAAGCGCCTGACGGTACGCTTGATGTTCTTCATCGTGTCGTTGGCAAACATATTCACGTCCACATCCGCCGATTCAAACACTTTCAGTCCCTGCCATATCGCTTCAACGCACATTGCGGTGTAGCCCTCGCTGAAGGGTACAGGGATTCCTCCGTGGGGATAGAACGGACTTAGTTTCACCAAACTGTCAGTGGCTTGGCTGGTGACATCGGCAATTACCGCGTCAGGATATTTCTTCAATATATTTTCGCGCTTTCTGCGCTTGGAATCTATTACTATCATGATTAAAAGACATTTTGGCCAAAACGTTGGATGATGTTGGATTTGACTAGGGAGGGAAGGCTATCACATCCTCTAAAAGCACCCACCTCGATGCTGGTTACACTTTCTGGAATATTAATACTCGCGAGGGAGTTACAATCGATGAACGCACCTTCCCCTATACTGGTCACACTATTAAGAATAGTGATGCTTTTAAGAGATGCACACCCACCAAAAGCGTACTTCCCAATACATGTTACACTGTCAGGAATGGTATAGCTCATTCTTTTGGCCCTGTATGAAATAAGAGTTGTTTTATCTTTATCGAACAAAATGTTGTCTTCATATACAAAGAATTTTGACTCATTGTACAAATCTGCATGACATCCGCAAAAAGGATTGCCGCCAATAGCAACTACGCTACATGGAATTCTAATACTTCTAAGAGAGGTACAATGTGCAAAAGCGTAAACACCAATGTTTGTGATACTGTTCGGAATTTTGATTTTCTTTAGAGAATCACACCCCCTAAAAGCTTGCACCCCAATGCTTGTTACACTATTAGGAATGACATAGCTCGTTTCTTTAGCTCTGTAAGAAATAATTTTTGTTTTACCTTTGTTAAACAAAACGTTGTGCTCATATACAAAGGCTTCTGATTCATTATGTAAGTCGGCGCGGCAACCGTAAAAAGGATTGTCGCCAATAGCGACTACACTGCTTGGAATTGTAATACTTTTAAGGGATGTACAATCACCAAATGCGTAAACTCCAATACTTGTCACGCTTTCTGGTATATTAATACTCGTGAGGGAATTACAATTGCGAAAAGTGGCATTTCCAATACTTGTCACACCATCTGGGATGTTGATACTCGTGAGGGAATTACAGTCGTAAAAAGTACCATTTCCGATGATTGTCACACTCTCTGGTATATTAATGCTCTTGAGGAAATTACAATTGCGAAACGCACCATTTCCGATCGTTGTCACACTCTTTGGTATATTAATGCTCTTGAGGGAATTACAATTGTGAAAAGCATATTTCCCAATACTAGTCACACCATCTGGTATGTTGATACTCGTGAGGGAATTACAATCGCGAAAAGCATTATCTCCAATACTTGTCACACCATCTGGTATGTTGAATCTCGTGAGGGAATTACAATTGTAAAAAGCCCCATCTCCAATACTTGTCACACCATCTGGTATGTTGATACTCGTGAGGGAATTACAACTGCGAAAAGCATATTCCCCAATACTAATCACAATTTCTGGTATGTTGATACTCTTGAGGGAATTACAATATGCAAAAGCATATTCCCCAATACTAGTCACACTTTCTGGTATATTGATACTCTTGAGGGAATTACAGTCGATAAAAGTACCATTTCCGATAGTTGCCACATTTTTGGGGATATTGATACTCATGAGGGAATTACAACTGCGAAAGGTAACATTTTCGATAATTGTCACACTTTTTGGTATGTTAACGCAGGTGAGGATTTCACAAAATGCAAAAGCACCTTTTCCGATGGTTGTCACACTTTCTGGTATATTAATGCTCTTGAGGGAATTACAATATGCGAAAGCGTAATCCTCAATACATGTAACACTTTCAGGAATATTGATACTCTTGAGGGAATTACATTTGTAAAAAGCACTTTTCCCAATGCTAGTCACTCTTTCTGGAATATTGATACTCGTGAGGGAAATGCATTTGAAAAAAGCATTTTTTCCGATAACTTTCGCTCCTTTTCTGATAGAGTATCTACCAGTTAATCTTGATGGTGCTTCAAGCAATCTTTTCCAATCCTTGCTATATTTTACGCCATACTCATCCTCTACAGCATTTTTAAGGTCCTCATCAGTAACCTCTGTACTCCACACTTCTTTTTCTTTCGGTTTCTGCAACCCAAACAATCGGAAGGAGCACATAGACAAGTCTTTTTGGGCGCTGGCTAATAGGAACATCGACAGAAGGGTTCTTGCCTCCACGTCTGCCAATAAACCTTGCAGGGCAGCGAAAATCTTACTCTTGCTCAAATCGAGATAATCGGTGGCAGAGAAAAGGAGACGGTCGGATGCTCCGTAGCTCTGAAGCAGGGACGAATCAAGAGAGATAGCTTTGAGCGAGAGGGCAATGGAGACCAAGGAAAAATCGTCGATGGTTTCGTCGAAGTCGTCAATGGTGCGAAGGGGGTGCGAGAAGTCCTTGGTGCCGATAGTTGGCGACTTCTGACCTTTCATCGCTGGCACAAACATGCCGTCGTAGTCAACGAGGGTGAGTGTTCCATCCGGACGCACAATGATATTGTCGGGCTTGATGTCGCCATGCGCAAAAGACTGCGAGCGAAGCCAAGCCGCCATCTTGCAGAAACGGTAGCAGAGCATCGACATTTCATAGCTGTCTGTATAGTTTTCGGCAATGTACGTCTCCATCGTTTCGCCCTCAATCCAGTCCATCAGCAGCACGGGGAACTCGTCGTCTTCACAATTGCTGTCAACAAACAGTTCCTTCTCCAGGTATTTCACGGAAGTAATATAAGGCGAATCGACAAATTCCAATTCCTCTGCTATCTGACGATATGCCTCCGCGCGTCCTTCCTGATCCTCGGTGAAACACTTGAGGGCATAGCATTTCCCAGTCTGCTCGTCCTTCATCTTGAGCACGACCGCAAAAGCACCGCTGCTACGATACGGCTCGCCATGTTTGTCCAGCACGGGCACTAAATGGTTCAGCTTATCAAGATTGTCGTGAGCATCTTGAATGGCAGCGAGATATTCTGATATGAGTGGGTATTGCATAGGCTAATAGTATTCCTCGTTTCTGCAACACTATATGTTTGTTGTTTATAAGCGCCTAAGCAATTGATTGTTGCTCGGGTCCTTTTGCCTTGCCAGATTTTTCACTAACCTTCGTGTCGCGACAACAGGCATAGCAGAACTCTGAACGGCATGGCAAAAATACAAATAAAAATCGAGAAACACACGCATTTAGAGGATTTTTCTGATAATCCTGCTGAAAACGTAGCAAAAAGTCTGTTCATCTTATCAAGCATATCGTTATTTGGAGATATGATGTCAAGAATGTACTTGATGATGCACATATCAAAGTACACTTTCAATGGATCTGTCGGCAAGGTAATCCAAGAACGTGACATTCTAATTGGCATGGTAGCACGAATAGAGAATACCCTATTCCATACACGTGCATGATGACAACATGAGTTTCTTGTTACAGTGATAATGGTAAGCCAAGATTCAAAAGGTGCAACTTGCAAGCCAAATGACTGTGCAATACGCTTCTTTATCTTCTTATTCTTGATGTTAGAATAAACATTGGTGATTACCCCAAATGGCAATATCTCGGTAGGCATCCATGAAGGTGGGTACTGATTGGTATATGTCTCTTTGAAATGGTTGATGAAATCATCTTTTGTATGGTTCAGTTCATCTTCTATAAGACGTATAGAGCGATTGAACTTGGACGGATTTGAGAAATTGTTGGCATCAGTCATCCAAAAAGAGTTACCTGTCATTTCAGTTCCAAAGTTGACGATAGCGCAACGCACAGCGATCTCTATCTTTTCAATTTCATTGAATAATAGTAGGCGTAGCTTCTTGTCAAATCCAGTCAACCCCGAGATATTGTATATTAACTTTGCAAAGTTAGTACAAATGACTGGAACCACAAAATAAAATGGCAGGATTTTGCATGTGGACAGTCTCTGTTTGACCTTATATTGTTTCTGAACAACATGTTATTTTGAAAATAGTTTCTGTAGTATCGGTAGTTGTTTCTCTGAACTTACTGAACTTGTTCACGAACTATCTGAATCCGTCTATAGTCTCATGTCTCATTTTTGTATCAGATCTATCTCTTGGCAAAGTTGGGGCTGTCGAGCTTTACGTCCATTATTGCCTCGTAGAGCAGTTGCTGTTCTTCCTTTGTGAATTTCTCGGGCAGCAGTTGGCTGATGGGTCGGAAATGAAGTCTCTCGCGCAGCGCCGAAAGAGCAAGATGCAGCATGCAGTCGTGGTCGAACGCCAGCTGCGGTATCTCGTCGATGCTGAACCACTGAGCCTTTGCAGCATCATCGCCACCCTTTACTTCCTGAATATTGCACAGGGCGTAGTAGGCTATTGTGATTACTCGTTCGCGAGGATCGCGGTCAGGATCAGTGAAGGCATGAAACTGCTCCATGTATCCAGCCACCATTCCCGTTTCTTCCATCAGTTCACGCCTTGCACCTTGCTCGGCGCTTTCGTCCATATTCAGGAAGCCACCAGGAAACGCCCATAGTCCTTTATATGGTTCGTTTCCTCGTTCAATCAGCAGAACCTTAAGCTTTGCGCCGTCAAATCCGAAGATGACACAGTCGGTTGTCACAGCGGGGGGCGGATACTTATATGAATACATTTTTTCTTCCATATCTTATCTTGTGTAAGTTTCACTTCTCAAAGATATATATTATTTTTCACCACGCCAAATATTCTAACGATAGAAATTATCTATTGATGTATAGCTGATATCTTTTATGTATCTATAATAAAAGCATTATCTTTGTAGTCGAAATCAAAACGAATATTAAAATAACAAGGAGATAATAATATGGAAACAAGAAAAGAAATAGCAGCTGAGAAGAAGCGTTGTGGTTCGCATAATTGCACACAGGCTGTGCTCTGCACCTATCACGACTTCGCCGGCATGGAAGAAGAAACCATTAAGAATGCTGGCAATGCCTTTGCTGCAGGTATGGGTAATATGGAGGGAACTTGCGGAGCCATCGTAGGCGCAGGCATCATACTCGGTCTTGCCACTCAAGACAAGGCGAAGTCTGTCAAGGGCATGAGACAGATTATGGATAAATTCAAGCAGCGCAACGGTGCAACACAATGCAAATTGCTCAAAGGTGTGGGTACGGGAAAGGTGCTTCGCGAATGCCCTCTTTGCGTGGCTGACGCTTCTGAATTTCTGGAAGAGATTCTGGAAAAGGAAGGTAAATATGCCATCACAGATGATGAATGAAGGCGTCCGTAAATATGGGATAAGACTGTAAAGACAATGCGTGGCTAAAAAAAATACCTATTTTTTAGGCTTTGAATTTGGAAATTTTTCTTATGATTACTATTTTTGCACTCGGAATAAGAAACCGTATTTATGCGACACGATGTTGTGTTCATGCGGTTTTGAATATAGTTTTATAAAGTTAAAAGTATTATTGTATTATGATTATTGAAAAAGTTCATGCAAGAGAAATCTTGGATTCTCGTGGCAATCCTACAGTAGAGGTTGAGGTGTCATTAAAGTCTGGCGTTGTAGGCCGTGCATCAGTTCCGTCTGGAGCCTCAACAGGTGAGAACGAGGCTTTGGAGCTTCGTGATGGCGACAAGAGCCGCTATTGTGGCAAGGGGGTATTAAAGGCCGTAGAGAATGTGAATAACGTAATTGCACCGGCTTTGGTTGGATTCTCAGCCTTAGAGCAGCGTGCTATCGACCATAAGATGTTGGAGCTGGATGGCACCAAGACAAAATCAAACTTGGGTGCGAATGCCATTCTTGGCGTATCGCTTGCAGTGGCTCATGCTGCTGCCGAGTATCTCCGCATCCCGTTGTATCGCTACATCGGTGGCTGCAACACTTACACACTTCCCGTTCCTATGATGAACATCATCAATGGTGGTGCTCACTCTGATGCGCCGATTGCTTTCCAGGAGTTCATGATTCGTCCGGTGGGGGCTCCTACAGAGAAGGAGGCCATCCGTATGGGTGCCGAAGTGTTCCATGCCTTGGCAAAGCTCCTGAAGAGCCGCGGACTTTCCACAGCTGTCGGCGACGAGGGTGGTTTCGCCCCTGCACTCAACGGCATAGAGGATGCGCTTGAGAGCATCTGTCAGGCAATCAAGGATGCCGGTTATGAGCCGGGAAAGGATGTGAAGATTGCAATGGACTGCGCTGCCAGCGAGTTTGCTGTTCAGGAGAATGGTGAGTGGTATTACGATTATCGCCAGCTGAAGGATGGCAAGAAGAAGGATCCTAACGGCAAGAAACTCACAGCTGAAGAGCAAATAAAGTTCTTGGAAGAACTGATCACCAAATATCCTATCGATTCCATCGAGGACGGTCTTGACGAGAACGATTGGGACAACTGGGTGAAGCTTACAGCTGCCATCGGTGACCGTTGCCAGCTGGTTGGCGACGACCTCTTTGTTACGAACGTGAAGTTCCTGGAGAAGGGCATCAAGATGGGAGCGGCTAACTCTATCCTTATCAAGGTGAACCAGATTGGTTCGCTCACCGAGACGTTGGATGCTATAGAGATGGCTCATCGTCATGGTTACACAACCGTTACTTCACATCGTTCCGGTGAAACCGAGGATACCACAATCGCTGACATCGCTGTGGCAACCAACTCTGGTCAGATCAAGACAGGTTCTATGAGCCGTACCGACCGTATGGCAAAGTACAATCAGCTTATCCGCATCGAAGAGCAGTTGGGCGATAATGCATCCTACGGCTATCAGAAACTGAGATAAGAAACGAGGAAACAGTCTTTTTTTTGAATAAATCACAATCGGATCAGATGGGCATTGACAGGTCGTGACGGCTTGTCAATGCCTTTGTTTTTTTTTGCTCTTCGCTTAAGTCATTATTTATCTTAACCGTCTGCATAACGGCAAGGTCAGCATGACGCAGACGACGGCTCCGGCAAACGCCAGCTGCATACCCCTATACATCAGGGAAGACTGTATCAAAGAGCGGATGCTCAACACCATTGTAGACTGCATGAAGGAATTTATGCAATCACAGATGATGAATGAAGGCATCCAAAAGTTATCCAATGATATTTTAGAGGGGTATGGTTGAAACGACTTCCCTTAAAGGATGTGATTGCCAATCATCCCCTTTCTTCTATAAGAATCAATAGAAATGTAGCCTATCATACTGCTTTGTCACATTTTTATACTTCTTAAACGCAGTTTTTTCATTGGTTATGCTGTATTTCGAGATAAAAACGCTATCTTTGCGGTGTAAAATATGATACCAGTATCAAAAATAGTACCCTAATATGATATTTGAACGTAAGAAATACTTGGATGAACTTATCGCAGGACGTGGAAACGGTCTTGTGAAGATTATAACAGGTGTCAGACGATGTGGGAAGTCATTCCTGCTGTTTGACATCTGGCATAATTGTTAGCCTAATGGCAAAGGGGACGTTACAATTCGCTCCCTTTGCTTTTTCTATTTCCTAACCACATCGTATAGCGACTGATAGTCCTTTACCACGCTGTAAATGAGGCTTCCATCGCTGATGGCATCGAAGTGACGCATTGCACACGTAATCTTGCTTTTCTCGCTACTGCGGATTTGGCTGCTCAGCAAGTCATTACCCTTGGTTTCTGCCACAAAATACACATGCTTTACGCTGCCTTCACGGAATGCCACAGCCCAGTCGGGATTGTATTTACCCATAGGCGTGTTGATGTAGAAACCACGAGGCAGTTTGGTATAAACTACCACGTCATCTTCACGTTCCAGAGACTCGGCAAAGTTCTTTTCTACACCCATGCTGTCGAGCACTACCAGGTCGTAAAGCGATTTCTTCGATTCAATGGCATTGATGCCCAACTTGCCTCGCAGAGCATCCACCGTAAAGATGTCGGTAGAGAACTCATCATTCAGCTTCTCGTATGTAATACTCTGGATAACAGCAAGAGCCTTGCAGTCGTTGATAATCAGACCGGTCTTGATGATAAATTCCTCCGGATTCATCTTGAACATGCTGAATGTTTCAGGCTTGATACCCTTCAGAATTTCCACGATGGTCTTTCTTGTCAACCCCGTAGCCGTTACCAGCTGACCTATCAGGTCGTATGTCACTTCCTTGCCCACTGCTTCCGTTACATGGATGGTCCGGACATCGCCCTGATTCATTGCCACGCCCGCTTCAAGCGACTCCTTATCTCTGATTTCATCCATCGAACCGCCTTCTACCACGATGCGGATTTCCGTAACCCTCAACTTTTCATCAAGTTCCTCGATGGCTTTCTTCACAAGACCAGAAGTTTCAAAGCTTACCTGATAGTAGGTGCGGCGGTTGATGCGCTTCCAGAGATTCTGGAACTCTTTCTTGGCAAAATTGTCCTTCTGCAACTTGGCAAGCTTAGGCTTTCTACCATTCTCCGGTCTTACAGCCGCAGGATCAAAGACGGTATCGAGGGCTGCAATAATGCCCTCCCTCCAATCATTAGCCTTACCGAAGTCGAGCCTGTCATTGCGCTTATCCTCAAAATACTGAGCAGTCAACGCCCCGTTATCATCTACGTAGTCTTTGCGGATGAGGGCATTATAGACAACTCTTGCCTGATTGATATCAAACTTGCCATTGGTTCCATCTGCCATCGTATATGACCTGCCCTCGAAAAGATGGGCGGTGATAACGATTGGTCGGTCGGCACAGGCTTCAGCCATCTCCGTCTGCAGTTTCTTGGCGAAATCATCATAGCTCTCGCTGGCTATCACGGTGAGGATATTGGTATCAAACACATGGTCACCCAATACATCCGCATCCTGGCGTTCTCCCTTCTGGTTCACGCAAAGGCGCATTCCTCGTCCCACTTCCTGGCGTTTCTTGGTCTCATTGTCCGAGTTCTTCAAGGTGCAGATCTGGAACACGTTAGGGTTGTCCCAACCTTCCTTCAAGGCGGAGTGCGAGAAGATGAAGCGGACTGGCTCGCTGAGCGAAAGCAGACGCTCCTTATCCTTCATGATCAGGTCGAAGGCACGCTCTTCGTTCTCGCCCTGCCTTTCCTTCGATTCCACCGCCTTGCCCTTCTTGTCCATGGAGAAGTAGCCCTGATGCACCTTGGATGCCGCATTGCGAGGGTCTGAAAGATAGCGCAGATAGGCTTCATCCGTAAACGATGGCAGCATTTCTGAAAGCACTCGGTTATATTCTTCCTCAAACATCTTGGCAAATTTACCCTTGCTATCCTCGCCTTCATAGAGGCGGTAGCTATCCACATGGTCGATGAAGAACAGACTGAGCACCTTGATATGCTGACTGAACAGCTGGCGCTCACGCTCCAGATGGGTGCGGATGGTTTCACGAATCTGAATACGACGGATATAGTCTTCGTTCACACTGCCCACGGCATCGCCTTCATGGAGAGTCAAGCCGTTGAGAAAGCGGACGATTCCCTGCCTGCCGTCTATGCGTTCTACGATGAAGTTGTTGTCATACTCGGCAAGTCCCCCACTCTGTTCCTTCAGGTTGAAGCGCTCATCCACGAGTTTGCTTACCTGTTTCGTTCCGGTCTGCGTCTTGATATCAAAGCTGATGCGAGCCTGCGGATTGCCCTTGCCGATGACGATTTCTTCCAGATAGACGTAGCCGTTGGTAGCGGTACTGCCTATCTGTCTGATACCCTTCACCTCAATCTTCTTCACCAGTTTCTGGTTGTAGGCATCGATGGCATCCAGCTTATACACCATATTGTATATATCACCCTTGCGGTGGGTGGCGCTATACAGAAGGGTAAAGAGGGGCTTGAACATGGCAATACCCTTACGGGTCTTGTTCTTCTTGTCCACACCTAGCACCGACTGAGGTTCATCGATAATCATGATAGGATGGGTCTGTGCCAGCACGTCGATAGGACGGCGGGAACCGAACTCATCACGGCGTTCGAAGATGATGCGGGCAGCCTTATCAGCTTTCTTCAACTTGCCTTTCTCCATCTTATCGGTTGACTTCTCCTCATCCATAGATGCGTTGAATGCCTGGGTATTGATAATCATCACGTGCATGCCTGCATCGCTGGCAAAGGCATCAATCTTGCTGAGCTGCTTGGAGTTATACATAAAGTATTGCATGCGCTTGCCGTATTCCTGGGCAAAATGCTCCTGCATACTCTCAAAGCTCTTCAATACGCCTTCTCGGATGGCGATGCTTGGCACCACCACCACAAACTTGGTCCAGCCATAGCGGGCATTCAGCTCATACATGGTCTTGATGTAGGTATAGGTTTTACCCGTACCCGTCTCCATTTCGATGGTGAGGGCGGTACCTACGCCTTGCAGCTGCTGCAGCTGTTCAACAGGTTTCAGGCCCTGTTCTGTCTGTATGGCTCTTACATTCTCGCAGACGGCTTCCGGTGCGAGGATAACGTTCTTGTTACCAAAGCCTTTTACTACAAAGAGGTCTTGATTAACTCCCTGGTCCACGATATGGTCGCTCTGTCCGTCGCTTTTGGGCTGACCTGTAAAGGCATTAGCCACAGCCAGCGCCGCTTCGGTTTGGAAGCGTTGATGTTTATATCTGAGTTTCATAGGCTTAAATCACTCTAATATTCTTCACTACTTCCTGGTCGCTCCAATCCAGTTTCTGCTTGAAGGTCTCGTAGATATTAATCTTGTCGGCATCTTGGGCAAAGCAGCTGTCACGGAAAATGACACGCAAAGGCATCTTTTCTGCCATGGCTTTTACTACGTCTTCTGATACGTTCTCGGCAAAGCAGGCCACGAGGTCGCCATCGTTCACGGTATAGATGGTCTTGCCATCCACCACTTCCTGGGTCATAGGCAGAGAGAGCTGAACGCCCCAGTCGAGCATGCATCCAAAGAGCAGGTCGAGGTCGTTTCGGTCAGCCTTGATGTTGTTCAGGAACAGATCGAGCTGGTCTTGCTTGAATTCCTTTGGAGAACGCTTTACATCCTCGTAATTGCCTTCGTCGAGACGAAAGACACGGAAGCCGGTATCGAGGTCGGCAGTGGTAAGAGGAGATTCCTCCTTGATTTTCTTGCCGGCTCTTCTTATTCTTTCTTTGGCGATGTCCGGGATGGTATTATAGCCTGCCTTTCTTGCCTCGCTATCTTCCGGTGTTTCTTCTGGAAGCTGAACCATAATGAATTTACGGTTGCCTCCATCTTCGGCGTTGAGCTGCATCACGGCGTGGGCAGTAGAAGAAGAACCTGAGAAGAAATCTAAAATTATATCTTCCTCCTCACTTAACGTAAACGACTTGATAAATTTTTGAAGGACGATTTCATCCTTTGGAAACGGAAATATATCCCCACCCATTAGCGCACGCAATCTTTTGCTACTGCCACGTCTATCTTTATAAAAAACAGTCTCTAAAAGTTGAGTTTCCATATCTTTCAGATAACGTTTTTTACAAGGTACTCCATCGCCATTAAAATGCACTAAATCGTTTTGAATATCTTTTAGAAGAGCTTCTTTAGTTGCATACGACCATCCCCTAGCTGGAACTGATACAGGATTCCCCGTATTGGGATTTATAATTTCCCACTTCGGACCACCGCCACCTCCACGAGAAATGTCGGATGCAAAATATACTCCTCTCTTATCAATCCAGGAATAATGCTTATGATCTTTACTTGGATTATTATCCGGCAATTTTTTATACCACTTTTTTAATTCTTCGGAAGCTTTCAAATAATCAGAGCCATATTCTTTAGTTAATTCCTTAACCTTAGTATATATTTCATCAAGACCATTTTTCTTTTCTAGCCATTCTACACCATGATTAGAACAGTAAGATAAATCTTTCGCAAAGCATAACATATACTCATGTGATGTAGAAATAAATTTTGCCAAAGCTCTTCTACCTCCTCGCCAAATTATTTGGGCAACAAAATTATTTTCTCCATACAATTCATCGCAAATCTTTCTCAGATTCTCAACCTCATTATCATCAATCGAGATAAAAATCACTCCATCCTCAGTCAGCAACGTTCTCGCCACCATCAATCTCGAATACATCATAGAGCACCAATCCGAATGAAAACGTCCATTCGAATCCATGTTCTTGATATATTTATTACCCAACTCATCTACTGAACCCGAAGCCTCAGCATACTCATCAGCAGACATCGCAAAATCATCATGATAAACAAAATCATTACCTGTATTGTAAGGCGGATCAATATAAATCATCTTCACCTTACCCAGATAAGACTTCTGGAGAAGTTTAAGCACTTCGAGGTTATCACCCTCAATATAAAGGTTTTGGGTATTGTCCCAATCCACGCTATCCTCCTTTACGGGACGCAGCGTCTTCTTAATAGGCTTCAAAACTTCGGCACGAGCTGCCTGCTTGCCAACCCAGTTGAACTCGTATGCCTCAGGAGCATCTTCCACTGCGTTGTCACCAAGAAGCTGGCGAAGTACGTCAAAATTAACTACACGTTTTACCCCCCCCCGAATCAGGGTCGGCTACCTCCGTAAAGCACGAAGGCGCAATCTGATAAAGCGCATCCAGATTCAGCTGCGCTCCATCTGCCGACTGCAATTTCATTCTATTGGGTCTATCCATATCATCTATATTTTATAAATTATCTTTCATTTCTTATTACTTGCCTCATTTTCAATCAGATGCAGCTTTTTATCGGTTTCTCGTTTACCGAAAGTTATCTAACTCAAGTTTCGCAAGTAAGCTTTACCTCATACGACTGCAAAACGAGAAACTATATTTTTCCCCTAAGTTGGGGGAAATTTGTAACTATCTGATAATGAGTATCAAAGTTCATTTATTTCTTTTTCCCACTTAGCAACCTTCTTCTTCAGCGCCCGAGCCTCGTTGTTCAGCTCCAGCTGGCGGTTAAACTGCCTTTCAGTCCGAACCCGCTTCTGCAAGGCTGCAATCTCTTTCCTGCCCTTCTGTATCAAAGAATCCAGCTCCACCATGCGCTTGGTTTCCTCGCTACGGCTCGTGCCATAGCCGGAAATCACGCCTGCCATATTTTCATAGATGGCATCCATCGTAAGCCCCTGGATAGGCAAAGACAAATCTGCCTCACGGAGCCATTCCGAAGCGAAAGACTTCACTATCCTGAAGGTTCCAGCTGCAGCATCCAGCCATTCCTTATAGTTGAGTAGCAGCTTATACTGCCCCTCATATTCCAGAACAAACACCACGTGGCGAGGCATGTTCCTATCGATGAAGAGGAAGACATCATCCGGACAATCCTGCGACTTCAGCTGCGCAGAAAAGACCACAATCTCGTGAACCTCCTTGCCATCTGCCACATTGAGAGTGGAAGGCGCCAGCTTATAAAGCCACTTGATAGCCACCACATCATCTACGAAGTGCTGCTTCATCTTCGCATTCACTTCCAGATGCCTGTAGAAAGCGTTCTTGGGAACGGGCTTGCCTACAAACGTGGTTGGAGGATAATGTAAATCTATCATACTATCTGATAATTAAGAATGTTATTAACTCAAAATCATCCAGCCCCTTGGCATCTCCCAGCAAGGCACTCGTCTCGCCCATGGAGAACAGGCTGTCGATATCCGACTCTTCCTTGACAGAGATGATACTGTCAACCGCCTTCGCCAACATATCACTATAATGACTCATCTGTCGGCCGTCAGCCGTTTCCCGGTTGATGATGGCGCATAACTCCTTATCCGGCTGACTCTTGCCTCGGCACACGTGGCGCATCACATCGAGCAGTTTCTTAGGCTGCAGGTGGTCGCAGATGACGGAGCCATCTTCGCCCAGATACACCATATAGAACGGATGCAGCAGGTTCTTCCTGTCGATATTGATATTCCTGTTTCTATTCTTCAGGATGAAGATAACACCCGGCTTGGCGTTCTCCGAACTGGCCACCACCGCATTCATGCCAAACGGCGAGTGCTCTACATTCGGATTTTCCTTGACGTATGCCAGCAGGTCGAGGCGGAATTCATTCAAACCCAAATCCATGATGTTGATGCCGGTATCCATATCCTCTATGTCTATCACTTCTTCCTGAAGCTTCCTGAGCTGGTTCTTGCGGTATTCCAGGTCGCCCTTCTCGTTCTGCGACAACAGATTGTCATCGCCCGTACTGGTGAGGACGGTGGCCTTCATACGGCTCTCTACACGACCTTTCAGTTCGATATACTGGTCCAGTTCCATATCCGGCCAGTAGTTAACCAGCTGGATGACATCGTTTCTGCTGCCGATACGGTCCACACGGCCGAAGCGCTGGATGATGCGCACTGGATTCCAATGGATATCATAGTTGATGAGGAAATCACAATCCTGCAGGTTCTGACCCTCGGAAATGCAGTCGGTGGCAATGAGCACATCAATCTCATCGGTGGCATTCGGGAAGAGAGCAGCCCGGTCTTTCGATACGGGCGAGAAATAGGTCAGCACATTATTGAAACTCATCGGGAACTTCGGTATGGTACATTTGCCATCCGTAGAACCCGTGATAAGCGCCACATTCAACCCACAATCCGCCTTGATGCGTGCTGCCAGCTGGTCGTACAGATAGTTGGCGGTATCAGCAAAGGCTGTAAAGATAATCACCTTCTTGTTGCCCGGATTGATGGGATGCTCAAACTTGTGTTTCAAATCTTCGATGAGCATCTGCAGCTTGGAGTCGTGCTCGGGAGAAATATCCTGGAGCATAATCTGAAGCAGAGCAAGATTCTCCTGGTCGCTGCGAAGATCACGTGACCAGCGAATCACATCAATATCCCGGAGGTTGATTTTGGAATTTCTGCCCACAAATGGGTCGTTATCGCTATCTGCGCTATCCAAATCATCCGTAAACTCGGTAACATCCACAGAACCGCTGCACCCGTTGCTTTCAATGGTATTCAGCGTTTCGTCTATATTTTCCAGGATGCGCTGCAAGGTAAGACGGAAGGAGTTGACGCTGCTCTCCAGACGTTTGAGCAGGTTGGTAGCCATCAGCTTGCGGAGACCTTTCTCTCGTCCGTCGATAGAGATACCCGAGCCTTCCATATTGATTTCATAATCCTCCTTCACGCTATCAAAGATATAGAGTGAGGGCGTATAGATGCTCAGATTCAGCCTGTTCAGCTGTTCAGCAATCTCGCTGAAAGAGATGCTATCGCCCAAATCCGTCAACTTTGGGCGGCGGGATATAGGAGCCAATCTTTTAGGGAACTTACCGATATCCTTCGTATCGTAGTATTTCACGATGTGGCTTCGGCTTCGGGCGATGGTAACCGCATCCAGCAATTCGAAGAAATCGAAGTTCAGTTCTTCAAGCAGGCGTTGCGTGGTGCGCTCTTTGGGCTGCAACTTGGTCCATCGGTTGTAAGCCAACTGTGCAGAGCGGAACACATCATCTATGCTGCGGTCGATGTCAAGAACCTCGTTGATTTGCTCAGCATGACCTTCGTATGCCAGTTGCAACTGGTTCTTCAGGTCGTTGAAGCGGTTGTTGACAGGAGTAGCACTCAGCATCAGGACTTTTGTCTTGATTCCTGCTCTAATTACCTTGTTCATCAGTCGCTGATAGCGGTTTTCCTTCTTCTTCTTACCATCATCCAATATATCCAGGTTGTCAGCCTCATCATCCTCATCATCCACATTACCGCCATTACGGAAATTGTGGCTTTCGTCTATGACTATCAGATCGTAGTTACCCCAGTTGATTCGTTCAAGATCAATTCCGTTTGACATACCTCTATCTCGGCTTAAATCGCTGTGGAACAGGATATCATAGCGAAGGCGGTCGGCAGCAAGAGGGTTGTTTTTGTAATTAGTCTTGAAGGTGCTCCAGTTGTCATAGAGCTTCTTAGGGCATAATACGAGAACCGACTTATTGCGGTTTTCGTAATACTTGATGACGCTCAGCGCCGTGAAGGTTTTACCCAGACCCACAGAATCGGCAAGGATACAACCATTGTATTTTTCGAGTTTATTGATGATAGCCAGGGCTGCATCTTTTTGGAAATTATAAAGTTTTTTCCAAATCACACTCTCCCGGAAGCCGGTCTTCTCGTTAGGAAGAACATCCTCGTTGATATCATCGAGAAACTCGCTGAAGATATTATATAGCGTAATGAAGTAGATAAACTCAGGTGAATTTTCCTGATAAACGGTTCCTATGTATTCCAGCACCTTGGCAGTTACATCTTCAAACTTATCGCCATTCTTCCACTGTTCGTTAAATACGTTCAGATATTGCTCGGCGAAAGGTGAGGGCATCACATTGATCATGGAATAAACGCTATTACCCCGCTCGCATCCTAGTTCTGTGGTAGTAAACTCATTGAAAGGCACATAGGCATAAGGAGCATTGCCGCTGACAATGAAGAATCCGCCCATTGTTTCCTGCGACACATTCGACTTGAATTTCACCTTGCGTCTTATCCAAGCGGCGCATTCCTTGGCGATGGCTTTCTGTTCAAGTTTATTGCGAAGCTTGATTTCAAAGTCAGAACCATATAGGGTGCGCTCGCGGTATAGTTTGGGAATGAAAAACTCCCTTTTTTCCTTTCTGATTTTATCTTTGACGAAGGTGGGCGATGTGAAGATGAAACGCAGTTCGTCTATGCTTTCGAATTCTTTCTTCAGAGCTTCGAAAGCATAGATGGAAAACGAGGCAGCCGCTATGGAAAGGGATGCACCTTCAGACATTTTTGTCTTGAGGTCGTCCATCATTCGTTCTGAAATGTTGTTGATTGTTTTTGGAAGTTCCATGATTCCCTATTTCACTCTTTACTACATTGCCTTTGGTTGGGGGGCGTTGTCAGCGATGTCTCAACTGGTTTTAGTTTATCATCTTGCCTGCATAGAATTGAATCCCTGCATGCCGCAACGTTTGATAGATATAGCCCTCCAGGTCAATCTTAGGCAAAGATACGAAGAAAAATTCAAGTACACTTGAAAAAATGGCCAAAAGTGGGCAAAAATTCAAGTGTACTTGAAAAAATAAGAGGGTCTCCCTTGTAAAGCAGGGCTTGGTAAGGTGCTTTTATAGGGTAGTTTTACACAAGACCTTTCCAGTAATTTGTCTGAGATCAGAAAAAGATGGTCATGGTGTTCACTTTCTATACCCTCTCAGTCCGTACCACAGCAAAACAAACTCACAGAAAAGCGCCACAACCCATGTGAACTGCCAGGAGCCTATCCAGTCGGCAAGCATTCCCTGGATCACAGGGAATACGGCTCCACCAAACACGCCCATCATAAACACGCCCGAGGCACGCGACGTGTATTCGCCAAGACCATCAACGGCCAGGGTAAACACACAGCTCCACATGACGGAATGGAAAAGCCCTACCGAGGCAAGAAGCCAAAGGGTTTCCGTCAGCATGGCGGCAGTCATGAGCGCTATGGCGCCAAGCGTGACGGTGATGAGCATCGGACGTGGTTTTATGTTTTTCATGGAGGCAGAAACCATACGACCGACTAGGAAACCGCCCCAGTAGATTGTGGCAAGCAGGGCAGGCGACAGAGCAGTTCCGCTGGCAGTGAGCTCCATAGCGTGCAAGTTGATGTTGTTGCCAATGCTCACCTCCGTTCCCACGTAGAAGAAAATGGTTATGACCCCATACTTTAGATTGCGGAACGACCATACGCTTTTTGTTTTTTCTCCAGTAGATGTTCCTTTGTCGGTTTCAGCCGACGAAGAACGTGTGCCCTCGATGTCGGGCAGGGCAAGTCGGCGTGTGGTCATTGTGGTGACGACAATACAGAGCGTCATGAGTATGAAGGGTAGGGTGAGCTGCGATGCGGTGACGCTGTCGAGAGGCACTCCCGCGAACATGATACCAGTGACAAAGAGAGGGGCTATGGTCGTGCCAAATGAGTTGACGGCACAGGTGAAGTTCATTCGCTGTACCGCACTTGTGCCAGGCAACGGATAGGCTGCGATATATGGATTGATGACCACCTGGAGCATGGCCGCAGCTGTGCCCATAAGAAATGACCCCATGAGAAATACGAAATAGCCAAACGGCACGAAGTCGCCACTTAGTACAATACCAGCTTCGCCGGCATACTCCGCGCAAAAAGCAGAGGCTGTGTAGAACAACAAGCCTCCGACCATCACGATCAGCGAGCGGATAAGTGTGCGCTTGTAGCCAATGAGGTTGAGCATTCGTCCTGTGCGCGAACTGTTGAGCAGATAGCCAAGGAAGAAGGCGAAGGAAATGAGGGTGGTCAGTGAGTTGCGCATGGTGGTGGCATCGGAGAGGAACGCTATCTTGAGTGGTCCTTGACACTGACCGTTGACAGTAGTAAGAAAACCTACTATGAAATAGATGAACGTGAGTAGCAGGAAAGGTCCTGCGGTCTTTAGGCTTAGCGTTTTCATACGGATGTTAGTTTTGGGTGAGATGGTCGCTGGGAGTAGTCCTATGGGGTGGGACGAGGGATTGCCCCACCTCATAGCAACTAACTTGTTCTTACAATATTTCCTCGAGGGTCTTCATCGCTCCCTCGTTCTTGATGCTCTCTACCATCTGTAGGTAGGGCTGTGTGAAGTTGTCGGCCTCACGCAGGTCGGTGCTTCGGAATGGAGAGAGGGCAAGGAAGTCAAGAGGTTCATTGCTTGCGATAAGCTGTTGGTCGTTGGCTGTAAGCCACGGGTCGGCTACTTCAAACTGCTCGCCATTGTCGTCCGTGTGATATTTGAGATAGTGGCGATAGGCTGCGAATAGATATGCCACGCGGATGAGCTGTTTGTCATCGCTGATCATCTTTTCAAGGTTGGGCATCACATACACAGGAAACTTCGATGCTCCGTCGAAGCAAAGACGAGCCACCTGGTCGCTGACGGAACGGTTGCCGAAACGCTCGCAGAGAGTCTGCTTGTAGAGTTCAAGGTCTGTGTCCTTGGGAGCCGGTACGTAGGGAGTGATGTCGATGTCCATAAACTGACGCACAAACTTGGCTATACGCTCGTCGTGCATGGCAGCGTCCACCTTGCGGTAGCCATAGAGGAAAGAAGGGTAGGAAAGCAATGTGTGAGAGGCATTGAGAAGAGAGAGTTTCATGTTCTCAAAAGCAGTGACGTCGTCTGTCATCTGTGCGCCGACTTTCTCCCATGCGGGGCGACCAGCAGCAAAGTTGTCCTCGACGACCCACTGTATGAAGTCCTCACAATATACAGGCGCCTTGTCCTCTGTGCCATTCTCCTCGTTGAGTCGCTTGATGTCCTCGGGATGTGTGGCTGGAGTGATGCGATCGACCATAGAGTTGGGGAAAGTCACGTTCTCCTCCATCCATGCCGCAAGCTCCTTGTCCTGCGCCTCTACAAACGACATGAAAGCGCAGCGGGCCGTATTGCCATTGTGCTGAAGATTGTCACAAGAGAGGATGGTGATAGGGCCTGAGCCTGAGGCCACGCGGCGACGAAGTCCCTCGGCCACATAGCCGAATGCAGTCTGCGGGTCGTCTGGATGCTCCAGATCGTGGACTACCTGCGGATTGTCGAGCATAAACTCGCCAGTCTGGCGTGAAATGTTATATCCACCTTCGGTGATGGTGAGCGTGATGATGCGGATGTCAGGGTCGGCTATCTTGTTGAGTATGGAGTTCTTCTCCTCAATGCCCCAATACAGTTCTACAAGAGCCCCAAGACGGTAAACCTCGTTGTTACCGTCGCGCCCACATACGGTAAGTGTGTATTCGCCATCCTGCGCCTTGAGTGCCTTGTACAGCGGTTCGTCTCTCTCCAGTATCATTGCCCCGCAGATGCCCCAGCCGTGCTGGGTGGGATCTTCAAGCAGATGGCTTGTCATGTATTCGAGATGAGCACGATGAAAGTTGCCTACACCGAAATGAAGGATGCCTGCCTTGACCGAGTTGCGGTCGAAGGAATACGATTTGATTGTGTTTGCTGTCATTTTTATTTCTATGCTGTTAGTTGTTATTTTTTGGCTTTTTCTCTTCTCGCTTACAAAGTTAGGGCAAAAAATAATGTAGGAAAAGAAATGTTTTATGAAAAAAAATGGGAACGTTTCCGCAAACGTTCCCAAAATCTGCAAACGTTTTAAATCGGGGGATCCATTGGGAAGGTAAGGTACAAAGTCTTATCTCCTACTCCCCAGTAGAACCCCGGTATTTCATAGCCGTACGCAAGACAACCTTTCTGTTCTCCGCCTCGGGATTGCGCACCTTCTCAAGCACAAGCTCAGCGGCGCATCTTCCCATCTCCATCAGAGGAGGCTCGACGGTAGTGAGTTGTGGAAATACGATGGTCGATAGTTCTGTCCCCGAGAATCCAGCCACAGCCACATCCTCTGGTACGCGACGTCCAAGCTCGCGCAGGCGGTTCATGGCGCCTATGGCAAGCGTGTCGGTGAAGGCATACACTGCATCAAAGTCCACGCCTTGTTGCACAAGACGATCTACTGCTGCCGCACCATCAGCAAACGTCATTCCTGTCTTGATGATAAGTTGAGGGTCGTATAGGCGGAACTTCTCCATGGCCTCGCGATAGCCACGACCGCGCTCCATGGTATTATACACGTTGTCAGGCCCATAGAGATAAGCTATGCGTTGGCGACCAAGGCGTATCAGGTGTTCCGTCATAAAAAAAGCGTCATTGTTGTCGTCCACCAGCACTTGCGTCATATCTTCCATCCCGTGAGGGATGCGGTCGTAGAAGACAATGGCCATGCCTTCTTTGGCAAGTCGACGATACGTATCGACATTATGCTTGTAGCTGCAGATGCTCACAATAAGTCCGTCAACCATAAAATCCTCCATCATCTTCAAATGCTCTCCCTCACGCTCGTGGTCCTCGTCCGATTCGGCCATGACCACCTTCTGATTGTTGGAGAAGAGTATGCTCTGTATGCCAGCCACTACCTGCGAGGCGTATGGCGTGTGCATCTCTGGCACGATTACGCCTATTGTGTTGGTGCGTCCTGTCTTGAGGTTCAATGCCACAGGATTGCGACGATAGCCAAGCCGTTCTGCCTCGCGCAGCACAGCCTCTCGCGTTTCGCGACGTATGTTTTTGTCGTCGGTAAGCGCCCGTGATACGGTCGAAACCGATATGTGCAGCGATTGTGCGATGTCTTTTATTGTTACATGTTTCATTGCTGGTAGATAATGATGGGTAATACTTGGTGAAAGATCCTAAACTTATCTAAAGTATTAGACGAAAAACATGCGCAATCGTTTAAGGGAAAACATTCGGTGTGGTGGCAGCCCCGATTACGACGGGAGACACGGCCTTTCGGTCGGCCCGCCTGATCATCGCCCAAGCCTTCCGTCTGAGTCAGCGCAAGAAGATCAATCGCATCTATATCTGCGTGCCCGTCTTTGCCGTCTCGCTCGCCCTGCTGGTCTGGCAGATCCAAAACCCCGATGGTTTCAATACGATATGGAAGTATTTCGGGTGGGCCAATCAGACGCTGGCGGTCTTCACCCTGTGGACCCTCACGGTCTATCTCGCGCAGGAGAAGAAGGCATACGTCCTCACCCTCGTCCCCGCCTTGTTTATGACCGTCGTCTGTGTCACCTTCCTCATGGTGAGCAATATTGCTTTCGTCTTGCCTCCTGCCGTGGGCTATGCCATTGGCGGCGGAGTGGAACTGGCTACTGTTCTGTGTTTCATGGTGTGGATGAGGAAGATGCGTGCTGGGGCCAGGGAGTGATGCGGCCTATGGTGCATCGCGTAGCCTTTCGTTGCTGATGAAAATAGAGTTTTTCCTGCTACTTTTGGCCAGTCCCGATTTTTTTGATAACTTTGCCCGTCGAGATGTCCCAACGAAAGATTATCCATATCGACATGGATGCGTTCTTCGCCTCCGTGGAGCAGCACGACGATCCGTCCCTGTGCGGACTGCCGTTGGCTGTGGGGTTTGACGGGCCTCGTGGTGTGGTCTCTACGGCCAGCTATGAGGCGCGTCAGTATGGGGTCCATTCCGCCATGCCTATTGCCACGGCCAAGCGGCGCTGTCCACAACTGCGGATCGTCACGCCCCGTTTCGACCGTTACAAGGAGATCTCGGGACGGGTGCATAGGATCTTCCTCGACTATACCGATCTAGTGGAGCCACTATCCATTGATGAGGCTTTCCTCGATGTGACAGAAAACCGCCACGGGGTCGCGCTGGCGACGGATGTGGCGCGCGAGATCAAGCAGCGCATCGTCGAGGAGACGGGGCTCACGGCCTCGGCAGGCGTGAGCTACAACAAGTTTCTGGCCAAGGTAGCCTCCGACTATCGCAAGCCCGATGGACTCTTCGTGATCCATCCAGCTAAGGCACAGGGCTTTATCGATAGCCTTCGGATAGAGCAATTTTGGGGCGTAGGACCCAAGACGGCAGTTCGGATGCACCAGATGGGTATCTTCACGGGGGCACAACTCCGTCGCGTCTCGCGCCAGCACCTCGTCCAGGTGTTTGGCAAGGCGGGCCATATCTACTACGATTTCGCCCGGGGCATCGACCTGCGTCCCGTCGTCACTGACCACGACCGCAAGTCGGTGGGCTGCGAGCAGACCTTCCTGGAGGATCTCCGCCTCTCGTCCGCCATCCTCATCGAGCTCTACCACCTCGTCTTGGAATTGGAACAGCGTATCGCCAAGAGTGGATTTCTCGGCCATACGCTCACACTCAAGATGAAGTGGGGCGATATGACACAGGTGACGCGTAGTCTGACGCAGCTGGCTGCCATCCAGACCAAGGACGACATCCTGCCGCTTGCCAAACGCCTGCTCCGCCAGACGGAGTATAAGACGCGATCTGTGAGGCTTATGGGAGTGGCGGTCTCCAATCCACAGGGTGGGGAAGGGGAGGAGGTGCGTCCCCAGTGGGTAGAGGGTTTCCTTCCTTTCCAAGAATGGGAGATAGAGGAATATCCCTATGGTAAATAGCGAGACAGAGTAGTTAATGTCAATAAAAATCGAAGCAATGCAATATCAAGTCACGTGCAAGCAATGCCACCAACTCTATGTGGTGGATACCAATCCTGGAACCACGATCCGATCCCGTTGTCCCTATTGTGGAACGGTGGCTACCATCGCCACGCCGATTCTGGGCCAGCAGGACACGAAGTCCTCCGGTTCAGCTTCTTCGCAGCGACCAAAGTCGAAGCCTGCGCCCTCGTACAGCCCTTTGTCCAGTTCTTCGCACCCATCGTCGCCCACGCCTTCTTCCACCCACACTTCTTCGCTCACCCGTCGGGTCGTGGTGCTGTTTTGTGTCGTCGCAATCCTCCTCCTTATCTTGGCTACTTTCCTCTATTGTGCCTTCAAAGGGATGAGCGCGTAGCAGCTGCTCTTGCATATCAGCAGCCAAACAAACTTGGTTCTGCTCGTTTGGCTCCATAAAAACATGGCGGTTTGGCATGGTGCGCAATAGAGGGGAAAATACCCTTCCTAACTGCCCCTAAAAATGAATATAACTTCATCGGGCTACGAAGTTAACTTCATCGGCCCACGAAGTTAACTTCATTGGCCTTTGAAGTTATATTCATTTTTTACCCCACTTTTGAGCCTATTCGAGTGCGGTGGTCCTGTTGCCTGGCTTGCATGAGAAATTTGCTTGTTCGCGTGCGGCTTTCCGTCCCGAACCCATCCCGAGACCATCCCGAAGGATGGGCGATGGGTTTTTGGCCTCCCCCAAGAGGGCAGGAGGGGGTGCTCATACCCGCAACGGCCACTTTCGCCTTTCCTACGCTATATATATAATAAGGAGAAAATAGCTTCCCAGTCGTAAGAGACTCTTGTTTCCGTCCGTCTCGCCCCATTTCCTCTGTTCTCCTGCCCTTGTTTCGCCCCTTTAAGGCATCGTTTTCCCACGATATGGCCCCGTTTTGCCTCCCAGGCCGCCTCCATGACAAGGTGGTCGTGTTCCCTGAATATCCCCTTTTCCCTGCCTTTTCCCCAAAAATACCCTCTTTTTACCCTTGTTTTGTAAAACAACGCGAAAAACTGCCAACTTTCGCAAACTTTTCTTTCGAAACA
>ERZ809074.1619-NODE-1619-length-28368-cov-9.387772_pt1 | contig 28368 bp, 11 predicted proteins | sample MGYA00520795_ERZ809074 | MGnify/ENA primary metagenome ERZ809074 (study PRJEB31570, sample SAMEA3212989) | Homo sapiens | biome: human-gut; feature: human gut; material: fecal | place: Sweden | collected 2011 ...
ATTCAAAAGGAGATACGATTATGACACACAACAAGGCGAATAAATCAAAGATATTATCAATTGTACTCGGTCTTACAATGTGCCTTGCGCTTATGTTCGGCATAGCAATGGCAAGCACTCTTGTCGCGCGGGCAGATGACGGCGGAAAAACTACAATCGAAAACGTCGGAGTATCTTTTAACAAAACGAAAATAGGCGACAAACTTGTTTCGATGTTTCAATTTGAGGACGAAACGACAAAAACGCTCGTTGTTCCCGAAGGCGCAAACTATACGGCAAGAATTGACGTAATATTCGCCTACGGACATACCAATTGTTTGTGGAAAAAGGCGCCCGGTTATTTATGGAGCACAATTGAAAACTCCGAAATAACGAGAGATACGCCGTACGTTGTCAGAGTGGCGTTTGAGCCGAAAACGGGATATATTTTCGATGCGTCGAAAGAAGCCGAATATTTAAGCACGATAAATATTCCGGGGTTTGAAATCGGCAAAGGAAAAGATATAGAGGTCTGGACAACGAGTTTAGGAGAATATTATTTCCACGTCGATTTTGTCGTTACCAAAGGCATGAATCATATGTTCGGGTGGTCGTTGAATGCTTATCCGAAAATCGGCGAGCCGTTCAACAGTAGTTTATGCACTCCTTATACGGATACGGCTTTCTGGCTTGTCGGCGCGCCCGCGCCCTACACGTTCGAAAAGAAAATCGCTCCTGTAGGGACTATCGTCGAAACGCAGAAATCAGAGATATTAAACACTTACGTTTGCAATTATCAGATTACCGCGGTGAACGCTATGGACGGCGGAACGATGTACATAACCGCAACGGCGGCGGACGGGCAGACGTGCGATATTCCTATACATGTATACAGCGTTTCCGGCGGACACGAGCATACATGGGTTGAAGAAATCAAACCGATAGGAAACGACCACCACGGATATACGAAATGTACCGCGGAAGATTGTCCGGGCGTTGCATGTCAGTTTGACAAAGGTTCGAGATATTCAACGCACGATTACGCTTACGGCTGTAACGTCGAATGCGGGACTTGCGGACACGTAAACCCCGAAGGAAAACACACGTATATCTGGCAATTCGACGTCGAAGACACGGAATATCATATTTCAAAGTGTCGTTGCGGCGAAGTTGAAAAAGACGAAAACGGCAACCCCGTAAAAGAAAAACACCACGGCGGAAAATCGACGTGTTTTGCAGGTGCGGTATGTGAGGTCTGCGGAGCCACGTATCAGGAGAAAATAGAACACGCATACACGTTTGCCACAAAATATTTCACCGAGGGAGAAGGACACTTCTTCTACTGCGTGTATTGCGGTACAGAAGATACAACCCATAGGCACATGGCAACAGGCGGTACGGCAACGTGTAATCGCCGTGCCGTATGTACTCACACAGAAAACGGAGTGGAATGCGGACATGAGTACGGCGATTATCTCAATCATACCTTCGCGAACGGAAAATGCACCGAATGCGGAGCGGATGAGTTCATTACAAAGCTTGATATAGAAGTGCCGTATTGGACGGTCGGAACACCCTACAAGGCTTTGGAGTTTCCCATCATAAAGGAGGGGAGAGTTTACTGTTGGCAAACTACCAACTATAATTCCTACCAAAAGAGCGGGAACGGCATGGCAAATGTAACCGAGTTGACAAGTAATATCGTGCTTGTTTACAAGTTTTATGCTCAGGCAAACTGCAAATTGCCGGCTAATGCGCAAGATGTTCAGATTACGGTAAAAAACGGCGAATTGGTAAGTCAAAGCATTTCCGACTCCACGCTGGTTGTATGCGTGTTGCTTCGTTTTGATAACACCGTGCAGTCAATCGATCTCGACTTTGCCCAACCCTACATAGAGAATCCTACAGCCGATTTGAACATCACCGAGAAAAACGGAATGAAAATAACGGTTGATTGGGCGAATGTTTCGTTGCAAAACAGATTCAACACGAACCAGCCTTACGCCACCGTCACCGTAACCGCGCCAGAGGGGAAACGTTTTCCGGAGTTTGCTCCTTGGTCGGAGTGGCTCTGCGATATTAACATTACGGGAGGCGAATTATTTCAGAGTCTATCGGGCACGTTGAATGCTGACAAGACGGAAATTCAATTTGTCGTAATCGTTTCGACGCCGTTGCCTTGCCCGCATTCAAATGTCGTGCTGACAGATCAGGGGCAACCGGAAACCTGTACCGTGCCCGGATTGAAAGAACAGTACGACTGCAAAGGGTGTGCAAAAAAGTTTGTCGACGTTGAATGTACGACGCCGTGGACAATTGAGAATGCGATCATTCCCGCAGGACATAAATGCAATCGCATTGAACATACCGATGTTGCCCCCGGTAAGGACGGAAACATCGAGTATTACAAATGTCAGCGCGAGGAGTGCGGCAAACTCTTTGCGGACGCCGCCTGCAGCAGTGAAATCACGCTTGAACAAACGATTATCCACGACTTTAAGACCGAATGGTCGTCAAACAAGGATAAGCATTATCACGAGTGCAAAAACTGCACCGTAATCAAGGACGAAGCGGCGCACCGTCCCGACAGAACAGAGGTGACTGAGGACGATCCCGTCAAATGCCTTGACTGCGGCTATGTAATCGAGCCTGCGCTCGCGCATACCACGCATCATACGACGCTTGTTCCGGGTGAGGATGCCACCTGCATGAAAGAAGGCAAAAAACCGTATTACAGGTGCGACGGTTGCGAAGTTAAGTTCGAGGACGAATCGGCAACCAAGCCTATCACTGACGAAAGCTCGCTTGTGATTGCCAAAGCACACAAGTTCGGAGCGTGGGTAGACGAAGTACCGGCAACCGAGGAAACGGAAGGCGTGAAAGGACACAAAGACTGCACGTTCTGCGGAAAACACTTTGACGAAAACGGAGCGGAGATCGCCGATCTTACGATAGCAAAACTCATAAAGGTGGAAGTCACGATTGTCGGCGGAACGGGTGCAGGAACTTATACCCAAGGCGAAAGCGTAACCGTAACAGCGAATGAGCCTGCGGAAGGCAAAGTATTCAAAGGCTGGCAGGACGAAAGTGGAAAAATCGTAAGCACCGATAAGAGCTATACCTTCACGGTAAAGGGAGCAACAACTCTCACCGCCGTGTATGAGGATAAGCTCCCGATCGGCAGCGATACGGGCGACCTCCCCGGCAGCGATACGGGCGACCTCCCCGGCAGCGATACGGGAGACAACGGCGAAGGCACGCGCCCCCCGAAGCCCGAAAAGCAAGGATTGTCGGGCGGAGCGATTGCGGGTATCGTAATCGGTTCAGTAGCGGTCGCAGGAATCGGCGGATTTGCCGTTTTCTGGTTTGTGATCAGGAAAAAGACATGGGCTGACTTCATGGCGGCCGTCAAGGGCGTGTTTGCGAAAAAGCAATAAAAATAAACATAAAAACCAAACCCAAAGCAAAAGCACAAGACACAAGACACAAGACACAAGACGTAAAACGCTGAAATTCGCAAGGGTTTCGGCATCGGATCGCTTTTCGCCTCGCCGATTTACGCGGCGAGGCGAAGGGAAACGGAAGACAACAAGCACATCTGCATACGCATGAAGCATGAAAGGGAGGTAAAGAAAAAATGAAAAGGAAGCTATGGTATATCCTGTCCATCACGGTGATTCTTTTAGGCATATTCCTGCTTGCAAGCTGCAACGGCTGTGACAGCTGCGGCGGGTGCAACGGCTGTGAGAGCCAATTGAAGGAATTGAAAAGCGATATGGGCATTGTCCTGCAAGGCGGAGGCTTCGAAAGAGGCTCCAAGCTCATAACGGAAAAGCGCGACCTGTCCGATGAGGCGGTTCAAAAAGCGCTGGCTTTGTTGCCGGAACGGTGTGCCGCCTTTGAGGAGTCGGACTTGGCGGTCATTGACATCTCGGTTCTTAAGGAAGGCGCCAAGGTGCAGCCCAACGGAAAAGTGAAAATAACCGTTCCTGCACCCCTCAAGGACGTAACCGACTACGTGGTGTACCACGTCAAGAGCGAAACCGAAGTGGAGGAGCTTGCCTGCGAATATAAGGACGGGCAAGTGATCTTTGAAACCGACTCGTTTTCCCTGTACTTTTTCGGGGACGCATCGGTGGGTGAAAAGATTACCATCAAGGTGGAGAAATCGTGCCCGGGCGTTGTATCGGTGAGAAGGACCGACTCCTTTTTCCACTACATCTACGGTCGTTTTTCTCTGGGCGAAGGTGAGGAAAAGACCGTCTATGTAAAACAAGGCGGGGAATTGGAGCTGGAAGTCTCCGAAACGGAGGGCTTCTATTTTGCAGGGTGGTTCCTTGAAAACAACGGCGTAGTGGAGGAGAAGCCCTTTTCCACGGAGCGTGACTACAATTTTGTCGCCAGCGGCGAACAAACGATTGTGGCCAAATTTTACGCCGATTTGACCGGGGTGTATCAGCTGTGGCATTTCCCCGGCACATCCAATTTCCCCGTAGCGTATGCTGATGGCAGAGCGTCAGAAAAGCTTTTCCTCAAGCCCGGCAACAGCAAGAACTACGACATTCACGGCCTTGTGCTGAAGGGACTGAAAAGACACCCTAAAACGGGCGAGATGATGTTCGTTGAGCTGTCCCCCGACCAATATACCGTGACCGGATTGGACGAGGTGGACTACACCAAGGAAGGCGAATACGTGGTTTTGTACAAACTTAAGGATCATGATTTGAAAACCCGCATAACGCTGCATATTTCCGAGGACAATCCCATGCTGGCGGCACGATCGACCTACGGCGGTAAATTCCGCGTGGAGGCCAATTACGGCGTGGGGAAGGACACGTACCACAAATACAAAGAGTTTATTCTGACCGGAGACAACAGCGAGTATACGCTGATCGCCGAGCCGAAGGCTTGGGGGGACGGACAGACCAATGAAAACGATTTTGAGTTTGACGGCTGGTATGAGCTGCACGAGGGCGGCGTTCTCGGCGAGAAATTGTCTGACAATGCCGAGTTCAAGCTCAACAGAGACAGAGGCGATTTGACCGTCTTGGCGGTGTTCAAAATAAAATCGACCGCATCGAACATGAAAGGAGTATACCAGCTTCGCCTGTTCCCCGGTACCTCGAATATCCCCGCCAAAGAAAACGGCAATCTGGCCCAAGAATTGTTTTACAAACCCGGCGCACCGGAAATCGACCTGTTGAACATACAGGTGATGGGACTTCGCCGCACGGCTGACGACGCCGACACGGAGCTTGTGCCTCTTTATTTCGGCGATTATACCATTGATTACGACGGATTGGATTTCCGAAAAGAAGGCATTTATGACGTAGATTACAATATTATGCTGGACGATCATGAGTACTCCGGCGGGTTTAGCGTTTCCATTTCGGAAAAGCACGCCAACCTCACCCTGGAATTTGAGGGGAACGGAAGGCTGGAGGTGGAGCGCTTCCATGAAACCGTCATGACGGAAAGCGGCGTTCCTCAAACCTTCGGGTATTTCCGTCTGCACGATTTCAGACACATTACGGCCGTGCCCGACGCCGGATACCGGTTTGTCGGCTGGTATTCCGTTGACGCGGAGGGACGTGTTTCCGAACAGCCCGTTTCCACCGAAGCGGAATATAAATTTACCCCAAACGGCAAAGACGAGCATCTGAAAGCCTTATTCGTGGAAGATGTCATGTCGATTGACGTGACCTGTGACGGATTTGAATACGGATTCTTCCATTACGACTTGTCCTCTAAAAAACAAGCCGACCTTACGGGGCTTACCGTAACGACGAACAACGGCACCGTTCTCGACGCGTCCGAATATATTGTCGATGCAAGCCGGGTGGACTACACAAAGACGGGCGATCATGAAATCATCATTACTTACAAGCATGACAAGGGCGTAAAAGCCACGCTTATGGTAAACGTACCCAAAGCCGAAATGTATTGTTACTTAGACAATAGCGAACAAAACGGTACAATCAAAAAAGGCGATGTCACCGTGGTGGATTCCCCCGACGGCTACCGGGAGGAAATTGACCTTGGCGGCACGATAACTCTGACAGCGCAACCCAACGAGGGCTACAAGTTTGAAGGCTGGTACATCAATCACTCGTTCAGCGGAGAAGTACAGTATGTCTCGTCCAACGCGACCGAAACCTTTACCTTAACCGACAACACCTACATCTACGCAAGGTTTGTCGAAAAGAAAAAGGTGACCTTGACCGTCATCGCGGATGAACGCGGAAATGTTTACGAATATAAAGAGCAAGGCTCGTCCAGCCCCGAAAAGGAGCTGCAATTGGAAGTCGTGGAAGGCTCCAAGGTTAAAGTTTCGGCCAGCGGCGCAACCGTTTACTATAAATTCGTCGGCTGGTACGACGGCGAAGGCGAAAACGCAACGCTGATTTCCGCCGAAGACCCTTACGAGTTCACCGTAGACGAGGACACCACCGTATACGCAAGATTCGGCTATGCGTTTTCCATTGCGGCAAGAATCGAAGAATACGGCGCGGGTGAGTTTGTCGGCGTGGACGTTTCGGAAGAAGGAGACTTCTACGTGGAAGACCTGCCGGAGAACGCAAGCGTTACCCTCGAAGTGAAGCCGAAACCCGGCTATCAGTTTGTCGGTTGGTTTGTTTCCGCCGACCTTTATTCCGCAGAAAATTTGATTTCGACCGAGAAAAAGCACACCTTTGTCGTCAACGAGCGGACGGGCAATCTGCATTTGACCGCGCTGTTCCGGGCTACCGTCACCGAAATCAAGTTGGCGGACGATCCCGATTGGGGCTTTTACCTCGATAACGAAGGAAAATTGATAACCGAGTATGTGATAGCAAAGAACAGCGAGTTTTATGCCTTCCCCGAAGGGCTGCCTGTGCTCGGCAAGGTTGGCGACGAATACCGGGCGTTGATTTACGGTGTGGAATATAAAATCGACAGCACGATCCCGTACAACGAAAACGGATTGTTTGACACGAGCCAAACGGGTACGTTCACGATCACGTACACGTACTTAGCGAATCCCAAATTAAAAGCGACCATTACCATTAAGGTGACCGAGATTTTCAGCTTCCTTGCGCAGCCCTCTCCTTTCAGCGGGGGACAGATTACCGAAAACGGAGCCGAGGTGAACTTCGGCAACGGTCGGAGAGTGGAAAAAGGAACGAAGATCACACTGACCGCCGTAGCGAGCGAAGGCTATAATTTCTCCGGTTGGTACGTTGTCTCTCCCAACCAAAGCGAAACGCTGATCACCACGAACGCAACCTGTACCTTTACGGTCAAGGAAGACATGTACGTTCAGGCTAAATTCGCGGAAAAGGAAATGTATACCTTTATCGCTTATCCGACCGAGGCCGGTTACTTCACGGAAAACGGACAGCAAGTGGACTTCGGCAACGGCCGCAGGGTTGAAAAAGGCACACAAATCACCTTGACGGCTCACGTAAAAGAAGCGGGCTATCGGTTTGTCGGCTGGTACCATGCCTCCGATCAGAACGAAACGCTTATATCCCCGAACGCGACCTGTACCTTTACGGTCAACGAAGACATGTACGTTTATGCGAAATTTGTGGAAAAAGAAAAGTTTATCTTCAACGCGCATCCGACGGAAGGAGGCTCGATCACGGAAAACGGAGAGGAAGTGGATTTCGGTAACGGACGGAGAGTGGAAAAAGGCACACAGATCACCCTGACCGCCGTCGTGCACGAAAACTACAACTTCGCCGGCTGGTATTATATCCACGAGCAGCAAGTCGAAACACAGCTTTCCATGAATCTGACCTATACTTTTACGGTCAATGGCAACATGCACGTTTACGCGAAATTCGTGGAAAAGGAAATGTATACCTTCTTCGCTTATCCGACCGAGGCCGGTTACTTCACGGAAAACGGACAGCCGGTGGAATTTAGCGAAAGCCGAAGGGTTGAAAAAGGGACAAAGATCACGTTGACGGCTCACGTAAGAGAACCGGATTATCAGTTTGTCGGCTGGTACCATGCCTCCGATCAGAACGAAGCGCTGATCGCCACGACCGCGACCTGTACCTTTACGGTTAACGAAGACATGTACGTTTACGCGAGGTTTGAGGAAAAAGAAAAGTTTAACTTCTACGCGTATGCGATGGGAGAGGGCTTGATCCTCGAAAACGGAGAGGCAGTGGACTTCGGCAACGGTCGGAGAGTGGAAAAAGGCACAAAGATCACGCTGACTGCCGTAGCAAGCAAAACGTATAACTTCGTCGGGTGGTACATCGCCTCCGATCAGAACGAAACGCTTATCTCCTCGAATGTGACATATACCTTTACGGTCAACGAAGACATGTACGTGTACGCAAAGTTCAATGAAAACTCGGACAACTGAGCGCGACTGAACAGAAAAACAACCGCCCGCGAAAAGCGGAGGAAAACTATTTTACCATAACACAATAAGAAGTGCAGCGGCTTGTTTTACCTGAAACGTTTCCGCCGATGGGAAACGGTATCTTTTGCGGCACACGGGTGCCCGAAATGCCGTTCGGTGACAGGACCGGACGCGCACTACTGCCATGTCTGCGGCGAAAAGCTGTCGAGGGCAAAACAAAAACAAGAAACCGAAAAGGAGAAGAAACAATATGAACAAAATTACAAATAAGGTCATTTGTCTGCTTCTGACGCTTGTAATGCTGCTGGGAGTTCTGCCCCTTGCAGGTCTCGGCACGTTCAGCGCGAAGGCGGCGGAAGCACCGACATGGGGCGAAGCCGGCAAAGAGAAAACGCACGAGGATCGCATGAAAAAGCTGATCACGACGCTGAACCCCGCAGACCGCACAAAGGTAAATAAAGTGGAGGGAACCTCCGACACCGCAACCATTCCCGTATACGGCGGCGCATATAAAAAGCCCACCGTTACCGTGACAACAGGCGAACCTGCACGCTTCAATATAAACAGCGGCAACGGAGACTGGTTCAAGAAGAACAGCGCAGGCGTTTGGGAAAGATATAACGAACCTACCTTTACAGAAGGTACATACATGTTCCATTGTCAGGTTCGCATCGACGACGCGGCAGGCTTGACGCACATGCTTGACAGCGCAGGCGTCACCGTTACGGTAGACGGCGTGGCATGGACGACAGGCACCCCCGGCGTGTATGACGACTACTCGCTCGTATGGGCAGATTCTCCCGAATATACGGTCACTGCACCCGCAGGCACACCGCTCGCATTTATGAAGAGCAGTGCATGGGATATCGAAAATCCGAAAAACGGCGTGGCTATCACTTCCTTCTCCGTAGCAAGCGGCGCAACAGGCGGCACGGCTCCGTATACCTTCTCCAAGGTTTCCGGTCCCGCTTGGCTGCAGGTCGCCCCCGACGGTACCGTTTCCGGCACACCGACGGCTGCAGGAGCAAATGAAGCCCTCGTGATCCGCGTGACCGACAGCGCAGGCACACCCGCGACAGCGGACATTACCCTGACTGTGGAGAACACGGCATTGAACCCCGCAGACCGCACAAAGGTAAGCGAAGTGGCCGGAACCTCCGACACAGCAACCATTCCCGTATACGGCGGCGCGTATAAAAAGCCCACCGTTACCGTGACAACAGGTGAACCTGCACGCTTCAATATAAACAGCGGCAACGGAGATTGGTTCAAGAAGAACAGCGCAGGCGGCTGGGATTATTATACCGAAGCTACCTTTACAGAAGGTACATACATGTTTCATTGCCAGGTTCGCATAGACGGTGCGGCAGGCTTGACGCACATGCTTGACAGCGCAGGCATTACCGTCACGGTGGACGGCGTGGCATGGACGACAGACACGCCCGACGTGTATGACGACTACTCGCTCGTATGGGTAGATTCTCCCGAATATACGGTCACAGGCCCCTCCGCAACCACATATACGGTAACTGTTACGGCGGGCGCAAACATGACCACAACGGGAAGCGCAACACAGAATGTGAACATCGGCGACGCGATGGCAGAGATTATCTATACGGCGGCTGACGGCTACTACTTTCCGACGGATTATACCGTAGCGGCAGTAAACGGCATCACCGTCACACGCATAGACTTCACACAGATCAAGGTTTCCGGCACACCGACAGCGGCGGCGAACATTACTCTTACCGCTCCCACGGCGAAAACCAAGGAAGCCACCCCGACAGCAGTATTTACGGCAAACGGAACCGACAGCGGCAAGCTGACAGGAATCGCGGCAGGCATGAAATACCGCATCAACGGCGGCGCATGGATGGATATCACGGCGACAGAAGCAAACCTCACGGGGCTCTCCGCCTGCACGATAACCATCATGAAGAGCGGCAACGGAACAACAACTCTTGATTCCGATGAGCAGACCATAACCGTTACCAAGGCGGCAAAGCCCGCGCTCACACCCACGCTTCTCACTCTCGCGGGCGGCAAGGGCAGCATACCGACCACGGCGGCGCATGAATTCAGCACCGACGGCGCGGCATGGACACCCTGCACGGGCGCGACGGAAAATCTTGACACAGGCAAATATTACGTCAGAGTAAAGGCAAACGGAACACAGCTTGCCTCCGAAACTCAGGAGATTGATATCTTCCTCTACGGTGACGCAAACGGCGACGGAAAGGTTGATATCGACGACCTGACAAGGCTTCGCAAATATATTGCCGAATCGTCGACAGTAATATTCCCCGGAGCTGACGCAAACGGCGACGGAACGGTTGATATTGACGACCTGACGCGACTTCGCAGATATTTTGCCGAAGAAGCGGTAGTTCTCGGAAAGTAATGAGGTGAAATATGAAAAAATTATTAATATTTATAATTATCATTGCCATGACACTGTCATTGGGAATTCCCGCTTTTGCGGCAACTTCCGCAACGGTGACTGTGGCTTCGCCGACAGCGGCGGTCAACCCCGGGGACACCGTGGATGTAGCTGTTACCATAGCAGACAACCCCGGAATGGACGTCATGAAGCTGAAATTCTCATATGATACCGCAGCTCTTACGCTGAAGGATATAGAACTCGGAAGCGTAATGACAGGCACATTCACCAAAAATCTCGATAAGGCAGTCGCTCTTCTCGAAGCTGCCGGCACGACAAACGCAACCGGAAACGGTACGCTCGTCACGCTGAAATTTGAGGTAAAAAGCACAGCGGCGGCAGGAAACTACACGATAGGCTTTCTCGTAGCCGAGGCTGTCAACCGCGATGAGGAGAGAGTAGCTCTCACCACGCAGGCGGGCACAGTCTCTGTGGTAGTCCCCGTCACAACATATACCGTCAAATTCAATGCAAACGGCGGCACGGGAACAATGGCAGATGTCACAGATGTTCCCGCAGGCGCATATACGCTCCCCGCAAACGGCTTCACGGCACCTGCCGGCAAGCAGTTCAAAGGCTGGGCGACCAACGCGGCGGGCGCAGTGATCACAGATACAACATATAACGTTACAGGCGATGTTACATTATATGCAATCTGGGAGGATAAGCCTCATACACATACCTACAGTACAGAGTGGTCAACCGACGAGACAAACCATTGGCACGAGTGCACCTGCGGAGATAAAAAGGACGTAGCGGCGCACAAAGACGCAAACAACGACCACAAATGCGATGTCTGCGGAAAGAAGATGTCCGACCACACAGGCGGCACGGCAACCTGCAAAGACAAAGCAACCTGCTCAATATGCGGTCAGAAATACGGCGATCTCGCGGCTCACAACTACAAGACCGAGTGGTCAACCAACAGCGCAAACCATTGGCACGAGTGCTCCGTCTGCGGAGATAAAAAGGACGTAGCGGCGCACAAAGACGCAAACAATGACCACAAATGCGATGTCTGCGGTAAGAAGATCTCCGACCACACAGGCGGCACGGCAACCTGCAAGGACAAAGCAACCTGCTCAATATGCGGTCAGAAGTACGGCGACCTTGCGGCGCACAACTACAAGACCGAGTGGTCGACCAACAGCGCAAACCATTGGCACGAGTGCTCCGTCTGCGGAGATAAAAAGGACGTAGCGGCGCACAAAGACGCAAACAAGGATCACAACTGCGATGCCTGCGGAAAGAAGATGTCCGACCACACGGGCGGCACGGCAACCTGCAAAGACAAAGCAACCTGCTCAATATGCGGTCAGAAATACGGCGATCTCGCGGCTCACAACTACAAGACCGGGTGGTCAACCGACGCGGCAAACCACTGGCACGAGTGCTCCGTCTGCGGAGATAAGAAGGATGTAGCGGCGCACAAAGACGCAAACAACAACCACAACTGCGATGTCTGCAGCAAGAAAATGTCCAACCACACGGGCGGCACGGCAACCTGCAAGGACAAAGCAACCTGCTCAATATGCGGTCAGAAATACGGCGATCTCGCGGCTCACAACTACAAGACCAAGTGGTCAACCGACGCGGCAAACCACTGGCATGAGTGCTCCGTCTGCGGAGATAAGAAGGATGTAGCGGCGCATATTCCCGGCGCAGCAGCTACCGAGACAACACCTCAGACTTGCACCATCTGCGGATATGTCATAAAAGCCGCACTTGGTCATACGCACAACTTCAATCAGAAGAATACGAACGAAACATACCTCAAGTCCGCCGCAACCTGCACAAAGAAAGCCGTTTACTACTACTCCTGCACCTGCGGCGAAAAGGGAACGGAAACCTTTGAATCCGGCGAAACGGCTCCGCACAGCTATTCGACAGAATGGTCGAGCGACGGGACAAACCATTGGCATAAATGCGCAAACTGTGATGCAGTAGCAGACAAGGCGGCACACAGATATGACAACGCCTGCGACACGACCTGTAATGACTGTGGCAAAACGAGAGAAATAACTCATAGCTATAGTGAGGTTTGGTCAAACGATGAAACAAATCATTGGCACGAGTGCTCCGTCTGCGGAGATAAAAAGGACGTAGCGGCACATACCCCCGGCGCAGCAGCGACAGAGACAACGCCTCAGACCTGCACGGCTTGCGGCTATGTGATCAAAGAAGCAACCGGTCATGTTCACAGCTACACTGAAAAGAATACCGATGCGAAGTACCTTAAGTCCGTTGCTACCTGCACGGCAAAGGCAGTATACTACTACTCCTGCTCTTGCGGTGAAAAGGGCACCGAAACCTTTGAGTCCGGCGACGTGCTGGCACACAGCTGGGGAACCGTATGGGCAAGCAACGGCAGTAAGCACTGGCATGAATGTACAGTCTGCAAGACAAAGGGAGACGAAGCAGATCATGCCTTTGAATGGAAGATCGACTGGGAACCCACTGTAACAGAAGTCGGAGGAAAGCATGAGAGATGTAAGGTCTGCGGCTACAATAAGACTAAGACACCCGTTATCATCGACAAGCTTGCACCGAGTATAATAGACGGCAGAAATGCCAAGTGGGGCAAGGGCGATGAAAACGGACTGATCTTCAAGTCCGACGCGGCATTCTCCGACTTTGTCGAAGTGCTGGTAGACGGCAAGACAATTACCGCTGAGAACTATGAAAAGCGCGAAGGTAGCATTGTTATTCAACTGAAGGAAAGCTATCTTGCCACGCTTGCGGCAGGTGAGCATACCCTCACTATACGCTCGGCAAGCGGCGATGCAGCCACCAAATTCACGGTGGAAGCGGAGATTGTTTCTCCTCCGACCGGCTCAACCAATGTATGGGTCTGGATCATCATCGGTGTTGTTGCTCTCGGAGCCGGCGCCGCAGTGACGGTGCTTATCCTCCGCAAGAGGAAAAAAGCATAAAAACCCATCGGCGGAGCCTCCGTCAAGAGGGACGGAGGCCCCACCGAAAACCCATGAAAAGGAAACCAACCGTGAAATAAGAAAAGAAAAAGAGGAGGGAGAACCGCCAAACCCTTCGACTTGACTTGATACCCAAGAGAACGGCAACAAAAACAAAGCAAACAAATAAGCATCTTCCCCGGCACAAAATGTGCCCGAAAAGCCGTTCGGTGACAGGACCGGATGCGCACCACAGCCACGTCTGCGGCGAAAAGCTGCCGAGGGCGAAACAAAAACAAGAAACCGAAAAGGAGAAGAAACAACATGAGTAAGATTACACGCAAAGTCATTTGTCTGCTTCTGACGCTTGTGATGCTGCTGGGAGTTCTGCCCCTTGCGGGACTCGGCACGTTCGGCGCGAAGGCGGCAAATGCGGAGGAAACAGCCATAATGGCGGCAGACTCAGACGCCGCTGCCCCCACCCCGCGCAGAGCGGCGGCGGCAGAGCCGACATGGGTCGAAGTCGGCAGAGAGAAAACGCACGAGGATCGCATGAAAAAGCTGATCAAGCTGCTGACCTCTCCCCACGAATACTACATAAAACTGGTGGGACATATCGACATTTCCGATAAAAACGACCTGCCCATATGGGGAAAGAAGCGCGGCATTCAGATCAAGGGCGTCAAGCACCTGGATATGAACGGCTACAATATCTCCTATGAGCACACCGGTGTGGGATATTCGAAAGCTTATGTTTTGGATCCTACCAACGAAAATGCGGAGTACCTCTACTATCTGATGACGGTGACGGAGGACGCGAGCTTCTATCTCTATAATTCCACCGGCAAAAACGGAAAGATATTCTTCGGTCAGCCGATGTATTTTTCGGAAACGCCATACCGCAATATCATATCCGTAAAGGGACGCTTTACGATGTACGGCGGCGAGATAAGCACCGGCGCTTCAAAGAAGCTGCACTATACCAATAAGCCAAAGACTGATTCCGCGGGCTTCATAAAGGGTGGATTTAATTATACCGGAAATGCGCGACTGCAGCTTCAGGGAAGCGGCGTCACGGTTGAGGACGGCGGCTATTTTGAGCTGAACGGCGGCGACGTCTACGGCAGAGGAACGCATTTTGCCGCCATCGAGGGCAGACCCGGCTCCACCGTTTTGATCAACGACGGATATATCGAGGGTGCCGGCGGCGCCGACGTTTATTCCGGCGGATATGAGAGAAGAGCGTGGTACGGATGGAGAAAGTTGCGCGATGCAGACGCTCTGGAGCACGGCAAGCTCACCGTCAACGGCGGCAGATTCAATGCGCGCGTTATAGACGCGGAAGTGCTTCATTATGCGCATGACTATGGTGGTCCGGTCGGCATTTATGAGGATATGAAGCCCGGCAAAATCGCCATTTTTGACGGTCTCAATCCAAACAGCGATTGCAACATGAGCTATACGACAATCGGCGGCGGTGACACGCTCTATTTCTGCGGAGCAAAAGTGACCCCGGCAACCGACGGCGTATCGAAACCGAGCGAGAGAATCACGCTGGAAGCCGCTCCCGGCTATGACACGACGTACTATCATCCCAACGACGCGTTTGTCATAAACGTAGGCTATCAGTCCTACTGGGGCAAGAACGCAAGCATTTTGGAAAACGATTACAACCCGAACAGCTGGTGTCGCCTGTTCTATATGTTCTATCTCTATAAGGTCGGCGAAAGCACGCCCATTGCCGAGCATTACAGCGAAACGCCGCGGCTCAATCTCCGCGACCTGCGCGACTCCAAGACCAACGCATGGCCGAGATATGAGACAGGCGCGAAATACTATATCCGCGTGCTGGTGTCCGAGGCATGGAACAACCGTTACCACACGGCATATGAGGGTATTCAGGACTGGTACTTCACGGCGACGGACTTTGAATCCCGCAAGGTGGACTTTGATTACAAGGTGACCATCTCCGACAAGCCCACGACAGACGGACACACGGTTTATAACGTCGCCCTCACGGACGAATGTGTCAAGAGCATAAAGGATATGGGCTATTCCGACAGAGTGAGGGTCTCCTACGCATACAGATACTACGAGGGCACAAATTCAAGCACCAAGCCCGTAGACTACTGGCTCGCAAACGAGTTTAAAATGGACGGCACAACGCCCTATTCCATCGTCACGGGGAAAACGGGACCGCTTTTCCTCAAGGTGACGCTGACCTTCCGCGAGAGCAACAATCTCAATGCAAAAACTCTCGCAACCTTTGAAAAGGAATGCAGGGTCTTCTCCTCCGGCGAGATCAAATATACGATTCAGAACAAGGGCGGAAGCGTTCCCGGCTACAAATGGAAGACTCAGGGCGAGGGAAGCACGAAATTGGAATACGGACAGAAGATATGGCTCAATCACGGGCTTCAGGATTATCTGGACGACGGTGGCTGGCTCGACCCCTATGACAACACCCCGATCGATTCGTATGACATCATCTGGCAGTATCTCGACGGAAACGAATGGGCAAATGTCACCTCCGGCGACACACGCTTCTCCATTGAGGACGTAAAAGTCAAGGAGGAGGGCAGAACCTATCAGCGCCTGCTCTGCACGGACCGGAACGGCATCTACCGCTACGGCGTGAAATACCTCTCACCGGACGGCAAGGGGCATCAGTTCTACTGGTCAACCTGCTTCTTCAATGTCGAAGGCGTGGACTATGCCGCGCTCCGCACGGTGACGATATCCTCAAGTGACTCGGAAACCGAATACGGCAAGGGCACGACAATCCGCGCGAGCCGCAATACGGGCGTCGCCGACTGGGGAGGCTTCAGAAGATATCGCCTTGACGTCATCGAATCGCCCTACAATTATCGCAACGGCAGCATTGACATAGGTCCGACGAACAGCAACCTAAAATCCAGCGAAACCGGCGTATGGAACCTTGACGAATACTTCAACAAGGCAACGGCGGAAAAAATGATTCCCGGAGAGTATGTGTTCCGCGTGGTGGCAATCGGCTACGTCAGCGGCGTGAAATACGAGGTCTATTCCAACACCATAACGGTGAAATACGAAAAGCACGCAACAGGATACAGAATGCTCATCTTCGGTACGGACACGGTGCTGACCAAGAACGAAAGCGAAGTCGGCACTTACATCATGGGGTATTCCAACAAGCTGAGCCTCCTGAGAAGCTGGGTTCCGGAGGACGCAACGTACACAGATATCACCGATTATAGATGGAAAAGCTCCAATCCCGAGGTCGCAACGGTTACCGATTACGGTCTGGTAACGACGCATGCGCCCGGTACGGCACGCATTACCTATTACACACGCTGGGCCAAGGATAATTCGGTGCACGAATGTCATGTCGATATTATCGTGCCGATTTATGAATTCAAGATACAGACGCCCAAACTTACCGACCACATCGGCGAGAAGTTTGTCGATGTTCTGCCCGTCGTCACGGCGGTGAGAAGCTACGACGGCGAATGGGTGACAGGCGAGAAGGCGCAGGCGTGCCTGGCGGTGGAAACGCTTAAGATTTCCTCGCAGTTCAAAAAATATTATGAGCATGTATGGGAGAGCGAGATCGCATATAACGACGCGCCGGAGATCACCTATATGTTCAAGCCCACGGAGGGCAACACCTTCTATCTCCGCCACGTCATGTACAATTATTATCTCCCGGATATCGACACGGTCGGCTGTAACGGCTTTGACAACAGTCAGAGCGTGTACGAGCTGAGCAAATTCGGCGCGACATACCCGAGCTCCTACGGCGTTTACGGCTACAATCCGGACACGACGAGCAACCCATGGAACGCATATCTGCTTCTGACGCGGTATGCAGACTTCCTCTATGAGCCCGGCACAACCTATATCGACACGCTCGAAATCACGACAAACGAGCCGTATGCGGGCGACAACCGCGTATGGAAATTCGACGATAAACATTATCAGTACATGGACCTCAAGTTCGGCGGGCTTGAAAACATCACGGCGGTTGACCTTGTCTGGAGCTATGCCTCCAAGCTGAACGAAACCATAAACGGCTCCGGCGTTCCCTATGAGGACGCGTCCTCCGAGCAGCACAGCACGGGCGCCCTTGAATATTCGAGCTGCTTTGTTTACGGCGAGGACGGCATCAGCATGCTTCCTCCCACAAAGAAATACGAAAGCGGACTGTATATGCACAAGCTCGCCTTCAAAATCGGCTCCTTCGGCGAAGCCGACAGCAAATACAGGCTCGCGCCCGACGCGAAGGTTTATATCAACGGTCACTATATGCCGTTTGCACAGCTCACCGACAGCTACGGTCGCTCCCGCATTGACGTGGATTATTACTTCTCCGTCGGCGAGCCGGAGCCTTACGGCGGCGCGGACGACAAGCACCTGATGCTCGTGAAGCCGCAGGAATATGTACGCACAGGCAATCCGATGCCCGATGTATTCGATTTCCGCGTAGTATGGAAGGATAAGCTCGACGACGCCGGAAGAAACGTCGAAACAAAGCTTTCGGTACTCGGCGTAACATGGTTCATCGACCGAAACGGCAACGGAAAATTCGACGCGGGCGAGGATGCAAATATCTTCGATGCCAAGGGCAATGCACTTCCGAATACGGTATACTCCGGCGTTCTCGCGCTGGCTGCCGAGGATAATGCAAACGTCCGCTTCGCCGAGCCTTGCCGACTCTATCTCGGCGGCGGCAAGTATGCGGTCATTGACGAAAACAATCTCACCGTCACCTTTACGCTCGGTGCGGACCCCTACGAGCTGCACACGGGAATGATTCTTCCCACAGGCGGCGCGACGGGCAGCTTCAAGATGTTCACTCTGCGCCCGACAGCCGCGCTGAACGGTCTCTCCGTCACGGATGAGCATATCGAAAAAGAGGACGGCACGGTTCTCACCGCAAGTCAGCCGATGAACGCGGGCACGACCTATTATTACTGCATTACCTATCAGTATGAGTCTTCCTTCTTCCTCGCAACGGACTATCCCGAGCTTCCCTCCACTGCACGCATCGTGATAGACGGAATAGAACTGGGCAACGACGCATGGGAGCTGACCACCAAAACCGTAGGCGGAAAGGTTTACTATTCGGGCTTCAAGGTACGCATCCCCTGCTGGGCAGAAGGCACGGGCAAAACCGTTTCGGGAACGATCACAACCTTCCTTGACGCCACCGACAGCGTAACCATCACTCTCACCCGTCAAGGCGACAGCGCTCCTTCCTATGCCAAAGTGGTTTACGGCAACAGCGCGGCGTATAAGTTCGACAGCGTTGCCGAAGGCACCTACATAATGACGGTTTCCAAGAAAAACCACGTGACACGCACCGAAAAGGTTGTTGTCGGCGCGACAACGGTCACAAAGAATATGAAGGTTCACCCGACAGGCGATATCAACGGCGACGGTAAGATCACCACGCTTGACTATATGAAGGTCAACGCTTATGTCAAGGGTACTGTAACCCTCACAGAATACGAACTGAAATGTGCCGACGTTATCGGCACGGACGGCAAGGTCACAACAGCGGACGCGATGCGTATCAACGCACACGTAAAGGGTACAAAGCCTCTCTGGTAAGCCGTAACACACAGCCGACGCTCTGTAAAGACAGAGCGTCGGCGTAGGCAACACAAACATGAAAAGGAGAAGATTGTCTATGAAAAAGAAAATCACATCAATGCTGTTATGCCTTGTCATGATTTTTTCTATGCTGTCTTTTGCGGTTCCCATTAACGCGGCTTCGGTTACATCGACACAGCTGACCGTTACTGCAGACAAAACGACGGCTGCCCCCGGTGATACCATTAACTATACCATTACCATGGGGCGTGTTTCGGATCTCGGAACCATACAGATGGTGCTGGATATTCCGGACGGACTGACCTATACCTTGGGTTCGGGCAAGCTTGCCGCGGGCCTGAAGGGAAAGCTCGGCTTTGACTCTCTCGACTATACGGAAAGCCAAAAGGACGGCAAAACGAGAGTGATGATCAACGGCGTTGCTTCCTCCGCCGATTACGAGAGCGCCACCGATACGCAGATCGCCACCTTCCGTTGCACCGTGGACGCGGGCGCAACAGGAAAGCTCTCAGTGGGACTGACGGAGCTTGAATTTATCTCCTGTCAGACCTTTGACGATTTTACCGACCGTTTCTCGGTTGTCAAGGCAGACGTTACGATAAGCGGCGCAACGCCGCCCCCTGTGACCACCTATACCGTCACCTTTAACGCCAACGGCGGAAGCGGCAGTATGGCAGCGGCCACAGGCGTTCCGGCAGGCGCATATACGCTTCCCAACTGCGCCTTCTTTGCCCCCGCCGGAAAAAGATTTGTCGGCTGGGCAACCACACAGAAGGGAACCGCCATGGCGGCAGGTACCTCCTTTACCGTATCGGGCAACGTCACTCTGTACGCGATATGGGAGGACATCCCCACAACGCATCCCGCCAAGCCCACCATCTATGTAACCGGTACATATACATACAACCGATCGGTTCAGACGGCAACCGTGGCAGGCTTTAACAGCGCGACCATGCTGATTTCCGGCAATACCGGAACAAACGCCGGCACTTATACCGTCAGCGTTACATCCAAGAGCGGACGTTGGGCCGACGGCACAAGCACTCCCGTGACAGCCACGTGGTCAATCGGACGGAAAGTGGTTACCCCCACAATCCGTGTTGCCGGAACCTACACCTATACAGGCACACCGGTGGAACCGACCTTTACCGTAGAGGACGGCGGCGCGGTAATTTCCACTTCCGAATACGCCAGAACGATTACCGATAATAACGCCGTCGGAACGGGTAAGATCACCATTTCCGATAAGACGGGCGGCAACTATGAGATTGTGACAACCTCGCAGACCTTTACAATCGGAGCGCCCACACCGCCCCCGACGATCTATACCTCCACGCAAATAAAGCTCACGGCGGACAAGACGGCGGTGAAGGCAGGGGACGTGATAACCTATACCATCACCATGGGGCCGGTTTCCGACCTCGGCTCGATTCAGATGAAGCTGAAGCTCTCGACAGGGCTGACCGTTGTTGCAGGCTCGTGCAAGCTGACAACAGGGCTCAAAGCCAAGCTCGGTTTTGACGACATTTCCTTTACGGAGGGGACGGATTATGTCATAACGGGCATCGCGAGCGCGGCAAACTACAGAAGCGACACGGATACGGTTATCGCCACCTTCAAGTGCAAGGTCGGTACAGGCGCCACAGGATCTTTGAAAGTGAACTTGAAGGATCTTGAATTTTACTCGGTGACTTTCGATGACAACACCTCTCGCTTCAGCGTAGTGCCGGCGACGGTAGCCGTTTCGACAGTGACCATCACGGACGCGCTCGTTCCCATAACCGGGCTGACAGGCAAGGCTTATACGGGCGCGGTTCAGGAGCCGAGCTTCGGCGGTACACTCGTCCGCAATACGGATTATAAAGTCACCTATAAACTCAAAACGGCCGGTGCCGGCTCGCTTGACGGCGGAAAGCCCAAGGGCGCGGGAACCTATATCGTGACCGTTACAGGCAAGGGCAACTATGTAGGCAGCTTCACCAAGGAGTTTACGATAGGTAAGGCGACCCCGACCTATACGATTCCCTCGGGAATCCAGGGCGAATACGGCAAAGCGCTCTCCACCATAACGCTCCCGGAAGGCTGGAGCTTCAAAGATAGCGGAACGGTGATGAATGCGGAGGGAACTCACACCTACAAAGCAATATTTACACCAAAAGATACAACCAACTATAATGTGGTTGAAAACATCGACATCAGTGTTAAGGTCGTCAAAACCGACTCGCGCCAAAAGGTCAACAAGGTCACGGCAACCTCGAACATCGCCGACATCGTCGTATTGGACGGCGCGAAGCAATTTCCGTCCTTTACCGTTACGGAAGGCAGTCCCGCATATTTCTCCCCGACTTCGGGTAAATGGGTAAAATACAACGGTACAGAATGGAAAGAATATACGGCTTCGACCTTCACGGAAGGGAAATACAAGCTGATGGTTCAAGTGCGCATCGACTACCTGGGCGGCGATACGCATGTGCTGGATAAGAGCGGCGTCACCGTTACGGTAGACGGAAATGTGTGGAACGCGGACGCTCCGTTCGTGCATAGTAATTATTCGTACGCATGGTTGACCTCCGGCGAATTTGTGGTAAACAAAACCGTCACCACTTACACCGTCAGCTTTAATGCCAACGGCGGCACGGGCACAATGGCCAATGTGACCGTTTCCGCGGGCGCGTATACACTCCCTGCAAATAGCTTCACAGCACCCGCAGGCAAGCAGTTCAAGGGCTGGGCAACCGGTGCGACAGGCGCGGTGATCGCAGGTACAACCTATCATGTTGCAGACAATGTGACGTTCTATGCCATCTGGGAGGACACTCCTCATACGCACAACTACGGCACCGATTGGCATAAAAGCAGCGAAAAGCATTGGCGTGAGTGTTCGGTCTGCCATGAAAAGAAAGACGAAGCGGCGCATATCCCCGGCCCGAACGCAACCGAGACAACCGCTCAGACCTGTACGGTTTGCGGATACGTTATAAAGCCGCCTCTCGGACACATACATCTGACGACGCTTGTCAACGAAGTCAAACCAACCTGTACGGAAGCGGGCAATATAGCATATTATAAATGTTCCTGCAGCAAGCTCTATTATGATGCCGAGGCAACGAAAGAGATCACCAATCCCGCCGATGTGGTTGTCGCCGCCAAAGGACATACTTGCAGCAGCGAATGGTTTGCCTCCGATCTTTATCATTGGCATGAATGTACCGATTGTCATAGCAAGCAGGGTGAAGCGGAGCATGTTCCCGGCGCGGCAGCCACGGAGACAACGCCTCAGAACTGCATCATTTGCGGATATGTTCTCAATGGCCCGATCGGACATACCCATTCGTTCGATCAGAAGAAAACAGAAGCAAAGTATCTCAAATCTCCCGCAACCTGCAAGGCCGCCGCAGTATATTACTATTCCTGCTCTTGCGGTGCCAAAGGAACGGAAACCTTTGTGTCCGGCGAAAAACTCGCCCATAACTTCCGAAACGAATGGTCGACCGACAGCAGTAGGCATTGGCATGAATGCTCGCTTTGCGGAGAAAAGAGGGAAGAGGCGGAGCATACCTTTGCGTGGAAGGTTGACAAACAGGCAACCGTGACCGCAGCAGGCGCCAATCATGAGGAATGTACGGTCTGCGGGTACAAAAGGAATGCCGTAGTCATTGACAAGCTTGCCCCCTCCATCACGGAAGGGAAGGACAGTACATGGAATAAGAACAGCCAAAACGGATTGATCTTCAAGTCCGACGCGGCGTATACCGATTTCACGCAGGTTCTTGTGGACGGCGAGGTAATAGCCGCCGATAACTATGATAAGCGTGAAGGCAGTATCATCGTTGAGCTGAAGGCAAGCTATCTCGCCACGCTTTCGGAAGGAGAGCATACGCTGACGATACGTTCCAAGAGCGGCGACGCAACGGCCAAGTTTACGGTGGAAGCGGCCGAATCCGCAAAATCAACCGCGTGGATTTGGATCGTTCTTGCTGTTGTAATCCTCGGAGGAGGCGCAGCGGCCGTCTATGTGTTCGTCATACGCAAAAGAAAAACGGCATAATTAAAGCGACATTTGTGAAGCCCCCGTATCCTACGGGGGCTTCACTTGTTGTAAAGGCGAAAGGAGGAAACGAATGCCGAAACAAACAAAATCGAGGGCATTGTACACTCTTTGTCAATATGATGAAATATGTAATCGGCAGATGCATGCCACGTAAGCTTTTTATTAAAACGCCTTCGCTAATCCGTTTGTGTGTCCAAGGGCAACCTCACGGCAATCGTCGTCCCCTTTTCCGAGCTTTCCTCAACACAAACCTCACCGCCGTGCAGTGTGACGATTTCCCACACCAGCGATAGTCCCAATCCCACGCCGCCGTTTTCCCGGCTTCTGGATTTGTCTACACGAAAGAAAGGTTGAAAAATGCTTTCTCTGTATTGCTCGGGCACCCCGCAGCCGGTATCAGAAACTCGTATAATAAGTCGTTTTTCTTCTTCTGTTACAGTAATGCGCACTATCCCGTCCGGACGGTTGTATCGTATGGCGTTTTCGGTAAGATTAAAGAGCAGACGATAGATCAGCGTGTCACTGCCGGTCATAGTACCATCGCCTGTACTTTCAAGGATTATTCCGTTCTTCTCTGCGAGCGGTGTAAGGTCGGCAAAAATCTCCTCAATCATCGGGGCAATCTCTATGTGATCATTACACGGCACCGTCCTAAGCTCGCTCATCTCAAGCAAAGTTTTTGTCATCTGCGTCATCCGCTCGGTCTGCTCACGTAGCAGAAGAAGAAAGCTCGCCGTTTCCGGCAACACCTTGGGATGCTCGGTGGAAAACAGCTCAAGCTGTGCCTGCATCAGAGCAAGCGGCGTGCGCAATTCGTGCGCGGCGTTTCCGGTGAACTGCCGTTGTGCGGCAAAGCCATCGTCAAGACGATCAAGCATCTGATTGAAGGACTTGCTGAACTGCCGGAACTCCGGGAGGACATCTTCAGCCATCTTCATGTCCGACAGATTGTTCAGCTGAACCTTTTCCACCTGAGAAGTAAAGGCGCGCAGGGGATTTAGTGCGCGCCCGCTTAAAAAGTATGCAAGCACACCGCCAAACAATGTTACCACTGCCGTGATACACCAGTTGGTAGCGATAAAGGATTCCTGAGCACCATGAATGATGATAGTCAGCTCTTGGTCGAGCTTTTCGCGCTCGGGGTCAAAAAAATCCGGCTCTCCTTTGTCCGTATCTCCGTAGTTTGTAATATGAGAACTTATTGAATCCATATAGTGCCTGCCGGAATAGCTGAGAAGGAGATTCATTGCGACACAGGTCATACAGGTTAGAAATGCGGTCATTAGGGTGATTCGCCATTGCAAGGACAGCTTTTTCATGATTTTTTTTCCTCCATGACGTATCCTTCGCCTATGCGGTTCCGTATCGGGTCATAGCCGAGAGCGGTACGCAGTTTTTTTCGCAGTGCGGAAATATGTACACGGATCGAATTGCTGAAATTATCCACGCTGTTATCCCACACATGGTCGATAAGTTCCTCTTGGCTGACCGGTCGTCCCTGGTTTAGCAGCAGATATTCAAGTATTCCGATTTCTTTTCGGGTGAGGGTCAACGCTTGTCCGTCCGTCGTAGCGGTACGGGATTTGGTGTCAAAAGCGACTCTTCCACAGGTCAGAATTAAATCGTTCTGTGTAAATTGTCGACGGGTCAGGCTGCGTATCCTCGCTTCGAGTTCATCCAGATGAAAGGGCTTGGAAAGATAATCATTGGCTCCTGCATCCAGCCCCTCCACTTTGTCTGCAACCTCACTGCGTGCCGAAAGTATCAGCACCTTGGTGTCTCTGTCGGTCTGACGGAGCGTCCGAAGTACAGTCATACCGTCAGCTCCCGGAAGATTCAGATCCAAAAGCACAAGATCGTACCGCTCCACGCAGAGCAGTTCAATTGCTTTGTTCCCGTCATAGCAAAAATCCACGCTATATGCAAGACGACGCAGACTACGGACAATGGTCTCACAGAGGGAACGTTCATCTTCGATTACTAAAATATGCATCAAAACCTCCTTGTACTGAGTGCTCCTTTTGCTCCATTATACCACGCAGATATAAGATTTTTGTTAAATTTCCGTTCTTAACGGAAATTTTATATCCGCTGTGCTAAAATAGGGGGGCAAAAGAAAGGGGGGATCGAATTGGTTCGATCGAAAAAAACCATGCTTCAGGTCTCCTTGCTAATCTGCGGGGTGGCAATGCTGTGCTATGGTGCTTTGCGCGGCGAGGTGGATACCGTGTTGAGCAAGGCAATACGATTGTGTCTGGAGTGTGTGGGAATTGGATAAGAAAAAGATTGAAAAAAAGAAAAGAGAAAAGAAAAGGTCGGGCGTATCGCACATCCTCTCGCATTTTCGCAGTTGGATTCAGGCGGGAGCAACGTTGCTTACCAACATTCACTTGCCGAACTTCCTGAAGGGGGGAATTTATCAGGGGAAGGGTAAAGCAGTTTGTGTGCCGGGGCTGAACTGCTATTCCTGTCCTGCTGCGTCGGGTGCCTGTCCCATTGGCTCTTTTCAGGCGGTAGTAGGATCATCGAAATTCCGGTTTTCCTATTATATCACAGGATTTCTTATCTTGCTAGGCGTACTTCTGGGGCGTTTTATCTGCGGTTTTTTGTGTCCGTTCGGATGGTTTCAGGAACTGCTGCATAAGATTCCGACCAGAAAAATCTCCACAAAGAAGCTGAAGCTGCTGACCTATATAAAATATGTGGTTTTGCTTGTTATGGTGGTTCTTCTGCCGGTGCTTGTCACAAACGATGTCGGCATGGGCGATCCGTTTTTCTGCAAGTACCTCTGTCCGCAGGGTGTGCTTGAGGGAGCAATACCGCTTGCTGCCGTCAATTCCGGCATACGCGCCGCACTCGGTGCACTCTTTTCATGGAAACTCGGGATCCTGGTGGTGGTAGCCGTGCTGAGTGTGCTGTTTTACCGCCCTTTCTGCAAGTGGCTGTGCCCGCTCGGTGCATTCTATGCGCTGCTCAACAAGGTATCGCTTCTCGGAATGAAAGTGGATAAAAACAAATGCGTTTCCTGCGGGAAATGCGCAAAGGCTTGTAAGATGGATGTGGATGTGACAAAATCTACGGATCACGCAGAATGCATCCGTTGCGGTATGTGCATCCGTGCCTGCCCAACAAATGCCGTCAGCTTCCGTTACGGTTTCGGCAAGGGAAAGGAATGCGGGTGTCGCGCCGTAAAACCGGAAGACAATAAACAAATAAAACAAGAAGAAATTTCAGAAAACGAAAAGGAGTAAGATCAATGAAAACAACAAAAATCTTAGCCGTGATGACACTCATACTGCTGGTATTCAGCCTTGCCGCATGCGGCACAACCGGAGACGGAAAGAAAAACGACGGAAACAGGAAAAGCGAAATCGCCGCGCTGATAGCAACGGAGCCGAAATCCATGGATGAAGCGACAAAACTGCATCAGCAACTGATGGCACAGGAGACGGCAATTCTGTCCGAGAACAGTGCTCTTTGGGAAAAGGTGTTTTTGTCGGCAAACAAGGGATCGACCATGATTGAGGACGGCAGCAACTACGGTGACTTCCTGCTCAAGACGATCGAAGGAGCAAAGAATCAGTTCAAGGCAAACGAACTTAAACTGCTTCGTGAAGGAGCCGAACAGATTCGCGAGATAGAGGGTAAGCTTACGATACTTGAGCAGAAGTATCCCGGATGCGGGAAAAAGCCATCCGATGGCGATATGAGCGTTCCTGCCGAAAACGGTAAACCGATAGGTAAAGACGATCTGATGAAATTCCCCGCATTTGAGGGTAAGGATCTTGACGGAAATGAAGTTAAGAGTAGCACTCTGTTTGCAGGAAACACCGTTACCGTAGTCAACTTCTGGTTTACCACCTGCAGCCCCTGTGTTGGTGAGCTTGCCGATCTGGAAGCGCTGAACAAGGAACTTGCCGAAAAGGGCGGCGCGGTAGTCGGCATCAATTCCTTTACGCTGGACGGTGACAAAACGGCGATATCCGATGCAAAGGATATTCTGGCGAAAAAAGGCGTGACCTATAAAAATGTCTGGTTTGATTCCAATGGTGAGGCAGGAAAGTTTACATCGGGACTGTATACATTCCCCACAACCTATGTGGTCGATAAGAACGGCAATATTGTAGGTGAGCCGATCGTTGGAGCCATAACCGGCAAAAAGCAGGCAGAAACGCTTCGGAAGCTTATCGATCAGGCGATTGCAAACAGTAAGGGATAATCGCGTTTGTTCCTGACCGCATTTTCCGGAAGCGGAAAACAGCATAAGCAAGAAACGAAAAATGATTTCAAAAGAGTGTGTGCTGTATCTCACATGATACGGTACACGCTCTTGCTTTATTTTCTTTTCAGTTCAACGCTGACGTTTCCTTCTTCGTCAATACGCAAAGACATACTTGTCAAAAAACTGTCTGCGTTCTGTCTGTGACATTTCAATGCGGGTGTTTCATAAAGCCGCGTCAAACATATCGTTGACATTCCAGACGGACAGAGTTGTCAATCCAGCGGTACATTTCAGCAAGAGCAGCCTTCATGCCGGGCCCGCGCTTTTCGCGCTCTATCATAACGAGAAAAACTGCGTCGGGCAGGGAGAATATCAAGCCCCGGTAATCGGAATCGCTCGAGACAATGACAAATGAATTCGCCTCGTTCCGGTATGCTCCTGACATGCGCGTGCCGTGAGCTTGATATCTACCAAAGACTTGTTATGCTTGATACGCTCAATCATGATATGTTTAACGGGAATACTGGTATAGCTTCTCATGGAAAGCTATTTTTCTTTCACTTTGAAAGTGGACCGACTGTAGTGTTTGTACACATTTGATTATACCACAGTTTACTGCAAAATGCAAAAGCAAAGCCCGATCTACGACTACCCAAAGAAGCAATTTTGAAAAGAAAAAAGCTTACCAATAAGCCGTTGCGGTCCTATTGGTAAGCGCATCAGAAAGTACTCGACTTGTCCGCTATATAGCCGGGAGATACTTGGATAAAGACGCGAGCAAAAAAGTGAAATAATCCAAAGGACACG
>ERZ809074.1620-NODE-1620-length-28346-cov-82.317521_pt1 | contig 28346 bp, 32 predicted proteins | sample MGYA00520795_ERZ809074 | MGnify/ENA primary metagenome ERZ809074 (study PRJEB31570, sample SAMEA3212989) | Homo sapiens | biome: human-gut; feature: human gut; material: fecal | place: Sweden | collected 2011 ...
AAATTTGCGGAATTGAATGATGATGTGCTGTTCGGGCAGGTGTGGAGCCGGGAAGACAAGCTTTCCCTGCGGGACCGCAGCATTGTAACAGTGGTGGCGCTGATGGCGCAGGGACTGACGGATTCGTCTTTTCAGTACCATCTGACAACTGCAAAGAATAACGGCGTGACGAAAACGGAAATTGCGGAGATCCTGACCCACGCGGCATTTTATGCGGGCTGGCCCAAGGCGTGGGCGGCCTTCCGTATGGCAAAGGAGGTTTGGGCGGAGGACAATACCGCCGATGCAAAAGCCAAACACCAGAACGAGATGGTATTTCCTATCGGCGCACCCAATGACGCCTTTGCGAAATATTTTATCGGGCAAAGCTATCTCGCACCTCTTTCTACGCAGCAGGTTGGTATTTACAATGTGACCTTTGAACCGGGCTGCCGCAACAACTGGCACATTCATCACGCCAAAAGCGGCGGCGGACAGATTCTTGTCTGCGTAGCCGGGCATGGTTACTATCAGGAATGGGGCAAACCGGCACAGGAGCTGCGCCCCGGCGATGTAGTAAATATCCCTGTGGGCGTCAAGCACTGGCACGGTGCTGCGCCGGATAGCTGGTTCTCTCATCTGGCGGTGGAGGTTCCGGGGGACGAAACATCCAATGAATGGTTGGAAGCCGTGGACAACACAGTATATTTTAAGGCAGCAGGCAAGGCGGTCTGAATGACATGATGCAAAAAACAGCTTCGGTTCCTTTCATAGGGAACTGGGGCTGTTTCTGCCTTTGTACCATTGGAATCAGTAATGGCTACCCGGCCTCAGAAAACGGCAAATGAGTCACTTTGACAAGCGGGCGCCGAGTGTTTCAACAGCACACAGAGCACGCCGAGGGTAATGATACCACCCCTCGCCTCGCACACACGGAAAGGCCCTGAGCACAGGGCGTACAAGCCGCAACTTCGGCAGAAGCAAAAAAGATCACGCAGCCCGGCGGGGGCGCGGCGCCTCGGGACAGCGACGCGCATGAGCGCATCGCTGTCCCGAAGGCTTTCTGCGTTCTTCGAGTGCACCTCCCGGTCAAGATCCCAAAGCGGCAAAGTACGCCGTTCTGACACCCGGCCCGGGGATGTTCGTGAACATGCAGTACGTGTCGGGGGTAGTGATAATGGAACTCCCTGCTACCAAATCGGGTAGCGGGGAGTTCCACGTTTAGCTGCTATATGTTCTATAACGAAGAATGCAATTGAAACTCTATTGAGATAATCAGCTAAGCAAAGAAGACAATGCCTTGTAAAAATATTAAACATGGCTGACGACATAGGCCGCAATCCCGGCCTTGATGATCCATTTGAAAAAGATGAACGTATCAAAGTCGTGCATATTGTTCCTGTCTATGACCATGCGGATCAGTTCATAGGACAGGACCGCGGCAATTACAAGGCCCGCGATGGGGACGATTATAGACTCGGACAGGCTGTGAATCATAGAGAAGACGCCGGAGTTCCATTGCTCCGGCGTCTTTCCAACTTCCCCTGCGATAGTAAAGTTCTTGACATAGATTTTTGTGGGGCGGCCCCGGCCCTGCTTCTTGCGCTCAATCAGGCCCACCTTGTCTAACTCGGTGAATAGGGACACCGCCTTGTTATGGCCGCAGCACATCGCGTCCATCGCTTCTTCCAACGTGAAGTAGATGAACACGCGCTCCTGTTCGTCCAGCCAGCCGTTGCGTATGGAAAGCCCCATGCGGTCTAACATCAAGCCGTACAGGATTTTTGCGTCTGCTGTTATACGCCGGAAGCCGGGGTCGGTAAACAACACCTTCGGAATCCGGTAAAAGGTATATTGTTCTGCCTCCATTCCGTAAAAGTAATCCAATGCACCCGGCTCGGCCATGTTTTCACCCCCTTTTCTCTCAGACCGGCAAAACAAAAGGCGCTGCCCGAAGGAGGCACTTCGTAAGGAAGTGCCTCCTTCGGCTTTTGTAATCAGTCGGAATGATTGAATTGTAGGCAAAATCAATCATATTAGAGGGTTACAAAATGGAAAAGTACATCTACAACGAGAAAAACGGGCTTTGGTATGAATTGCACGATGATTACTATCTTCCTTGCTTAAAACTACCGGAGGATGAAACGGCGCATATCGGCGTATGGGGACGGCGGCATCTGCGGTATCTGAAGCAGCATCACAGGGTACGCTACTATAATTTGCTCGCCACCGGAAAACTGAACAGTTATCTTGCTGACATTGACCGGCAAGCAGAGGGAATGTTCTCTCGGCTGGTAAAGCAGCTTACCGAAAAAGAGGGCGCGACGGAAACGCTCAAAGCGGAAAACCAAATGCTGTGGGTACAGAAGATGAACAATCTGAAAAACGCCGCTATGGAAATCGTATCAAACGAGCTTATTTATCGCTAACACTGCACAAGTAAGGTCGCCGTCAACAGACGGCGGCTTTTCTCATTTCGAGTATAATTCGAAAGCCACATCATACATTTTTCGGGAGCAATCCTGCCGTTTGGTACACAGTAGTATACCTTCTCCGAAACAATGGCTGGGATATTGGATCGGGATAGGACACCCACTCACTTTCATTGAGAAAGACGGTTTTCTTTTTGCGATAGTCCAGCGATTGGGTTTTGTTGCCGCAATACCAGCCCTTATATTTGGGATTTTGCGGGATGTGACCGATGGTGCTTGTGTTAAAGGCATTGCCCTGCAAGCTGGTATAGCCGCGGCGGGTCAGTTCCTGTGATAAGCTACGAAGACTGTACTGGCCGGTTTCATAGAGTTCAAATATCTGCCTCACTGCCTCAGCCTACTCCGGGATGATTCGTTCTACAATGGTCTACACAAATGTGGTGGGGCTTGTATGATTTTGTCGATGATAGGCTTTAGCACAGGGGGCTCTGCACCCGTTTTGCACACAGTACTTTTGAGAAAATTCGCATTTAACTTGGGATTTCAAAAAAACCATGGTACACTGCAAAAACAAATGCGGGTCAGAGAAAACGGACAGGAGGCGAAAGGCGATATGGCATGGGAAGAAGAATGGACCTGCGACTGTGAGCCGGATCCTTCGGCAGAGCATCGCCGGGAAAAGGAAAAACGTGCCCTCCATATAGAGCAGAGAAAGCGGCACAAAGAGCGGCTGTGCCGGGAGCTGTCCGGTAGCGGAAACTGCAAGCTGTCCATTTGGGTAGACAGCCGGAAGAAAAAATCCGGCGAAATCATCCTCATCAGGCGCTATAAGAACAGCAATATCCAGTGCCGGCTGAAAAAATGCTCGGAGCATATTGTCCGATGCATCCCGCCGGATATCCTGCCGTCCAAGGGAAATCAGTACAGAAGGGCTTTTGACTACTGGTGGATATGGGAGTAACGAATTGAAAAATATTTCGATTTAACTTAAGTTTTCAAAAATACCGTGATACGCTGTAGAAAAAACAAAGGAAGGAGTGAATAACAATGTCTGTCAAAACCAATATCAAGGACTTTTACGGGCGGGTGATCGGCACGGTGGTGGAGGAAAACAACGGTGACAAGACCATCAAGGATTTTTACGGCCGTCCTCTGGGCTACTACAAGAAAGGCCGCAATGTGACCACCGATTTTTACGGCCGGGTGGTGGCCTCCGGCGATCAGCTTACCATGCTGCTGAATTCGGGCAAGTGAGAAAGCCGGGTGCCGCATTCCTACAGAATGCGGCACATCTCTTTTTATTAAACTCGTTTTTACCACATATCAGCACAAGAAGGAGTGAATGCGATGAAGAAAGAACGCGTGGAGCTGAGCGTGCATACCAAAATGTCCCGTATGGATGCGGTGGCCTCCGCCGGTGACTATGTCCGAGCTGCGGCAGAGCAGGGGCAACCGGCCATCGCCGTAACGGATCACGGCTGTGCGCAGGCTTTCCCTGAGGCAATGCGTGCAGCAGAGCAATGCAAAAAGGAGGGCCGCAGCATCAAAATTCTATATGGCATGGAGGCGTACTGCGCAGACAGTGGGGATGCCCCGCCGTACCATGTGACGATCCTGGTGCAGAACGAAGCGGGGCTTAAAAATCTGTATCAACTCATCACGCAGTCCCACCTGCACCATTTCCGGGGTGTGCCGCTGGTGACAGGAGCGGATCTGCAGCAGCACCGCCGGGGACTGCTGGTCGGCAGCGGCTGCGGCAACGGGAAATTGTTTTCTGCGACTGCACGGGGAGAAAAGCGCTTATCGGCCATTGCCCGGGCGTATGATTTTCTGGAGATACAGCCCGTTTGGAACTGCAAAGTCGTGGTTCCCGAGGCGGGGAAAATCCAGGAGGAGCTTCGGCGGATCAACAGGATCATTGCGCAGTTGGGAGATGATCTGAAAATTCCCATCTGCGCCACGGGAAATGTCCACTATCTCAAGCCCGAGGATGAACAGGCGCGCCGTATTCTCAGGTGCAGCGGCCACGGCTCCCTGTATTTGCGATCCACTCGGGAAATGCTCCGGGACTTTGCCTATCTCGGCAAAGAAAAAGCCCGGGAGGTGGTCATTGACAACACAAATCTGCTGGCAGAACGGACGGAGGAGCTTCGCCCGATTGCGACAGAACCCACATGGGCAAGGCCGGAAGATGAACAGCTTCTTCTTGACCGCTGTCAAAGCAAGGCCGACGAATATGATGGGCTGTTGACTGATCTTATAACAGAGCGACTGGCCCAAGAAAGTGCCGTTGTGAAAAAACAGAAGTCTGCTTCCTCGTACAGAATTGCCGCTGCCTTAGCCCATGACCTGTGCGGCAAATGCGGCGTTCCTGTCATGACGCGTAGGTCGGCAGGTGCATCCCTGCTGGCTTATTTTTCCGGCATCAGCCGCATCAACCCATTGCCGCCCCATTATCACTGCCGCCATTGCGGACATACGGAGCTTCCGGCGTGCGGCGTGGAATCCGGCTTCGATTTGCCGGACAAAACCTGTCCGAGCTGCGGAGAGCGCATGGCGCGGGACGGGCAGAATATCCCGTGGCAGGATTTTGGGGGGCAGGACGGGGAAAAACTGCCTGACTTTGATTTCAATATTCCTGGGGAGTTCTTCGCAGAGGGGCGCATGATGGGGGTGTTCGCAGAGCTGTTCGGAGAGAATCGGGTGGTGAGAGCCGGCGCTACTGCCACCGTTTCAGAGAAAATTGCTCGGTATTATATCCGGGAATATGAGGAGAAACAGTGCAACTCTTTCCCGGAAGAGGTGCGGGCGCGTATAGTCGAATGTCTGACCGGTGTCCGGTGCGGCGTCCGACAGTATCCGGGCGGCTATGTCCTCCTTCCGGGGGAAATCGAGTCGGAAAGCTCCCTCCCGCTGCAATACGCTATGGACGACCCCGGCAGAGAGATCTGCACCCATTTTAATTTTTACGATTTGACAAATGCCTGGTTGAACATGGACTGCTTGGGATATGATGCGTCAGACCTACTCGCTCGGCTCTGCCGGGAGACCGGGTGCGAAGTAAGCTGCATCGACCTGCACGATCGAGCGGTATATGACAGCCTGCTGTCCAAACCCTCCACCACCGCAGCGACGGACAGTCTGATTTCGTGGGCGGTGGAGCTGGTGCTGAACGGCCTGACGGATAGGGAATTGCGAAGCAGTCTGCCGAGGAATTTCACCGGCATACGGAAGGCGATATGCCATCTGCAAAACGGCTCTGTCTCTGAAAATATACCCGGGTATCACAAAGCCTATACGGTGGAGCTTGCCATGGCCGCCGTGGAGCTGGGATGGTACAAGCTGCGATTCCCGGAGGAGTTTGAAAGAGCCTGCCGATGTACCTATAAAATTTTTGAAAGAAAGGCTTTAATGCAATGAAGCAGCATAATCTTGATCCCGATGCGCAAATGCGTCTGCTGGAGGAGATATACGGGGAGAAAGCCATCGTGTCCGCCGTGGAGAGAAACCGGGAAAATCGGGAAATCGAAATACAAAACGCCCTGCGTCGGCTCTCCGAACAGCAGCGGGAGATGATCCTGTACCAATACGGCTTTGCGGACGGGCTGCCCCACACGGCGGAGGAAGCCGCGCAGCACTTTGACCTTTCCCGGGAGGATGCGGAGCGGATCACGGCGCTTGCCCTGCGGACGCTGCGCAGCCCCGCCTGCTCTGGCGGGCTGCGGGTACTGCTGTCGCAGCTTTGAATCAGAGAAAGAAAATCTTTTTGGATTTAACTTGGGTTTTTCCAAAAGCCTTGTTATCATGGGGCCAAATCAATGATATGGAGGCTGACTTATGAACACACCGAAAAATCTTCTCATCGCCAATCCCGACCAAAACATCGTCCTCACCCCTGTCGAAGTGATTCGCCGTATGTTTGCCTATACCGACGAAAATGGCATTTTGATCGTCCCCGAATGGCCCTGCGATGACGGCGAGGAGCAGGGCTACTATATCTGCCGCATGAATTGGACCAAGGCGGACGCCGAGGAGGGGGTGGCGGTGTATGAGTCTCTCTATGCCCGGCTGGAAAATGTCGGCGAGAAGCCCTGCGATGCCCGGATGATGCTCCCTTACCCGGACTCCGGCATGGAGGAAATCGCCTATCATTTGAATATCCGTGCCAAAAGGCTGCAAAAGCTGCTAGCTCTCCGTGCGCCCCACATTATCGCAGATAACGAGGCCTGCCTTCTCGCCCAGGCCATGGTTCTCTACGGGTATTGCAAGGACTTCCGCTGTGTAAAAGAATTGGGTTGACAAAAAACTCCCCGGCTTTCTATGTGGAAAGCCGGGGAGATCACAAATTGACTTGTATAGCTATTTGTTCCCAGGAAACGGCCACTCGGCTATCTCCCATTGAAATCCGTTGGAATAACCATCTTCGTGAGACTTGTCGTCGATTTCCCTCTTGCATGCCATGTATTCTTCATATGTACCGATTCGACTCCAAGGTACTCCATTATAGTACTCTGTGCCGAAAGCTCCTTTCAATACAAATCGATCTATAGGAGCATGTGCGTACTCTTTGAGCTGGTCAAGTGCACTCAAACCCTCACACTGATAATAAATATATAAATACTTTATCATCATGTTGATGAGTTTCTGCGCCTGACCATAGGAGAACACCTTTTTGCCAGAGTGGTTTTGAATTAGAACATTCGATATGTCCAAATCCATCTCTACCTTACCCTTACCGGTGTCAGTAAGCTCACAAGTAAGTCCGGCATTCTGAATTTCAGCCAGTCTACTGCACGCACATTTGTGCCACTCATCAAATTTTTTATCTTTCAAATATTTCGTTAATTCAGAAAGATCTGAGCCTCCGAATATTTTGTCAATAGTATACTTTTTTATGCATTCCTTAACATTGATTTTGTTGTTATTACTACGAGTGGAGTCATCGGGAAAATATTTGTCTTTTATAGCTGTTTTATATGCGACTGTGTGAGTTGACATATCCTTATATGCCAAGTTAAAAGCCCGGTCGATCATTTCTACTTTTCTTTGCTCAATATTCTCTCTGTCCGCATGAATCCCAGTCAAGAAATCAAGCCCCTCTTTGGATACGCAAATTCCATTTTTGCATTCTTCTATCATTCCGTTTCTCCATCCTTTCCTTTTAATCCGTCAAATTTACAGGAATTTTTGCTCAAAGCATACTACATGACGCGCAAAAATTCAACCTCTTTCATATGATTTTCTCAAAATAAATATCGAAGGAGACAAATGATGTCATTTAATGCGCTGAATATTGATTTTTACCTGTGTGGCGGCATCCACAGTAAGGGCTACGCTCCGGGCGAACAAACAACCGCCCTCCTCCAAGAGCTGACTGCCATTCTGGATCGGCTTCAGTCGGATGATTACGATCCTAACCTGCACACCATATGGCTCAGCGCCAAACGGCCCACTTTCTGGCAATATTATGAGCAATATTACCCGGAAATGCCCTATGATATAGTCGATGCCGAAACCGAAAAAAAATGCCCGGCGAGCCTATACCATTGCCTACCCCTGCGCAGAGGTATGGTATCAGATGTCGACCAACCATTTTCCCGGCGAAAACGGACAGGAGGTCTATGTACTCTGCTTGAATGATGTAAAAGTCTTCGGCACGAAAAAAACCACTGATTGCCGGTGTCGTGAGGACACGGAGCTGCTTCGCTGGGCGATGGAGGGGGCAAGGAAATTCATTTCCGCCGTGGAACGGGGCACTTATCAGAAGGAATTTTTAAATCGGATCGCCTATCCCTATCGGGAAGGCTGGATCAAGCGAAAGGAGCTGTGGGCAGTGTGTCCCGAATTGCGGCGCCGCTTTTTGGCACCTCTCGCAAAACGGGATATAGCGAAATTCATGAAGACTTATAATATGGTCGGAAAGAGTGAAGCTGCTCCGCTGAAAAACATGACGGCACGGGTATACTATGAAGCCTGTGCAGCCCTGTATGAGGCATGGGGCTTGCACGGAGATTCCCCCTTCACGGACAGCGAATCGGAGCATGAGCACTACGTGGAGAATAAGCCGACGCCCAAGGAGCGGTACTATGCCATTGCCGGAGATGAGGATAACGGCCTTAAAAATGTACCCATGGACGACCCGGAGGCATTCCGGGAATGGTACCGGCGCAGGGGCCCTTTTTTCCGCAAGGGAAAAAGCAGTACCGCCTATGGAGTTGTCGTGCCCAACTTGAATGGCAATTTGACCGTAGAGCTGATTCCTGTGACCGACGATGACGCAAAGAGCGGGTGGCGTTTCATTGTTTTTGCGGATTTTTCATCCTATACCATCCTTGCCGCAAATGCCCTCTGTGATGCAGGCTATCCGATTCAGGTGGGGGAGCCGGAGGTTTTTTTCTGTATGCTGACGGGAGATGATAATGTTGAGATCGTCCCCGCATGGGAGCCTGCGTCGCCTTTTTCTATTCACCTACCGCCGGGTGCTGCTGGGAAAGCTGTTGCGGAAAAGGCAACCTGGAAAAATGACTGCTATGAAACGAAAAGGGACACAGCGGAATAGGGGGATTATTTTGGGATACTTTTCAAATTTAGCGGTGGAGGTCTGTCCTGCGGATAGACCGGATGACAGCTATCCCTCTGCGGAACGGCAGCTTTTGCAGAGGCTGGAGGACTTGAGGGAGCGTGTCCATGGGAGCTTGTAAGGTCAAGATTTCTCCCGCCGCCCAGCGCGACTTAGAACAGGCCATTGACTATCTGAACACCCTGTCACCCCAGGCGGCGATTCGTTACTACGATCTGCTGGTGTGCGAGATCGCCGGTCTTTCCAAAATGCCGGAACGCTGTCCCCGCCCCAAGGATCTGGTCTTGGCGGCCAAAGGGTATAGATACTTGATCGTGAAGAATTATCTTGTGTTCTATGTGGTGGCCGGAGACACGGTGCAGATCCGCAGGACCCTGTACGCCCGCCGGGGCTATCGGGCACTGCTGTAAAGATGAATAGAGAACCCGGGACGCACCTGTCCCGGGTTTATTGCGAATATTTTTCTGCGGAAGTTTTTTGTTACCGGCTGGTTAAAAAGGCCTTTTTGATACTGCCTTATTCTCATCATAGGAACAGCACCGAACTTGGAGAATATCTCCGTGATCTCATCCGGTTACATTCCAAATTAAATGTTCCGGAGATTCTGCGATATATGCTTATGCCAAGTCATAAAATCCTATTTCGTGTTTTAGTCGCACTGGAAAATCAGCCATATCCGATCAAAGCGGCGGGCTGCCAGATCCTCTTTGGTAATATAGAAATAGAGGAACCCGTAAGTTGCCCACACCCCATACTCCATCTGGAGCAGCAGCGTCCAACGGTCATGGGCGGATTCTTCTGCCCGCTGACGAACCTCTTTTGGAACCTCACCCCCACCATTGCCCAAATTGTAGCCTTGGGCTACCATATCACATTCGGCAAACATACTGTGCTGGATCAAATCGGGCCAACCCAGCAGCCGGGAATTGACCTCCGAGTCCTCGCCGACCAGTTTTTCCCAGGCTGCATCGAAAGCGTCACCATCTTCATCCGGGAACACTTTGCTGAAGTCCTCCCAAGAAGGATAGGAGCATATTGAGTCCATCTTGATGCCCATAGGAAGACTGAAATCATCTTCCATATCCGCTGGAAAGTCTGCAGTGGACAGCACCGAAAGATCCTCAAACCAATAGACGCGAGCGCAGCCCTTGTCCTTGGGGTCATAGCCCCAGGGCTGAGAATTACTTTCATAGAAGAAGGAAAGCAGGCCGTGATCGGGCAGAAGGTGTTCCTTGTCGAACGGAGCCAGATCCGCACAGGCAAACTGAGCCAGGAAAGAGAGAGGGCGCTCCTTCACCACATTCTTATGGTCCTCTCCCTCATAAGTCGGCCAAACGAAGTCCGGCGGCACATCCGGGTTTCCGCCGAAGCGGGAGGCTCCCAGATCCCGTCTATCTTCGCTGAAACATTCTTCCAGTTGAATGCTGTTTTTACCCAACGACTCCAGTTTTTCTATTATGTTCATGTCAATTCCTCCATGTTGAATTACCAGTTTTGCTCGTCTTCGGTCTGATTTTGGCATAGATACAGAACAATAGCAAGAAGTACAAATACAAAATTATATTGGGTTAATGCAAATGGCTGTTTTAATTTCGCCGGCAATCACGGTACTTAATGCCGAATCATCTTAATGCTCTCCACTTCACAAAATGTCCGCAATGAGCATCCGCCCGCTCGTGATTGCGGCTTGCGCGGCCGCTGTCGCCATAGCACGGGCCGCACAAATCATCCGTGTCATAAGTGACTGTGCTGCCGGCTCTGTTAACCTCCCGGCTCCCGCCCCAATATTCACAGGTGGCACATTTTTTCTGGTTATAGGAATAAGTATGTTCCATTTTTAAACGCTCCTTTCGTCTGTTTTCATCAGTATAACACGGCTCTTTTGAAAACTTAAATTAAATTCCAGTTTTCTTAAAATTTTTTATTGGCTGATTGCACCTGTAACAGTGGACGGTAATGTTTCTATGGGCACTGTCGGGATCATTTTGCAACTCGCTCAAGCTCCTGCCACACCTTAACCATAGCATAGGTATCCAGCTCGCAGTACTTCAGCAGATTGTGCCGGGCCTTTGCCTGTTCCTCTGGGGGCATGAACTCAATTTTGGGGAAGATGTCCATAGCCTCGCCGCCATTGTGAACGCCTTCCAGATTGTGATAATCCAGACTGGGATCATCGGGAAAAATAGCCGGCAGCACACTCTTGATGGAAAAAGAGCCGCCCATGGCTCGGTTATAGTAGTAGCCGGACTGAAACGGAACCAGCAGGTCAACGATGTTGTCTCGGATATTCAGAAGATGCTCCGCCAAATCGGGAAAAAGTGCCGCCAGCTCCCGGATCCTTGTGCACTCGAAGGCTTTGTTATACGCCGTTACGCAGGTGTTCATGGGGATATCCGCACACAACCGTTCGGCAAGAGCTCTTCTGGGGTCGGGACCGGATTCTGCCAGAAACTCCTTGTGCTTCAGCTCTCCCCCCTCGCACTCGATATAGTGCAGAGAATACTGAAACGGGATCTGCGCATAAGGCTTGGTGCCGACAAATTTTGGGATCACCGGCTGCATGGTTTCAAAATCCAGAAAATATAGTGGGTAGGAGAGACTGCCGAGAAAAAAACGGATATTCTCTTTTTCTATGTAAGTCCCCTTGCCCTGCAGCGCAAACTCGATCTGCCGGAGCTGCTTGTCGTTTGTGATAGCCGGGCAGCTGAGGAGATCCTCATAGGAAATGATCCCCTGCCGATAGAACTTAATCTTCTTAGAAAATTGCATCCGATAGAGGTCGAAAACAGACGGCTGTGGAAGGTGTCTGCTGCAGTACTTCCAAAAACTGCAGAGATAGGGCTTCTTGCAGCCGGCGAACAGGTCGATTTTCGGCTCATTCGGCGAAAGAAGCAGTCTTTCGGCAACGAGGAGATTTGTCTCAATCTTTTCCCACTCAACAGCCACGGCCTCCGCCACATCCGATACGGTGAAAAGCTTGTGGATGTCCAGTGTGCCGTCAAACACATAGTCGCCGTTCAGGCAGACGAGATAGACGGCGCTGACCTTGACCCCGCAGTTTTCCAGCACATATTTTTGGTAGGCAATGTCGGCAATATACACCGGCTTGTCATCAGAGTCCCCGCCGTGCTTGGAGGAGCTTTTCACTTCATAAATCGCCCATCCATCACCGTCTTTGCGCAGAATATCCACCGCACAGTAAAGACCGTTGTATTCGAAGGACGCTTCGCAGATGACAGGCGTTCCCTTCTCCATTTCACGGCAGGTGTTCTCCATCATTTTTTTGAGATCCGGATTTTCGCCGGTGTAGGCGGTAATGTCCACAAAATCCCCATATAGGCTTCTCGCCAGAGCCCCCACTTCGTTGCCGGCCTCCATGCGGGCGAGTACACTGCCATCCAACCGAGAGGTCTCTGGTTTGTATTTTCTCAGCCAGGCAATTTTCGGGCATTGCCACAGACCACAATATTTGGATTTTGACAAATATACCATCGCGTATCCCTCCGGAATATAAACAATATTCAGGTAATATATTTGGATGGTATCACGAAAAGCAGGAATTTTCAAGGATAATTGGGGAACTACAGGAAATCAATGTTGGGATGGGATGCTGTTTATATCGGAGGACTTGCAGTCTTCAGCGGACTATAGCTGGCGAGACAGCTTCGGCAGCTCATTGGGTGGGCATGAATGGATTATAGGAATATATTCGGTTTGTTCCCACTGCAAATTTTTTTAGGAATTGTGCTATATAAACATTTTGCAAAACATTTTAAAACGTTTTGCAACGAATCCTCCAAAGGAGATTAACATTATGGATATGTACTTTTCTGCAAGAATGCATTTAAGCTATTCCTGTCCCTCAAAGCGAAAAAGCATTAAAAGCCAATTGACGAACAGGCGTTCTATATGATATAATCTTTACACTCTCATTAGAGAGCCACAACTGAATATCTGAAATGAAACACAAGGCAGCCGCCGAAAGAGATTGCGGCTGTGCCGCTCCTATCGCCGAGTCTGCCAGCGGAGCGGAAAAAGCAGACATTGAAGGTTTCTGAATACCAGAGCCGGTACATAGTTTCATCAAAGATATAGCGAGAGATCATCTCCCGCTGATTTGATGTGCTGTGTACTGGCTCTTTTTGTCGTTGTAGCCACCGTTCACAAAAAGTTTACAAAAATTCTTTCGTGCAAACGGCAAAAAAGTTCCCAGTTGATTATTGAGGAGGTTAATTTTCGGCCCTTCTCGCTGCCTACCAATTGAGGGGCAAATTGAAAACTGAATGACCGTCCGGATGGGATATGATTCTGCCACGACCTCCCCGATGGGGGAGCAGAACAACGCTGCGGTGAGATTCCGGGGCAGGGATAGAAAAACGACATTCGGAGAAAGCGGCGAAGCAATCTAAAAACATATGATTAGCTCCTATTAGGAAAACACACTGTCAAAGGGGTATGTAGCGGGGGTTAGCCCGCTACTGCGGGTTTTGTGGTATTGATTTCAATGTATTCTGCGATGCGTCTAAATTCATCTGAAAACTTAAATCTCACACTAATGTTTCCATTCTCATAAACCTTGATATGGTCGATCAGCTCAACGAGAAGTTCCCGGGAAAGCTGGTCGATATTTTGATGTTTTGTAAAGGCCACCAATGCGGGGTGCTCACTCTTTACACCGTTTGCCAGTTCCGCCCGTTCAGCATTCAGCCGGGCCAGCACATCCATAAGAGCGATGGTCTGCCGTTCATAATCGGCTTTCATATCCCGGTAGTCCTGCTGGGTAATTTCCCCGTCTTTCCAGTCCTGATAAAGGGATTGTTTGTAACGGCTGATTTTCGCCAGTTCCCGCTCCCTCGTAGCAATCAGTTCTTCCAAACGGATGGACTGACTCTTTTTGACCGGGGCGGTGTTAATACGGACAATCATTTCCGAGTAGGAAACAGCCAGATGGACTTGCTGTTGTACTGCAAAGAGGACAGCGGCCTCCAGACGATTATGCTTGATTGAGTGCATTGTGCAGGCTGTCCGGGAGCGGTTCTTGTAAGTGGAGCAGGCATAGTACACATTATTGTTGTTGCCTACGCTCCGGGTAATTGCCCGCCCGCAGTCAGCACATTTCAGAAAACCGCTGAACAGGTGGACTTCCCGGCCTTTTGGAGAAGTACGGGTATCACGCTGTAAAAGAGCCTGTACCTTATCAAAGGTTTCATAATCAATGATTGACTCATGCGTACCAGATACTTCCACCCATTCTTCACGGGGGACGCTTTCAACCTCGTGTACCTTGTAGCTTTTTACCCGACTGCGGCCCTGTGCCAAATCCCCGGTATAGGTGGGGTTCGTAAGAATGGAGTGGATCATGCGGGCTCCCCACATAGGATCGTCATATCCCCTTGTTGAAACGGGTATGCCCTTTTGCAGTTTATAAGCCGAGGGGCTGGGTACGCCGTGTTCATTCAGATACAAAGCGATGGCCCGTTTCGATGTCCCTTTTAGAAACAAAGAGAAAATAAGTTTGACGATTTCAGCGGCATCGGGATCGATGATCAACTGGTGCTTGTCCTTTGGGTGCTTTACATATCCATAAGGGGCAAATGCGCCGATGTACTGCCCGTTGCGCCGCTTGTAGTCAAAGACCTGGCGGATCTTCTTTGAGGTCTGGTAGCAGTATTGATCGTTCATCACATTTGTAATCGGGACGATAATACTGGAAACGCTGTCCGGGTTGAGATAGCTGTCCACATTTTCAGCAAGACTGATAAAGCGGACACCCATCTGCACAAACAGGTTGTCAATCAGACTTCCCGCATCACTGTAATTTCTTGCAAAACGGGAAAGGTCTTTTACTACCACGCAGTTTATTTTCCCGCTCATTACATCGGAAAGGAGCCGCTGAAAATTCTCCCGGTTGGCATCCGTCCCCGTGTGTCCATCGTCTACATATTCGGAAACACTTTCAAATTCTCCGATATGCTTCTGGTAAAAGTCATTGAGCAGATCACGCTGGTTGATGACGCTGTTGCTGTCGTCCTTTCCCTTTTTCAAGTCCTCCTTGGAAAGCCGGATGTATTCGCCCAGCCGCCAGCGGCGGACGGTATAAGAGGGAGAGAAACTCTGTTGCAATCCTCTGTTTTTTGTTCGTGCCATTGTTCCTCCTTCCCTATCACATTACATCTATATTATACCTCTGCCCGGGCGGGACAACAAGGATGCCTCCGCCTCGGGACACTTTGTCTCGAAGTAGTAACGGGCCATAACCGAAGTTACAGCCCGCTTTTTTGCCGGAGCAGGAAGTCCGTCAGCGTGTCCTGCAAGGACGGCCCGCTTTCCGCAAATTCAATTTTTACACCGATCCCGCCGATGCAAAAGCAGTATGGATTTTCTACCGCCTGCAAAAACAGAGCGATTCGCTCCTCCCGGGGGAGAGAGGTGTCAAAGGTCATACCGCTCACATCCGGCAGGGACTCGGGAGCCACTGCGCCGATGTCAACGCTTTTCATTTGTTCCAGTTCCTTTGCCGTTAATCTCACGGTAAAACCTCCTTATCAAAAATAGGATACGCCTCCCGCATATCGTGGGGAAACGCAAGAGGGCAGCACCTAAACGATGCTGCCCTCTTGCCTCACTCCATGTAAGTATAAATATAGAGAACGCCGCTCCCATTTTCTTGCCCTGTCCAAAGACAACCATGCTCAGAGCGGCGTTCCCTCGCAGATAAGAGGGCGGCCCGGAGTGACAGGCGGCCAGCCTGTCCTATGCCGGATCGTGGCCGTGGGGTGGCCCGGCCCAGTTGCGGTGTTGGTGTTGTTCGCTCGTTCTTCCAAAGAAAAAGTCACAGCGCACCCGCCGCCCGGCTCCCCGGACTATGCCCGGGGCCGCCGCTGTTTATCTGCGGAAAGAAGAATATCCCCTTTCATAAACCGAGACATTTTTTCATCATTTCCAAGTGGGGAAAATGAAAAAATCAAAAAGTTTTTTTCATGCGCTCAAGGCCACGCTTGATCGACTGGCGGACAGACTCCTCATGTACGCCCTCGGCCTCGGCAATTTCCTTGATGCTCTTTCCAAGAATGATGTGGGCATCAATCCTGCGGCCCTGGATCTCCGGCAAAGAGTTGAGTGCGTTCCACAGACGGATGAACAGCTCCATGCGCTCCAGAAGCTCCTGGGGCGTTGGCTCATGCAGGCAGGCGGAATATTCGATCCCGTCATCGCAGTCCAGAGAATACTGCGCCTTATGCCGGGAGAGCCGCCGCTGGTAGGCCATTTCGTGCCGGGCATCGGACACAAACACTTCGGCTACCTCGTCAGAAACCTCGATAAACTGATCCTGTGTGTACCAATAATAAAAATCCTTCAGATTGATTGTAGTCATAAATAAACCTCCGTTTCGGTGTTGGGTGGATGAGTGACCGAAACGGGGCTTGGTGGGGAGCGGCATCCCGGAGAGCCGCCCCGCACCTCGGGACAATTTGTCTCGAAGTACAAAAAAGCGCCTGGGCGACACAAAGCCGCACAGGCGCATGAAGTTACATATTCATTTATGTACTGCTTAATTTCACATTCATAACCAGACTGTCTCGGAGGGGGAGCTACGCTTTTTTTAGCTGGTGCAGGTCATGGGTACTGTGAAAAAAAGCAAAAATGGACACGGCGATACCTCCTGGACACCGCCGTATCCTTAAAAAAGGGCGACTTTAATACACCCTCCGTATTCTTATTTTTCAAAAGAAAACGGCGGTCTGAAATTTGCTATTTCAAAACCGCCGTAAGGCTACTGTATTTTGTTTTGGCGCATGAATATCCAGCCGCCGAAACAACGGTTTTTTTTATTCCGTTGCGGGTGGCTACTCTTTCATCGTTCTCTGCCCATTTTGGAATTAGAAGTAATTAAGCGTTTCCGTTCTTTTACTTTCACGACAGTTTCTAATTCCTTTATGACATCTTTGGCAATCCAAATTTGAACCTTGTTTCCGCTGGCTAATAAATCGTAAGCAGTCAAAAGAACTTTTTCGGCATATTCAAAGTCTGTTTTTCCTATTTCTCTTAGCGCCCATGAAACAGCTTTCTTTATATGGTCATGTTCATAACAAGAATTTTCGTATACCAATTTCAAATAGATGTCAAGAGTTTCCTTTGTCATGCTTTTATCATGTATAGTAGACGCAGCAATTAAAACAAACGAAGCCCGTTTCTTATAGATATGGTCAGCAGCTATCCAATTAAAAATAAAGTCCTCATAGTAATCTAATTTTATAATTAAATTCTTACATAAATGATCGCACAAGTCCCATGATAAAACTTCTGACATAAGTGTGTCAATTTGGTCGTAAGATAAACATTTATGATCGAATATTAGCACTGCAAGCAAACGAGCCTCGTGGTAATGGGTATTCCATAATTCAAAGGCCAATTCATTAGATTTATCCAGCTTTTTTGCAAATTTCCGCAGTGTAGATGTTGATACACCAATGCAAAATTTTTCTGGTATCCCCATTTTTATAACATTTTCTTTATATTTTTCTGAAGCCTCAGATTTTAGATAATCAATAATTTCTTTGCTATTCATAATTACCTTTCAATTTTCTCGCCAAATCTTTAACATATCTTGCCTGTTGCTTTTTCAAATAGGCCTTAACAAATGGTTTCATTAAAACTTTTTTTGCAGTTACATCCTCAGTAAAATCAATTTCTGTTTTTTCGCCCTTTTGAGTAAAAATTCCAATCCAATGACCTTTTATATTGCTATTTTCCACGTCAAACTCCCATCGCTTGTATGGTTCAAAAAGGGTAATTGTAAATGTAGTGGCGTAGCCATTTTTTGTATATTCTATAAACTGTTTGTCACTTATAATTTCAGTTTTACTTAAATCAGTACGCCATATATAATTTTTTACATCAGTTATAACATTCCAAACTGTTTGAACATCATTTTCAAAAACAGCTTTAATATTTGATCTTGCCATAAATTACTTCTTCTCGTTTCGGATAGATAACCAGTATTCATACTCAGCATTTTCCGGATCAGCCTGTATATAGCGTTCAATATCTGGAGCATTTCCATATTCAAATCCAGAGAATGGGAGCCACTCAGTAATGACACGGCGTTCTAAGTCTTGCAAAGATACATTTGTTCCTTTCCCCGAGAAAATTGCCCATTTTGACGCAGGAATAATTAACTTCTCGAATTCAAATTTTGCTGTTTCAGATGTTGCAACTGCAATATAGTATTTCCATGTCTCATAATCCCCGCAAACACTTATCCCCAGCAAATCGCAAACTTCGCCTTTGTCTAAGGAATTAAGTTTTGCAAGAGTACCATCCTGTACAGCGTTATCCCAAAACTGTGGAACAGTACAAAAATTTTTTTCCAGAGATTTATCCAATAACATAGAGACACCTGCTACTTCAAAAGCAGATCGTTCCTCAATCCGATAAGTTAGTTCTTCTGTTCCTGTGATAGTCAGCTTGAAACTAATTGGAGGGTATGTTTTTAATAATGTTCCCTTTTTTCTTGCCTCAGAGGGGGTAATCCCGTGGAGACATTGAAATGCTCGGCTAAATGCCGTTGGGGAAGAATAGCCATATTTCAAAGCAACATCTATGACTCGCTCTCCTTTTTGAATATCCGCCACAGCTAACGACAATTTTCTTCTGCGTATGTATTCGGATAAAGGAACATTATTCATAAAGGCAAACATTCTCTGAAATTGATAAGTAGAGCAACAAAGCATTTTTGCCAGTTCGTCATACTCTATGGTTCCTGTCAGATGATCTTCGATATATCTAATCGCAATATTAAGCTGTTTTACCCAATCCAAATCTATTTCCTCCCTTATCATAGCGAATATAATTGCTATTTTCCTCTCAATGTTTGCACAAAAATGAGAGATGAATTGCTATAAGAAAATTATAATTCACTTATTTGGTCCGGGCAAGTCAATCTGAACGAATAGATGAAATTAAATACTACTAAATGTAAAATTTCATTACATTCTCATAATCTAACACGAAATGTAGAATGATATAGGGTGATATGAGAATGAACCAAAATGAAAGAAGGTTTGACTTTCACGGCCTCGGGCTGGCACTCAAAAGAGCCAGAGAAGAAAAGGGCTGGACACAAGCCTATGTTGCGGAATTAGTAGACCGTGACTCCCGTACCATTATGAATATTGAGAACAAAGGTCAGTATCCCAGCTTCGACCTTTTTGTTAAACTCATTACCATGTTTGACGTTTCAGTTGACCAGTTTATTCATGCGGACGGAGGGGCAAGGTCAAGCTCTTGCAGAAAGCACATTGATGTGCTTCTAAACTCCATGAATGAAAAAGAGCTTGTCGTAATAGAAGCCACAGCCGAGGGCATTAAGAAAGCCAGAGAAACGGAGGTTCCAGAATAAGGGCCTCTGTTTTTTTGCGCCATTTTTGGGGCTGCCGCTAAGTGGCAAGCAATTCGGGTGTGGCCACACTCCGAAATTTTTGCTGGCCGCAGGCCCGCAAAAATGCTTGTTGGGGAGCTCCCCAAACCCGCTGAACTTCGGGACAAATTGTCCCAAAGTCCCGGCGCTATGCGCCTGTTGTCTGCGGCCTGTCGCTATCGCTCCTGGGCCTTATTTTCCCGCCCGTCCGTCACGCCGAGCAGATGATCAATGTTCGCTTTGACCGCCACAGCCTGCCGCATATCCGCCTGGGCCTTGCGGTATTCCGCATAGAGGGCTTTTTTCTTTCCCGCCAATTCCTGGCGGGACTTTTTCATATCCGCCATCTTTGGCAATTTTGCACCGTCCAAAAGCTCATTCATAGTAGCCCGGGCCGCTCGGTAAGTGGCAAGCTCCGCCTCATGCTCCGACAGATATTTTTTACTGTACCGGGCCGCCTTGTAACCGTCAAACACAGGCCGGGTTTTTGCGTAGTTCACAGTAGCCGCCATGAGCCCGGAGGTCTTTTCCAGTTCCGCCTCCGTTTGCCGCAATTCCTCAGACAGCGTGTGAAAACGCTCTACCGCCTTTTCGGTACTGGCCGCCAGCGCCTCATAGTCCATCAAATCATTTTCCCGCAGATACTGGAGCGCAGCAGCCATCTGTTTCAGATTGTAAACCTTGGCCCACCGTTCATAGGCCGGGCCCTTGCCCTGTGCCATGCGCTCTTGAATGTCTATAATCAGATTGACACGACGGGCAGGAGCTGGGGCCTCCTTCGGGAGCTCCGGGATCGGACGCTCCCCGTCAATCACAGCCCGGATGTCCTCGGGATCAAAACCATCCCCGAGGGTGGATGCCCGCAGGCGGGTAGGCTTATCCTGTCCGGGAGCAAGAAAGGAGATCACACCGCCACGGCCATGCTTTACCAGAAAGCCGGACTCCTCCATGAGCCTCAGAAACGCCGGAAAATCGGCGGGCTGTTTTTTCAGAGCCTCCACGATGGCCAGCCGCACCCGCTGTTTTGCAGATGGCGGCTTTTCCCCAATCCACTGGCCATAATGGAGATACCGGCCCTTGCTGTGCTGTTTTGGATTTTGGATCACAGAGAGGTCATGCTCAACGCACACCCGGTCAGAGAGCCGCCGCAGAGCAAAGCTGGAGCCGATAAAATTATGGAACTTCCGGGAGCGGTCAAAGGCCGTTGAATTGAAATAAATGTGATTGTGGAGGTGGCTCTTGTCTGTGTGGGTGCAGACAAAAAACTGATACTTTCCCTTTGTCCAGCGCAAGGCTGTTTCATAGCCGATCTGGTTGGCCTCCTCTGCTGTTACTTCGCCGGGTGGGAACGCCTGCCGGATTTGAAAAAACAGGGCTCCACGCTCTACGGCCCGGCCCATTTCCGCCTGGTACTGGCTCTTTACCAGCAGAAACTCAGCGGGAGCCGTGGCCGGATCGCAGAGGTATGAGGACAGGGCTCCCAGCTTTTTCGGATTAAGCCCATAGTTAAAGCGTTCCTCCATTGTCTGGACAGCGCCTTTCCCAGCCGCCACCTTGTAGGGCCGGATATAAGTTGTAGCCGTGAGCACACCTCCTTCCAAAAGAAAACGGCGGCTGTCCGTCCAGCCGCCGCAGGGGGCTTCGGGACAAATTGTCCCAAAGCGTTATCCTGTGATAAAACTCTTTAGCGAGTAGTTGAGACTGTCCAGCTTGTCAATGAGCCACTCCGCCACAGCGGGCAGGCCGAAGGGCGAAACAGCAAAGGCGATCACAAGCCCCTGTATGCCCCCGCGATCCCCCGTGAATAAAGCAAACAGGGCTCCGATCAGACAGAGAAAGGACAGAGTGCAGAACACCCATGACGCAAAGGAAAAAGCAAAATTCAATACTGCCACAAGGAGCGTGAGGGCCAGAACAAAGGGGGCCGCTAAAAGTTTCAGAATGATCCGCATCGCTTGATACCTCCTTGAAAAGTGTGGTTTATGGTTCCTTACATGATAATTATACCTCTGTCCGGGAGGGACAACAAGGATGCCTCCGGCTTTCAGCACCTCGGGACAAATTGTCCCGAAGTAGTGAAAACCGGGGAGCGGCATACGCCACTCCCCGGCAGGATCAGAGCTCCACCAATGCGGAGAGCTTTTTCAGCAGATCGGACAGCGGCCCCCACAGGGCGGCATAGTCCCGTTGCAAAGCGGCGATCTCCTCGGGGTAAATCCCGCCGTAGGTGTTGGCCTGGATCGCCACTTGATTGAGGTTGTTTGAGCACCGCCGCTGGAGCGATACCAACTCCTGGACGGGCGAGAGGTCAACATGGAGCACATAGCCATTGAGGGCCATTTTCCGCATATAGGCCCCCATATTGCGGATGCCCGACTCGGCCATGCGTTGTTGAATAAGGGCCTGCTCCTCCTCGGACACCATCACATGGAGATGGAGCGGGCGGCGGCGTTTCTTTGTCATCGTTCCTCCCGTTCCCGGCTCCGGCGCTTGTGGGGCGGTTTCTTAACCTTATCCAGCTCCTTTTCCTCCGGGGGTGGGGCCTGGTTATTGAGAACACCGTCCAGCATATTGTAATTGTGCTCGGTGGCGATCTCCGCACTTTTCATCGGGTTATATCTTTCTTCCATACAAATCCTCCTATCGGTCGCCCCGGTCGGGGGCCTTTTTCTTATGGATGGGATCGCCCTGGCTGGCTTCGGCCAGAGCTCCGGCCTCTTTCATCTGCTGGGCAATCGAGAGGGGCCTGTCATCGTTTTTTCGGGATAATTCAGAAATGACGGGGGCAGGACGGAGCTCATAGTCAGACGCCTCCTTTTCGGTCAGCGGCCTTGTATAAGTCAGATGCCCCCATGCCAGAAATGCGCCGCCCTCCACCGGGATGCGGCGGTCATAGTTGACGATCTCATCCGGGGCATTGTGAGGCGGTTTGGGGAATGTCCCGATGTCCACAGGCCGCTGGGTAGAGTAATACTTGTAAAGGCCGGGGGCCTCGGTCTGCACGATCCCCACATGGTAAAGCCGCTGATAGTCCTTTACCCGGTCTGAAAAATCCTGTTCCATAGCGGCCAGATCGTTGCCGTAATGTCCCCATTCATACTGCCGCTGGCCGTTCTTATCATCGTAACAGGCCCATGTGACATAGGGGGATGGGGCTGTGGGATGATGCCCCAGCGCAAAGCCCCTGCCATTTTCCAGCATCACAGCCTTCAAAATGGAATAGCCTTGATTTTTGTCCACAAATACACCTCCTTCATCGTGTCATATCCTTTTCCGTTTTTCGGGCAAAGGGCTGGAGCTGGTAAGGGCTCTGCCCATCCTCCGGGCGTAAAAACTCCATCCGGCCCGCCGCATAGATGGCATTTTTCGTAAGCTGTCTCTGCCATGCCCCCTGGCTGGGAGCCCACTTGAAACCGTTGCTTTTCAGTTCCCGCCGCTGTTCCTCCGAGGGCTTTTCCTCAAAAAAGAGCTGCAAGCGGTTTTCTCCTTCGTTGATTTCCGCCCGCCCTCCGGGAAAGGCCCAGCCCGCATATTCCGACTGGCTTTTCAAATCCTCAATGCGCTGGCGTGTGCGGCGGATGTTGGCATTGTTGTTGGTAAGCAGATAGGACGGATAGGGTACGGGATTTTTGCGCCAGTCGGATGCCATAGAGGACTGGAGCTTTCCGATTTCCTCGGCGGACAGGACGGGACAGCCCTCCAGCGTTTTATGCTTGCGGTAGTAGGCATTGACGGTTTTCATTTCCTCCTGCATGGCCTCCAGCCCTGCCAGCTTTGCCTCCAGCTTTTCCACAGCCCGGTCATCGTCTGCGCTGATCCCGCCCATACCTGTTGAGCGCACCTTGTCCAGCAGGCCCTCGATCTGCATATATTCGCCCATGTTCTTATCCCGGGCGGCGTTCTGCTTTTCCTTTTTCCGCACCGGGAAGTTGGAACCTCCGGCGATGAGGATGGAGGGTACACGGGCATCTATGAGATTGCTCTGGTTGATGTTCTCCGCCAGCTTGCGGGCATAGCGGTCTATGAGCCCGTCAATCTTTTCGTGGTACATGGGATCGACACGCCCTTTCTGCTGTTCCCCGAGGGCATAGGCCTGATCCACCATTTCACGATAAGCGGCGGTAGCGGAGCCGGGAACATAGTCGGAAAAGCTGTTGGCGTTTTTAGCACGCCGGGCGGCCTCCTCATTGATGGGGTAATATTTCGGCATAATTCCTCCTCTCAGAAAGCAGGGACTTCGGGACAAATTGTCCCAAAGTCCCGCTGTATGGATGTTGACAGTATCGGGGCAAACGGGGCCAGACCGTAGAATGATACGGCAGGCCAACGGAACGGCCCCGAAAAGCCTTGCTATAAGCGGGTTTTGCAGGCCCTAATTGTCAACGGATGCACCCCGCTTTTTCCGCATATATTCCCGTTGCTGGCGGCGGTGGGCTTTCTTTGCACAGGCCGCCGAGCAGTACGCCTGCCGCCTGTCCGGGGGAACAGGCCCGCCGCATACCGGGCATATCTTAAAATCCGGCCTTGGGCCCTCGCTCATAAGGGACGCTTCCAGCGCCGGATCAAGGGGCAGGACGGACTCCCGGAAATAGCGGCAGTATGATCCCGTCCAGCATTTACCCAGCATATAGCAATCGCTATCCAGCGGCAGGCATCCGTATTCCCGGTCATAGTTGGCGCACCATGTTACCACAAGAGAGCGGATCGCTGTCTTTTCCTTGCGTGTCAGTTCACGGGACAATCCATCACCTCCCGCCAGCCCCGGCCTTCAAAAGCTCCTTGTAGCAGGACACACAGGCGATCCCCCGCCAGTAACAGCAGCCATAACAGGCGGAGCCCCTGGGCGGCCTGTTCTCAGTGGGAGCCTGGGGACGGGGTTTTTCTTTCATCATTCGTTCAAAGGGACTGCTGGTAAAATTCATCTGATTTCCTCCTTTTCTTCGGTTTCGTCCTCCTCGTCCCACGGGGGGCCGTCATCTTCAAACCCGTCATAGTCCGGGTACTCCCCGCCATCGTCCTCCTCGGGTTGGTCAGCCTGCTGGTGTTTCGGACGGTAAATCTTGAAATACCATGCGGCCCCGCCGCCGATGCCCATGACAGCCAGCACTAAAAGGAGCATCCCGGCGTTGCCCGGCTTCTCGGGTTCCGGCTCAGGCTCCGGGGCAGGCTCGGGTTCCGGCTCTGCACCTACGCATTTCCCCATATTGACAGAGCATACCGGGCAGTCGGTATTGACAGCCCCCGCCGCACATTTCTCCGGACAGGAGCAGACCGCCTGTTCCACGCCAGCGGCCTCGGCTGCGGCCAGCAGATCTCCCTCATCCACAATGCTGAAAAAGTAGGTTTCATACTGTTCGCCTTCCTCGTCCACAGGCTTGTCATAATCAATGACAATGTAAAAGGTATTGCCGCCGCTGGTCTGGACGGTAATAAACTGCTTGTTGGTGTGCTCGTCATAGAGCAGATCACGGGTTACAAGGTTTCCCTCCTCGGAAAAGCCCTCGCCCGGCGTAATAGTCGGCTCCGGGGCCGGGGTTTCCATTGTGGGATCGCCGTAGTCCTCGCCCTCGCCGCCTGCGTAGGCATAGGCGGGAACGCCAAAGCCGCATAACAAAACAGCGGCACAAAGCACCGCTGTCAAAACTCGAAACCGTTTCATATTCAGTTTTCCTCCTTTTCCTCATCCTCGGACTTCGGGACACTTTGTCCCAAAGCCCCGCCGCCTTTCAGCTTTTCAAACAGCAGGGGCAGTTCCGCAAGGGGGATGCTCATGCCACGCACGATGTCCACGATCTCGCTGTTTTCCGCCTCCAGCTTTTTCTGCTCCAGCTCCTTGAGCCGGGCCTGCTGTTCGCTGATTTTGGCCTTGACCTTATCAATCTCGGCCTGGATTTTCATGCTTTTTGCTGTTGCCATAAATGACCTCCAATCATGGTAAACGCCCGTAGGCGTAAAAATGAGACTGCCAGTAGCTTGTATTTAAGTTTGCATATCTGATGGGATCGCCACAGTGGAGCATCCGCCCATCGCCTACATAAATCCCACAGTGGCTCACGCCCGGGGTATCATAGGTTCCCTTGAAAAACACAAGGTCGCCGGGCCTTGGGGAGCTGGTCGGAGTACAGATGTTGTAAAGCCCCTGCGCCCCAAGGCGGCCCACATTCCAGCCGGAATGATTGATCACCCATGACACATAGCCGGAGCAGTCAAAGGATGTAGACGGGCTGGAGCCGCCCCACACATAGGGATAGCCGATGTATTTCTCTGCTTCCGAGAAAATAGCGGCGAATGTTTCATCGTCCAGATATTCCCCCGGAACCTCATAACCCTCCGGCGGGTTGGTAATGTATTTGTCCACATAAGGGGAGTCGGGAAACAGGTCGGGACGGTTGCCGAGGGTGGACATATAGATGGAGTACCGGGACATTTGTTCCTCGCTCAACAGGGAAACAGGCAGGTGGGACAGGTTTTTGTTTTCCAGCGTCACATAGCAGATGTACCACGAATAGGGTTCATCATCGCTGTCATAGCGTGTCTCCACCTCCACACGCTCCGTCAGAATATACTGCTGGTCAAAGAGCGTTTGCAGGGAGCCCTCCACCTGTGAAAGCGTCCATTCCCCCTCATGGAGCGCCGACAGCAGGGAAATAAGCACATAGGGATCGTGTTCAATCTCGTCCAGATCGAAGTGGTACTCGTCATAATCGTGGGTGCTTTCGTAGGTATCAAGGTAGGTTTGCAGTTCTGCCTCCAGCCCGGCATAAGCCGCCTCCGCCCCTAAAATCACCTCATCCTCAGAGGGGTAAGTGGTGGCTCCAAGCGCCCCGGCTCCGGCGTTGCCGATGGACACCAGCGAGGACGAACAGGACTGGAGCAGGACGATCACAAGGACACAGGCCAGCGCCAGCAGGCATCCGACTGGATGGCGCTTCACAAACCCGGCGACCCGGGCTGTCAGCTTTTCCGTGGCGGCGGCTGTTTTCCCGGTGGCTTTAGCTCCCTGTTTTGCGGCCTCCTTCGCCCGCTTCTGGTATTGCCTTCTAAGCCGCTGTTTCTGCCAGTACCGGGTAAAATAGTTTTGGGAAAGCTCCGGGTGCTCCTGTGCGGCGGTGTGGAAATGATAATCCGCCGCCGCTTTCTGATACCTGGCCTCGGCCCGGCTGGCCGCCCTTGCCGGATGCTCTCGGACTTTGCGTTTTACAAACCGGGAGCCATGCCGCAGGACAACCTCCCCGGCAAGCTCCGAGCGGTGGGCCCCTTCGGTTCCTACATTTTCCTGTTCCACCTCGTAGAGCTTGCCATGCACAAAGCCGTGAACGCCCCATCCGGCGGCCCCCGCCGCCTTACGGATCGGGCCTTTTTGTTTGGGCGGCTTCTGCTTTGCCAGCTTTTCCCGGGCGGCCTCCCGTTTTTCGCCCCGCTTTTCCATGCGGAGCTTGGATGCCACCGCTTGTTCCTGCTGGCTTTTCTGCCGGAACTTTGACTTTGGGACACTTTGTCCCGAAGTGCCAGCTGCCCCGGGCTCCTGTTCAGAGCCAGCCCCAAAAGCAGAGCCCTCGGGCTCGGCAGCCCCGTTTCCGGGTTCCGTATGCGTTTGGGCCTCCGGGCGTGGTTTATTCGGTTTTCGCTTCATTCTTCATATCCTCCGGTCGGGTGGTTAAGAGGTCATAGATTTCCCCCTTCGGGAACCGATCCACAAACGGGATGGTCACATTCCCGTAAAACAGCAGGCCCTCGCCGGAATTAGAGTGGGTAATGTAGGAAAGCTGGTGCTCGGAAATACCGAGCTGTCTTGCCAAAATCGCCCGGTCACTCTGAGCCTGCGAGAGCAAAATCATAAAGTCGGTGTTATCCAGAATGTTCTCAATCTCCCGGCTGGCCAGAAGGTCTTTCACATTCTGCGTGAGGGCGCTGGGAACGCAGCCTTTCTTTCTCAGCATTTTCCACACCGCCACAAAATAGCTGGCGGTCAGCGGATCACGGAGCAGGACATGGAACTCATCGAAATAGCACCATGTCGCCACGCCCTCCCGGAAGTTGGTATCTACCGCCTGGGACACAAATTCATTTGTGATGTGCATGGCGATCTTGCGGAGGTTTTCTCCCATGTTTTTCAGCACGATACACACCACCCGGCTGTCGGTTTTCACATTCGTGGGATGGTTAAACAGGTTGAGGGAGCCGGTGCAGTAGAGCTCAAGGGCAGTTGCCACACGCCGGGCCTCGGGCTCCGGCTGTTTTAAGAGCTCCTCATACAAGTCCTGCAAAAGTGGGGTTTTTCCTGTATCAAGCCCAAGGGCCTGTTCCCGGTACACCAGCCGCACACAGCGGTCAACAACTGTCTTTTCGATGGGCTGTAAGCCTTCCTTTCCGCCTACCACCAGCTCGCACAGGGAAAGCAGGAAATCCGCCTTCATGGAAAGAGGGCTCTCCCCGGCGGCCATGTTAAGCTCCACATCCATCGGGTTTAGGTGGTGGGGGCTGTCCGGGGCAATCTCGATCACCTGTCCGCCCAGCCTGCGAACCAGCGGGGCATATTCACCCATCGGATCAACAATGATAATCCGATCCTGGGGAATGGTCAGAAAGACATTGAGCAGTTCCCGCTTTGCCGCAAAGGATTTTCCCGAGCCCGTAGAGCCGAGGTACATTCCGTTGGCCGACTTCAGCTTTTTACGGTCAGCCATGATGACATTGTGGGAAAGGGCGTTCATGCCATAGTAGAGGGCCTGCCCGTCCATCCGCAGCTCCCTTGTCATAAAGGGGATGAAGATGGCCGTGGAGCTGGTTGTCATACCACGCTGGATCTCCACTTCGTTGTAGCCGAGGGCCAGCGAGGACACAAAGCCCTGCTCCTGTTGCCAGTCCAACCGCTTGAGGGCGCAGTTGTATTTCTGTGCGATGCCGCCCACGGTAAACACATCGTTTTCCAGCC